>Ga0209006_10000059_pt1 | contig 111901 bp, 71 predicted proteins | sample JacPin_JW_Ref_O2_FD_188567 | JGI IMG/M metagenome (GOLD analysis project Ga0209006, IMG submission 188567) | Forest soil microbial communities from Algoma, Ontario, Canada - Jack Pine, Ontario site 1_JW_Ref_O2 (SPAdes) (version 2) | ecosystem: Environmental > Terrestrial > Soil > Boreal... | reverse complement strand
CCAAGGGAGATCGCCTTGGACCCCACTCATTGCAAGCATATTCTGCGCTAGCATCGTGTTCTTTGCACTCGTCATCAAAGGACGCGCGGAACGCCTTACAAGTCCTCAAAATTCAAACTGATACATTACCCAAGGTTTCTTATATTCCCAAAGACTACAACTCCATCACTCCGTATCTGATCATCAAAGGCGCTGCTCAAGCCATTGACTACTATAAAAAAGTCTTCGGTGCGACTGAAGTCTTTCGCATGAACGGGCCAGACGGCAAAGTGGGCCATGCCGAACTGAAAATTGGAAACTCGCACATCATGCTGGCCGATGAAAATCCCAGCATGGGCCAGGGACACACCAGCGCGGCGACTATAGGCACGAGCCCGGTGAGTTTGTATGTATACCTCCCCGACGTCGATACCGTGGTTAAACGCGCAACCGCGGAAGGTGCGAAAATCTTGAAGCCGGTGGAAGACCAGTTCTATGGCGACCGCTCCGGCTTCATTCAGGATCCCTTCGGACATCTGTGGGGCGTGGCCACGCACGTGGAAGATGTATCGCCCAAAGACATGGAAGAACGGATGAAGAAGGTTGGGCAGGCCGCGTAGTTTGATTGGAGGCGGGCGGCAGGACCCCGCCTCTTTAATTTCATCGCAGATAGGCGAAAGGGTTTTCCACGCGTATCCCAGCAATCTGCTGCTGATCATTCAGATCCTCAGACAAGAGTTTCCTTGCTCCACATTTGACGGCTGAGGCAACAATCAGGGCATCCCAAAATCCGATCCGGGATTCATCCTCAATACGAAATGCCGCCGAGATCTCCACGGGTGTGGTTTCAACGCACCAGATGGAGTAGCTATTCACAACCTGCCGCGCTGCATCTTTAGGAAGCGGAGATGCGATCTTGCGTGTCACATTCACGTAAAATTCCTGCAGTACTTGCGGGCTAAGGGCTCCGGTGCGCTCATGCCATAGTTCCCGGATGACGTTCTTGGCGACTTCGTGCTTGGCCTTGGCATCAACATCGTGAGCATAGATCAGGACGTTGGTGTCGACGAAAGTTTTATCGCTCATGCCACTGGTCCCGGCTGGCGCGGATCATGCCGCCCAAATGGAAGCCCTTGTCGAGGAGTGCGGTGGCTTGGGACTGGGCGCGTTCGTAGGCTTCTTCCTCGCCGACCAGAATCTCGATCTGCTCAGCCAACAAGCCGCTGATCGACGAACCCCGGCGGGCGGCCAAGATTTTGGCTTTGCGGATGGTTTGAAGCGGCAAACTTACTGTTAGATTTTGCTTAGGCGTCATATCACGTATCTTACGTGTAACACGTAATATACGTGTTGTCAAAGACCACTGTCCAATGCTGCGGTGCGGCTACCCTACTGCCTGATCCTCGGATTCGCCACCGAATAAAGCACGTCCGTCAGAAAATTCACCGCCACATAAGTCAATCCGATCGCAAGAATGCATCCCTGCACCAAATAGTAATCGCGATTGGAAATAGCCTGAATCGTCAGCCGCCCAATCCCCGGCCAGCTAAAGATGGTCTCCGTCACAATCGCCCCGGCCAGCAGCGCTCCGAATTGCAGGCCCAACACCGTGAGGATGGGAATCATGGCGTTTCGCAAGGCGTGGCGGTAGACGACGGTGCGCTCGGGCAGGCCTTTGGCGCGGGCGGTGCGGATGTAGTCCTGGCTGAGTTCTTCGAGCATGGAGGTACGCACCATGCGGGTGAGGATGGCGGCCAGCGCGCTCCCCATGGTCAGCGCGGGCAGGATGAGGCTGGCGAAGGAATCGGCGCCGGAGACGGGGAGCCATCCGAGCTTGATGGCGAATAGAAGAATGAGAATGGGGCCGAGAGCGAAGTTGGGGAACGACAGGCCGAAGAGGCTGACGACGGAGAGCACACGGTCGTCCCAGCGGTTGCGGCGCTGGGCGGAGCGTACGCCGGCGGGAATGGAAAGCAAGATGGCGACGAATAGCGACGCCAGCGTGAGCTTGAGCGTATAGGGATAGCGCTGCGCGACCAGGTGCGTGACACTTTGGTTGTAGCGGAAGGATGGTCCGAGGTCGCCGTGGAGAACGCCGCGCCAATAGTGAACATATTGCTGGCCAAGCGGGGCGTCGAGGCCGTAGAGATGACGCGTGGCCGCGATGTCAGTGGGAGGTGCGCCTTCGCCGAGCATTTGCTGGATGGGGTCTCCGGGGACAAGGTGGATTAGCAGGAAGACGAGACTGACCACCAGCCAGATTACTGGGAGGGTGTAGAGAACGCGTTGGAGGAGGCGGGCTAACATCGGTCGTTTGTCGTTGGTTGTTGGTTGTTAGCTAATCGCTTGCTCTCTGCTTCGGCTAAACCCTGTCGAGCTTCGCTCGGCTGGACAGCCCGAGGCGGCTGTCCCCACATGCGTCTGCTCATTCCCTTGTTTGGTGGACCGGCTCTACTTCACCTTCCACGTTCGCAGTCTTCTCGATCCTCACTCTCGCAATGCGGTGCCCCTCCAACTCTTCCACCGTATAGCGGCGCCCTTCGTATTCGAACGCTTCGTGCAGAGCTGGAATTTTTTGCAGGCGAGCCAGGACGAATCCGGCCAGCGTTTCAAATCCCGCATCGCGCGGAAGAGTCAAACCGTATTGTGCTTCAAGATCGCGAATGTTGACGGAACCTTCGAGCGACAGCACTGATTCATCTTCCAGGCGCGGCTCACTGGGGGCGAGATCAAATTCGTCTTCGATGTTGCCGACCAATTGTTCCAGAATGTCTTCTACGGTGATCACACCCGCGGTGGAACCGAATTCATCGACGACGACCGCCAAGTGGCGACGTCGCAATTTAAACTCGGCCAGCAGTTCGGCAAGAACCTTGGTTTCCGGCACGACCAGCACATCGTGCATGATCTGACCAATTTGCATCTTGGAGATCCGGGTGGAAACTGATTGGCCGAGGTTCGAGAGGCGCAGACGCATCCAACGCATGAGGTCTTTGTAATAAAGGACACCAACGATGTGTTCGGGGCCGCGTTGCGGATCGTAGATTGGAATGCGCGAGTGTTGGCCTTCAACTACACGAACCAGGGCATCGTCGAGCACAAGATCAGATGGCAGAGAAAAAATATCCGGACGAGCGACCATAACGGCGCGCACCGTGATGCTGTCGAGCTCGATGGCGTTGTGAATCACTTCTTCTTGGAATTGCGGGATCTGGCCGAACTGGCGGCTGGCGGTGACGATGAGCTTCAATTCGTCCGGCGAATGAACGGCGCCGGTACGAGTCTCATGAGCTCCAAAGAGCCGGAGAACCAATCCTCCCGAGCGGCGCATAAGAAACAGAACTGGACTCGTGATGGTGAGAAAAGCCTCCATGGGCGCGGCAACGGCGAGGGCAATGTGCTCGGAGCGCTGCAGGGCCAGCGTTTTGGGGACCAGTTCGCCGAGGATCACGTGCATGCAGGTGATCAAGCTGAAAGCGATGGCGATGGCGATGCCGTGCGCATAGACCGCCCCGTGAGGAATTTCATGAACAAAGCGCATGCCTTCGACCAGGCGGGCGACAATGGGCTCGCCGATCCAGCCTAGAGTCAGGCTGACCATGGTGATGCCGAGTTGTACGCCGTTGACGACCTCGTCGAGATGCTGGTGGAGGCGTTGGACGATGCGCGCGCCGATGCGACCGGATTCGATGAGTTGCTGGATGCGCGTGTCGCGCACACTAACGAGCGCGAATTCCGCCGCTGCAAAGAAGGCGTTGGCTGCCACCAAGAGAAGGATCAGAAAGACCCGGAGCAGCACAAAAGCGATCATGGAACGGTAATTCTAACATTTTAAAAGCTATTGTCAGTGGCTAGTTGCCAGTGATGAGGAGCCGGTCATCACGCCCGAACACAAATTCAACCCAGGATTTCGCTATCCTTTTAGTTGCAGGTTGGTCTAATGGGCAGGCGCAAGAAGCAGGCAGCGCCACCTCATTTATCATAAGAATAGTCGCGATTCATAGAACCTCGAAATCTCAGGAACAAAAGCGAGTCCGACCGCGTACCAATAAGTGAGGGCGGGAGTCAATCCCTCGGCATCGTTCTTCAACCCAGCGCGGAACCACTTTAGGAGGCTGTTGTGAACGGAAACGGAAGCAGCAAAAAGAAGCGCCGCAGACTATTTATTTGGGGCGGCGTTGGTGTCGCTATTGTGCTCTTAATCGCGATTGGAGTGTATGCCTCGACCCGTGGCGGCACTAAAATCGATCCCTCGAAGTTGGCGAAGGTGGAAAAGGGCGACCTGGCTAAGAGCGTAGTGGCTACAGGGAAAGTCACGCCCATCACCAAGGTTGAGGTCAAATCCAAGGCCAGCGGCATTGTGAAGAAATTGCTGGTGGACTACGGCGATCACGTCAAGAAGGGGCAGCTTCTGGCGCAACTCGACAAGGTGGAGATTGAGGCGCAGGTCGCCCAGTCACAAGCGGGGCTGGAAGCGGCGCAAGCGAACTTGAAGAGTTCCCAAGCCGACTTGGAGCGGGCCAAAGTAGATGCCGAAGGACCGGACGTGCCACTCAACAAGCGCGCCTATGATCGCGCGACCGGCATGGCGAAAGACGGAGTCGTTTCCGCCTCGGCCCTGGATGACGCCGAGAAGAATTACGAGATGTCTTTGAACAAACAGAACGTGTCGAAGGCGCAAGTGACGGTTCTGAAGGCCAAGATCGCACAGGCTCAGGCACAGGTGGCGCAGGATCAGGCCAACCTCACGCAGCTTCACGAGCAGCTCAGCTATACCGATATCATCTCGCCCATCGACGGCATCGTGCTCTCGCGCGACGTGGAAATGGGAGACGCGGTCAGCTCGATTCTCGTGTTGGGATCGTCGGCCACGCTGGTCATGACGCTGGGCGATACCAGCGAAGTCTATGTCAAAGGCAAGGTCGACGAAAGCGACATCGGCAAGGTTTATCTCGGACAGCCCGCGCGGATCAAAGTCGAGTCCTTCAAAGACAAAACTTTCAATGGCAAGGTGACGAAGATTTCGCCGATGGGCGTGGAAAAAGATAACGTCACCACGTTCGAAGTGCGGGTTTCCATCCAAAATCCCGGCGGCGAGTTGAAAGCCGAGATGACCGCGAACGCGGAAATCATTCTGGAAGAGCACAAGAACGTGTTGCAGATTCCGGAAGGCGCAATCCTTTACGACAAAGATAAGAAGGCTTCCGTTGAAATTCCGAACCCGAAAGGCAAAGACGGTAAAGATAAGATCGCGGTCAACATCGGAATTTCCAACGGCGCCAAGACCGAGGTGCTCAGCGGCTTGAAGGAAGGCGATCAGGTGGTTCTGCAGTAAAAGCGGACGTCGGACCTCGGACCTCAGCCTTTGGGGTCCGGGGTCTGAGGGCTGAGGTCCGATCTTCCATGACTCTCTCCGAAATCCTGCGTCAGGCGTTAGCCACATTCCGAAGCCACAAAATGCGAACGTTTCTCACGATGTTCGGCATAGTTTGGGGAATCGCTTCGGTCATTTTGCTGGTGGGGCTGGGACGCGGGTTCAGTGTCGACCAGAAAAAGCACATGCAGACGCTGGGCAAGGATCTGGTGATTGTTTGGGGCGGGCGCACCAGTTCTCAGGTCGGAGGCCGCGCCGCGGGCCGGGAAATTCGCCTGAACGTGGACGATGCCGAACTGATTCGCGACGAATGCTACTTGGTGAAAAATGTAAGTCCGGAATTGCAGCGCGCGATTCCGGAGGTAAGCCAATACAATTCCGCCAGTCGCGGCGTAGTGGGAATGTGGCCGTCGTATCAGGACTTCCGCTCATTGCTGCTTTCCGAAGGACGCTTGCTCACCGATGACGACGAGCGCGAAGGGCGGCGCGTAGTTGTGCTCGGGTCAAAAGCTTATCGGCAATTGTTCCCCGGGCAGCCCGCCATTGGCACGACCATTTTGATCAAAAGCGTTCCCTATACCGTGGTCGGAGTTTTGCAGGAAAAGAAACAGAACTCCAGCTACAGCGGCCCGGACAATGATTACCTATTCGCGCCTTATTCGGCCGTGAGCCGCGACTTCCCTCCCCCGGAAAAAAAGGGCGCGGGCATCACGCGCGGATATCTGGACGACATCGTTTTTGAAGTCGGCGATCCCGAAGAGCACGAAGCCGCCGTGCGCCAAGTGCGGGAGGCGATGGGACGCATTCATCACTTCGATCCCGTCGACAAAGACGCGCTCTTTATCTGGGACACGATGGAAGGCGCGAAGCTGCTGGATAAAGTCTTTGGCGTGGTCACGATATTCTTTGGCTGCGTGGCCATCGTCACGCTGTGCCTGGGCGGGATCGGTGTAATGAATATCATGCTGGTTTCGGTAACCGAGCGCACGCGGGAGATTGGTACTCGCAAAGCGATTGGCGCGACCAAACACGACATTCTCCGTCAGTTTTTCGCCGAGGCGGCCATGCTCACCGTGATCAGCGGAATTCTCGGGCTCAGTTTTGGCATCGGTACCTGTGCTGCGATGAAGCTCTTGCCGTTGCCCGATTTCGTTCCGCATCCCATTGTTTCCTGGATTTCGATCGTTGCTTCGATCGTGACGCTTTCTTTAATCACCGTGACCGCAGGCATGTATCCCGCCCAGCGCGCCGCGGAAATGACACCCGTGGAGTCACTACGATATGAATAACAGACCAATCTCACGCATCTCGCCGTTTCTCTTTCTTTGTGCCGTTTCCATGCTGCTGACCTCGGCACTCGCTTTCGCCTCGACACCGCAAGGCACCTTCGAAAAATCGTTTCAGGTTACGGGTCCCGTCGATTTGGAAGTACTCACGCGCTCCGGCGACATCACAATCCGCACCGGCCCCGCGGGGTCGGTTTTCATCCGCGGAAAAATCTTCGTCGGCGATCACTGGCTGATGGGACGGCGCCAAGGGGATGTCGATGCTATTCAGCAGCATCCTCCGCTCCGGCAGGAGGGAAACAGCATTCACATCGACTACGTCAACGAGCACGATATCTCTGTCGACTACGAGATCACCGTGCCCGCCGACACTACTCTTCGCACGCGCAGCGGTTCGGGAGATCAGACTATTGAAGGCATCCACGGCAATACCGACTTGCAGAGTGGATCAGGCGACATCAAGCTCGCGAACCTGACCGGAGAGATTCGCATGCAGACCGGCTCAGGCAACGTGCGCGCCCATGAAGTTGCCGGCGCCATACGCGGCGGCGCGGGCAGCGGTGACATTGAAGTCGAAGAAACCGGACAGGGCGATATCGATCTGCACACCGGCTCCGGCAACGTAACGGTGCGGGGCATCCAGGGAGGATTCCGCGCCGAAGCTGGCAGTGGCGATATCACCGCCGAGGGCACACAAACCGGCGGCTGGGAGATTCGTACCGGATCGGGCAATGTGCATGTTCGCCTGCCTGCGAACTCCGCTTTCGACGCCGACATCTCCACCAGTTCCGGCACTGTAGATGTGGATTCGCCGATCGAGATGACCGTGCAGGGACGCGTGCAGGAATCGCGCAAGACGATCCGAGGCAAGGTACGCGGCGGTGGTCCGGTGCTGTCGGTGCGGACAGGGTCGGGCGACATTCAGATTCAATAGCAAAGTTTTAAGGTTTCAGAGTTTCAAGGTTTCAATGTAAGAGCCGAATTGTCATCCCGAGCGAAGCGAGGGATCTCGGTACTTGCCGCCAGCGGCAGCGCCGACGGTATAGGTTAAAACCCAGATCCCTCGCGTTGCTCGGGATGACAATTCGAAGCCTGAACCCTGAAACCTTGAAACCCTGAAACCCTGAAACTTTGCAACCTTGCAACTTTGAAACCTATGTTCTTAAAAGAACTCATCTGGCAAGGCTGGCAGGCGCTCATGCGCGATCGTCTGCGCTCCACGCTAACCATGCTGGGCATCGTGTGGGGACTGGCTTCAGTGGTCCTGCTGTTGGCTTATGGCCAGGGCCTTGGCGGATGCGTGCTGCATGCTTTTATGAACATGGGAAACAACGTGATTGTTCTCTGGCCGGGCCAGACCAGCATGCAGGCAGGCGGTCAGCGCGCCGGCAAGAAAGTCGCTTACGAACTGGAAGATGTTGAAGCGATTCGCGACGAAGTTCCTATCGTGCGCGCCGTGAGTGGCGAGATCAACCGCGATTTCGGATTCAAACTGGGCACGCGCGTTGTGTCGATCCCGGTGCGCGGCGTCGACATGCCCTACGGGCAGATGCGCAAGTTGGAACTAGCCGAGGGCCGGTATTTTGACGAGAGCGACTATGCCGACCATCACCGCGTTGTCATCTTGGGTTACGAAGCCGCGAAGAAAGTATTTCAAGGCGCGCCGGGCGCGGGCCAGCACGTTGAGATTGGCGGACTGGATTTTGAAGTCATCGGAACCATGCGCAACAAGATTCAGGACTCGATGTACCAGGGGCCGGACAATTCCGACGGGTTCATCCCATTCGGACTGATGCGCGATCTGAAAAACATTCGCGATCCCGACGAAATCATCATTCAGCCGACCGCTCCTGAGCTGAACAAAAAGGCGCTGATGGCGGTGCGCGAGGTAATCGCGCGAAGGCATCACTTCGACCCCAAAGATGACAAAGCCACACCTGAGTGGGACACGATTGAAGACCGTGCCATGATCAACGCTTTTTCCTACGGCTTACAGGCCGTGTTGGGATTGATTGGTGTGGTGACGCTGGCCGTAGGCGGGATCGGCGTGATGAACATCATGCTGGTTTCGGTGACCGAGCGCACGCGCGAGATCGGATTACGCAAGGCCTTGGGTGCCCGTCCGCGGCACATTCTGGTGCAGTTTCTGTTGGAAGCTCTCGTCTTAACCTTCGTTGGCGGCCTCATCGGAATGGCGGTGGCCGAATTGCTCACCTGGGTGATTCCGCCGATGCCGCTGTATGACGAGTTCTACAAAACCGCCGACCACGAGGGAGCTATTTTTCTGCACGCGTCCGTGGCCGTGATGGCGATTTCGTTTGTCATCCTTTCTATGGTCGGCATCTTCTCCGGATTTTTCCCCGCGCTCAAAGCGTCGAGATTGAATCCGATTGAAGCGCTGCGCTACGAATGATCGATGTGTGCTTGCCTTGCGAGAGGATATTGCGGCGGTTATCGCTCATTCAAACGCCATTCACGGAGCATCGCGGAGCTGTGATATGATGTGCCCGCTTTTGAGACAAGACGGGACCCCACGGCCAAGCGTTCAATTGTAAGCCCCAGTGGAGGCATCTATGAGTAACCCATTACAGAGTTTTATAGACTGGCTCGGAGGCACCTCCGTTTACTTAACGCCGATTGTGACAGTCACACTGAGCAGTGCAATGCTGACGAGACAGAATTGCACGGATAACATACAAACTAAGCATCTCCCAACCTCGCCCTTGGTCTACCATGGCTCCGCAAAGGTCGCGAGCGGCGGTTCAGCGCTCAGCGTGGCCGCCGTCTATAAAGATCCTAATTCTAATATTGAATGGGGTTTCGACACTCCACTTACATGGAACGGCAGTAATGTGGAACTAACCGGCCTAGATTTCGCCGCTCCAGATCCATTGGTGTTCGGCGATCCGTACCACTATGGGTGTCGGGTTCTGAAGAGCTTTCTGCGAGACGCAACTGTGACCAACAACGGTGAAACCCTCGAATTAGATATTGGAATCTACTATCAGCAACAACTCGTTCTCGGTCCGGGGACGGAAGATGTGGCCTGCAAGCTCCTTCTGCAGAGGGGCTTCCTAATTTCGAATCCCCTTCCTATCCATCTGCCGTAAGGGCGGGTGGCTGCGATCACTCAAGACGTTGTACCTACAAAACCGGAACCTGACTGGCTGGCCGGTGCCCAGTCAAGCCCGCTTTTGGCTTGACTGGGGTAGTTCCACCGCCGCACAAAGTTTCCCCGCAGCTCGTTCACGCTTTCGCGCCGTCCACTCTGACTTGATCTCTGCCTGTCCATCACAGCCGGTTGCGTAATGGTGCAAACTGCTCCACTCCCATTTGGTGGTGAAGCTGGTTTCCCGCTATTGTTCGGTTTTCGTAAACCAAACGCGATTCACGCTCCTTCTTCCTCACAATCTGATATTCCTGACCGGTATCGAGTCAAACTCAACGAGTAAGTAAAAAGATTTTTCGCCGCGCTCACGGCGGCGGAATTTCTTCGACCACGAAACTTCAACCCCCAGGAGGAATTGTGAATCGGAAAACCTTTGTACTATTGCTCTCAATTGCGTCCTTAGTTTCCGCAGGATCCATATTCAGCAGTGCGGAAACCGTAATGACACGTCATGTGCGCGAAGTAACGCAAACCGGCGTGGCTAAACCAATCGGACATCTCCCCGCTTCTCAAATCATGCAATTGGATATCGTTCTGCCCATGCGCGACCGCGCCGGATTGCAGAACTTTCTCGCCGAGCTGTACAGCCAGACCGTTCCCAACCACGTCCACTTTCTCACTCCGGCCGAGTTCACGGAAAAATTCGGCCCCACGCAGCACGACTACAATGCAGTCCTCCAATACGTGCAGTCTCACGGCTTGGCGGTTGTCGGCGGATCGCGCGATGGCATGGAAGTTCAGGTCAAGGGACCGGTTTCCGCCATCGAGTCGGCGTTCCACGTCAGCATGATGGTCTATCAGCATCCGACAGAGAACCGCATCTTCTACGGACCGGACCGCGAGCCCACCACGGACCTGTCATTCTCGCTGTGGCACATCTCCGGCTTGGACAACTATTCCATTCCACATCCCCTCTATGTCAGTAAGAGCGACTACGCGAAGGCGCATGGCATCAGTCCCGACGCTGTTGTTACTCATGCCACGACCGGCTCGGGACCGTCCGCATCGTTCCTGGGCAGCGACATGCGCGCAGCTTATTACGGCGGAACGGCGCTCACCGGCAGCGGACAGAACCTCGGATTGTTCGAGTTTGTGGGCACCGATACCGCTGACCTGACCACCTATTACAAGAACGTAAAACAAACTGAATCGGTGCCGGTCACTATCTTGTCGACCGATGGCACCAGCACCAGCTGCACTGCCCGCAGTGGCTGTGACGATACCGAACAGACCCTCGATATGACGCAGGCCCTGGGCATGGCTCCGGGACTGTCGAGCCTTGTCATGTACGTCGGCTCGAGTGACACGGCCATCATCAGCTCCATGACCACCCACAGCCCGCTGCCCACCACCATCGGCTGCTCGTGGGGATGGACACCTGCGGACCCCAGCACGCTCGATCCGTACTTCGAGAAAATGTCAGCGCAGGGTCAGAATTTCTTCGCGGCTTCAGGCGACAGTTCTACTTGGTCGACGAGAAATGAAGCGTGGCCTGCGGACGATGCCAACATCGTCTCTGTGGGCGGCACGGACCTGACCACCACCAAGGCTGCCGGCCCGTGGAAGTCGGAGACGGCCTGGACCGATAGCGGCGGCGGCATCTCTCCCGACAAGATCGCGATCCCCGCGTACCAGAAGCTCGCGGGCGTGATCAACTCCAGCAACAAGGGCTCAACCACGTTGCGCAATGGCCCCGACGTTTCGGCCAATGCCAACTTCACCTTCTACGTCTGCGCCGATCAAACGACCTGCACGGCCAATGAGTACGGCGGAACCAGCTTCGCCGCGCCCATGTGGGCCGGATACGTCGCGCTGGCCAACCAGCAGTTGAAGGCCAACGGCTTCTCGGACCTGGGCTTCATCAACCCCTACCTCTATGCGTTCGGAGTCAGTTCGAACTACAAGACTGACTTCCACGACATCACCAGCGGCAAGTCCGGCAGCTTCTCCGCCGTGACCGGCTACGATCTGGTGACCGGATGGGGCAGCCCGAACGGCACAGGCCTGATCAACGCGCTGGTAGGCGAAGACTAAAAAGAAGACGAGAAAGCTAATCACCGCTCCCAAAGCGGATGCCCCGCCCTTGTCGCGTTTTGTGCAACAGGGCGGGGCTTTTGACTTCCCTTCCCTAATCGCGCGCTGTCATCGCGCTCTGTCGTCCTGTGCGAGGATTGTTCTTCGCGGAGAGCGCAAAGAACAACCGCAGTCGAAGGATCCCTGCACCATTCGAGCACTCCCGAAGCCGAAAGGAATTCTCCCTCGAAACGCGCGACGGAACAGGCCAGCCCTGAGCGACTGACCGCTTGCGAAGGATCGTTATGTACGCTATCTACCTAACGGAGAAGAACTTTACGAGAATATTATAGTGTTGCGCCTCAGATCGTTCATGAAATCGAAAGTCGGCAAGACTCGATCGAGGTATTTCGCAAGATTCACCAAACGTTCATTGTTCCTCTGATATCGCAAATTCAATCTGGAGACTACCGGAAAGCAATTGAAACTATCGAAATTTATCTGCGCGCCATAAGTCTGCTCAAAGAGTTCTATGGGCCACTCGTTCCCCACTCTGAATTTCGCAAAGAACGCGAAATTTAGAATGGGGTGGAAATTCGGAGACACACGCAACTTTCCCAGTAACTAGTTTGAATCGCAACCCAAAGAGAAGCGCAGAGCCGGGTGCCCCAGGTCCCGATCCCATTCCATGTTTCGTGGCGGCCCGCGAACCGATCTGGCCAAATTTTTCGCTCCAGCGACAACACAGAAATCCACAGCTCCCTGTGACATCCAACCTTGCGCCGTACCACAATTCATTCCATTATTGTCCCAGCACAGGCCATATAAATCGATCGCGGCACCCGGCGAAGAATCGGGCATAACTGCTTTGTTTCACGGTTTTTACCTCTAAGTCCATTGTCGAGCGGATTTTGCAAGCCAAGGTGGGGGTTAACACGATGATTCCACTCGCTTAGGGGGGAGGGGGGTGGAGTACTAAGAAGGTAAACAAATTCCCAACCTGGCAACGGCACCGTCGGTAGATCGCAAGAAATTTTTGGCAAAGGATCCGTTTCGGAATCGCGAGACGCCCGAATGCTACAAAGAGCGCAGCCGGTCCAGGTTACAGCGGGCTACGTTACCTCAGTTCCTTGACTCTGTTACGGCCACAAATTAGCTTCGGAAGCACAGGCGGTACTCCGCCTTTTATCTGCGAGGGAAATTGCCGCATCGTCCAATCATTACGCTGACCACCGATTTTGGAAGCAACGACCATTTCGTGGGCACCATGAAGGGTGTCATTCTGGAGATTGTGCCAGATGCAGCCATCGTCGATATCTGCCACTCCGTGCAGGCCTTTGACGTGCTCGATGGCGCATTGACCATCTCTCAGGCTTATTCGTACTTCCCTACAGGCACGGTGCATGTGGTGGTCGTCGATCCGGGCGTAGGCTCGGCGCGGCGGCCGATTGTGGCTTCCAGCGATGGATTTCATTTCGTCGCTCCCGACAATGGAGTTCTATCTCTCGTCTACGCGCGCGAGCCGCGAGTTCACGTGCGACACATCACATCCGAGCATTATTTCCGCCTGCCGGTGAGCAATACGTTTCACGGCCGCGACATTTTTGCGCCGGTGGCCGCGTATCTGGCGAAGCAGGTCGATACCATCAAGTTCGGCGAAGAGATCGAAGACTACGTCCGCTTCAACGCACCCAAGCCGAAGATGCTGGAGCCGAACAAACTGCGCGGTGTAGTGCTGAAGGTCGACCGCTTCGGCAACCTGGTCACCAACATCACTCCGGAAGACGCGCCGATGTTGTTTCAGGAAGATTCGGAGTGCAAGATTTTAGTCGGCACGCGCGAGGTCGCCGGCATTCGCAAAGCTTACGCCGAAGGCGGTCCGGGTGAGATATTTGGAATTCTCGGAAGCATGGGATTTCTCGAAATAGCCACCAACCGCGGAGCCGCGGCGCAACTCGCCGGCGCAGGCAAAGGAACGGAAGTGATTATCGCCATGGGCGAAGCTGCGGCAGCAGGAACCGGAGCCTAGGGCGTCTTCGGTTTGGGATGAACAAAGCGTTCCATCTCACCCGTCCACTTTAAAAATCTCCACAGATTCCCGCGCTCGCGCCACATGAACTCCCAGAATTCAACAAAGCCAATCTGCGTCATCTTCACGCCGCAATACGTTTCCATGCGCCACAACAGATACGGACTTCGCCAGGGAGCGAGCCTGTGACCCTTGGTCGCGTTCCAGAGAAAACGCAGCGAGTAGCGCATTGAGAGATGATAACTCGACTTTCGGTTCTCGCCGTTTTAGGTTCAGCTAGCAGCGCGCGACTCGCGACTAACTACAATTCGTACTTCTTCATCAAATGGCGGAACGAGCGATAGGAAATTCCCAGCAAATCTGCGGCGCGAGTCTGCACACCACTGGAGTGATTGAGCGCATTTTGCAGGAGGGATCGTTCTATGCCGGCAACGTAAGTTTCCATTCCGATTCCCTCAGGCAGGACAGCACCATCTTCAATTCCGGCGCCTCCCGCGGCTGCGGCAGCAGCACGCGCTTTGGGCCGTTCGGCGGGCAATTCGACGTGGAGTTCGTCGGTCATTTCGAGGGCGACCGCGCGCTCCACTGTATTTTCCAGTTGGCGCACGTTGCCTGGCCATTCATATCCGCATAGGCTGTCGAGCGACCCTTTGTGGACACGAAGAATACTGCGGGATGCGGCCGCCGCGTATTTCTTGAGGAAGTGATTGACCAGCAGCGGAATGTCCTCACGGCGTTCGCGCAAGGGAGGTACACGCACGGGAATTACATTCAGACGATAGTAGAGATCTTCGCGGAACAGATTTTCAGCGACTGCCTTGTCGAGATCGCGGTTAGTGGCCGCGATGACGCGCACGTCGATGGATATTTCACTGGTGCTGCCGACGGGCCGCACGGTTCGCTCCTGCAAAACACGCAGCAATTTCACCTGCATGGCGAGAGTCATCTCGCTGATTTCATCGAGAAAAATCGTGCCGCCATCGGCGACCTCGAACAAGCCACGTTTGTTCTGATTGGCTCCGGTGAAAGCGCCTTTCAGATAACCAAAAAGTTCGCTTTCCAGCAGAGTCTCGGGGAACGCTCCGCAATTCACCGACACGAACGAATCCGTGGCACGCGGTGAACATACGTGGACTGCGCGAGCGACCAGTTCTTTTCCCGTTCCGCTCTCGCCATGAATCAATACCGTGCTGGCAGTCGAGGCGACGGTCCGCAGCGTCTGCTTCAGCTTTTCCATCGGTGCGCTGGAGCCGATGATGTTGTCGAGCGAGTTGCGGGTGGCGGCATCGCGACGCAAAGCAAAGTTCTGCTTGCTCAGAACTAATTTCTCCAATGCTCTATTGATGGCGAGCTTGATTTCATCCACCAGGCCCGGACTCTTGCGAATGTAGTCGGACGCGCCACCGGCCTTCACCGCTTCGACCGCTGCTTCGTAGTCATCTACGGCTGTGATCAAAATCACGGCCGAGTCGGGAGAAACGCGATGGGCGTGCCGCAGGACTTCGATGCCGTCAATATTCGGCATCTTGATGTCAGTAATAATGACGTCATAGAGAGCGCCGTCGATTTTGCTTTTCGCAGCCTGCCCGGATTGCACCGTTTCGACGCGGTGATTATTGCGGCGCAAGGCGATATCAAGCATCTCGCAGATGGAGCGTTCGTCGTCGCAGACCAGGATTTTAGCCATGCAGCCTCCCTCCCGCTGCGACGAATGCGGCTTTCCCGCCTCGCTCGCGGGTGGCAACAGCGCTGGCGCTGGCGGCTGCCACGGCTGTGTTGCCGGACGAGGCCGGCCTCTCCGTGTCCACTCCTCGAAGTCTCAGCACAAAGGTGGTTCCCTTCCCCGGATTGGAGCGCGCCCATACCTTGCCTTCATGCGCCTGAACGATTTGATAGACGATCGCCAACCCCAACCCGGTGCCACCTTCAAAATTGGATTGGAAAGGCTCGAATATTTTTTCTGTTTGTTGCGGGCTCATGCCGGTGCCGGTGTCGGTAAAGCCCACTTGCCATTCGTCCTCTACCAGTTCCAACGTGACAGCAAGAGTTCCTCCGCCTCCGGCGCCGCCAGAGCTGCTCATTGCGCGGACCGCGTTCTCGCAGAAATTCCAGAACACCTGCTTGATTTTGTCGCCATCGGCGAAGGCCCAGGCGTGGGGAACAGAAAAACAGCGCTCGATGGCAATGCCCGTACTTTCCGCAACCATGCGGTGCTCCATGAGCGTCAGCGTGTCCTCCACCAGTTGCACAAGATCGACTTTGGCGAAGTTGTATTGCTTGGTGCGCGAGTAGGCGAGAAAGTCACTGATAATGCTGTTCAACCGTTGCGATTCGCGGGTCACAATCTCGAGCAGCCGGCGGTGCTCTTCATTCATCTCGGGGACACCGGAGAGCATGCTGACCGACCCGGCAATCGAAGTGAGCGGATTGCGAATTTCGTGAGCGATGGCGGCGGCCAGCCGTCCCACTGCGGCCAACCGGTCTTGCATGCGGACTTCGCGCTCCAGTCGCCGGATTTCGGTCAGGTCGTCCAGAGCATAAACAAATCCGATGACGCCACCGTCGGGTACGAGAAGGGCGGCAACGCGAATTCGTGCCGTCTTGCGGAATTTGCCCGGTGTATCGAAACGAACTTCGCCGTGGTACTGGTCGGATTCCGCAGTGGGCAGGGCGTCGATAAACAAGTCTCGGACCGGGCTGCCGGTTAGTTCGGCGGAAGACCGTTCGAGCAGTTTTTGCGCGGCGGCGTTGGCCAGAGTGATGTGGCCGTCGAGCCCGGTAGTGATCAGGCCGCTGCTGATCGACTGAATAATGTAGTCGTGCAGAACTTGCAGATTCTCCAGCGCCCCGCTGGCGTCCTTTAACTGCACCCGCACCTGCCGCAGTTTCGCCGTAAGCAGGCCGGCCAGATACGCCACCGCAAAAAATGCGAAGAGGTTGACGAAGATGATTGCCAGCAGCGCTTTTAGGCCGGGATGCGTGGTGCAGTAGGAAGGAATGACGGCGTAGTAATTCAGTTCGAGCACGGTCCCGTAAAGAATGAACGCCAACGCCGCCACCAGGTGGGACCAGACGCGGGGCAGAAGCAGGCTGGCCACGATGATGACCAGGGGGTAAAGGAAGTTGAGTGAACTATCCCATCCGCCGGTTTCGTGGACCACCAAACTCACCAATATCAGATCGGTCAGGACCTGTAAGGACGCCTGCAGGCGATGTTCTTGCCAGACGGAAAGCAACAGCACATAAAACAATGAAAGGCTGTACCAGAAACAAATAGTGCACAGGAACAGGCGCATGGGCACTGGTGTAGGCGTGAGTTGCGCCACGGCCAGTTCAATTCCCAGCAGAAATGTCAGGATGAGTATGCGAACCTTGACCAGCCAGGCCAGCCAATTGCGCTCATCGAAGGTCGATTGCATGGGAAGTTCCGGTGATATCGAAAGGCGGCACTCTTGTGCATATGGCGCTTCGGGAGGCCAGTCCGCGGTTGCGGACCGGCTACCGAAGCGATTCATAATTAGCCTGACAGCTTGGCGATCATTGCGAACAGCGGCATGTAGAGCGAAATTACGATGCCGCCGATCACAACACCCAGCAAGCCGATGATGACCGGCTCCAGCATGGCCAGCATGTCTCTGGTGGCGGCGTCCACCTCTTCTTCGTAGAAGTCGGCAATTTTCTGGAGCATGGAATCCATGGCGCCGGTGGCTTCGCCGACTCCAATCATCTGAGTGACCATGTTGGGAAAAACGCCGCATTCGCGCAGAGGATCAACAATGGTGCGGCCTTCCTCAATGGCTTTGCGAACCTTCATCAACGCTTCTTCGAGTACTGCGTTGCCTGAAGTCTTCGCCGTAATGCTTAGACCTTCGAGAATGGGAACGCCCGACGTAATCAGAGTGCCGAGCGTGCGCGTGAAACGTCCCACGGCGATTTTGCGCAGCAGCGAGCCCACAATAGGCAGCATGAGCAGCATCTTGTCGAAGTAATACCGGCCCCGCGGATTCTTGCGCATCTGCTTCACTCCGAATACCGAAGCGATGATGAGCGCAAAGAAAACCCACCAGAAGGTCTGCACGAAGCCGCTAAGCCCAACGACGATGCGAGTGGGCAAGGGAAGGGTGACCCCCAGCCCGGCGAATAAGTTGGCGAAAATCGGGACTACCCATTTGAGCAGGGCGCCGACGATGAGTCCGGCCAAGCTGACAACCGCGACGGGGTAAATCAGTGCTGACTTCACTGCGGATTTCAATCGCACCGCCTTTTCCACGTAGGTGGCGAGGCGCTGCAAGATGACGTCGAGAATACCGCCGGTTTCGCCGGCCTCGATCATGTTGGTGGTGAGGTCATCGAAGACAACCGGATACTGGCGCATTGCGTTGGCCAGCGTCGCACCGCCCTCCACGGTAGTACGAACGCCGGTGAGGGTCTTCTGGAAGGCTTGGTTTTCCTGATTGGCCGCGAGAATTTCTAGACATTGCACCAACGGCAGGCCGGCATCGATCATGACCGAAAACTGCCGGAAGAAGACCGCGATTTCCTTGACTTTAACCGAGCCCGAGCGAAATGTAGGCAGGGCGAACTCCTTGCCCTTTTCGCGGACTGAGCCCGGCGTAATGCGCTCCCGCCGCAATTGCTGAGTCAGCGACTGCTTGTTGGGCGCGTTCCGCTCTCCGGAGACCTTCTGCCCGGAAGCATCCTTGCCTGAAAATGTGAAGACTGGCATGGTTTTTTACCCTCTCCTGATTACCGAGTTCCCAAAGTCGTGGCCGGCTTGAATCGCAGTCGCGCATCGCGTAGCCGTCTCCGTGAGCGCGCTATCCCGTATCCTGATCCCGCTAACGCTTGGCCGGGGCAGCGCCCTTCGCCATTGGCGTTGTAGTGGAAGCTCCCCGGTTCATCAGGCCGGCTCCGCGGTTAATCATTTCCTGCAACTCATCTACGTTGCTGGACCGTTGCAGCGCGATTTCCAGCGTGATCTGTTTCTGGAAGTAAGCTGTGGCCAGCGCCTGGTTGAACGTCTGCATCCCGTATTTTTCCTGTCCCGATTGCATGGATGAGTAAACCTGGTGAATCTTGTCCTCGCGAATCAGATTGCGCACGGCGGCATTGGGCACCAGCACCTCCATGATCATGGCCCGTCCTTTGCCGTCAACTTTGGGCAGCAAGCTTTGGCAGCAAATTCCTTCCAGCACCAGCGAGAGTTGGGCCCGGATTTGCGGCTGCTGGTGCGCAGGGAAGACGTCAATGATGCGGTTGATGGTGGAAGTCGCCGAATTGGTGTGCAGCGTGCCAAAGGTCAAGTGGCCGGTTTCGGCGATACGGAGCGCGGATTCAATGGTCTCCAGATCGCGCATTTCGCCGATCAGCACGACGTCTGGATCTTCACGGAGCGCGGCGCGCAATGCGTCGGTAAAGCTTTTGGTGTCAGCGTGCAGCTCGCGCTGGTTCACCAGGCAGTTCTTGTTCATGTGAACGAATTCGATCGGATCTTCGATGGTCAGAATGTGATCGTGGCGCTCGCTGTTGATCTTGTCGATCATGGCCGCCAAAGTCGTGGATTTACCGGAACCCGTGGGGCCGGTGACCAGCACCAATCCGCGAGGCTTATCGCACAGCTTGCTCACGACCGCGGGCAGTCCGAGCTGATTGAACGATTTGATTTCAAAAGGAATCAAGCGGAAGACTGCGGCCGTGGCTCCGCGCTGGTTAAATACGTTGGCGCGGAAACGGGCCAGTCCCTTCAAACCGAAGGAGAAATCCAGCTCCAAAGTTTCTTCAAAACGATGCTTCTGCGAGTCGGTCATGACGCTGTAGGCCAGTTGCTTGGTTTCGGCAGGCGTCATCTGCGGAAGATCGAGCGGGTTCAAATGCCCGTGTACGCGAATCTGCGGCGGAGAATTTGTGGTGATGTGGAGATCGCTTCCACTCATCTCCAGCATGCGTTTGAGAAGATCGCTTAACGACAACCCCATAAATGATTGCTCCTTATCGGATCAGTGAATCCCGAATCAGTGAATCGTTTCGCGGGCGACTTCCTCGAGGGTCGTCATGCCCGCAGCTACTTTGATCAATCCGCTGCGCCGCAGCGTAATCATGCCGCGTTCAATGGCTTTCTTTTTGAGCTCGACAGCCGACGCCCCAACCAGAACCAGTTCACGGATTTCGTCGTCCACTTCCATAACTTCGTATAATCCGCAGCGGCCCTTGTATCCCGTGTTGCTGCAGACGGTACATCCTTTGCCCTTTTGAATTTTTATGGTCTTGGCTTCTTCCGGCGTAAAACCTTCTTCGATGAGGGTCTGTACAGGCACGTCAACGACCTCAGCGCAGTCTTTGCAAATGCGGCGCACCAGGCGTTGTGCGCAGATCAGGTGAACTGAAGTCGCAACTAGAAAGGGCTCGATTCCCATATTCATGAGACGTGTAATTGTTTCGGGGGCGCCGTTGGTGTGCAGCGTCGAGAGCACAAGGTGTCCGGTGAGCGCGGCTTTGATGGCAATTTCCGCCGTTTCAAAATCGCGAATTTCGCCGACCAGGATGATGTTGGGATCTTGCCGCAGGAACGAACGAAGTGCGGCGGCGAAGTTCAGGCCGATCTGTTCTTTCATCTGCACCTGATTCACGCCGCCCAACTGGAATTCAACCGGATCTTCCGCGGTCATGATGTTGGTGTCGGGCTGGTTTAGGCGCGAAATGGACGAATAGAGCGTATTGGTTTTACCCGAACCCGTGGGTCCGGTGACCAGCACCATGCCGTAGGGCTTCAAAATCGCCTTCTCGAATTTCACCAGCGACTCCGGCTCAAAACCCAGCTTGGTCATGTCAAGCCGCAGATTTTCTTTGTCGAGCAGGCGGAGCACGATTTTTTCGCCCCACAAGGTAGGCAGCGTGCTGACACGGAAGTCGAGTTGCTTCTTGCGGCCACCAATGTTCATCTTCAGCATGATGCGGCCGTCCTGTGGCAGTCGCTTCTCGCTGATATCGAGCTTGGCCATGATTTTCAGACGCGAAGTAATAGCGTCCTTCAACTTCATCGGCGGCGACATGATCGCCTGCAGAACGCCGTCTATGCGGAAGCGTACGCGGAACTCTTTTTCGTAAGGCTCAATATGAATATCGCTGGCTCCGCGCTTCACCGCATCGCCGAGCACGATGTTCACCAGTTTGACCACGGGAGCTTCGTCGGCAGCCTTTTCCAGCTCCGACAACTGCATCTGTTCTTCTTCCGCCTGCAGTTCGACGTCGCTGTCGCCCATCTCCGACATCGACTGCATTACGGTTTCTAGATTTTCTTCTTTAACTGTTCCGTAGGCCTTCTCGATGCCTGATTGAATCGAACTTTCCGACGCCACCACCGGCTCAATATTGAAGCCGGTCATGAACTTGATGTCGTCCATGGCAAACACATTGGTGGGATCGACCATGGCGATGGTCAGCGACGCGCCCACGCGGCTCAAAGGAAGAATCTGGTAGCGCTTTGCGGTCTCGAAAGGAATCAGCTTGACGACGGTAGGGTCGATTTCGAAATAAGAAAGATTAATAGCGGGAACACCGTACTGCCGGGAAAGAAAATTCGTGACATCCTCATCCGTGAGGAAGCCGAGCTTCACCAGCGCAGAGCCGAGGCGGCAGTTCTGCTCCTTCTGCAGCTTGTTCCCTTGTTCCAACTGCTCTGGGGTGATGATCTTCTCTTTAACCAGAAGATCGCCCAGCCGTTGAGACATGCTTTACTCTCCTATCCACGAAGTGAAACGGCACACGTGACAAACGGGCGCAAAGAGCTGGCCTTTGTTGGGAGAGAAGCGCAGCACATTCGCGTTGACACAAATTGTCAACGCAAAGACGATTACCGTACATGTAACTTTAGTACTTGGACTTGGCTGGAGACGCGAGTGCTGCTAGCGTAGGTCTCTGAAATGCACGCCAAATGACGTTTTTCGTCAACTGCGGATTTTCGGCGGGCCGGAGTACATGCACTTCGGTAAGATTTTGGATGGGGTTTTAAGGCCTCACGAGCCGCTTGCAATCGGGCTACGGTGGTTTGGAACGAATTCTGACCCGACTCAAATCAAGAACGATTACAGTCCAATGAACACCAATGAAGAAACGATTCGGACCTATTACCGCACTCTCGCGCGCGCCTCGGGACCGCAGCACTGGTGGCCGGCGCACACACGATTCGAAGTCATCGTCGGCGCGTACCTGACTCAGAATACGGCGTGGACGAATGTCGAACAAGCCTTGCGCGGCCTGCGATCTGCGCGGCTGCTGAGCCTGGGTGGAATTCGACGCACGCCGCTGGCGGCCATCGAGCGGTTGATTCGGCCGTCCGGATATTTTCGCCAGAAGGCGCAGAGACTAAAGACTTTCGTCGCCTTCGTGGACAAGCAATACAACGGATCTCTGGCAAGAATGTTTTCTCAACCAACGAAAAAGCTGCGCGACGAGTTGCTCAGCCTCAACGGCATTGGCCCGGAAACCGCGGACTCGATTCTGCTCTATGCTGGCAACCATCCGGTGTTTGTTGTGGATGCTTACACTCGCCGGATTCTGGATCGCCACCACATCGTGGAGCAGAAAGCCGCCTATGAAGAAATTCGCCAGTTGTTCGAGAAAGCGCTCGCTCCTATCGTTGAGTCGCAACAGCACAACCCTCCCGATGTGCGCACCAGGCTCGAATCCGGATTTCCCGGCACGGCTCACCCTCCGTCACGAATGAGCACGGCGCGGCGTTCGGCTCTGGTTCAGGTTTACAACGAAATGCACGGTCTGATCGTGGGTGTGGGAAAGAACTATTGCAGAAAATCACAGCCTCTCTGTGACGAATGCCCTTTACAACCCTTCTTGCCTTGTCGTAAGTAAGCAGACGGCACCAGTTAAGGCGCAGTTGCACATGAGAATTGCATTCACGTACTGCCAGCTTGCGGCATTTTATCTCTTCGCAATCGTTCCCGCCGCCACGCCAACCCTTCGCTTATCCGCCGACCACACCGGCATACTGATCGGCACTGCGGTCCGCTCGTCGCTCTTGCACGAGGCAGCTTACGCAGCCACCCTGTCTCGAGAATTCAACATGGTGGAGGCTGAGGATGCGATGAAGTGGTGGACTGTCCGCCAGTATCCCGACAAATTCGATTTCACCCAGGGCGATGAACTCGTTCGCTTTGCTCAAGCGCACTGGATGAAGATCCGCGGCCACTGCCTGGTGTGGGACCACAACAATCCCGATTGGCTGGCGCATGGAAATTTCACATCCGCCCAGTTATCCCGCTTACTGCAGGACCACATCGCCACGGTGGTAAAACACTACGCCGGCCAGGTCTTCGCCTGGGATGTGGTGAACGAAGGCTTCGACGAGCACGGCATAGTGCGAAATTCCATCTGGTACAACCAGCCGGGCATCGGATTCGCGAACAAAGATACCGCTTACATCGAGCAGGCCTTCCGCTGGACACATGAAGCCGACCCGCACGCATTGCTTTTCTATAACGAAGCTGAGGCCGAAGGGCTCAACCCCAAGTCGGATGCCATTTACGCAATGCTCAAGGACTTCAAACATCGCGGCGTACCCATCGACGGCGTCGGCCTGCAAATGCACATTACCAGCCTCGAACCCGATCTCCAGTCGATCGCCGCCAATATGTCGCGCATCGCGGGACTAGGTTTGCAGATTCAAATCACGGAGCTCGACGTTCCCTTGGCGATAAATACGGGTGCTGTTTCCGTAAGCGCGCTTGCTCGCCCAGAAGACTTAGATCGCCAGGCTCAGGTATATCGCGGAGTCGTTCGAATATGTCTGGACAACCCAGGCTGCACCGCAATTCAAACCTGGGGCTTCACCGACAAATATTCTTGGATCGGTTCTCATTCCCACGGCTCGCAGGGTTGGGCGCTTCCGTTCGATCGAACATACCGCCCCAAGCCAGCCTACAATGCGATCGTTGAGGAGTTGGATCGCGGGCGCAATCTTCATTGATATACCCTGGTATAGTGGTATATTACATTGAGGTTTTCTTATGCCACGAACATTCAATGGCCAGATTCACGTCAGAGTTTCCCCAGAAGCTCATGAAGAAGTCGCTAAGGAAGCTTTCGACAAGGGGACTTCAATCAGCGGAATCTTTGCGCAGGCCCTGGTCGCGCGTCGGGCCCTGAAGGCCATCGACCCGTGGAAATCAATCGACGAAGTGCACTCGGCCAATAACAGGACGTCTGCGGCCGCCGTTGAGCTAGAGGTTGCGAAGGCGGTAAAGGCGGTCCGAAAAAACCGGCGGAGATGAAGAGCCGTGCCCAAGGAGAAGACTCGTCCGCATCTGGTGATCGACACGAATGTCTTTGTGAGCGGACTGATTTCCGGCACGGGATCGCCCGCGCGAGTTCTTCGTGCCATTCAAAACAAGAAAGCCATCCACTTAGTCTCAGACCCCATCGTGGAAGAGTACCTGCGGGTGCTGGAGTATCCTCGCATCCGTACATTCAGAAGAGTTACGGACGCATTCATAGCTGAGGTTGCAGCTTATCTCCTGTATCAGACTGAGCGGGTCGAGTTGATTTCCACAATCAAGCTGAGTCCCGACCCGGACGATGACGTGTTTCTGGAGACGGCAGTAGACGGAAAAGCGACCCTGCTGGTCACCGGTGACAAAATCGATTTGCTCTCGCTGCTATTCATCCAAGGCATTCCTATTGTTTCTGCCAAGGATGCCCTGATCCGGCTCGAACTTTAGCGAACACCGGTGAGCTTGAGATTCCGAACCCGGCATTACTGGCGCATCTATAATGCTTCTCAGGTCTGGCGCACGGCAATCAGTAACGCCTCTCGCCTGGAACATTGAATCACCTTGCCGCAGCCTATTCCAACTCGGTTGCCAAAGAGCTCCAACCGCAAGCGGGCGATTATCCTCTTGGCGGTTGCGGTCTTTCTTTTGCTCGCTATCCTCGTTTCACAGACAGCCTTCGACCTGAAGTTTCTTACTCCCGGAAACAACCAGGAGATTGCCGTATTCGCCGCGATTTCGATCTTGATCTTCCTGCTCTTTGTGGCTTTGTTTTTCGTGCTCTCCCGCAATCTGTTGAAGTTGTTCGCCGAGCGCAGGCTGGGAGTGCTGGGATCGAAGTTCCGCACGCGCATGGTAGTGGGCGGACTGTTGCTTTCGTCCGTGCCGCTGATCGTGATGTATTTCTTCGCTTACGGATTGATGAATCGTTCGATCGAACGCTGGTTCTCAACTCCGGTCGAAGAGGTGCGATCCGACATTCACGCCATGGCGTCGCTCCTGGCGAACTATGCGGCGCAAAATGCGCGGGCAGAGGCCGTCGCGATCGCTACGGCTCCAGATACTCGGCGGGCATTTGCCGGATATGGATTTGCTTCTATCGACGCCGAATTCAAGGAACATGAACCCACTCTGCAGGGAGGTTTCGCATTTGCCGTGCAAGGTGGTCACGCCCAGGCGAGTTTTAATGCGCCGGCGGAGTGGTCAATCCTGAAACCAAAGCTTCCCCTGGAAGAAGCGGCCGCGGGCCAGCCCGCGCAATTCACGTGGAACCGGACCGATTACACTCTCGCCGGCGCACCCGTTGACGGCGGCGGATTAATCCTGGTCGCGCTGCCCCTCCCCCGCGAATTCTCTCAGACTGTCAGTCAGGTTGAGGCCAGCCAGAAGCGCTACTACGACTTAGCTCACGAGCGCAGGCTGGTACGCCGCACATACATGGGCCTTCTGCTGTTGCTGACCCTTGCTGTTCTTTTTGTCACCACATGGCTCGCGTTATTTCTTTCCAAGCTGGTCACTCGTCCTCTCTCGGCTTTGGCAGAAGCGACTCAGGAGATTTCGCGCGGCCGCCTCGATTACCGCGTTGACGTGAGCGGCGCCGATGAAATCGGAGATCTCGTCCGCTCCTTCAACCGCATGGCCGACGAGTTAGAGACCAGCCGCGTTCAGATCGAAGCCTCCAGCCGCGACCTGAGCGCAGCCAACGCCGAACTCGATCAACGCCGCCGCCAGATGGAAACAATTCTCGAAAGCATTCCTACAGGAGTGCTCTCTCTCGATGCGTCGCGTCGTGTGACCCACGCCAATCAGGCTCTGCTGCGCATGTTCCAATCGGACGCGCCACTCGACACCGCCTCTCAGATTCAACGCGGATCTTTGCTTACGGAATGCTTTCCTGCCGAAGTTCTCGAAGACCTGGAACCGATGCTGCGCAGCGCCGATCGCATGGGGATGACCACCAGCCAGGTGGAAGTACAGTTGCCCCGCCTGTCGCTGAACGTCGCTGTAACCGCTGCTACTCTCCGCCATGAGGAACAACGTTCCGGATATGTTGTGGTCTTTGAAGATCTATCGGATCTGCTCAAGGCCCAGAAACAGGCAGCCTGGCGCGAAGTTGCGCGCCGTGTGGCTCACGAAATTAAAAATCCGCTCACTCCGATCGCGCTTTCAGCGGAGCGAATCCAGCGTCATTTGGAGCGCTATCGCCTTTCCGATCCTTCATCGCTCGAAATCGTTCGCGCCTGCGCAGCCACCATTGCGGGTGCGGTTGAAACCGTACGCCGCTTGGTCGACGAGTTCTCGACCCTCGCCCGCTTCCCTGCATCGAATCCACAACCGGCGGACATCAATGAAATTCTCGACGACGTGCTGGCCATGTTTCAGGGTCGGCTGGACGGAATTCAACTGCACAAAGCATTTACCGCCGGCCTGCCCAAAGTTATGGCCGACGCCGAGGCGATCAAACGTGCCGTGGCCAATCTGGTAGACAATGCCGCCGAGGCTCTTCAGGATTCGCTGATGAAGGAAATTGAGATTTCATCTTCTCTGGTGGTGAGCCGTGACGCCATCGAGATTGTTGTCGCGGATACCGGCCACGGAGTGACGCGTGAACTGAAAGAAAAATTGTTTCTGCCCTACTTCTCGACAAAAAAGCGCGGCACCGGACTCGGTCTGGCCATCGTGAGCCGGGTCATTGAAGACCATCATGGCTCGATTCGCGTGGAAGAGAATAAACCTATCGGCTCGCGCTTCGTGGTGGAACTGCCGCTGGCGCCCGATCCAGTTATGACGGCTTCCGTTTCTCAAAATGCCTAAGATTCTCATCGTCGACGACGAAGAAGGAATTCGGGAAGCACTGGCCGGCGCACTCACGGATGAGGGCTATTCCGTCTCCTCCGTCGATAGTGGAGAAGCTTGTCTCGATCTCCTGCGCAAGACAGCCTTCGACGTTATCCTCCTCGACATCTGGCTGCCCGGCATTGACGGACTCGAAACTCTGGAACAGATTCGCGCGTTCGATAACCCTCCGGAAGTGGTCATGATCTCGGGCCACGGAAACATCGAGACTGCCGTGCGAGCCACAAAACTCGGTGCTTACGACTTTCTGGAAAAACCGCTCACTCTGGATAAGACGCTCATCCTCATCAAGAACGCGATTGAGTCCAAGAAGTTATGGCGCGAAAACACGGATTTAAAAAAACAGCTCCACGCCAAGAGCGTGATCGTGGGCGACAGCATTCCCATGAAGGCTCTGCGTCAGCAGATCGGCCTGATGGCGCCCACCAACGGCCGCGTCCTTATTTATGGAGAATCAGGAACTGGCAAAGAGTTGGTTGCCCGAGCCATTCACGCCCAGAGCCTGCGCAAGGACGAAGCCTTTGTCGAGGTCAATTGTGCGGCCATTCCCGAAGACCTGATTGAAAGCGAACTTTTCGGCCACTACAAAGGGTCGTTCCCGGGAGCGGCCACCGACAAAGAAGGAAAATTCCAGAAGGCTAACGAAGGAACACTTTTTCTCGATGAAGTGGGAGACATGAGCCTGAAAACGCAGTCGAAAGTGTTACGCACTCTCGACGAACAGCGCTTCACGCCCGTGGGGCGCGAAGAGATGATCACAGTTGACGCCCGCGTAATCGCTTCGACCAACAAAGATCTGGAAGAAGAAATCTCCCGGGGCAACTTTCGCGAAGACCTTTTTTATCGTCTGAATGTGATTCCCTTTTTTGTTCCGCCTTTACGCGAGCGCAAAGAAGACGTGCCGCTTTTCGCGCGGCATTTTTTGAAAGATCTGGCTGCCACCTACGGGCGCCGCCCTCGCGAAATTACCGATGACGCTATCGATGCTCTGATGCGCTATTCCTGGCCGGGCAACGTGCGTGAATTGCGCAACTTAATCGAGCGCATCGTTATTATGAATCCGACCATCACCCGCTTCGAGCGCAAACACCTGCCGTCCCTCGTCTATCGTGATGGCGGGCGCCGCACATCCGGTGCTGAATTTTCTTCTCTGCATCAGGCTCGAGACGCCTATGAGCGCGATTACATTCTCAAGAAGCTCGATGAAAATCACGGCAACGTCAGTCGCACGGCCGAAGCTTTGGGGTTGGAACGCAGCCACCTTTATCGCAAAATGAAGACTCTGGGAATTGCCGCGAAAGAATAGAAAAGCGTTCAACCCACTATCCGCAACGGCTCGGGACGGGCACGGCTTCAGCCGTGCCACTGACGATCAGGAAGGTGTGGGCTTCAGCCCTAGGAAGACGGATCAGGCTACCGTTTCACCATGTGAATCTCGGTGCCGTTCTTGCGGAATTTCACTTCATCCATGAGCTGATTGATCAGGAAAATCCCGCGCCCGTGATTGGAATAGACGTTCTCACCCATCGTGCATGCAGGAATGCTCTCCGGATTAAACCCCGGGCCCGGATCACGGACGATGATGATGATGCCGCGATCTTGCTCGCAGGCCACCAGACACTCCACTGTCTTGGTGGAATCTTCTTTAGCGCCGTGGACCACCGCGTTGGCCAGCGCTTCCTGCAATGCCAACTCGATTGCATCTTCCTTGCCATCAACGCAACGAATCTCGCGAATGGTCTGCATCACTCGTGCGACAACCGGCTCTACGGCATTGCGATCCGCAGCTAGCGTGACGCGCACGCGCAGATCCAGCTTATCTGGATCAAAGTCGTGCTCGGGAAAATCTTCCGCCGAAGAAGCGCCGGGTTCCATGATCGTTTCGATCCTTATCGCCGTCCGCTGCCCGGCTGTTGAGATTCTACTGGTGACGCCGTCAAAACGGCAATGAACGGAAGGTCCGGCCGAAAGCGCTGGCGGAAGAAAACATCACACGTGAGTGTCGTTATCGCCGGTTCTTTCATTATTCATCGCGGTCGCCGCTTGCAACCGCACTGTTCGTTTGCCGCCAGAGTGCATGTTCCATTTGTCTACGCCAGTCGAGTTCTTCGACGAAAGCCCGCGAGTCTCGCCAACCCGGCTGCACTTTCACATAAAGCTCCAGAAAAACTTTGGTACCCAGCATCCGCTCCAGTTGCACCCGAGCGCCCGTTCCGATCTTCTTCATCATCTGGCCGTGCTTGCCGACGAGAATGCCCTTCTGTCCGTCACGCTCGCAATAGATCGTCGCCGAGATGCGGGTCAGCTTGCGCCCCTCCTCATAACCATCGACAATTACCGAGGTCGCATAAGGGATTTCTTCCGAGGTCGTAAGCAATACCTGTTCGCGCACAATCTCGGCCGCCAGGAATCGTGCCGGCTGGTCGGTAATTTGATCCTCGGGAAAATACGCCGGGCCCGCAGGCAGCGTTCCAATCACCAACTTCAGCAACTCGTCCAGGCCCTTGCGTTTCAAAGCTGAAATAGGAATCACCTGTTCGAAGGCATACAGCTTTCTATATTCCTCGATGATGGGAAGTAAGTTGGATTTGTCCCGCAGCCGGTCGATTTTGTTGAGGATCAAAAAAGCGCGGGTCTTCGATTGCTTTAACAGGTCGAGCGCAAACTGATCTCTGGGATCGAGCTTGCGTGTCACATCCATAATCACCAAAACCAGATCGCAGCCTTCAAGCGCTTCACGGATTTCGACCAGCATCTTGCGGCCCAGCGAACTGTCAGGCTTGTGAACTCCCGGTGTATCGATCAGGACGATCTGACCGCCGTCACGGCCTTTGCGCTTGGGAATGTGAATGATGCCCTGGATGCGGTTGCGCGTGGTTTGCGGCTTCGGCGAAATAATCGCCAGCTTCTCGCCCACTAATGCATTGAGCAACGTCGATTTACCGGCATTAGGCCGGCCGAGAATGCAGACGAATCCGGAGCGGAATGGCATAGAGAAATTCGGACCTGGGACCTCAGACTTCGGACCTTGGCACAAGTTAATTTCGTTCGCAGAAACTTGACGCCCGAGGTCTGACGTCCGACGACCGTCTTCACATCAGCTTCAACTGCCTCGGCTGCACCGCGCTGACCCGCACGCGTTCCACTTTGCGGTCGGTCGATTCTACAACTTCGAATCGCAGGCCATCTTCTTCTATGATTTCGCCGGTTTGCGGGATCCGCCCGGCTAGTTCACTTACCAGTCCCGCCACGGTCGCGGAATCTTTGCCCTCCGGTTTCACCCCGAACAATTCGTCAAGACGATCCACATCCATCCCACCGGAAACCACATAGGACCGCTCGCCTTCACGGACAATCTCCGGCTTGTCGCGCTCGTCGCGAATCTCGCCGACAATCTCTTCCACCAGATCTTCAATGGTGACCAAGCCCGCGACGCCGCCGTATTCGTCAACGACAATGGCCATGCGGATATTTTTCCGTTGCATCTCGCGCAACAGATCGCTGCCCAGCTTGCTCTCGGGCACAAAGTAGACGTCGTGTCGCATCAACGATTCTAAGGTCTTACGCCCCGCTTCGCTGTCGCGGACCTGCAAAACATCCTGCGTATACACAATTCCCCGGATACTGTGAATGCTCCCCTCGTAAACTGGAACGCGTGAATAATGCCGGGTGCGCAGCATCTCGATGAAGCGTTCGACCGTCGTATCGCTAGGCAGGGCAAACATCTCGGGACGCGGCTTCATCGCCTCGCGCACCGTTTTGCCGCTGAATTCCACCACCGACTGAATCAAATCGCGATCGCCTTCCTGAATAATTCCCTCTTCCTGTCCCGCTTCAATCAGCGCATCCACAGCTTCCGCCGCGCTCTCCGGCAGTTCTCCTGAGTTCTGGCGCGTCAGAGAAACTACAGACTTCAAGAATCCCAGCACGATCGTGACCGGCATCGTCACATAGATCAGCACGCGCAGCAACGGAATCCAGCGGACCAGCCATTGGCCGCTGGTGCGGGTGAAAAACAGGAACGGCAAAAATCGGTTGCACACAATCACAATCAGCACCAGGCTGATCGTGGCCTGCAAAATCTCATAAATGCTCCAGCGCTGATCGCTGAAAACCACAAAGCCGATGACCAGAGAGATCGATGCCATGGTCAACTGCGTCAGCACCGCCATGGAAATCGCTGCCCGGCCCCGGCCCACCCCGAGCACCGGTTCGATTTTTTGCTCGAAGACGTCAATGTTGTCCTGAAATTCGCGCGACAGAAATTTTCCGATCTCCTGATACACGCGATCGACATAGGAAACCAGCGTCAGCAGACCTAGTAAAAGCATAAGCGCGAAGGCGACGCCGAGATTCATTTCGTCCTCCGTGCTCTACTTCCTTGTTTCCTATGATTCGTTCTGGGAGTAGATTCCGCGCGCTCGATCAACCCAGTAGGCAGCCTGAACCGTCGCCGCAACGCTATTTCCTCACGCGCCATTTGCCCGTTGTCGCGCTCATGATCGAAACCCGCCAGATGAAGTATTCCGTGCAAAGTAAGAATCTTCACTTCCTCCGCAACGGAGTGGCCCAGGCTCACAGCATTTTGCGCAGAGATATCGGCAGAAATTGCGATGTCGCCAGCCACCAGCCGCTTGCTTGTACGAACCGATCCGGCTGGAAACGACAAGACATCGGTAGCCTTATTCTTTCCGCGAAACCGGCGATTGAGAGAGCGCACTTCGGTACTGCTCGTGACCAAAACATTTACCGAGCCCTTCAGCTTCGCCGCCCGCCGAACCCGCCACACAAAACCTTCAAGCATCGCCTGGCTCAAGCTCACGATTTTCTTTCGCAAAATGACCAAGGCACAATAACCAAATCTTTCCTGTTGTCACTCCCGCACTCTTACAATAAAAAAAGGACCGGTAATCAACCCTGAACCTTGGTTCCCTTGATTTCCGGCGGTGCCGCTTCGCGAACAGCCTCTTCGCGCACAATCGCAAGTTTGCCGCTCTTTTTGTCGCTCTCCGCCTCATCCCTCATTTCATGCAGCGGCAGGGTCTGCTGCTCGGCAACTCTCGTCTTGTGCTCATCGTAGGCGCGAATAATCCGCTGCACCAGATGATGCCGCACCACATCGCTCTCATCGAAGTGGACAAACGCCAACCCCTCCACTCTTTTCAGCACGTCGATCACTTCCAGCAAACCGCTGCGCCGCGCGTTCGGCAGATCGATCTGCGTGATGTCGCCCGTGATGACCGCCTTGGAGTTAAACCCCAGCCGGGTCACGAACATCTTCATCTGCTCCGAGGTCGTGTTCTGCGCCTCGTCCAAAATCACAAACGAATCGTTTAGAGTCCGCCCACGCATGAATGCAATCGGCGCAATCTCGATAATATTTTTCTCCAGATACCGATCCACCTTCTCCGGTTCCAGCATGTCGTAGAGCGCGTCATACAAAGGACGCAAATACGGATCGATCTTGTCCTGCAACGTGCCCGGCAAAAATCCCAGCCGCTCGCCCGCCTCTACCGCTGGCCGCGCCAGGATGATGCGGTTCACACGCTTGGCCACCAGCGCGGAAATCGCCATCGCTACGGCAAGATACGTCTTGCCTGTCCCCGCTGGTCCAATTCCAAAAACCATGTCATGCTTTTCGATGGCATCCAGATAGCGTCGCTGATTGATGCTCTTAGGCTGCACCGTCCTCCGCCCAAACGACCGCTGTTTTCCAGCCTCCGCCAAACCGCGTAGCGTTGCATTAGCATCAGCCGTCAGTACGCGCAACATGCTGTTCAAGTCGCCATTGTTGAATGTATGTCCGGCGCGCTGCAGGGCTTCGTAGTCGGCAAAGACCTGCTCGGCACGCGCCACATCGCGCGGCGCGCCCTCGAGTTCGATTCCGTTCGACCGCAAATTGATGGTGATCTTCAGCCCGTCCTCAAGCACGCGCACGTTCTCGTCGCGGGTACCGAACAGGGCCTCGATGTTGGGACTGATCCCGATGCTTTTCTTCATGCGTGTGTCATTAACCTGATCTCATGTGGGGACAGCCCTGTCGGCTTCAGTCGAGCGAAGTGAGGCGGCCTTTGCTCTTCTGCCTTGGCCCAACGCACAGAACCGCTGAATTTCAGAGACAAGACAGGATTATGCTTGGAAGGGGGACGGACCGGGATGCTCATGCCCAAGGGGCAAGTCACTACCATTGGCTTAAAGCCTACCCCGCCGCGCAGCCGTAGTCAATCGTGACAGCGACTGGACAAAGTAGCTCGATGGGGCGCAAATAATTTTGCAAGTTAGTTAACCTTTGTAAGTAACTAAAAAATCAGCTTTAAAACAACCTAAGTCCTAGGCTGCGGCGGCGGTCTTGCTGTAGAGAAATCGATTTTCTGACCGATGCTGAGGTGGCGGCCGCGATTCAGGCTAGCTGCGCAACTTCTTGCACCGAGTCTTTTCACATCAAGTCCTTCCACTCTGCCTAAGAATTTTCTTAGGCTCCGCAACCGTTACCCGTTACAATGCCTCCAAGCATCCCGGTGGTGCGCCGCGACTGTTGCGACGTTCCGCCAACTCCCCCGGAGGCTGTGTGCACGTACTGGTTACTGCCGATTCGCTGTCGGGCGCGTGGACGTACACGCGCGAATTGGTAACCGGTCTCGTGACTCGCGGCGTGCGCGTCACGCTGGTCAGCTTCGGCGACATCCCTTTACCCGAACAAGTCCGCTGGATGGACAGCCTGCACGGCCTCGACTATCGTCCAACGGCATTCCGCCTGGAATGGATGCACGAGGCTCAATCCGATTGCATTGAGTCCGCCAATTTTCTCGCGACCCTGGTGCGCGAAGTGCGCCCCGACGTACTTCATCTCAATCAATTCAGCTATGGCGCGCTTCCGGTGAATGTACCTCGCGTGGTCATGGCGCATGGCGATCTCATCACCTGGACACAGGCCGTGGAAGGTTACACGCCCCGGCCCACGCGCTGGCTCAAGTGGTATCGCGATATGGTGATTGCCGGAATCGAAGGAGCAGACGCCGTGGTTGCGCCGTCGGCCTGGATGCTCGATTCGATACGTTCCTGTTATGCACAGCCGCAGCGCGAGGCCGTGATCTATCCCGGGCGCAATCCTATTTTCTTCAACCCTTACATCAATAAAGAAGATTCAGTGCTTTCCATCGGACGGCTGGTCGACGCCGGCAAGCAGGTGTTTCTGCTGACGCAATGCGCCCACCCGCTTCCCGTCTGCATCGTCGGTTCGGAGCACACAGTCCCCATTCCGCGCGTTCCCATTCGGGCCGATGTGAAGCTGGCGCTCGACGAAAATTCCGTCGCCATTCGCGGCCCGCAGACCGAAGCCCAACTTCGCGCTCTTTACAGCCGTGCCTCGATTTATGCCGCTACTTCGCGCTACGAACCGCTGGGCATGCCGGCACTGGAAGCCGCTCTCTCCCGCTGCGCCATTGTCGCCAACGATATTCCCAGCTTCCGCGAGATCTGGGGAGATGCCGCGCTCTACTTCCGCACCAACGACGCCGCCAGCCTGGCCAAACACATTCGCCAGCTCAACGCCGATCGCGATCTCTGCCGCGCCTATGGCAACCTCGCCTATACCCGAGCCCGCGAGCGATTCACCACCAAGCGCATGATCGACGACTATCTACAGCTGTATCGAAGCTTGCTCCCGGCAAGATCCATCGCAGCTTAGGCCGGTCAGTCACGTCGCATTCTGAATACCCTTCTAGCATCGGAATCTGTAGCCACTACAGAGGCCATCCCGGCGAATTGGTCACCCTGGATATCCTTCCAATTTGGTGATGAAAAACAAGAAGTTAGGGGTTAGGCAGTATTGATGTGATTGCCAAACCCCTGTATCGTTTGACAGTTGTCACAATGGAATAGGTATGAATTTTCCAATGTCCGCCGACGAATGTCTGCCGACGAGTCTCTGGAGGGTGACCCTATGAAGAAGAATTTTTTCGTGCTGCTGGCGGGACTTGCGATTTCAACAGCCGTTTTTGCGCAGGATAATTCTGCTGCACCTCTTTATCCCGCGACTCCCCATCCCAGCCAGACGCCGCCTTCGGGCCAGGACGCCGCTCCTCAGGCCATGAACCAGAATACCGGACAGAACGATCAGATGCCGGTATTCCGTGTGAACGTCTTCGCGCGGACCACCAAGGCGGTGAATTACCGTCACCGCGGCGGCTCAACGACTGTGGACATACGCGGCACCGATCTTATGCCCGAAGTTGGTGGTCATGCGAAAGTTGACGGCAAGGGCGGACGTCTCGCCATTAGCGTCGAACTCACGCACCTTCAACCCGCCAGCAAATTTGGCGGACAGTTCCTCACTTATGTGCTGTGGGCAATCACGCCAGAAGGACGCGCCGTGAATCTGGGCGAAGTTCTTCCCGGCGATAATGGCAAAGACAAAATTGACGTCACTACCGATCTGCAGGCCTTCGGCTTGATCGTCACCGCTGAGCCGTACTACTCCGTCACGCACCCCAGCAATCAGGTGGTCGCGGAAAATATTATTCGCCAGGAAACCAAAGGCTTCGAAGAGCCCATTGACGCCAAATTCGACGTGCTGGAAGGCGCTCAATACACCATCGACGTGCCGGCGGCACAACTTCCGTCAAGCCAGGCAGATGCCAAGGTTCCGCTGGATCTGCTCGAGGCTCGCAATGCCGTAGCCATTGCCAAGGCAGCCGGAGCCAAACAATATGCCCCCGATAGCCTGGCCAAAGCCGAAGACATGTTGCAGCGCGCCGAAGACTACTACCAGCGTAAGCAAGGCCGCACGCCAATCGGTACTGCCGCACGCGGCGCTACACAGATGGCGGAAGACGCCCGCGTACTGACGCTGCGCCGAATAGAGCAAGAGAAACTGGATGCGGAACGCCGCGCTCACGAAGAAGCCCAGGCTAAGGCGGAAGCCGATGCCAGAGCCGCCCAGGAGCAAGCTGCGCAAGCCCAGGCTCAATCCGACGAAGATGCGCGCCGCCGCGCCGCTGCGGAACAGGCGCAAGCCGAAGCCCAGCGCCAACAGGCTGCCGCATTAGCGCAGCAGCAGCAGGCTGAAGCTGCAACAACAGCTGCGAACCAGGCCGCTGCGGAAGCCGAACGGCAACGCGCCGAAGCCGACCGGCAGCGCCAGGATGCAATCCGCCAAAAAGAGGAGATGCGCGCACGTCTGCTGGCTCAGCTGAATCAGGTTTTGCAAACACGCGACACGGCCCGCGGGTTGATCGTCAGCATGCCCGACGTGTTGTTCGATTTCAACAAGTACACTCTCAAGCCCGAAGCTCGGGAGCGGTTGGCGAGAATATCGGGAATCGTGCTCGCCTATCCCGACCTGAAGCTGCAAGTCGAAGGTTACACCGATTCCATTGGCAGCGACGAATACAACCAGACGCTCTCCGATAAGCGTGCCGAATCCGTGCGCGATTATCTGGTCAGCTCCGGAGTTTCCATGAATAACGTCGCCGCCCAGGGAATGGGTAAGGCCGATCCGATCGCCGACAACAGCACGGCAGCCGGCCGCAAATTGAATCGTCGCGTGGAAATGATCGTCTCGGGCGACGTGATCGGAAGCCAGTTGACTCCTGGAACTCCGGGAAGCGACGTTCAGAGCCAGCCCACCAATCCTCAATGAGTTAGAACAATTTTGGGCGATTCAAAGTGGGCAAGAAAAATGCGGAGGTCAATCGCGGTAACACACCGCTATTGCCTCCGCGCTAAAATTCAAACGGCTTTGTCTTAAGCTACGCGCCTTGTGGGTTTCCGCGCCCCCCTGGTTGCTTTCGGTTGTTCTTCTTCCTCTGATTCCACTTCTTCGTCCTGTTCCATCCCTTCGCCGCCCTCGTTCGCCTGAAAATTAATCTCCTTGGCGAGTTCAGTCAGCTTCTCATCCGTTTCCTTTTCCTCGTTCAGGGTTTCCTCGAGCAAAGACGCAGCATCGGTCTCGCCAAGTACGTTGGCGAATTCCAGGACGGTGCCATAGGCGGCGATTTCATAATGCTCCACCCGCTGGGCGGCTCCAATCAACGCGGCATCCATCACCGCATCCTCGAAGTCCTCCTCCATCGCTTCGGAACCCTCTTTCACCAACCCTTCCATTCCCATGCACTTTTTGCCCTTGGGACTTTCGCCCAAGGTCTCGAAGATTTGTTCCAGGCGGGCCACATGTTCCTTAGTCTGCTCCAGATGTTCTTCAAACCCTTGCCGCAACTCCTCCGATGAAGCAGCTTTGGCCATCTTGGGTAGTGCTTTTACCAATTGATTCTCCGCGCTATAAAGGTCCTTGAGTTCGTCAACGTACAATTCCTTCAATCCTTCGTTCGGCATGATACCTCCAGAAATTTGAGTTGTCCTTTGGTTGCGCGAAGTGATGCCGCAGTTGGTAAGGCATGCAGTTATCCGAAAGTATCTCGCTTGTGAGAAGTGAATTCGTTCGCCGAGAGCAGTGACGAGGCAATATGGATCAATTGCTCTGAAGCCACTCCGCGGCAAATGGACGCCTAAGTTTTTTTTCGAAGGTCCAGACGCGGATACGCAGAAGCTTGGCGTCTCTTAAAAGTTCTCCCGGAAGGTTGCCGCTTAAATCCGCGCATTGTAATGATTTGTCGTCGTATCTACGATGTGCAAGTTGAACGCAATCCTCCCGAATCCTGCACCCTCAGTCCCGCTCTCGCATCTTTATTAGGTAAGGGATATCCGGCCTCTAAGGTGACACTGAAAGTCACTCTGAGCCGGCTTATTAAACTGAAAAGGAGTAAATAGCGAAATGAAACTTTTAAAATACATGGCTCTTCTCTCGACCTTGGCCCTGGCATTTCCGTTGAGCTCATTCGCCCGGGACAAGAACGAACATTCGGTGACGATCAGTGATCCCGTACAAGTCGGCAGCACACAGCTTCAGCCGGGTGATTACAAAGTAGAGTGGCAAGGTACTGGCTCCGCCACGCAGGTGAGCTTCATACAGGGCAAGAAAACCGTGGCCACGGCGCCAGCAACGTTGAAGATCAACGACGACCAAGTCACTGCGGACGCAGTCATGACCGACGCCGGCAACAGCAACACAAAAGTGCTTAAAGAGATCGACTTTCGACGCCAGAAAGAGGCGCTGGTTTTCGATCAGAGCGGCATGTAAGTAGTTCGTTTCTCAGATTCGATGGGTTGCGAGTTTCCCATCCTTTCAGGATATTTGTGAGAGGATGGGTTCCTTATTTTGCAGCCTGAATCGCGCTCAACAGCATTCACGCATGCCGCCTTGCCCGATCCTGCGTCGTAAATACCGGTACGCAAATAGACGTCGCCAGACCGCAGAGGGCGATTGTCAAGCGCTCCGGGATTGTGGAAATCAGCTCCAAAATTAGCCCCTTCGCGCCGCGCCCAAAAGCCGGGGCGCTGGCAAAAACATTTCCAAGTTCAACATCAGCCGAGGCTTAACCGTATTCGACCAATAAAGCAACGAGCGGGAGAATGTTCTACGTAGAACACTATTGCAGTCCCGCATTAACGTTCCACGTAGAAATTTATTTTCGCGGCCCCGGTTTTACGGGCGGCAGCCGATCAGCAGGCGAGTTGGTCGCGCGAGATTTTCAGGCCATGCAGGTTGCCCAGCGCAGCAACAGCGACCTTTTCCGTCTGAAAGAATTCGTTGGCCAGGCTCTGTAAGTCAGAAGCTGTAACGGCCTCAATCTTCGCGATCAGTTCATCAAGATCGTAGAAACGATCGAAGTACATTTCCTGCCGGGCCAGGTTCGACATGCGCGCAGTGCTCGATTCGAGCGAGAGCATCAGGCTGCCCTTGAGCTGATCTTTCGAGCGGCGAAGTTCTTCATCGCTCACGACCTCCTGTTTTAGCTTGCGGAATTCGCTCACCACAGACTGCACGACCTTCGATGCCGACGCGAGAGATGTTCCCGCATAAACAGCCAGGCATCCCGTGTCGCGATACGGATTGAGGTCGCTGTAAATTGAGTAGGCCAGGCCCTGACGTTCGCGGATGTTCTGAAACAGGCGCGAACTCATGCCACCGCCAAGAAGCGTGTTGAGAACGTAACCTGCGTGGCGCTGCTCGTGGGCTATGGGATGGCAAGGAACTCCGAGACAAAGTTGCACTTGCTCTAATGCCTTTTTGTTGCGAAGAATGATGCGGGAAGAGATTTTCGGTTGCGCCGAATGGAAGCCGTTTTTGGCCGGCTTCATATGGTCGAAGTGTTTGGAAACCAACTCGACAAACTTGTCGTGATCGAGATTCCCGGCGGCTGAGACGATAATGTTCCCGGGCGCGAAGCGGTGGGCATAGGTATCAAAGACTGCCTGGCGCTCGAAGCGCTTCACCGTTTCTTTTGTGCCCAGAATAGGCTTGCCCAGCGGATGATCTTTCCAGAAATTCTGGGTGAAGATTTCATGGACAAGATAGTCGGGATTGTCCTCGTCCATCTTGATCTCTTCGAGGATGACGCCGCGTTCGCGGGTAATGTCCTGTGCATCGAAGATGGGGTGCAGCACGAGGTCGGCAAGAATATCGAGCGCTACAGGAACATGTTCGTCGAGCACCTTGACGTTAAAGCAGATACACTCCTTGGCGGTGAAGGCGTCCATGTTGCCGCCGATCGAGTCAACCTGGCGCGCGATCTCTTCGGCTGTGCGGTGCTTGGTTCCCTTGAAAACCATGTGTTCGATGAAATGGGAGATGCCGTTCGATTCGGAATCCTCGTCGCGCGAGCCAGTCTCCAGCCAGATTCCGATGGAGGCCGAGCGGATGTGCTGCATCTGTTCGGTGATAACGGTCAGCCCGTGAGGCAAGACCTTGCGGCGAATATTGCGGACTTCTTTGACCATGGCGAACTTCCTATGAAGGTGTAATGGATTGCGGTATGAAAACGAACTCGAACCAGCATCATTATTCTGACATAGCGCCGAGGAGCGTGCGAAAATAGTTAGTCCTTTTGAATCAGTTAGTTACGTTCACTTTGATCCATTGGAAGCTCGCCTCGGCCGGCGTTCGCTGGGGTTTCAGACTCCTGTTAGGTGCGGGTATGATCGAAGCTAGGACATGGCAGATCTGGCAAAAATGACGACGCGGCGTTCAGAAGCTCTGATGGGGATGGACAGAGCCGAGCTTTCCGCGGTGATAGAGCGTGCTGGCGGACCTTCGTATCGGGTTCAGCAGCTGCGCGACGCCTTGTATCGGCAGCGAGTCGAGTATCTGGAGGAGATTTCGACGCTACCGCAGAACTTTCGTGAGGCGCTGTCGCAGGAGGGGTTTACCGTTGGATTACCGGCGGTCGAAAAGAAATTTGTCTCGCAGGACGGCACGGTGCGCTATCTGATGGCGTTTCCCGATGGGCAGAGCGTTGAGACGGTGTGGATGCCGGAGGGGGATGGCGGAGAAGCTGGAGATGGGACGGAGGCTGGGGATCTGGCCGCTGGAGATGTGCCGGAAGAGAATGCCAATCGCCACCGGGGCCGGGCAACGATTTGCGTATCGAGCCAGGTCGGCTGTGCCGTCGATTGTCAGTTTTGCCTGACGGCGCTGCTGGGGGTGAAACGCAACCTGACTGCGGGAGAAATTGTTGGCCAGGTGTGCGCGGTTTTACGCGAACAGAAAGTCTCGCCGCCCGACGACCGCGTCAATCTGGTTTTTATGGGGATGGGCGAGCCGTTTCTGAATTACGATAATTTCATGAAGGCGGTGCGCTTGCTGGTGGCGGAAGTTCGGATTCCCGAGTCGAAAATGACAGTCTCAACGGTCGGCATTGTGCCCAGAATTTACGATTTTGCGGCCGAACCGGTGCGGCCGAAGCTGGCGATTTCGTTGAACGCCCCCAATGATGAGCTTCGCTCGCGACTGATGCCGCTGAACCGAAAATGGAATCTCGAGCGATTGATCGCGGCGGCGCGCGAGTTTCCATTGAGGCAGCGGGAGTGGATTACGTTCGAATATGTGCTGCTGAATCGCGTGAACGACTCAGCTGAGAATGCCTCCGAAGTAGCGGAATTGCTGCGCGGGCTGCGGACTAAAGTGAACCTGATTGCTTTGAATCCCGGGCCGGGAATCGATTTTGAGACGCCGTCGGCTGAGCGCGTAGCGGAGTTTCAAGAAATCCTGAGGAGCGCTGGAATTCCTGCCTTCCTGCGGCGTCCGCGCGGGCGCGACATTTACGCAGCCTGCGGCCAACTCAAGCGAACGGTCGAGATTGCCACAACACCGGAAGCTTAGTTCCAGTCACTTTCCCCGGCACGGCGACAAGGCTCGGCAACTCCAAGCGGATCGTGAAGGTGCCGTCCGGGCATCGTTGGGATGAGATTTTTCCCTGGTGCTCATGAACAATGCCCCGGCAGGCAGTCAAGCCAAGAGGATCAATCGCATCGGCAGCCGGAGCAACCTTTACTATTGGCGATGCGGGATCTTCTCCACGCGCGATACGTTGCCCAATGGCAAGCACACAGGAGCCGGCAACCGTCTCCGTAATAAGAGTCAGTTTGATTCCGCTACGTTCGTGCACCAAATGCAACGAGTTGCTGAGAAGCTGCAAACAGACCTGAAGAAGCTGGTTGGAATCGCCCAGGACCTTGGGGAGATCCGGGCAAAAATCGGTTGCCACTTCGATTTTCATGGCTTGCCACTGGGGCTCTGTCAATTTAACGGCAGTGCGCGCCAGGGTGTTCAGATCGACAGGAGATTTGGAAGCGGGCGCACTCCGGGCAAAGCTGAGCAGGCTGGCCACCAGTGATTTGGTCTTGCGAGTGTGGTGGCTGATTTGAGCGGCGAGAGTTTGCTGTTCGGGGCTAAGCTCGGTGCCGAGCAATAGATCGGAATAACCGAGCATGGCGGTAATAGGATTGTTCAGTTCGTGAGCGGCGCCGCCTACGAGCTGTCCGATGGAAGCCATTTTTTCCGACTGCAGGATTTGAGCCTGCAAGCGCTTAAGATTCTCGAAGGACTCGCGAGAGTCATTCAGCAGACGGTTCAACTCACAGTCCAGCAGACGCTGGCGCGCAAATACCATCACGCCCAACACCAAGGCTGCACCCAGACTAAGCACGATGCGAAACGAGCGGACCCGGGGGGGCAAAGATGCATCCCAAAGCGTTTTCCCGGCAAACAAGGGAAGTGAAAACGCGGCGATCATGCCGCAGCGGGCGACCCAGACTCCGTATGCGGTCGATGTTCTGGCGTTCAGGGTTTCGGATTCGTCGGTCCGATTCCACAGGCCGATCAAAGTCATCCAGGCCATGGAAGCGACCAGCGGAATGTCGTAAAGGCTGCCGCTGTAATACACGCTACGGCTGATGGCCCAGTTGGCGATGTAGGAACTGGTCGCATAGAGCAGACTCGCGGCGAAAAGATTGGCGTAGAAACTTCTCCAGCGGCCTTTGCAATGCGTCCAACTGAACGCCAAAGCTGCCAGGAAAAAAATCTTCTCGACCAGATAGACGGCGTTCAGATTGTCGTTGTAGTGACCCTTGTCGGGCATAGCATATTGCCAGGCCATGACCAGCAGCACATATAGATAAACCCACCAGACGAAAAGTAAGGCAAAATCCAAGTGTCCCAGACGCGCGGCATATTGATCGCGAGAGACGTGAGGACGCAAGGCCAGCGCGGCGATCAGCGGGACGATGTGGATAAAAAGTATGATGTCCCCGGAGAAAATGTCGGGAACGTCGGCGCGCAGAAAGACTTCAAAATAAGTCCACAGGAATTGATAAAACAGCCAGAGAGCGAGGCCCAGAGTCATCAACGACCAAAACAGCCGCATGCGGCCTTTTGCACTATGCGCGCGTGTAAGAAATGAAAGCGTGCCGGAGAAAAGGAGCAAACACTGAATGATGTCGCTGAAGGCAGTCAGCTGAAAAGATTGGCGCAGGAGGAGAGCTGCAACCACTAACGCCGCCAAGCAGGCTACAACCGCGGCGGACCAAAGCTTGATGCGTAAGCTCAAGACACTCCTTTGCTAAATATTTTAGATTGATGGAGGATTGAGGTCTGGTTACTCTGGTAACCTCAAAATATCGGGCCCAAGAGTTTTGCGTGTTTACGAAAGCGACCCTGCGGCGAGAAAAGTTTTGCTTGCGGATTCCCTTTCCAATCAATAGTATGCGGCAGAGTCGCGCGAGCTTGGGGAGTGCATTCGATTGAACAGCAGTGACCGCTATCGGCTTTCCTGGAGATTGCAAGACCCTACCGATCCCGGTGAGGTGCGGCGCATCGAGCGCTGGCTGGCCACAGCGCGGGTGTTTCTCGCCATCTCCGCCCTGGCCGCAATTTACATGGATCCCACGCAGTTAGGACATGCGCCGATCGCCTACGGCTTGCTCGGGCTTTATCTGATTCATGGCGTTCTGGTAATGACGCTGCTGCGGCGCAGACAGCAGTCCACCGTGGCGTTTCGCCTGCTGGTACACGGGGCGGATATTGTGTGGCCGGCCTTAATTTCGGTGTTTGCCGAAGGACCGCGGAGCCCGTTCTTTCTGTTTTTCTTCTTTGTTCTGGTAGCAGCAGCCTATCGCTGGGGACAATGGGAAACGCTAAGCACAGCCGCGGCGGAAGTCGCGTTGCTCTGGATCGAGAGCCTCTTGCTGCACGTTTGGAACCCCGGCCGGGCACTGCCTTGGCGCCTATTTTCCGGCCTGAACATCAATCTCGAGGAGTTCGAGCCGAAGCGCCTGTTCATGCTTTCGATCTATCTGCTGGTGATGGGGCTGCTGCTGGGTTATCTGGCGGGCCAGCAAAAAAAGTTGCGGGCGGAGAAGGCATTCGTCACACGGATTCTCGCCAAGGCGCGGGTGGAAGCAGGACTGACGGGCACGCTCCAGCAAATCTTCGGCGAAGTCGTCAACATTTATGGCGCCGCGCGATTGCTGATCGCAGCGCAAGAGACGCGGAATTACCGGGTTTTCCTTGGGGAGTTGCATAAATCAGATGGGGCGCTTTCCGAATTTACATGGCTCGACTCGAGGGCGCGCGATGCCGAGATCTACCTTGCCGATTTTCCTGGAGACGTTTGCTACGGAGCGGGCGAAGGAGACAAATGGGAGTCGCTGGCGCTGGGCAGCGAAGGCAATCAACTTCCCGTGGCATCGACGGAATCTCTGGCGCGATTGCGCCAGGCGCAACCTTTTACGTCGGTAGTGACGGTTTCGTTTCTCTTTGGCAGCGAATGGAAAGGCCGCATCTTTCTCTTCAATCCGCGCTGGCAGGGAGAAAAGCTGGAAGAACTTCGCTTTATGCAGGATTTGATCCGGCAAGTAGGGCCGGCGATTTACAACGTATATCTGCTGCACCAGTTGCGGCGCCGAGCGGGCGCGGCCGAGCGGGCACGCTTCGCCCGCGAATTGCATGACGGAGCGGTGCAATCGTTGATTGCCGTGGAAATGCAGGTGGATGTGCTAAGGCGTCAAGATGCCGCCGACAAGCCCATTGGGGGTGAGTTGGGAAGAATCCAGGGATTGTTGCGGGAAGAAGTTTTGAAGCTGCGCGAGCTGATGCAGCAGATGAAAGCGATCGACGTGGATTCGCACCGCCTGCTGCCCGTACTCAACGATACGGTGGAGCGTTTCCAGCGGGAGACGGGCATTTCCGCGCGCTTCGTGACCGACCTGGAAAAATTAGATATGCCGCAGAAAGTATGCCGCGAATTGTTGCGCATTGTGCAGGAAGGACTGGTCAACGTGCGCAAGCACAGCACGGCCCGGCATGCGCTGGTGCGGCTGGGATCGAATGAGAGCCGCTGGAGTCTGACCATGGAAGATGACGGCAAGGGATTTCCTTTTACCGGGCGCTACACGCAGGATCAACTGGATGAAATCGGTAAGGGGCCTATGATCATTAAGGAACGTGTCCGTTTGATTGCGGGGGAACTCACTGTAGAATCAAATCCCGGACAAGGAACGCGCCTGGAAGTCAGTGTGCCGCGAGGCGGAGAAGTGCCCCATGAATTTTAAGAAGCCGCAAACTGTTCGAATCGTCATCGCCGACGACCATCCGATTTTTCGCGATGGCTTGCGCCGGTTGCTGGAGGCGGAGCCGGACTTGAAAGTTCTGGGCGAGGCTTCCGATGGCGCCGAAGCGGTGAAGCTGGCGCGGCAAATCAAGCCCGACATTTTGCTCTTGGATCTAGCCATGCCCAAGCATCCTGGACTGGAGGCCCTGCGCGATCTGAGCGCGGGATCGACCTCCACGCCGGTGCGGGTAATCCTGCTGACGGCGGCGGCGGAAAAAGGGCAGATCGTGGAAGCCCTGCAGCTTGGCGCGCGCGGAGTGGTGCTCAAGGATTCAGCAACACAGTTGCTGCTGAAGGCGATTCACACGGTGATGTCCGGAGAATATTGGGTGGGACGGGAGAGTGTTTCCAACCTGGTGCAATACCTGCGGACCCTGATGCAGTCTTCCAGCGACGAAGCGCGGCAGAGAAAGTTCGGCCTGACGCCCCGGGAGTTGGAAATTGTTTCCGCGGTTGTTGCCGGATATTCCAACAAAGAAATTGCCGAATACTTTAAAATCAGTGAAGATACGGTGAAACACCACTTGAGTAACATTTTCGATAAACTGGGGGTGTCGACCCGGTTAGAGTTGGCTTTGTTTGCGGTCAATCAGGCGCTTCCGTTAAAGAGCATCGCGTAGAAATTGGCTGGAGGCAATGTTAGAGGCAAAAGAAGGGCCGTAGCACCTTCGTGCTATTGGCCGTTTTCCCAGCAGCCACTACCATTGGTGCTAAGACCAGCCTCGGGAACAGTTGACCGGTTCATTTAGATTTAGTCGGTGTCCCCCTGTTCAAGCACGAAAAAGGGGTTTAGGTTATTCAAGCGAGAAAGAGAGGGAGCCCGTGGCAAACATGTTGCAGCACCTGTGGAAGGATGAGAGTGGTCAGGATATCGCGGAATACGCCGTGATGCTGGCGGTGATTCTGGTGATTGTGGTTGGAACCATCCGCCTCATCGGTTCGAACGCCAACAACGTATTTTCGCAGGTTGGCAGCTCGATTCAGAACTAAGACAGCAATCAAATCTACCAACGCGCTGACGGCGCGCTTTTCAGCGCGCCGGAGTTAGCGTGTCCCATTTATTGATCCTGCCGCGCAGTAACTGCACGAAAATCCTTGTCCCCAATTCCTGGTTTGGCAGTCTAGAGTTTGGTTCTTAGCGCGACATTAGAAGTTCCACTTCCCGTTCAATTTCCGAGATGGCCATGGGAGCAAAATTTTCCTGATGAAGTTTCTGATTGAGCGGGAGTAACTTTGCCTGCTTGAAGGTGGCCCACTCTGCGATGCGTGCTTTAACCTGTCGATCGGACTCCTCATAAAGAGCGATCGCTTGCGAAGGCGCAGCGCGCTCCCCGCCTTCGACGACTCGCAGCGCTGAGGCCACACCGGCGTAGGCTTCCTGGAGACCGGGTGCTCTATCTGCCGGAGTCGCCTTATTCACAAGAATCTTTTCTATTTCTGATTGAGCCTCCGCCAAGGCGGACTTGAGTCCTGATTTTTGCGGGTCAACTTTTTGTTGAACGTCTGCGATTTGTTTCTGCAGTGAACTGATCTCGGCCAGGGCGCGACGTGCGCCAAGAGTTTCTGCGTACATTTCTTGACCGAGTTGTAGCTGCTGCTTAAGTGTCTCCGGAGTCGCAGCCGAGCGCGGATCCATAGTGATTTGCAGTGGCTCGTTTTGGCTCTGTCCATCGACAGTGAGACGAACCAGGTAGATTCCGGGCACAGCCTCAGGTCCGCTGGGATTGCGGTATTCGGAATCTTCATCCGAGCTGGGCCCTCCGGAACTGCTCCATGTAAGATCCCAGATAAAGCGATGCATCCCCGGAGTTTTCTCAAGGACCGTAGGCTTGGGGAACCAGCGTTCCGCGATGGGCAGCGGGGTGCGCTTTGCCAGGCCTTTATCTGCCGAGGAAAATCTCCGCACCAGATTCTGCTGCGTATCGAAAACTTCCAGCTTAACTTCGTTGGCGGCGGACTCGAGGAAATAATCGATCATCGCGCCCCCGGGAGGGTTTTCGGCCGTGGGTTCCTCCGGAGGAAGTGGCGTTCCGGGGAAAGAGTCGTTATCGATGCGAAATGCTATCGCAGGCTTATAGAGCCAGGCGGCGTTCGCCTTAACAGCCTCAGTCGCCTGGCGCAGTGGCGTGATGTTGTCGAGAACCCAGAACGAGCGTCCGTGCGTGGCGACTATCAGATCGTCGCCGTGAATTGTGAGATCGCGGATGGAAGTGACCGGTAGATTGAGTTGCAACGATTGCCAGTGATCGCCGTCATCGAAAGATACATAGACGCCCAACTCGGTTCCCGCGAAAAGCAGTCCCTTGCACTGAAGATCTTCGCGTATGGCGCGTGCAAATGCCGGGACAGCAATTCCCATGGTGATCAGTTGCCAGGTAACTCCATAGTCGCGCGTTCGATAAATGTAAGGCGTCTGATCATCAAGGCGACTGCGATCCACGGCAGCATAGGCGACGGCCGGATCAAAATGCGAAGTTTCGATGAGGGAAATTTTGCTCCAGTCAGTGAGCCTGGGGGGCGACACATCTTTCCAGGTTTTCCCACCATCGCGCGTTAGATGAATCAACCCCGTGTCGCTTCCCGCCCAGACTAGATCACGGTTGAGCGCCGATGGCGCGATTGTGAACACAACCCCATAGCCTCTCTGCTTCGCATTCTCTACGGTTGGCGGTCCTGAACGTTTGTCATTCTTATCTTGCGGGCTCTGTGCCGCTCCAGTTAGATCGGGGCTGATTGTCACCCAGTGCAGGCCACCATCAACGGTCTTCATCACATATTGAGTGCCAAAATAAAGCGCCTCTGGATCGGACGGAGAAAAAACGAGTGGTGGAGTCCAGGGCGCCCTATATTTGCGCTGATCAATCTCCGAGCCGAACGCTTGCACGGGCCAGGGTGTGACGTTCTGACTGAATCCGGTTTTCCTGTTGTAGCGGTCAACACCGCCGTATGCGCTGCTCAGGAAAACGATATTTGGATCCTGGGGATCGGGGGCCATGTATCCGCTTTCGCTTTCACCCGCAGGAAACCAGTCACGCGGCGTGATTTGGCCATGGTCTGTTCGGCTCAGGACAGCAGCGCTTCCACTATCCTGTTGTGCGCCGTACACCACATAGGGAAACTGATTGTCGGTAATCACGTGGTAGAGCTGCGCTGTTGGCTGGTTGTACCAAGTGCTCCAGGTCTGGCCGCGGTCGAGGCTGATCGTTGTTCCCTGATCCGTGCCGAGGACCATGCTGGCGGAATTCTTGGGATCGATCCAAATCTGGTGGTAATCGTCTCCACCCGGAGCTCCGCGCACGATGGAAATTGTTTTGCCTCCATCCTCGGATCGATAGAGAGCCACGTTTGGAATGTAGATCACGTCGGGATTGCGCGGATCAATAGTGACGCTGTTGAAATACCAAGCCCTGCTAGTGAGCCGCGGATCGGCATTTTCGAGAATCCATGTATCGCCGCCGTCGTCAGAACGGTAGAGACCCGCCTTTTTGGCTTGAATGAGCGCGTATACCCGTTTGCCATCCGGAGCAACATCAATCCCGATTCGCCCCCAGTCGCCTTCGGGCAGTCCTTTATCGCCAAGGCGAACCCAGGTTTTACCCGCATCTTGCGATCGGTAGATGCCACCACCCGGTCCATCGATGGGAGCATAGGTGCTCCACGGGGGGCGATGCGTATGCCATGTGCCGGCAAACAAAAGCTGCGAGTTGCCGGAACAGATCGCCAAGTCTGAGATGCCGCTGTCCGGCCCTGCATCGAGTACCTTGTTCCAATGCATTCCTCCGTCAACAGATTTGTAGACTCCGCGCTGTTCATTCGGACCGTACGCATGCCCCAGTGCTCCGACGTAAACGATGCTGGGATTTCGCCGATCGATCACGATGCGGCTGATCTGGCGCGTCTCTTCCAAGCCGATGTGTGTCCACATAGACCCCCCCTCAACGGATTTATAAACTCCGTTGCCCGAAGACAGGTCGGAGCGAATGTCGGACTCGCCCGTTCCGGCGTAGATGGTTTTGGGATCGGACGGAGCCACGGCGATGGCGCCGATCGAGGCGACGGGCTGCTTGTCAAAGATTGGAGTCCATACAACTCCAGCGTCGGAAGTCTTCCAGATGCCGCCATTGACCGCGCCAAAATAAAACGTCGTGGAATCACCGGGCACGCCAGCAACGGCAACCACGCGACCGCCTCGGAAAGGTCCGATCAACCGCCATTTGAGTCCATTCAACAACTCCGGCGGTACCGACTGCGCGATGGCTGAGACGGCAAGAAAGGAAAGAAACAGCGCAACGATACGACGGAGAGGGAACGATGTGAGCTTGTGCAAGAGGCAGTCTCCGATGGATAACCAGTCTAACGGAAACAGCCTGGGTTGCACGCGTAACCAGAACCAAGCTTGAATCCAGCCGCGTTCAGCTTTGTTCAGCCCGCTTCATGCTCTCACCACTTCTTCCTGCCTTACTGGCAAATGGCTCTTATCGCAATCATTGCCGGCACACGGTCTGAGACTGTAGCGGCACAATAGAAAAACCCGCTCGACTTCGCCACAGCAATCCGGGAAGCGAAATTCCACTTCGCGACGGTGGCAGTCTCCGCCAAGCGGGCCAACGCCCGAGTCAAACATTCCGCAATATAGATCAGGCCATTCATCATTCGCCATGCAGGAGACGATCAGTTCGCACTCGCGATCGTTATTGTGGTGATCGTTATTGTGGTGATCGTGATCGCGGCGATCGCGGCCACGATCCCGATGCTCCCGGATCCGGCTGAATTCGACGATACGGCTAGCGGGCCTGCCATGTTCCGGACAAGGACAGCCTTCGATTTTCGGGCAGCCGCACTCTTCGTGCTCGCGTGATGAGAAAAAGATTGCCATGTTGCCGATCAAAACTTCGGGAGCTCCGGGGACAAACGGAAACATCTTCCGGTCGAGCCGGAGTGGGAGACGGCTTGTCGATCTTTCGCTTTTTGCGGAATCGCGGAAAAGCTGCCACGCATCGGGGAATTCGTGGCGCACGTCGAAGAAGCACCAGCCGTCGCCGGGTAGATGACGGTGCGCGGCTTCATTTGCGGCGCGACGCAACAACCCTCCGCCCTCACGAGAGGTGTGTCTCATGCAAATCATGGCGTCGCTGAGGGTGTGCATCGGGAAGTAGTTGTTCTCCGGCGGCAACTCGATTCGCCAGCGGCTGACTGCTCCCATGTACTCGAATGGCAGGTATCGTTCGTCGTTGAAATTGAGTTCAAACATTCCGGAATCGTTCTGTCCGGTCGAAGTCGCGATCGCTTCCCTTGCCGCATATTGTCGAACTGCTCGGGGATCGTCGGGACAGAGTTCATACTCGCGGGCCAGCTTTTCATCCCCGCAACATTCGCAGCAGCACGGCTCCGGACAGCAGCAATCATGCACGGGAGCACTCAGCCGCGGATCAATGCGGGTCACGCTGCTGATCAACGTCAAGCGGCAGTGAACTCCCGTATAGGGGCCGGTCACGCAGGGAATGGTGAGGGTCACGTTCTTGATCCGGCGCATGTATTGGCCGGGAAAATCGAGATCGAACATCCACTCGGGAATGTCTATCTCGCAGCAACCGGTGGTTCGCAGGCGCAGGAACTCCATGGGGAAATGCATGCGCAGCGAAAAATGTTTGGTGAGTTCGTATTCGCGAACGTTCTCATCGAGGTAAGCCTTTTCCATCTGTCGCAGAGCAGCCGACAGCCGTTCGCCGGCCATAAGCCCGTCGTGCAGATTGTCCCAGGCACATTCAGGAAGGAAATGGCGGGTGGTATGTCCGCGCTCCAGATTGAACGCATGTTGCGCTTGCCGCGCGGTGTACATCGCCAGGTCGTACGTCTTGTGATAAAGCGCAGCCGTTTCTTTTTGCAGGAAAAGATACAGGTCATGCGCCGTGAACTTATCACGAAGGAAGTTCTGCACTTCGGCGGACTGTTCCATTTGGCAGCGATGGCTGTCGAGACCCTGAAGAGCCTGATCGCGCTGTCTTTGCGCGCCGAGGATCTGCCGCTCGACCCGCTGAATGTCAATGGCAAGTGTCCGCGCCTGATGCGTCCATTCGTTGAGGCGCCGCAGCCATGAAGCATCGGTCTGGTTGAGCTGGCCGTTCATGCTGTTGATCTCTGCCGAGTTATTCATGAGCCGAGCCGCGGCTTCCAGAGCCTCGCCGATCTTGGTACCCAGCGGAATCCAGAGAATAGAGACGGGGCTTCCACCAAACCCGGCAGCTCCGAGCACGATGTCGGGGATCAGACGCATGCCTTCACCGATGCCCTCGGTGATGTTGGCGGCGCTGCGTAATGACATTGCCAGAGAGGTGAGGTTTTGGTATTGAATCTCACCATTGATCAGACCGCCTGGGCCGGCCGCAATCAGGCCATTGGTGTAAACCAGATTTGCCTGGCTGACTGCCTTGGTTTTTTGCAGGGCTTCTATCTGCCAATCGGCGTCCCGCCACTGATCCTTCTTGGCTTCCAGCCCCAGAGTCAGCAATTCGCGCTCCTGCCCGGCGCGCAGCGATGCCAGGTACTCGGCGTCTCCCTTCTCAAAGGCCGCCAGGAGCGCAGCGCCGAGTTCTTGTACTTTGGAGGCCTGTTCCTGAGCTTTAGCGATCAAGAACATGAATCGGTAGGGACTGTGCAGATAGCACCAGTCGTTTTCATCCGCGCAAGGCTCGACAGTGGTGCGCCAGCCTTGGTGCACGTGGCTGTTACCGAAGTAGGGCATTTCGCAGCTTGCACTTCCGGTATTCAAGCGACGCGAATCGATGCAGGCACGAATCAGGTTCAGGCGGTCTCTTATTTCCGCATAAAGATTGAGAAGCCTGGGGTTGAGTGGCGCGAAAGCCGGCTTGAAAGTTGAGACCGTTTGCAGAGTCGCCGGTTCCTGCACCCGCACGTTGCAAGGCATCTTGCCCAGAATCAAATCAGCGGTGTCGAAAATCAAGCGAGCCTTCTGAAATGCCTCTGTCGAATTGCCCCGGCGCATCGTAGCTTCACCCCATTCCTTCAGAGTCTCCGCGTAGTGCAGGATGATGGAACGATTTCTGGCCTCGGCACAGGTAATGTCGGTGCTGTCACAGCACGCACCGGGCGAAGGCGCGCCTTGTACTGGAGGCTGATTTGGCGGCGGGCCCGGATTCGTCACTGGAGGTTGGTTCGGAGGTTGCGTCGTTGTTGCCGCAGGCGATAGCCGGGGAGTACTGCTCGGCACGCTTGCGGGATTTGCGGGAATGTTCCCGCCGCCGTTGGGATTCGGCGGCGGCGGAACAGTTGGAGGCGTGTCGCTCGCGCAGACCACCCACGTGCAATCTTGCTGCAACGGATCAAAGACAAGCCGATACCATTTGAGTGCAGCCTCGAAGCGGCAGCGCGAACGCAATGCCTGCGCAACCGCGAGAGATGGACTGAACGGCGAGAGCGGAAACAGATGCGACCCCGGCGCGTCGTAGACGAAGTACGGATACGCGGGCAGCTTCCCGTCCACAAATGTAGGAATATCCAACGCAGGGATCTGCGTGACCAATGGGAGCACGACGGCATCGTCCGTGGCGAGGTCGTAGCGAAAGCCAGGAGCCGAAGGATCTGAATAACCTTCCGGAGCAACGGCATTGCTCACAGAAAAAGTAAGCGAATCCGCCGTGCGTCCGAGAAAAGAAAGATCGCTGGTTGATCCAGTTTGAATTGGCACACCCTGGTGCGATCTGCGCGGCTGCTGGAACTCGCCGTTGTGAACACGGCACCAGGCAAGGCGAACCATGGGCGAGGGCGGCCAATCCAGCAACTGCGGCAACTGCGTTATGTCCTGCCAGAAAGCTGCTTCTTGTTGATTTGGATCGTAGAAGTCGTTCTGATAGCCGTCCTGGTAGTCATTGGGTGGAATCGGAGTCGTGCTCGGTGGTGCACTGTATCCTGGAGGAGTCGGTGTAACCGGCGGATCGTAGAACTCTCCATCGATCAACCAGAAATAGTATTCATCCACCAGCGCGGGATGAGTGCATCCGCACTCCTCGCAGCAACTGACACAGTTCTTTCCACCGCTCTTATGCGGCTCGAATCCCATAGCTGCGGGAGGCACGCCCGCCGCCGCGATGCGATAGAAACGCGTGCCCAGACGGATGGCTGTTTCCATCCAGAAAGGAAGCGTCACCGCATTCGCCGCGGGTACGTTACCCTGGTTTGAGCCGGCAGCAGGTTGAACAGCGGTAAGCCACGAAGGCCGCGCATCACGTTCCGGAGTGGCGAGAAGATTCAATCCTTCTCGCGGAGTTGGTAATAGCTGCATCTCCGAGGACTCACGCTTTTGCAGCAGCTCCAGGCTCTTGTGAACCGGCGGACGCTCATCCGGCCACCACTCGAGACCGCCCGGAGCTGCGACTGTCAGCTCCGAACTGTGCAGCTTGGATTCGAGAAAGCGGAAGGCTTCCACGCGCCGTGCTTTCTCCAGATCAGTCCATTCGATCCAATTCTCTTTGTAGAGATGGCGGCGTTTGCATTCCTGCCAGATGTGGAATGTGGCAAACTCGCGGTCCCACATGCGCGCAAATTCGTGGGTAATGGTCCAACCCGGCTCCAACTGCAGACGCGCCCGGAGAACAAAGTTTTGGACCGCCGTGATGGCCTCGTCGATGCGGCTCGCCCTTTCGCAGATGCCGGCTTCCACATCCAGTAGCAGGAGATCGCTAAGATCGCGGGGAACTTCGGCGAACTCGCCCGCGAGCCAGGGAAGTGGAACACGATCCATGTGGCACAGGTAGGCGAGCAGCGCATTGCGGCCGCGTTCCCGCAGACCGTCGTTGAGCCGCTTAACGTCTTCGTAACGCCACGGCTTGCCGTTTTCGAAACAGCCGTCGCAGAGGAAGGAAGATAGGTTGGCGTTGCCGGTTTCCGTTTCACCCGCAACCACAGCACTAGGATCGTCCGACGCCCATAGATCCGGACGCGCCACGGTGATGTCCTTGGCGGCGAAGAAACATTGGAGCGCGCGAATCCATTGGTCCGCGTGCCAGGCGCGCACCGTCCAGCGGTCATCTTCCAGATCGATGCTGCTAACAGCATAAACGGGAACGCTTTGGCCCTGGTGGTAGCGCAAGTCCAAATGCCAGTGACGCGAGTCCGCGCCAATGTGCCGCAACAGATAAGCGGGGTGTGCAGGCTGCTTCTCTTCTGCTTCTTCAAAAAGATGCCAGAGGTGACGATCACAACGGTGGCGAACGTCCTTGCGCACCATGGTGTAGTCAAAGAGCCGCTCCCACCAGTCGAACATGGCTTGCATTCTTTGCTGCGAAGGATACGTGCGCGAATCCTGCGTTGGAGGATGGTAATCATCGAGCAAAGGCAGAAAATTGAAATCGAAATCGGCGGCATGGCGCACAAATCCGCCAGCGGTGCGGTAGTAGGCCGCGCCGGCAAAGTTCGCTGCCTGCGCAAGCATGTATTCCAGTTCAGAAGTGCCGTGAGATTGGCGCTTTGCCGAGAGCGCAAAGCGATGGGCAAATAGCAGAGCTTTGAAAGCTCGCTGGTAGGTCCGGCGAATATCGCGCAGCGAACTGGTGTAGTACTGGCTTAGGAATGAAGTTGCTCCCGGGCTGAGGGTGGTAATGCCTGCGCCCAGCGGCTGGTCCTTCAATATGGAGAACAAATGGTGATGGGGGATTTCAGTCCGCTGATCCTGAGTGTCGGGCCCCGAATACTTCACCTGGAATCCGGTGTGCTGCGCGCAGACTTGTTCATCGTTGAGAAATTCAGGTGCGGGCCGAATCAGTTCTACCTTTAGCTCATAGACGCCACGCTTCAGCGGCAACGACGAAGAACGATGTTCTTCTTCGCCGAGCCAGTGATGGCTCAGCAATATCCATTTGCGCTCTCCGCGCTTCAGGATCACGCGCCACTTCCGACGTTCTGCCACTTCCCAATCAGGCTTCTCGTCGCCCGGCGTGGGAGCGCCAGCCCAGAACTCATAGGTGCCTTCGTGGTCTACGAGCAAAGCTCCAGACCACTTCACTTCGCAGCCTTGCGCTCCGCCCAGCCAGGCTTCGGTTGCGTCTTTCATCAGGAACCCATTGTGTACGCTGACAAACTGCATCTGCTGAGGAGTAAGAGTGGCGCTCATCGACGGCAACACCGTCGGCACGGGACAGTTTTCCTTGTCTCGCTCTCTGCCGAAGCCCGAGAGCGGACCGGATACATCGCGCCAAACCACAGCGTCACCTTCTTTGTACTCAACATCCAAGCCTGTTCCGGTGAGTCCCAGCAGTGCGGCGAAAGCGCCTCCCTCCGGAGGCGGAGTCCACATGACCGGCGGAGTGGTTCCGGCGTCATTCTCCCAATCAGCGGTAGCCAAATTCTCGTCGGCAAACAACTCACGCAAGATCAGCAGCGCCGGCGCTTCGCTCTCTGGGCACTCCTGTCCAGTCATAGCAGCAACATGTTGAGAGAGGTGCTCCGCGATGATGCGACAGCGGCGATGACAAAGAACGAATTGCTTGCGAAAGAATTTCCAGCGTTCGTTTTCATCCCGCTCCTCAATCAGGTGCTTTTCCGCCGAGGAGAAATCGGAAAATAGCAGGGCAAAACCTGCAAGCATGGTACGCGGCTGGAAATACAAATCTTGAACAGCTTTTTGTTCGTTCGCGTTCAGAGAGTGGACGTGAGTCAGCTTCGCGATCACTGCCGCGTCGGTGAGTGGCAACTGAGTCCACAGTTGCTGCGTGGTGGGATCGTATTGGAAGGGCCCGTCGGCAGGAATATTCCACATTGGCGCCGAGGTGCTCGCCGTTGGAAGTGCGCTGAGATAACGGGTTGATGCGCTATCGACCTGATAGCCGGCGTGCGCCAGAACGCCGGGGAAGAAATGCTGGCCCAGCGCGAGCACATCGCTGTGCGCGAAGCCGAAGTCTTCTTGTAGTGCGGCGTCGATTTTCTTCCACTGCCATTCCTCGCAATTTTCATCTGCAACCTGCACTTCCAGCAGCTTGCGTCGCAGATGCCAAAGCGAAAACTTCGTTTCGTCGTCAGGAAGGCCCATCGGCGAATCGAGCGCTTCGTTGTCTTCCTGCAGAGGAAAGGGATCGTCCCCGTCGAGGTGATGGTCGGCAGTGAAGAGGTAGATGATTTCGCCGACACTGAAGTTCGAGGCATAAATCTTCGCCAGCACTTCGGCAAACCGCAATGTGTGTGTGGGTAATGCATGCCAGTTGTCGGTCGCCGAAGTTGGATCAAAGCCCGCGAGCTGCGAGAGCGGATCAAGATTCGACACCAACACCTTGATGAATTCAGGAGACCGCCGATCGCATTTGTGGCGCCGCTGCGCGTAGTGTTCGATTCGCTCAATCAGTTGCTTCACCGCCCAATTCCACTTTGCGGCTGTCGGCCCCACCCAAAGCGCCAGCAGTTGAGTTCGGTCGGCATCGATTGCGGCGGCCGAAATTTTATCCAGCGGATCCGCGAGTTCCATTTGGAAGTGATCGCGCAACATCTGAAAAGCGGCGAACTGGCGAATAAAGTCGGGGTTGATAAGACCACCGTTGAACAGGTGCAAAACATCGCAGATGTCTCGAAGCTGCGCGAAGGAATAACAGAAGCAGTGCGACTCCTTCAGTTTTCGCCACAGCCGGATAAATACAGCAAGTTCGACCAAGGCAACCTGCTCTCCCGGAGTCTCCGGGAACTGAAGCCACAACTTGTCCAGGCAGCAAGGTTCACAATCGGGGAATATGCCATTCTTCTGATCGTCGCCATTGCTGAATGAAACGAACCCTGACTTCCATAGCTCGACGAACTCGCAATAAGTCAGGCAGGTTCGCTCAAGAAACTGAGGCAACTGCGCCACCACTTCGGTCCAGGGATCGTTATCGCCCGCGGAAGCGAAGCCATATAACTGCCACGGCGCAAGGCCCGCGGAGGTAGCAATGTCTCGACTGCTGATCGTTGGAACTCCGGGCACGGTTCCCGGTGGTGTGTTCGGCGGAGGTGTTGTGGGTGGAGGCGTATTAGGCGGAGGCGTAGTTCCCGGGGGCGCGGTCGCCGGAGCGGCGCAAGGAACCGGCGGAGTTCCCTGAAAAAGTAACTCGTACTCGTCAGGAGTAATGCCCAGATATTCGATTGCGGTATCGATGCGAACCGGATAACGCCAGAGATACGATTGAAATCCAGTTGGTTCGTTCACCGGATCGAGAACAAACTCGGTGATGCATTTGCGGAAGGTCCGCATTTCTTCGAAGCGGCAGCTGCGGAAATGACGCAAATAAGTTCGGGAGATATCAATCGCCTGGGAATAAGGCAGACAACAGTCTGAGAAATCAGTTTTCAGGTTGTTGTAAACCAGCGGCTCGACCGCGCTGTTGGAAGTCATTGGCGTTGCGCTGCTGACTGGCGTTGCCGGGGTCGAGTACTCGGGCAAAGCGGCAAATATTTTGCACGGCTCATGGCAAGGTGGCTTCTCTTCTTTTTCCGGACAGGCTTCTTCGTGACACAAAAGATGTCCTGCCAAGGCATCAGTCGACGTGTCATAGACCGTGCCGTTCGTAGGGGCCGGAACCGAACCCATGAACTCCAGGCACTCGTTCACGATGTCGATCAAAGGCAGAGGCGTTTCCAGGTTCGCGCAACTCGCCGCCAGATTGCCAAGAGGTCCACGACGCTGGGCCAGCACGGATCCTAATGTGTTTGCCGCGGTTGGAGTCAGCGGATTCTCGCAGGTTGAACTCGGCGAAACCTGTAGCATTTCGTTCAGGTAAGCAACCGGACCCAGAGGCGACAGGCAGGGCGGAGGGATACAGTTAGTCAGCGATCCATCTGGATTCACGGATTGAAAGCTGCCGGGGGGTGGTGGCGCGGGAGCGGGCGGAGCAATGGCGGACGCCGAAGTGTAGATGGGTCCGGCCAGATCATATGCCACCGTTCCGGTCAGCGCTTGCTGAAACTCGGCGCTGGAGAGTTCTGTCATGTCCGCAGCCGATTTGAAACCGCGGGCATAGAGCGCTTCGACTACAGAAAACTCGAAATACGGAGCGCTGGCAGCTGCTACCGGAAGCGCAACCGTCTTCATGACTTGATAAAGCGCATCGATAGTCACGAGTACGTCGACAAGCCAATCCTGGGCAGCTTGATCGCCGCCGAAAACATCGCCCGCGGCGATCTTCAAATTAGCAAGATTGAAGCCGTTGCCGAAGGTGAACGGGCCGTAAAAACCAAGACAAGCATTGAGCCAATCGGTGAAAGGAGCCTGCAGAAGAGGCAGCGCGCTGGAAGCCGCACTCACTATGTTTGGCGTGAAGAGGATGTTCGCTTCGTTTGATACCCCACCTGCCAAAACCGGATTGCTCAACCCGACTGTAGTGGGCGTTATCGCGCTCGCTGTTGTGCCGGCTGGAATGCCCGCGCCGGTCACAGACCAGGTGATCGTAGGAATGATTCCGGCGGTTGACGCAAAAAACAACACGGAGTTGCCCGCCAGTGTCGGGGCATTAGTGGCAAGAAAAATGGAACTGGAGGGGCCGTCCGATCCGACAGAGTAGAACTGCTTCGCATTGCTGATGAACGCTTCAATTTGCGCCGTCGTATTGCCACTGGAAGGCGGCAGCCACGTCGGATTCTGTTGGAAGAATTGAGTCCACTGTTCGACCGACACCGAAGCCAGAGTCGCGACCGTGGGCGGGTTCAAGATGGTCTTGAGATATTCCGTGATCTTGTCGCCCAGCGCCACGTTGAATGGCGCCGGAATAATATAGCCTTGGGTAAGAGCGCACAAAACCAGATTGAGAAACGCACCGGGCTCCAGGCTGGCATTGAGAGGCCAGAATTTTGTTGCGTCGTCGGTGGCTTGATAAGCCTGGCTGCTGGCCACTCCCGGTACTGCCAGCGGATAACCCAGCCAGGATTTAATCAATGTTTGCAGGTCCGCGGAGTACGCCGGCGTGAAGACAATGTGGCTGCCGGCGGCCAAATCGCCGAGGACTGGCGGGTTGATCGTCAGCGATGTGCCGCTGCCGGATAATCCGGTCACCGTCGTGTTGGCAGCAATATTCGCGCCGCTTACCAACATGCCGATGGTGACACCTGCCGTGGAACTAAACGACAAGGTATTTCCTAATTTAGTTTCCGCGCTGGTGAGGAGTTCGAGAGCATCAAGAGGTGCGAGCGGCGTTGCCGATCCGGTTGGAACTCCCAGTGCGCTGATCCTGCGCGCGGCCTGCGCGGCATTGATCGCCCCGGCCACCGTTGCAAATGCCTCAGCGTCGGTAACGGTTTCTGCGTTGATCGCCGCGGTGAGCTGTTTTAGCAAGCTCTGCAACTGGCTGCCGGTGGCGTTTTGATAGCGATCCTGCGCGCCGGAGTTGGTCGGCATGCTTGCAGCAAGAGCGTAGAAATAAGCCGCTGGCACTCCAAAGTTAGCGGGTGGGTCGATGCTGCCCAGTCCTGTAAGAATGACCTCCGCGTCACCGAGGGGAGCATTGCTTGGCTGTCCGGGATTCATCGGTAAATCCAGCAGCGCAAGCGGAGCCATAATGCTCATCTGTTCGCACGCAATCGCAGCCGAAAGCGCGAACACGTAGTTCGTCATGCGGTCTGCGGTAGTGTCGGCGACCGCGTAATAACTCTTGAGCTGGCCCTCAAACTGTTGCCGGTCGCTCTCCTGTTGATTCGGAGTACTGCTCGACATGCCGCCGTTAAGAAGAGCGCCGGTATTGGGCGGATTGGTATAAAGGTTCTCCACCGGATCCGAGGACGGCGGCGCTGGCATCGGCGGCTGCTGGCTCCAGACAATTTCATAAGCAATGTTCTGGCACTGACCAAAGGTTAGGGCTCCCAAATCTAGCGTGAACGTGATGGAGTTGCCGCTGCCCTCATTGGCCGAAACCTCCTGGCTCAGTGTGACCAAACCTGCCGGAGTCACCGCAATCACGGTGGTACCGCTCGGAATGCCTGCGCCACTCACTGCCATGCCTACTACGATTCCGGCAGTGCCCGCGGCAAATTGCAAAGTCGTGTCGCCTGCGTTTGCATTGGCTGTCGTCGGCGCCGTGAGCGCAGGTCCTGGATCGATGGTGAGAATCTGATTCACTGCCTTCAGCAACGCATCGAAAGGCGGGGGCGTGCCATCGGTTGGCAATTGCAGCGTGACCGGGTTGGCCAATGACGGCGGTACGGGCAGCGAGATATAAAGGCTGGGCGTGGGCGTGAACGTACCCCACGGGTCCGCCTGAGGAGTTGAGGATGGACTCCATGCAGAGAGGTCTGGTATTGCCACATTAAAAACGGGGACATCGTAGTAATCGGCGGTGAAGGGAATCGCCTGGGACCCCCACTGCACCTGCAAGGTCAGATTGATGTTTTGAGGACCGAATGTTGCAGCTGTTGAGGGAACTTCGATAATGGCGGTGGCGACCGATTCAAGCTCGTAATAGTCGGTCGCATGCACCGGCGGACCAAAGGTGGCCGGCATGTAATCCACCTGCTGGAAAATCTCGCCCGCGGTACTAGCGGGATAGACAGGAGGATCGAAAGTATCGGAGGTGACGCTGTCATCCTCGGAATTGAACGTCCACCCAATGGAAGGCGGCGCTGGTGTGTACGATGCCGAACCAATGCTCTGCCCGGGCGTTGGATTATCGAACGAGAGATCAAACGCCGTGATCTTTAGCGGGCCCAGCGGCGCGGGCGGATTCAAATAACTGGTGAACGTATTGGCATCAACCGGCGACTGGGGAACAATGCGGATTATAATTATGTTCGGCATAAGCTCTTCTTCCTCTTGGGCAACTGTCGATAAGAGCGCTGTGCTGCGCGCCAAGTCCTGCAGCTCACGTCACATCTCTTGATCAATCTTGTATTCTTCGAAACCGTCCTGCGTTTTCCGACACTTACTTTTTTCGTTTTGCCGCGTTACTCCTGGAGGAGAGATCTCCTTTGGGTTTGTCCTTGGTGCGAGTGTTCTGGCCGGCGGATGGTTTCCTACTTTCGTTCGCCGCCAGCGGCGGTGCTGTGGCTCCTTCGGCGACGACCATCACTCCGGCAATTTGCGCGAAAGGAACAAACACCGCCGCCATCACAGGCGCGTCGCCTTGCCTGTCGGCCGGCATCAACCGCTCGATCAACTCTTCCGATTGCAGCCACAACCCGTGCGGCTCGGCGCCAAGAAGCTTGTGCGCCCTGCATGCTCCGTCGTCAAAGAGCGCGGGGATCGAAACCAGAATGTTCTTGTTGAGGTACTGCATAACTTTGGGCGTCATAATTCTCCTTGCTCTGATAACTGATAAGGCACTGATGTCGGGACTGGACCTATTGCTCCTGTAGCCCGAGTCTCATCTCATCTCGCAAATCTCTGGGGTTATGAACCTATCGTTCGACCTTGAGCCTCTCCATGACTCCTGGCGATGGTGGTTGCGCTCGCAAGAACAATGCAGAGCAAAAACATTTGAGAACGACTTCGTTCAAGCCCCTCCAGGCCCGCCAGGATAGAGCCCAATCCCCGTGGGAGAGGTGCGTAGACCCCCTCCTCCGAGTACCGCCCAAACTGCGACTCCTACGGCTACGCCGACGGCGCCGACGGTTCTAACGGTCGGGTTGTTGACAACGGCCTTGGCTACTCCCGCAATTTTTTCGCCCGCTGTGTCCACGAATTTTGTGTCGTTTTCGATGGGCTTGTCCATTTCGATAATGCGTTGCCTCTGTTCCTCTGTCAGTCCTGAGGGGTTACCCGACGGTTTTGCCACGGGAGCCGGTGCAGGGGTAACTGGAGCGGCGGCGGTCGGCGGCGCAGGCGGATTGTTGTTGTCATCGTTATCTTTCTTTGTTGTTTCGTATTGCTCTTTCAATTTATTGAGCTGCTCTTTTTGTTGTTCAAGTTCACGCAGCTTTCCACGGAGTTCGGAGCCGGGATCGCTCTCTCTGTAACCACGCTCCTTGCTATCACTTTCGCTAAGCTTTTTAGCCGTTTCATCGGTCACTTTTTCGATGTCTTTTTCCACTGTGCGAATTTTCCCTTCGATATTCTTGGAACTGCGCTCAAGTTCACGAAGCTTTGTCGTAAGATCGTTCTTGTAAGTTTCACGAAGGGATTCCAGCCTTTTCACCTCTTTTTCTGCATTCTTCAAACCCTCCATGGTCTTCTCACTAACATTTCCCCGGCCATATTCCTCCTGCACTGCCTTACTTGCCCGCTCAAATGCCTTCTGTGCTTCGGGCAATCTCTCCTGCACGTTAGCGAGGTCTGATTTCAGTGATTTGACAGCGGCTGAGTTCGCCACATAGGTGGCAATATCTGACGCCAGCCGGACGATTGCGTTCGCTGCTCGACCCGCTGGATCGACAAACCGCAGTGGATTGTTTCGAACGAACCAATACAGATTGTCACCGTCCGCTAAACCCGTTGGATCGCAACTCGTCCACCTGCCCAACCAGGTCGCGTAATATCGCACTCCGTGATAGTTAAACCCTGTTTCCTCGTCTCGCTCTTTCCCGGTATACCGGTAGCGCTTTGGGCTGACTTCAAGATTTGTTCGCACAGACTGAAGCGATGTGCTCCCGTATGGGTAGTATTCTTCGTAGGAAATGACGGACGCGTTCTCATCAAGCTCCAAACAGGCGGAACCGAGATGGTTATCGAACTGATAGCGTGTGAGTGAATACGGCAATTCTGATAAGCCGTCATCCGCGTTCACGGTCTTGGTTTCGACCAGGGCAATGCGCTTCTTGTCGTCCATGACGTGCAATGTCTCGCGCTCCAGCGTTATCGCGCCATTGCTGCCGAATTCGCGGTAAATTTCAAACCCGCCGACATAAACCCGCTCTTTTTTCTTAGCGCCAACAACTCCGTCCGACACCTTGCGCACCCGCTTGCCCGATGAATCGTAAACGTAATAAGTTCTTTCTCCCTGGTCGTGGTTCATGACCTGCCGCTGCGTCATGTGCAGTTGGTCTTTGAAGTCCCATTCCATTGCCGGCAGATGCGGCATCCGGACCATGTTGCCGTTGGCGTCGTAGGCATACTGCTCGTGAAACTCTCCAATTCGAGTGCCAGTTAGACGATTGTTTCGTGGGTGAGCGTCCTCGTAGGAGTAGCTGCGAGTCCAGTTGCCGTCGGCGGCACGGTGGATGATCTTGAGAATGTTTCCGACGGCATCATAGTCGTAGGATTCGCGGTAACAGCGCATGGCCTGGCCATCCGTGGGGAGTGGCTGATGCATGCGCGGCCCATCGTCGAAGGTTGTTTGCGGCTCGGCGAGCAGGCCGATCAGCTCGCGGCCCTGTGCGTGAATCAGTCGATAGACCGCGTCGTAGACGTATTGATTGCTCGCGGAAACGACCTGGTTTTTGAAATAGACGGTCTGCTGCGCGTTGTCATGAATGGATGTGATGTTTCCGATTGGGTCATACGCGTAATGCAGATCCTGCAATAGAGCATGGTCGTTCCTGCGAGTCGTCCTGAAATGTTCGAGCCGAAAGGTGAGCGGGTCATAGGCGTAGGTTGTATTCGCACCGTTGCCGTAGTCAATCGATACGCGCTGGGCTTTCGCGTTGTAATCGATGTGGCTCACAAACGGCTGGGCTGCCGCCATGCCGCGGAGGTTCACATCTATACGATTCAAGAGGCTCGATGGGTTATAGCCGGGACGGATGACGCTTGCATCTGGCGTAGTCAGCGTTACGGGGCGATTGAGAGCATCATAGGTGGTGCTGCTGGTGAATATCTCTTCTTCCAATGTAGGAGACTTCGACCAGTTCACATCGTGCTTGTAGTCCTCAAGAAGCTGGCGAGTACTGGACAACAGATTGCCTTTGAAGTCGTACGCCTGGTTCGTCACCACGCCTGCGCCATCGAATTGCTGAAAAGTTTTGAGCCGCAGGTTCATGGCCTGATCGTCGGGCTGACCTTCGCCATAAACGATCCGTTCCGCCTGAATCTCCACACTATCGCCGGTTTTCACAAGCAGGGCGATGGGACGGCGCAAAGCGTCGTACTCGCGCCGCAAGCGGTTCTGCCGGCTGTCCCACGTCAGCAGCGTCTTAGCCACAACATCATTCAGCGTCCAGCGCTCTCCGGCGTCGGCGCTGTTCTGGTGGATTTTCGTCTTGATCATGTCGTAGTCGTAGGACATGATCCGGCGATGGAGAGCATCGATGATCGCGAGTTGGTTGCTTTCTATGTCGAGCTCAATTCGCGTGGTAAAGCGTTGATCGATGGGAACCTCATCACGCAAAAACCGGTTGCGTGACACAGAGAGGAACGACCGGCCCAGATTATCGAAGAAAGATGTTCCAGGTGTCCTGGCGTGAACCGCAGCCTTGGTTGCCGCCGCTTGTTGTTCCGAGCTCAATACGCCGCTTTCCCGTTGCGAATACCAGGTAGGCAGATAATCGGCCTTCGGCAGCCGTTGGAAGAAATCTCCCACATCTGGATCTTGTGTGGGATCGGTCTCGAGCACGGTATCGTTGACATCCCACGTGTCCTGCTGCCAGGGATCGAAAAGAACTTTTTCGAAAACATGATTCGGATGCAGGGTTGCGATAACCCGCTCGACGGGGTCATAGAAAAGAACAGGGCTTACACCGACCACGTTGGCGAATTCGAATTCCTGCGTGGCGCTGAAGAATGGTTCGTATTGTCGTACTGGTTTGCCTTTATTGTTGAAGATGGTCCAGCCGCTGCCGATCCATCTGGGATTGATACTTGGCCCCGTTTCAACCAAAGGGCCCGGTGCTGCCTGCATTTTTTTCTGGATCTCGCGGCTGAAGCCATCCGAGTAGGAGAACCCGTGTTGGATCTTGGTTTTTTCTCCCGGTTGCAGGTCTGAGACGTGGGTCTCGCGCGCCATGGTGTAAACCACGGCTGGCTGAGGCTGCGAATTGTTGCGAGTGCGCTCGTACGCAAACAGGTCGTAAACCAAACGTGTTGTCGCGCCTTGCAAAATCTGCCAGGGGTCGTGCAACGGATGCCGGATGTGAGCAAGGGCGGTGCCCTCGCCAAGATCGGCGACGAATCCTTCGAGAGTATCTCCTTGATCTTCTCCTTTCTTCCCCATGACTGCCGTGCCCACTACCAATCCCATTGCGTCGAACGTAACTTGGGAACGGTTGCCATTCGCATCGGTCATGAGAAACTGCGAAAGGACGCGATAATCTATTTGAGCCTCTATGGTGTTGCCGACTGCGTCTCTCGATTCCACAGGAGCAAAGTCATGAACGTCATACCGGATGGTAGAAACATTTCCGAATGGATCACGGAATCGATCAGGCAAAAAGAAATGACGTTCGGCATGCGCCAGTTCCTGCGTTGCCGTGTCACCGATGCGCGGCGAATAGAAAACCCGTCCCGACCGAGCCCACCAATGTCCGTTGTTCTCTAGGTCGGTATATCCACCTTCGCCCAACACACGTGCGTGATCGGGCAGCAGATTTTCCGGCGGCTTATTTGCTCGTGGACGCCGGTAGACTTCTTCCAACAGACCCAGAGTGAATGCGAGCTGGTAATTCTCGCCGGGCAGAGCAAGCGCTTCGAGAACTCCCATCGGCAATATCCGATCCAGCGCGTCGCTGCGGTAGAATGTTCGACTCTGCTTCAATCGACGCCGATACGGCGCATTTTCCACCGCGCCCCGGGCTTCGACATCTTCGTAGGGCAAATCGTGCAGACCGTCGCTCGCCTGAGCAATCTTTTCCGCTAGCTCATGAAAACGAAACAGGTTGGTTACGCCAAAATGATGAGCGGACGGCCATATCTTCAGTAGTTCGTATTGACGCGTCTCACACAGCAATGGAGTTCGATGGGCGTCCGCTCGTTTCACGGCATTGGTGTAGCGATTCTGAGTAAAAGTAGAAAGAATCTTCTCTTGCTTCTCGCGGTCAGCGGCGGTGAGGATGGCAGAGCGATCCCGGAATCGCCTGCCATAACCGATACTGGCCGATTGCAAAACGTTTCCATAATCGTCGACTCTGAGGATGACGTTGTGCGCGGCGCGCGGATCGGCGCGCAGGCAGCCGTCAATGTCATAAAGCTTGCGCTCGTAGTTAAAAGAAACGCTTTCGCGCGCGTGCGTGAAAAATACCGCGTGCAGGTTTCTACCGCGAGGCTGAAGAGGCCGGATGGTGAAGTTGCTCTCCGAAACCGTGTACGGCCGGCAAGACTCTTCCTTGCCATCCAGCGCGTAAATCTCCTGCCGCAACGTGGACCCCTTCAGCGAACGGCAAGCTTCGCGAGCTTCTTCCGGCGTGAGATGACCGGGCGGGATGGTGTCGTCCAATAGCATGGCTTCTTGCTCTTGGTCACGCAGCCCGGGCTCACGGTAGTACTCATGCGCTAGATGACGAGAGATGCGTCCGCTGCCCAAGTAAACTCCCGTGTGGAACCACGTCTTGGTGAGCATTGGCGGAACACTCGACTCGGCGTTGATATTCTCGCCGACCGGAAAAGCGCCGCTCAGGCTCAACGTGGCGAAATCTTCCGTGTCGAGTTGGTCGACTCTCCCAAAACCGCGAAACTCGCGTTCTAGCCCATCGAAAAAGCCGTGGTGAAACGAGTAGGTTCGGACAAAGCGATTGCGGCTGACATAGTCGTAGGTCTCGACTCGCTTCACGACCTGAACAGGAAAAGGCAAGCGTGTGACCCACGGTGTTCCAGCCGCTTCATCGGCAAGATAAAACTCCGTGGAGGATGCGTATTCTATGCGCGTTTCGGCACCCAGATTGTTGCGAATATTGACAAGCAGGTGCGGCTTTTGACCGGCCATGAGATCGACGTAGCGCAACGGCCACCCTGAGTCGCTCGGCAACTCCGAAGACCAAAGAAGGCAGGCCGTGCCACGGCCCAGAAAATCGACCACCGAGACGGAAGTTAAATCGTTCGCCGCTGCAAATTGCGGCAGAACGCGCGCATCAGACCATCCGTTGCCGGCTTGGTTGAGAAAGACCTTGATGCCATCCCCGCCCAAGTAAAGAATGTCCGTGGTCCCAGAGCCGTCGGTGTCCGCCAACTTTACTCGCTTTTGATCGAACAGATCTGAATCTCCGAACCGTGGCGAGTTATCCATCGTCACTATGCAGCCGAAATTTCCGTAGCCAAGATTGGGCCAATAGCAGACCTCGCCATTGCGGACACGCACAATATCGGAAAGTCCGTCGCCGCTCATGTCCGCGAGATAGACTGACTGCGTGCCATCGGCAAAGACGACGTGCGGCCCCTCGCGCTCATCATGGGGAACAGGGACTCGCACAGCAGTGCCGAATCCCTGGTCTAGAAAGGAAGGATGCCAGGTGAAGGCATCGTCCTCGGTAATGAGGACATCGGCGATGCCATCGCCGGTGATATCCACAAATCTGAGGTTCGGATCCTCCCAGTCGAGAACAGGTAGCGAACGGAACGTGCGAAAACTTCCCCAGCCTTCATCAAGCGTGCGTTCGTAGAATCCAGGTGTCGGAGAACTGAGTTGAACCAGATCCAGGTTTCCATCTCCGGCGATATCGAGAAACTGCTGTTTGCCCTGGCTCAGCGCCGCGAGTGATGGCTTCTGGGCGACGAGTTCAATGGGACGGAAGCGACCCCGTCCTGCATTGGGCTTGTAGAACCAGGCATCTCCCTGCTCTACGAGCACTCCGGAAATGCCTTCGCCGTCTAGGTCCAGCCACTTGTAATTTTCTCCATCGATCCCTGCCGGCAGGTTTTCAGGATCGGCCTCTTTTACTTCATATTTTGAGTACTCTCGATCATCCAGCGGACTCGCTGTGTAGGCGAGATCGAGCGCTGGCAAGGATTTCTTCCGATAGCATTCATCCGCCTGAAGTGTGTATCCGGATTGAGTGACTCGCGAAATGAAAGAGCCAATCGTTTTCTCGTGATATTCGAATTCGGTGGATCGAACCAGGTAATCCTCGGCTCCAAGTTCCTCCAGGAAATGATGGAACATGAGCACGCGCCGGCACAGACGGTAAGTCCGCACCTCGAAACCAGATCGATAGCTGGAGAAGGGGTCTCTACGGACTGGCCAATGGCACCCGGGTTGGGTAGTTGGAGTCGCACGAACCGACAACCAGCCGTCATCATCGGGCGGCTCTTGACTGTAATGCCCATCGCCGTAATCGAACACCGCTTCGAACATCCAGCGGGCGGTCGAAAGCTCTGGAACCTCAATGTGAGAACTACGAAAGCTGGGCACGTTCACATCGAGCAGCAAGGGGTGGCGGTTGCCGTAGCGAATGCGTTTGAGATAACGGTTCGCCGTGCGTGATCGATTACGCTCGTTGGGCCTTGCGTGATCGACTCCGGCATCGTTCTCCGCGACATATTCATAAACAACGGCATTACCCTTGTTGTCGTAACTTTCGCAAATCAGCCAGCTGAACACGTGACGGGGATTACACGGATCGAAAATTCGTGAGTTCGCGTCCCGCCCATAAACCGTCAGAATATTGTCTTTCGAAAGCGACCGCCAATGCTCGTCTCCGTCTTCTAGGCGCGTCCACCGCTCGATGCGCGCGAACAGGCCTTCGATGCGAGGTCGGTAGCGTTTTACGCGATAACCATCTCTGTCGAATTCATCATTAACCCATTGGCCATCGCTGTTTTGCTGGAGTAATGGCACCAGGTCTTCGGAGCCAGACAATATAAAGACGTCGGATTTCTCGCCATCGCGATAGCGCGGCAGGCCCTTATCTGTTTTGCGTGTGATCGAAGGCAGCGAAAGGTTCCAGCCAATGCCGAACGGCCCGTTTCCCGAACCTGAGTCATACGACAACGATAGTTGCGGACCAAAGCCTGAACGCCCGGCGCTCAAAGCAATGGGAATCGTCAGCGAACCGGTGCCGGTCGCCGAGTTCGCGCTAAATTTTTCCCCGATGCCGCGAATAGCCCCGCCCCCTTTGGGCAAGCTGATCTGCGACGCGGTAAACGACGAACTCCCGGAATTGGAACTGCTCGCATCCTGCGCCGTTGACGATGGAATTTCCGGCATAATTCGCTGTGCTCCCTAAAACATCCCACCACCGGACCGAAGGTGTATGCGAATATCGGGCTATTAGGAAAAGCGACTTGGTAGATAGTGCGAACAGGAGGGACTTCGTTTCATGGAAATCTGAAGGGATTACTGAAATGGCTGGATTGGGTCCTGGGTCTAGGTGCTCCGCTGTATTGTCGCCCAGTTGCCGCCCATTTATAGATATGTAGATGCCACTAGGAAGACTTTACGAAGGCACCTCGATGATTTGCCTTGTCCTCCGCTGATTTGACTAAAGCACGCTCCGCATGACTGCCCCCACCTTTACCCGCATTCAGAACATTCCGTTAGGCGCAAGCCGTCTTTCGGATAGCCAGTGGGCGTTCATGCTCTGGGCTCCTGCGAAAAAGCAGATGAGCGTTCATCTTCTTGGACCGAAAGACCGTCTCGTTCCCATGGAAAAAGACAAGCGAGGCTACCACTGTGCCGTAGTGGATAAGCTAGCCCCTGCGACGCAATACCTCTATCGCCTTGATGATGCGCGGGATCTGCCCGATCCTGCCTCACGGTTTCAGCCGGAAGGGGTTCATGGCGCTTCTCAATTGGTGGACACGGGATCGTTTGAGTGGAGCGATCAACAGTGGACCGGCATCGACCTTGAGCGGAGTATCTTTTATGAATTGCATGTAGGCACTTACACTGCGGAAGGAACGTTTGACGCCGTCGTCGCGCACTTGCCGGAACTCGCAGCGCTGGGCGTCACCACCATTGAACTGATGCCAGTCGCGCAATTTCCCGGCTCGCGGAACTGGGGCTATGACGGCGTTTTCCCATTTGCTCCCCAAAATTCATACGGCGACCCGGAGGGCTTGCAGCGGCTGGTCAATGCCGCTCACGAGCACGGACTCGCCGTAGCCCTCGACGTTGTTTACAACCATCTGGGACCTGAAGGGAACTATCTCGGCGAATATGGTCCTTACTTCACCAGTCGCTATCAAAGTCCCTGGGGACAGGCAATCAACTTTGACGGCGCGGCCAGCGATGAGGTCCGCCGTTTCTTCATCGACAACGCGCTCTACTGGCTTGAGGAGTATCACTTCGACGCTCTGCGCCTGGATGCCGTGCATGGAATCTTTGATTTCAGCGCGCTGCATTTTTTAGCAGAGCTCAAGTCCGCGGTCGCCAGCCTCGCCTCCCGTCTTGGCCGCAAAATTCATGTGATTGCGGAGAGTGATCTGAATGACTCGCGCTTGATTTTGCCGGGAGAACGCGGCGGCTACGGGCTGGATGCGCAATGGAGCGACGACTTCCATCATTCCGCACACACGCTCCTCACCAAAGAACGTAATGGCTACTACGCAGATTTTGGCACGCTTTCGCATCTGGCCGAAACGCTGAGAGATGGTTGGTACTATCGCGGCCAATACTCGCGTCATCGTCAGAGAAAACACGGCAACTCCCCGCATGGAATTACCGCGTCACATTTTGTAGTCTGCAATCAAAATCACGATCAAGTCGGCAACCGTGCCGAGGGAGAACGACTTAGCTCGCTGGTGAATTTCGAAGCCTTGAAACTGGCCGCGGGAGTGACGCTGCTGTCTCCGTTTGTTCCTCTTTTGTTCATGGGTGAGGAATATGGCGAGACCGCACCTTTCCAATACTTCATCAGCCATTTAGACACGGGCTTGGTGGAAGCTGTGCGTCGCGGACGCCGGGAAGAATTTGCAGCGTTCGGCTGGAGAGGGGTTGTTCCCGATCCGCAAGATGAAGCAACATTTCGAAGATCCCATCTGCAGCATTCGCTAAGAGAACAAGAACCTCATGCCACTCTGCTTCATTTTTACCGCGAACTAATCGAATTGCGAAAACAGCAGGTTCTGGGAAATGGAGGCCAGTGGCATGTCTGGGAATGCTCTGGCTCGGTATTGTTAGTCGTCAGGGCATATCAATCGCGCCGTCTTGCCATGATTTTCAACTTCTCTGAAGAAATAGCTGCTCCTGACCTTCCGGAATGGGAGGGGTTGTGGACGACTAAAATCTGCTCCGCCAATGCCGAGTGGCGAGGAAATGCAGCAAGCTTTCCGGAAGAAATAGAACTTTCCAAACCATTTCGACTGGAGTTGCATCCTCTTTCTTTCATAGTGTTGGAAGAATCTCTTTCGGACAGGGAACGGACATGAGATACATCTGTATCCACGGGCACTTCTATCAGCCGCCGAGGGAGAATCCTTCTTTGGAAGCGATCGAAGTGCAGGATTCCGCTTATCCCTATCACGACTGGAATGAGCGGATTACAGCCGAGTGCTACGCTCCCAATGCTGTTTCCCGGGTCCAGGGTTCCAACAATCATATTCTTCAGTTAGTGAATAATTATGCGCAGATCAGCTTCAACTTCGGACCAACTTTGCTCTCCTGGTTGAAGGCGAAGGCGGGAAAAGTCTATGACGCAATTCTGGAAGCCGACAGGCTCAGTCAGAAAAGTTTTTCCGGCCACGGTTCGGCCATCGCGCAGGGCTACAACCACATGATTCTGCCGCTGGCCAATCGGCGCGACAAAGTTACGCAGGTCAAGTGGGGAATTCGCGATTTCGAATCCCGCTATGGCCGCAAGCCTGAGGGAATGTGGCTGCCCGAAACCGCGGTCGATACCGAGACGCTGGAGGTGCTTGCTGAGAATGAAATCAAGTTCACTATACTTGCACCGCGCCAAGCCAAGCGAGTGCGGGCCCTAACGAGCACAAAGTGGGAAGATGTCAGTGGCAGCCGCATTGATCCCAGCCGGGCCTATGTGGCCGAACTGCCTTCCAGGAAAAAGATCAATCTGTTCTTCTACGATGGTCCAATTTCACAGGCGGTGGCTTTCGAAGGCCTGCTGAACGATGGCAAGCGGTTCGCCGACCGGCTAATGGGAGGATTCTCCGACAAACGCGAAGGGCCTCAACTCGTCCACATCGCAACCGACGGCGAAAGTTACGGTCACCACCACCATTACGGTGAAATGGCGCTCAGTTCAGCTTTGCACCAGATCGAGGAAAGCAAAGTTGCCAGACTGACGAACTACGGCGAATTTCTGGAAAAGCATCCGCCAGATCAACGAGTGGAGATCATCGATAACAGCTCCTGGAGTTGCGTACACGACGTCGAGCGCTGGCGCTCGAACTGCGGTTGCAACTCCGGAGGTACCAACTGGAACCAGGAATGGCGCGCTCCGCTGCGCGCGGCGCTGGACTGGTTGCGCGACCAACTTGCTCCTATTTTCGAAAATGAGCTCTCGTCCCTACTTCGTGATCCCTGGGCAGCTCGCGATGAATATATTCGCGTGATTCTCGATCGCTCGGCGGAATCCCGTGCGTCTTTTTTTTCCGATTATGCCCTTCGCTTCTTGACTGAAGCGGAAGAAGTCAAAGCGTTAAGACTGCTCGAAATGCAGCGCCACGCAATGTTGATGTACACCAGTTGCGGGTGGTTTTTCGACGAGCTTTCCGGTCTTGAAACGGTGCAGGTGATTCACTACGCCGGCCGGGCTTTGCAACTTGCCGAAGAGTGCTGTGCGCAAAATCTCGAATCCCAATTCCTCGAGCAGCTTGCGAAGGCCAAGAGCAATCTTCCGGAGTACGGCGATGGCGCCCAGATCTATCAGAAGTCGGTAAAGCCGGCATTTGTCGACATCGAGCGCGTTGCCGGCCACTACGCGATCAGTTCGCTCTTTGAAAACTACGGAGACAAAACTCAGATCTACTGTTACGACGTTGAACGCAAGAACTATTCGCTTGAGGCGGAAGGAAAGATGCGCCTAGCGACCGGCTCCGTCCGCCTGAGTTCTGAAATTACCGAGGAAGCGGCAGAGTTTGATTTTGCGGTGCTGCATCTCGGCGAGCACAATATTACTGCCGGTGTCGGTCCACATGATGCTTCTGCCAATGGAGAACTTCGCCAGAAACTGATCGACGGATTTTTTAAAGCCGATAACGCCGAAGTCATACGCATTCTGGATCAGATTTTCGGCAGCAAAACATATTCTTTGCGGCAGCTGTTTCGTGACGAACAAAGGAAGATCACAAATTTAATTTTGAACGAATCGCTGACCTCGGCTGCGGCAGTGTATCGAACGATCTTCGAGAGTCAGGCTCCCCTGATCCGCTTTCTCCATGGCCTTTCAATTCCCGTGCCGCGCGCTCTGATGTCGGCGGCCGAAATTGCGCTGAATCACCAACTGCAGCAATCTTTCGAACGCCCCGATCTGGATGCCGACAGCATTCGTGGCCTCTTGCGGGAGGCCGCCGGCAGCAGCATTACACTCGACACCACGACCCTGGAATATGCAATTCGGCGGCGCATCGAAAAAGAAGCTTCTGAATTTGCCGCCAATCCAGACGATCCGGCGGTTGTTGAGCGGTTGAGGACATCGCTGGACTTGATCCCTTCTATTCCGTTTCCTGTTGTGATCTGGGAAGTGCAAAACATCTCTTATTCGCCTCTGATAAAGGCCTTTGAGCACATATCAGCGGTTGCGGGAGACTCTGAAAAACAGCTTGAAAATCTTATGCACTTAGCGGAGCAATTGAAAATCCGCGTCCCCCATCCGGCGCTGCAGGCGGCGTAATATGCCGCCCACTCGCATCCCGAGCGCTACCTACCGGCTTCAGTTCAACAAGGATTTTCGTTTTTCCGATGCCTGCGGGGTTTTCGATTATTTGAATGACCTTGGCATCTCCGATATTTATGTCTCCCCCATTCTCGCGGCGCGCAAAGGCAGCAGTCATGGCTATGACGTCGTCGATCCGACACGAATCAATCCTGAGTTGGGTTCCGAGGAGGAGTTTGAAACGTTTCAGGCCGAGTTGCAAAAACGCGGCATGGGCCTTCTGCTTGATATCGTTCCCAACCACATGGCAGCAAGCACCGAAAATTCCTGGTGGATGGACACCCTGGAGAACGGGGCTGATTCCGCATATGCCGCATTTTTCGACATCGACTGGCATCCTTCCGCGCGAAGTCTCGACGGAAAAATCCTTCTGCCAGTTCTGGGACGGCCCTTCGGCGAAGCTCTCGACTCCGGCGAGATGAAACTCGCCTTTCAGGAGGGGAGATTCTACCTTCAGTATTTTGATTCATCTTTCCCCATAACTCCCCGCAGCTACCACGAAATTCTCCGCCGTTTGAACGACCGCTTAAAGATCCTTGTCGGAGAAGAATCTGCGGCCTACCACGAATATGCAGGAATACTCGAATCTCTGCGGAGCCTGACCAACGCCGACCGCCGCATGGGAGACACTGTGGCCGACCGGCGGTTGCGCTTTGAGGCCGCCCGCGACCGCTTGTGGTCGCTGATCAAAACCAGCCCCGAAATTGCCGGCTTGATTGAGCAAGACCTCGATGCATTTAACGGCGACCCAAATGATACCGCCAGCGTCGGCGACTTGCAGCGTCTCATTGGCGACCAGAATTACAAACTCTCCTATTGGCGTAACGTCAATGAGAGCATCAACTATCGCCGTTTTTTTACCATCGCCGATCTCGTAGGTTTGCGCGTGGAAGATCCCGTGGTGTTCGAGGCGACTCACGGCTATCTATTGCGCCTCATTTCTAAAGGTCCGTTCACGGGCCTGCGCATCGACCACATCGATGGCCTGCGTGATCCTTATGCATACTTGGCCAAGCTGCAAGAGCGGCTTGCTCCCGCCGAATCTTCGCCGGGTCCGGATGGCGCGAACGCCTACCTGATTGTTGAGAAAATTCTCGCCCGCCAGGAATGGCTGGCCAACGATTGGCCGGTCAGTGGCACTACCGGATATGACTATCTGAACTATGCCAATAGCGTAAGCGTCCATCCCGAAGGCGCTGTACGTCTTGCGCAAATCTACTCACAGTTCACCGGCAGCCGGGAAAAGTTTGTGGATGTGCTCTACGAAAAGAAAAAGCTGGTGATGAGCACATTGCTGGCGGTAGAAATGCGTTCACTCGGACGCCAACTTGCCGAACTCGCCACGCAAGACCGGTATGCGCGGGAATTATCTCGCCCACAGATGATAGAAGCTCTGACCGAGACCACCGCTTGTCTCTCCATCTATCGCACCTACATCCGCAACATGGAGATACCCGAAACCGCGGCGCAATACATAACGGAGGCTCTGGAGGAAGCTCGGAAACGGGCGCCTCACATCAGTGAGGCTTGCTTTGACTTCGTCCGGGAAGTGCTGCTGCTGCAAAATTCTCCTCACGTGCTTGCCGGCCAGCGCGAAGCTCGCCTTGCGTTCGTCATGCGGTGGCAACAGTTCACCGGACCGATTGTCGCCAAGGGCATGGAGGACACCGCCCTCTACGTCTACCATCCATTGCTTTCTCTGAATGAAGTGGGAGGAACCCCGGAGCCTTCCGACGTCAGTTCGCGCGAAGGGTTCTTTTCATTTCTCAAAGTCCGGAGCGAGCGTTGGCCGCATACCTTAAATGCCACCACCACGCACGATACCAAGCGCAGCGAAGGAGTGCGCGCCCGTATCAGCGTGCTCTCCGAAATCCCCGATGAATGGCAATCGCATCTGGATCTCTGGTCAAAACTCAATCTGCGCCATAAGACCGAAATCGCAGAACGCCCCGCCCCGGATCGCAACGAAGAATATTTTCTCTACCAGACTCTTTTGGGGGCATGGCCTTTGGAACATGAAGCGTGCGAAACGCTCGTCGAAAGACTTCAGGCGCATCTCATCAAAGCCACTAGAGAAGCCATGGTTCATACGCGCTGGACGCGACCGAATCAGGCACACGAAGAAGCCTCGCGGAATTTTGTCGCCAAAATACTCTCGCCCGATGCCGAAGACTTTTTGCGGAACTTCCGGCCGTTCCAAAGGAAAATTGCTTATTGCGGGATGACCAACAGCCTGAGCCAAGTCCTGATGAAAATTGGCGCACCGGGAGCCGCGGACTTTTATCAGGGATCGGAATTATGGGACTTCCGCCTGGTCGATCCCGACAACCGCGGCGTCGTGGACTTCGCGGCGCGCATGCAATTGTTGGAAAGCTTGCGTAAAGAGCAATCGGACTCCCCGGGCCAATTCCTTCGTGACCTGACGGAGAATTGGCACGATGGGCGGCTGAAACTTTTTGTAATTCGGAAGGCACTCTGTTGGCGACGAGACCATGCACAGCTATTTCACCAAGGCGAATTCGTGCCCTTGCAAACAACCGGCGATCATTCCGAAAATCTTGTGGCTTTCCTTCGCCGCCATGAGGAAAAGTTAGTCCTCATAGTGACGCCGCGGTGGATATCTCAACTGTCAGGCGAACTGGACTGGAAACGGCTGGACTGGAAAGATACGGCTGTGATTTTGCCTTCCGGTTCTCCGCACAATTGGGAAAGCATACTTAGCGAAACAACATTGGAGATTGAAAATGGCGTGAAGCGCCAGTCTATCCGCGCAGACTCGCTCTTTCGTGATTTTCCAGTTGCTTTCTTTCATGCGGGCAGCTAAGACTCCTAATATCCACAAGTGACAACTCCTTCCCTTCTGGCGGCATCTCACAGACACCATTTGCGATGCGACTTTTTTCTCTGCGGCTTGGGTTGGGGTGTGTTTCCAGTGAAACTAATAAGCAGTCGATGTCTGCCCCTGCCGTCCCATCGCTTCTCAATTCGTTCGGCGACAATAGTGCTCTTGCTGATCTGGGCCACAGTCCTCGCCTGGCCCCAGGCAACATTTCAGACTCCGCAGGATGTTTACGAAGGCCAGACCGTAAGCGCCATCGACCTGATTGCCAATCCCCACCGCGATGTCGAGCCGCTTCGACCGCTGATTGTTCAGAAGACCGGCCAGCCGTTTTCCAGCGCCAATGTTCAAGCAACCATGGCGGCCCTGCAAAAACAAGGCGGCTTCCCCAAAGTTGAATTAAATGTCGTTCCGGATCCTTCCGGTCTGCGGCTCGACTTCGTACTCGAACCGTCGTACTACCTGGGTGCCGTCGACTTTTCTGGAGCCGCCAAATATTTCTCCTATACGCGGCTTCTGCAAGTAGCAAATCTTTCCGAGGAAGATCCCTACGATAAAGAGCTCGTGCCGGTTGCCGAGGCCGCCCTGTTGCGCTTCCTGCAAAGGAATGGATATTTTCATGCGGTCGCCCACGCCGAGACCTCAATCGACGATGCCCATGAACTGGTGAACGTCAATTTTTCCGTGGAAATGGGGAAGCAAGCCCGCATCGGTAAAGTCGAAGTACAAGGTCCGGACGACCCTGAAAGCGCCAGACTTTTGCGCACTGTGCGCTCGCTCCGCGCCCGATTCACCGGCGGTCTGCTGAAACCGGGCAAAGCTTACACACCGGAGCGAATCAAGGCTGCGACGACTCTCATTAGGAATACTCTGGCCAAGCAACATCGCCTGGCCAGCACGGTTCACGAGAATCCTCCCCAGTACGACGCTGTGGCGAATCGGGTCGACATATCCTTTGAGGTCGATATCGGGCCGATAGTGACCGTCCGCACAACCGGTGCCCGGCTCTCCAGAATTCCTTTTGTGTCATCGCGTGAAATGAAAAAACTGGTTCCGATCTATTCCGAAAGAGCCATTGATCAGGATCTGGTCGATGAAGGACAGCAGAACCTCGTGGACTATTTTCAGAAGAAGGGTTATTTCGACGCAAAGGTCACGACAAATTTTCAGCGCCAGCCGGAACAGATTCTGCTCGTCTATGAAATCGACCGCGGGAAAAAGCACAAAGTCGGCAGCATCACGTTCCGCGGCAATCGCCAAATCTCCGAATCGGATTTGCTGGCGCAGGTTACGGTCAAGAAATCTCACATATGGACTCATGGCAGCATCAGCCAAAAAATAATCAAGCAGAGCGTGAACAATCTGCTGTCGCTGTATCGCGACAGGGGCTACCAGGACGCTAAGGTCACGCAGCAGGTTACCGATCACGAACCAAAAATCGATCTGGCCTTTGAGATCGAGGAAGGCCAACAGACTCTGGTGGCGAATGTGAACGTCAGCGGCAATCAGACAGTCTCTTTGAATCAACTCACGGCATCCCATGCGCTGGAGTCGCGGTCAGGTGGGCCATATTCGGCCCGACGACTGGCCGAGGATCGCAACCGCATCACTGCGACTTATCTCAATCGCGGATACTTAAACGTCGACGTGAAAGCGACTGTGACTCGCCATGCGGACAATCCGCATCAAGTCGATGTCTCCTACGCGATAACCGAGCATCAAATGGTGCGCGTCAGCGATGTTCTCTACCTGGGCCAGAAGGCGACGCGTTTATCGCTCCTGAAAAAGACCGCCGACGTGAAGCCGGAATCGCCGATGGAGCGGGGCAAATTGCTCACGGCCGAAAGCCGTCTTTACGATTTGAGCGTATTTGATTGGTCCAGCGTCGGCCCCAAGAAGCCGATCACCGACCAAACAGAAGAAGAGGCGCTGGTCAAAGTTCATGAGACCAAACGCAATGAAATTACGTACGGATTCGGATTCGAAGTCTCTCATCGCGGCGGAAATATCCCCACCGGAACCGTCGCGGTGCCCGGGCTTCCTACCATCGGCCTGGGCAACAATCAAATCGCCCCCAGCCAATCGACATTTGCCAGTCCTCGCGGTTCGATCGAGTTCACTCGCCGCAACATGCGTGGACTGGCCGAAACCGCCAGCGCATCGATCCTGTTGTCGCGGCTCGATCAGCGCGTCCTGACCACCTATGGCCAACCTCATTTCGTCGACTCACAGTGGAGTTCTCTCTACAGCTTTTCCCTGGAGCGCACAACGGAAAACCCTCTTTTTGCCGCGAGCCTGGGCGATCTTTCGTTTCAGCTCGAGCGACTGCTGAACCGCAAAACAAATACGCGTCTACAACTTCGCTATGATTTCAACAAAACTATTCTTTCTCATTTGTTAGTCGACGAGTTGGTGCTGCCGCAGGATCGCAACGTTCGCCTATCCACTTTCAGCGGCACATTATTGCGCGACACACGCGATAAGCCACTCGATGCGCACCGTGGTAGTTTTTCGACGATCAATCTGGGCATTACGCCTGTAGCCCTCGGCTCCAGCGCTGATTTCGCCAAGCTTTTTGGCCAGTATGCTTTTTACAAACAGCTTCACTCCGTCGTATTCGCCAACAGCGTTCGTTTGGGGTTGGTCAAAGAATTTTCGGGGAGCTTTGTTCCCACCAGCCAGCTTTTCTTCTCCGGCGGCGGCACATCTTTGCGTGGCTTCCCCATTGATGAGGCAGGCCCGCAACGTTTAGTTCCATTTTGTAATGTGTTGCAGAATCAAACCGGCTGCGTGAATGTCACGGTGCCCGTGGGCGGGCGCCAGCTTTTTATCCTGAATTCCGAGGCACGCTTCCCTCTCGGCCTGATGAAGGCGCTGGGAGGTGTGGTCTTCTATGATGGAGGCAACGTTTACAGCGCGATCAATTGGAATAACTTCGTCAACAATTTCACTAACACGGTAGGCATCGGCTTGCGCTACTCGACCGCGATCGGTCCGGTTCGTTTCGACATTGGGCGCAACCTCAATCCTGTGCCGGGCATCAACCCGACTCAGTATTTCATTACTTTGGGCCAGTCGTTTTAGAGGACACTATGCAGTCGCGGAGGATTATTGGTTGGATGTTAGCGGGGTTGGCAATCCTCGTTCTAATTGCGGCAGGCGGGGGAATCCTATTTTTGCGCAGCCACTATTTTGCCGACTACGCTCTGCACAAGATTGTGATGAGTGTTAACGAGGCCACCGGTGGCAAAACTGAAATTCGCAATCTCGACTTCGACCTTTCTACCCTGACAGCGCATCTCTATGACATTACTGTGCATGGCACCGAAAGAGCTGACCAGGCCCCATTACTGCATGTAGACAAATTGACCGTCGGTTTGAAGATTCAGTCTGTTCTGCATCGCAACATCACCCTGAGCGAGCTTGTGATTGATCGCCCGGACGTGAATCTGCTGGTGAATTCCCACGGCAACAGCAATATTCCGCAACCTCCGCCCAGCAACAGCAGCGGCGACACAAGCGTGTTTGATTTGGCCGTCCGCCACGCTCTTCTGAATCACGGTCAAATCAACTACAACGACAAGAAGACTCCACTCGACGCGGACCTCCATGATCTTGATATCGACATTCACTTCGATCCATTGGCAACCCGCTATTCCGGATCTATCGCCTACGATGACGGCCATCTGCGCTACGCGGAGTATCAACCCTTCCCCCACGATTTAACCGCAACATTCAACGCAACGCCGTCCCAGTTTTCGCTCGACTCCGCGAAACTGAAGATTGCGTCTTCGACTCTTTTGCTGCACGCGACATTGGCGAACTATCTTCATCCCGCTGTCGATGGCAGCTACGAAATTAACCTTCACACGCAGGACTTCGCTGCCATGTCTCCGTCGGCAGCACCCGCAGGAGACGTTTTGCTTCACGGAAAACTGCACTATGAAGATTCCGGAAATCAGTCTTTACTGCAGAGTCTTTTTGTCGATGGGCAAATTGCCAGCAATCTATTGACTGCCGTCTCGCCAGACGCTCGCCTGGAACTGAGAAGACTTCAGGGAAACTATCAGCTCGCGCACGGTTCTTTGCGAGCCGATGCCTTGAGCGCTGAGTTGTTGGGCGGAAGCCTGAAAGCATCGCTCGATGTTCAGCACATGGAGGCCACGCCCTCGACCAGCATTAGCGCGCAGATTCGTGGCATCTCGCTGCAAGCGGCGCAGCAATCCATGCGCAACCCGCAGACCGGACGTGTCACGCTTCTGGGAGCTGTCGATGGAACCGCAACCGCGGCATGGACTGGCAGCATTCAAAATATTCGCGGACATTCGGACCTGGTGCTGCGCTCGTCTAGGACGGCAGCCAGTACGAATCAACTATCCGTTGAAGGCGAAATTTATGCCAGCTACGATGGTCCTCGCGGCGCGCTCACGCTCCGCCAGACAACGCTTCATGCCGCGTCGGCAGAAATTTCAGCACAAGGTGAAATCAGCAACGGATCAAACTTGCAGATTCAGGCATCAGCCGCCGATCTGCATCAGGTTCTTCAACTCGCTTCAGCATTCGGCGCTGGAGGTTCGAAGCTCCCGGGCATTTCCGGTTCCGCCGCAGTTAATGCGACAGTGCGTGGATCACTGCACGACCCTCACATAGCAGGACAGATCACCGCACAAAATCTACAGGTGCAGGGCAGCGAGTGGAGCAGCGCGAAGGTTTCGTTTCAAGCCAAACCTTCACAGCTCCAAATCGAACAGGGATCGCTGGTCAGTGCCCATCGGGGCAACGCCTCTTTCAGCGGCAGCGTCGGACTGCGCGACTGGTCCTATCTTCCGTCGAGTCCAATCCGCGCGAATCTCTCGGTGCAGCAAATGCCGGTCACGGATTTGCAGCGGCTGGCGAATGTGCAGTATCCAGTTTCCGGCGACTTGTTTGCCGATCTGAATATAACGGGATCGCAACTGAATCCAGCGGGCTCGGGTTCGGCGCACATCTCAAATGCCCGCGCCTATGACGAACCGTTGCAAAATCTATCGGTGAAGTTCCAGGCCAGCCAGGGCACTGTCGTTTCTACACTAACCGTGGCTTCGCCGGCAGGGTCGGTCAACACAGACCTTTCCTACACGCCACAATCCAAGGCGTACACGTTCCATCTCAATGCGCCTTCTGTCGTCTTGCAAAAACTTCACACGCTTCAGGCAAAGAACGTGCCGGTCAGCGGAACTATCACAGCATCAGCACAGGGACAAGGAACTCTCGACCGCCCCCAGCTCACCGCCGTCATCGAGTCTTCGCAATTGCAAGTGAAACAAAACTCTGTTTCCGAGTTGAAGGCGGAAGTTCGAGTTGCCGATCAGCGCGCCGACCTGTTGCTGACTTCGCAAGCTGCACAGGCATCCATTCGAGCCCAGGGCCATGTGAGTCTCGACGGCAACTACTATGCGGAAGGCAGCGTCGATACCACATCGATACCTCTCGATCTATTGCTGGCCACGTACATGCCCAGCGTGGCCGAAGGATTCCGCGGGCAAATGGAATTCCACGCAATATTGAAAGGCCCACTGAAAGACAAGTCTCAACTCGAAGCGCACCTCACCATTCCTACGCTGAGCGCCAGCTACCAATCGCTCGAGATCGGCGCCGCCAGCCCCATCCACGCCGACTATTCTCACTCGGTGCTTACTCTTCAGCCTGCTGAAATTCGCGGCACAGGAACTTCTCTGCAAGTGCAGGGCAGCATTCCATTCGCTGGAACAACTGCTCCAACGCTTACTGCCAACGGCACCGTTGATGTTCGCATTCTTCGCATTCTGGCTCCTGATGTTCGCAGCTCGGGTACACTCGCACTCGATATTCGCGCCTCAGGTTCGGCCACGAATCCGGCGCTTCAAGGCCAGGTTCATCTGCAAAACATTGCCTTCGCCACCGATGCCGCGCCGCTCGGCGTGGAAAATCTCAATGGCACGCTCGATGTTGCCAACGATCGCGTGCAGGTTTCCAGCCTGACCGGGCAGGTCGGCGGGGGCCGAATATCTGCCGGAGGCACAATCGTTTTTCGGCCCGCCGTGCAATTCAATCTTGCTTTAGAAGCTAAATCCGTTCGCTTGCGTTATCCGGACGGACTGCGAACGCTTCTCGACGGCAACCTTGCGTTCAGCGGCACTACAGAAGCCTCAACTCTGAACGGCAGAGTGCTGATCGACAGTCTGTCATTTACGCCCGATTTCGATCTGGCGAAATTCAGCGATCAATTTGGCGGCGGTGTAGTGCCTGCTCAACCCGGTTTTGCCGACAACATCAGGCTCGCCATAGGAGTTCAATCGAAAGACAATCTCAGCGCGACCAGTTCGCAAATCAGCATTGAGGGGGATGTCAATCTGCAGGTGATCGGAACCGCGGCCAACCCCGTAATCACTGGAAGAACCGACTTGACCTCGGGTGAACTTTTTTATCGCAATCTCCGCTATCAATTGCAGCGCGGCATGATCACCTTCGACAATCCGACGGAAACCGAGCCCAAGATGGATGTCTCCGCGACCACCATTGTGGAACAATACAACCTCACCATCACTCTGCGCGGGACTCTCGATAAGCTAGAAACGTCGTATACTTCTGATCCACCGCTGGCAACGGCTGACGTCATCAACTTGATCGCAAGAGGCCAAACGACCCAAGAAGCCGCCGCCTCAAGTCAGAGCACCGATTCGATGATCGCATCGCAGGCTGCAAGCCAGGTCAGTGGCGGCTTGCAGAAACTCGCAGGTATTTCGAGTTTGCAAATCGATCCTCTCATCGGCGGCAACAACGCAAATCCTTTGGCTCGCATCGCGCTCCAGCAGCGGGTTACAAAAAATCTTCTGTTTACTTTCTCGACCGATGTCTCGCAGCCGGGTACCGAAATTGTTCAAGGCGACTACCAGATCAACAAGCGTTGGTCGGTCAGCGTGGCCCGCGATGAAACCGGAGGCGTCTCAGTCGATGGCCGTTATCATACGAAGTTTTGAGGAAATCTTCCGGCTACGTGCCCGATCTGCGAACGGCAGTGTTCACGCAGCACGATCAATGCTTTCCACGCTGGTCTGACTGTCTTTTTGCAGTATCTCTCCCTTCTTGGTTTCTTTCGCCAGTTCCGCATTAAATTCCGCGCCCACAAGCAACACAAACGAAGTCCAGTAGAGCCAGGTCATCAACGCGATGAAGCCGGCCAGAGTTCCATAAGTGCGGCTGAAGTTCGCAAAATGACGAAAATAGATTCCCAGCAGATAGGAGAGAGCAATCCAAACTGTCACGGAAAAAATCGCGCCGGGCAAGCTGGCCAGGAATCTCTGTTTTACATTTGGCGCCAGAAAGTAAATCGCTTCGACCGCAACTACGGCAAAGCTGATCGCAATGCTCCAGTGCAGAAATGGCCAGATCAAGACGAATAACCGGGAAAGTTCAAGCCTTGCCGCAAGCCATTCGCCGAATCTTGGGCCCACCATAAGCACAGCAAGCGCAACTAATAATAATCCGCCGCTGACTCCGGCAAGTCCCAGGGCCATCAATCGTGTCTTCCAGATGGGGCGGGGATCTTGCACATCGTAGGCGATGTCCAATGCTTCTATGGTTGCGTCGAATGCACTGGATACGATCCACAATGTACCGATCAATCCTAGCGACAGCCATGCTCTCCGGTTGGATGACAGCACATCCGCCAAAACGGATTGAATCGAGCGCATGGTATCTTGCGGCAAAAGCCGTGCCATGAATACAAGCACCGCGCCGAACAGACCGGGCAGCGGCATATACCCTACAACCGCAGAGAGCAAAATCAGGGCGGGAAAAATCGACAGCATGAAGTAGTACGACAGCGCCGCCGAAACCTGCAGCGTGTGATGCTGCAGCACGTCAAGATACGTGCGCTTTGCTGCGCGACTGATTGCCGCCCACGTCACTTGCTTTAGAGTGCGGCCCGCGAACCTAGGGTTGTGTCCTGCATCGCGCGCAGGCCATATTCGCGCCCCATGCTGCAAAAAGAACGCCGCATCCGCCTCTTCTAGCGAGGCCGGATGCGGCTTAAGACTTTGCTATTCGGCTTAGCGGTTAAGAGCCTTCGGTCGCGTGCAATACACGAAATGTATTACCACCGTTAGACCAAACCAACAACAGTGCATCTTGCCCCTTGGGCACGGCGCTCAATGCCTGCTGAACCTCCGCCGCAGACTTCACTTCATGGCGATTCACTTCCAGAATCACGTCGCCACTCCGCAGTCCGGCATTGTCGGCAGAGCTTCCCGGCTGCACGCGCTCGATCACCGCACCGTGCAGGTCGCTCGGTCCCTGTATCTGGCCGCGCAGTTCAGGCGTCAGGTCGCTCAAGCCAATCCCCCAGCGCATCTTGCCTTGATTCTCGCCGTTTGCGCTGACTTCGCCTTTGCGATTGCCCATCTCTTCCAGGGTGACTGGAATAGTCACGCTCTTTCCGTCGCGTAATACTTCGAGCGTAGTCTTGGTACCCGGCTTCGTGCCGCTAATCACAACCTGGAGTTCTCCGGCATCGGTAACTTTCTGCCTGTCGACTTGAGTGATTACGTCACCAATCTTCAAGCCAGCCTTGGCACCCGGAGAGTCAGGTTCAACTTCTGTGACCACGGCTCCGCTCGCGGTTGAGTCGTCGAAGAACTTTGCATTCTCGGGAGTCACGTCAGTGATACCCACACCAATATGGCTGTGGCTCACCTTGCCGTCGCGGATCAGCGCTTCCACCGTGGGCTCTGCAATCTTGGCTGGAATGGCAAATCCCATGCCGGAAAAAGAGCCGGATGGAGAAAACAGAAACGTGTTAATGCCGATCACTTCGCCGCGTGCATTGACCAGCGGGCCACCGGAATTGCCGGGGTTGATGGCTGCATCCGTCTGAATGAACTGGCCGGGTTTTCGCGGATCGCTAGAGTCAGGATTGGCGCGATTTACGGCGCTCACGATTCCACGAGTCACCGTGAAGCGAAATCCATAGGGATTGCCAAAAGCCAGCACCGTCTGACCCGGTTCTACGTCCGCAGATTTTCCCCAAGGCACGCTGGCCAGCCCGCTGGCGTCAACTTTTAGTACCGCAAGGTCGGTCAGAGGATCGGTGCCGATCAGCTTCGCTTTCATCACCCGGCGATTGCTCGTGGTCACACGGATATCGGTTGCATTTTCCACTACGTGATTATTGGTGACGATATATCCGTCAGGCGAGATCACCACGCCGCTTCCAAGGCCGTGCTCAATCTGTGGCCCCTGCGGCATCATCCGTTGTCCAAAGAATTGTCCGAACGGGCCATCTTGCCCGCCATTCTGGTCGAAGAACCGCTGCAGGTCCCGAGGAAGTTGTTGGCTTGACTGATCCTGTTTTTCTCGCGACGTCACGGTGACGTTCACTACTGCGGGCGTGACATGAGCAGCGAGGTTTTCCATAGCGCGATCGACCGACAGAAGAGCATTGACGCTCTCTTCGCTCAATGGCGGAGCGACAGGCGCAATGACTGCTGCGCTTGCTGTTGCCGGCCGAATGGTTTCATAAGTTCCGAACGAAACCGCAGCCGCCAGCACGAGCGCGGCTGCGATCTTTGTCCACTTGTTTGAGAAATATTGCTTCACCTTCATAACCATTACATCCTTTCTTGAAATGAGTTATCAACTAATTCGTTAGTTTTAACACGCGTACACACGTATTCGAAAAATATCCTGCAAAGTCTAAGTTTCCTTTCGAGGAATTCCGCTGCCGGAATCAGCAGACGGATGCACCAGCAGGATGTACCACACTGTCACGCCTCGGACAGTTTGGCCTGACGTTTCATATTCATCCTGCTCTAGCACGACGAACATCGTTTTTACTGCGGCAGGACTTCGCCGAACTTGGCTCACAGTCCGAACCAAACTCGCAAGACCATTCTGAGAAGAACGCGGTTGCCGAAGATCCGAAGCAATGTAGCCGCGACCGTGAATCGCAGCATCTGGCACGTTCGCCTTTGCCTCGATCATTCGTGGCGGCTGCCTCTCGGAATTTGCTTTCGCGACCACGCGTTGCGCATGTGCGGGAATCGCCGCGCTCAAAATCTGCGGTTTCGCAACAGTGCGTGGCATTGAAGATGGCAAAGAAGCCTTAATACTGGGGGCCGGGGCTTGATCGAATGCAATCAGCCGGGGTGCTCGCTCGATCCCTGCAACACACGCGACCGCAAATGCCGCAACCAGCGAAACGGCAAGCGTCCAGTTCTGCTTCATCCTTGCCGCGGCAGGCCGATCCACATCAAGTATCTGCGCCACCCGCAAAGACGTTTGGGAGAGGCGTCCCACCGCGGCCTGAGCCAGCGCGATAGTGCGCCGAATCATGCTCTTCTCGGCAAGCCGTACCAGGCAGGCGGCATATTCTCGAGGACGTGCTGTGTGCGCCAGCACTACATCGTCGCAAGCCATCTCGCGTTCCAGCAGGAGCTTCTTTTCAATCCACCACACCGCCGGGTGGAAGAAAAACAGCGCCTTCACGATCTTCTGAGCGAGGTTAGTCCAATCATCCCAGCGCCGCAGATGGGCAAGCTCGTGCAGGAGGATCTGATTCAGTTCCACAGGGGAGAGTTCCGTCATCATCCAGCCTGGAAGCACCACCGCTGGCTTTACCAAACCGATTGCAGTAGCTGTATTCACTCGCTCTGATTTGTAAAGTACTACCGCCCGACTTCGACCGTGCACCGTCAGAATCTCTCGCGTGCCGGCATCCAGCAGATTTACATCTACCAGCATCAAGCTCCTGCGCAGCGCGCGTAGGTTCCACAGGCTCATCGCAACTCGCGCCAATGCAACCGCCGCAATTGCAGCCCAGGCAAAAAATAAGTAGATCGCCCAGGATGCTGGCACGGTGATCGCCGAATGTGTCGTCGCGGGTTGTCCGTGTGCCCCGAACCTGAGCACGAGAGCGCCATCCAGCCAGGGCAAAATCGCAATTGCCAGAAGCGCCGAGAACCAAATCGCAAAACGCACAGACGAATTCTTCCGCCGGAATACTCGCAACCACACCGAGGCGAACGCCGTAACCAAAGCGCCGACGATCAACGACCGTCCACCCAAAAGCGCTACCGTTTCGGCGACGGCATTGAAGTTGAAAGGGGCTGTCATGCCTCTTTTTTCCCTTCAAGCAATTGTCGCAACCGCTCCATTTCTTTCTCGTCGATTCCCTTCTCTTCCAGAATATTCAGTACCAGCAGATCATGGGAATTCCCAAAGAACCGGCTCACCAGATGCCGCACTTCAAACCGTGTCGCATTTTTCCGATCTACTTGCGGAATATATTTGTGCGAACGTCCGTCCTTCACGTGTTTTACGTAACCCTTCTTTTCCAGAATCCGAACGATGGTAAGGATGGAGTTGTAGGCGAGAGCTGGCTTTGGGGGAAGGCCGCTCAACACATCGTGTACGGTCGCCGAACCCCTGGCCCATAGCACATTCATGATGCGCAGTTCAGCTTCGGTCAGGGTTTGGGACTTGCTACGAGCCACTCAAAGAACCTCCAGGATTAAACTCTCACCAAAGCATCAGACGCACTCGGGGAGAAAAGGTCAACTAATTTGTTAGTTGCTTGTAAAAATTGTTGAGTTGCCCGAACCGGGGCCTTTATTCTGAGCAAGTTAAGGAGTTAGCCAAGCGGCGGATAAAAAGAGTGTGACGTTCCGAGCAGTAGAAGCCGACTCCGTAGATGGTGGTCTTGCCTTTATTGGAATAGATCACTTGGCGGATACGCAAAATGGGAGCACCCTTGGGCAGGCCAAGCAACTCAAGCGTCTATACCAATCTCTTTTCTCTTCCCTCAAAATGCGCCTCGATCTCTTCCAGCGTCCTGCCTTTGGTTTCCGGCAGGAAGACCGCAGCAGTCAGGAAGTAAATTACCGTACACCCGGCAAATCCGAAGAACATTGTGGAGTATCCAAACTTGCCGACTGTAGGGAGAAAGATGGCAGCAATGGTCGTCGCCACCGCTTGATTCAAAAGAAGCGCGATGCTCATGCCGTTCGAGCGTATCCGTGTCGGCATCAACTCCGAAAGCGCCAGCCAGACGCACACACCCGGTCCTACCGCGTAGAACGCCATAAAGATAAATAAGGTGATCGCGACTAGCCAGCCACTGCGCGCGTCGGGGACCGGAGTGATCAGCGCGTTCTCGATCTTAAGCGGAGCACGGCGCGCCGCGTCCAGATCGCCAAACGGATTCGAAAAGAATGCCACAACTTTGTTGTCAGGTACGCAGCTTTCGCGCTTGATCTCAATCGGCTTTGCCGCCTGCACGTCGGAGCGCGCGACCGCAGTCGCAGCGCGGAAATCTCCGTAGGAATAGATGACGATTAAAGAAGTCGGTCCGCGGCTGATTTGCGTACCAGAATTTCCGGCGGCGGCCAAAAGCTTTCCCGCCATTTGCTCGTTATAAGCCAGCTCCATCTTTTGGTCTGCTGTGACCATCGACTGAACGCTATCTCTGCTATCCACACGCAGACTCTCCGTTTGATGGAAAAGAACACCCGTACAAATGAGCGACACGATAATCCCTGCTGTCCCTAGGGACAGGAGAAATTTGCGGCCCTTGCGGTCCACCAGCATCACGCCGCCGATCGTCGTAAGGAAATTGATGATCGTGAAAATAACGTAACCCCAATGCGCCTGCACATCCGAGAGGCCGCTCTGCAACAGGATGTTCGTGTTATATCCAATGATGGAGTTGATTCCTGTGGCCTGGTTGCAGGCGAGAATCACGCATGCAAGCACAAAGGGAATCACATACTTGCGCTGCAAGAGCGATTCCCTGGCCTTTTTCCCCAGCGAAGTTGTGGACTCGGCGGCAGCGGCCTGCTCCATTTCTCGCAGCTCTACTTCCGCTTGCTCGCTGGTCCGTGATCGAAGCAGCGCGACGAGAGCGGCGTCTTTCTTGCCGCGACGATACAACCAGCGCGGCGACTCCGCTACAATCAAGCTCCCAATCACGAACAAAATGCCCGGCGGCAACGACACCCAAAAAATACTGCGCCAGGCGTTGTCCTTAAATGCAAAAAGGCGCGCGGCATCTCCAAGTTTGGTGACTTCGTCAACCCGAATGCTGAAGAACATGCCAACGACTGCAGCGGCAACAATCCCCAGCGTCAGCAGCCACTGGAAAATTCCCGTGCCTTTGCCGCGGCTCGAGGCCGAAAGACACTCCGCAAGATAAAGAGGAACCACCACACCGATCAGTCCAGCACTAATGCCCTGCAACAGCCGGCCAAGAATCAGCGGCTCGTAGCCATGCGAAAGTGCGATGACGGGAATGCTCACGACAAACAGAACTCCACTGAGCGCCATTAGCAGCTTGCGCCCCATCCAGTCGGCCAGCAGGCCCGCAAATAAGGTGGAGATCACACTGCCCAACAGTACGGCGGCGACTACTACGGACAGCTGACCCGCATTCAAGCCTGACGTAGCCTCCAGATAGGGCAGCGCGCCGGCAATGATGCCGACATCGACTCCATAGAGCAATCCCCCGAGACCCGCCACCAAAAGGAGAAAGCGGTTGTAGAAGATTTTGTCGCCGGATTTAGTTTTCGCGTATGTGGCCGTATCGGAAGTCATGAGTTCGCTTGTTTACGCGAACCATTGTCACACGGAGGGGCGCCCGCGCTTATGATTTTTCTGCGAGAGTCGACTGTACATTCGCATCCCCGCAGGGCTATGGGGCAGCGATAGGCTAACCGATCAAAGCACTGCGGAGAAGCCATCCGAAGACTGATGAGATACTACCCGTCAGCCGGTGCTCAGCCGCACTCTGAGTTCCCGCGCCAGATTATCGATGGCCTGGATTCTCTCGGCGGCAGGCGCGGGAACGCCGGACAGCGACATGGCCAGTTCGCAGGACAACAACAGGGCTGTCAGAGTTTCCCCCATTTCGCTGCGCAACTGGTCTTCCACGGCACGGCGCGCGGCAATTTCTTCGCGTCTGCGGCGATGCAGAGCCGAGCGAACTTCCCGGACCAGGCGATCAAGGCCGGTGACGGCGAAGTTCACATACACCGGGAAGGCTGTGCCAAGATGCTCCAGCATCTGGTCGCTTTCCTCGGGTTCAGTCTCAAGCAGGAACTGGTCAATAACCGCTGCCGAATAAGTCTGTTGGCGCAGTTGTGTGGTGGCGTGTTGCACGGTCTGGGCCCAGTGAACTTCACTGTTGGTAGCCGCTTTCAGAGCATCAAGGCACTGCTGGCCGCTGGCAGAAGCTGTGATGATCAGGATCATGCCGTCTCCCATTGCACGTTTCCCGCCAGAACCGCGCTACAAGCCGGCGTTGAAAAGACGGCGGTTAACTGGCGCGCTCGTCAGCCCGCTTCCCGTTCAGGAACGGGCACGCCAGAACGGATTTCACATGTGGGAATGCATCGCATAGTCCTTCAGCTTTCTATACAGCGTGGTCTTGCCGATTCCCAGCAACCGCGCCGCCTGCAGCTTGTCTCCGTTGAGGTCGGCAATGGCGCTGAGAATGGTTTGCCTTTCCAGTTCAGCCATGGGGACGATCTTGCGATGCCCGTTGCTTGACGAAAGATCGGGACCGGGAATCTTGGCAATTTCCCGTGGAAGGTCTGTGGTATGAATCAGTGGTCCGCTGGTAAAGGCGCAGGTGCGTTCCAGGCAATTCTCGAGTTCGCGCACATTGCCCGGCCAGTCATAGGCAAGCATCGCCTTCAGCGCCTCGTCACTTAACATTTTTTCCTGGCCGGAGTTCCGCGCCATGCGTTCCAAAAAGTGGCCGATCAACAAAGGAATATCCTGCCGCCGCTCGCGAAGCGCGGGGATCCTGAGGCTGAGAACGTTAAGTCTGAAATATAGATCGCGACGAAACGCGCCCTGCATCACCGCCTGCTCCAGATCGCGATTGGTCGCAGCCAGAATACGAATGTTGATCGGGATGCGTCGCGTGCTTCCCACCGGGCGGATTTCTTTTTCCTGAATCGCCCGCAGCAGCTTTGCTTGCAGATCAACCGGGAGCTCTCCAACCTCGTCAAGAAAAATGGTCCCACCTTCCGCGATGGCCATTAATCCATCCTTGGCCTGGCTGGCGCCGGTAAACGCCCCTTTGACGTAGCCAAATAACTCGCTCTCGATCAGCGTAGGCACTAACGACCCGCAATCTACCGGAATGAACGGCTTGTCGCGAAATGGTCCGGAGTAGTGAATGGATCGCGCCACCATTTCCTTGCCGGTACCGCTTTCGCCGAGAATGAGCACGGGATGAATACTGTTGGCGGCTTTAGAGATGATACGGTAGAGCTTTTCCATCTCCGGCGACCGACCAACGATGCCGCCAAATCCCTGCTTCGATTTCACTTTTTCCCGCAGCATCCGGTTCTCCGATTTCAACCGCAGGTGGTTGACCACCCGCTCCAGCAATAGCTTAAGTTCGTCGAGGCTGAAGGGCTTGGTGACGTAGTCATACGCGCCGATTTTCATCGCCTGCACCGCCGATTGCACGGTACCGTAACCGGTGACGACGATCACGATGGCTTCCGGCCTGCGCTCTTTAATGCGCCGCAGGGCGTCGAGCCCTCCCGCGCCGGGAAGACGAAGATCGATCAGAGCGGCGTCAATACTTTGGGTTTCGAGCAGCCGATAGGCGTGCTCGGCGGAATCGGCGACGTAAGGGTTGAAGCCAAGCGATTGCGCCACCTCGCGGCAAGCTTCGCGAATGGGCCTCTCATCGTCGACAATCAAAAGGTTCAGAAAGTTAGCCGGCTCGATCTGCGGTGTGCTGAGAATCGGACTCATTGTTACGGACGTCATGGCGTTGACTCCTGGTTTCGGTCGGGGTTTGTGGTCTTGAATCTCTTAACTTGCTTCAACTCTTGTTTGTGTCTTGCACTCTCTTCTGCGGCCTCAAACATTTACTCGTAACGTTGTCGAGCCTTGGGCTTCAAATCACATGCGGAGAACAGTCCCTTGGATTTAACGAAATTGGCGGCAAATCCACGGAAGGCAGTAGCACCATCACGCGCGTGCCCTGGTCGGGAGCGCTCTCCACCTGCACCAGACCGCCGCAGCCGGCGACAATGTTGTGAACCGTTGCCAGTCCCAGTCCACTGCCTCTTCCTTCTTCCTTGGTGGTGAAATAGGCCTGGAACACCCGCCGCCGCGTTTCTTCATTCATTCCGCCGCCGTCATCGCGGACCACAAAGAGCACGCAAGGGATCGCGTTCAGCCTGTCTTTGCCGTTGGTTTTGTCTCCCGAGCCCTTGCGGAAGATTTGCACCATGCAGTTGCCGGTTTCCACCTGAATGTGTCCCCCTTGGGGCATGGAGTCCCTGGCATTGAGAACCAGATTGAGCAGGATTTGCTGGGCCTGAGCGGGGTCCAACTTCACCAGGCCGAGGCCGGGATCGAGATGAAAAGACAACTCAATGCTCTCCCCCAGCAGCCGCAGCAGCAGGTTGCGCATCTCTTCAGCAATTGCGTTCAGGGAAATGGGATAAGGGTTCGGATTGCGTGGCCGCGTCACGGAGAGCAACTGCTGTACAACCCCCGTCGCCTGCAGGCCTGCGGAACGGATCTCTTCCGCATACTCCCTTAGCCGCTCACGGACACTCGACCCGTCGGGTGCCGGGCTGGCGGCGGCTGAGTGCTCACTCACTAGGCGATTCATTCCGAGGCCGTCTTCACTCAGGGCACTCAGCATCAGATCGCAATAGAGCAGGATTCCCGTCAGTAGATTGTTGAAATCATGGGCTATGCCGCCGGCCATTCGTCCCAGCGCTTGCAACTGTTCCGCCCTGACAGAACGTTGCTCCTGCTGACGATTTTCCGTAACGTCTTCGGCAAGAAGCAGAACGCAATCTGGATTGTGGGCGCAGCCACAGACTCCCCACGCTGTCCAGCGCAACCATTTGGCCGTGCCATCGGAACGGCTGATCATGCTCTCGACTTGGAAGCTATCCCGTTCCCCATTCATCAGCTGCCGGAAGATTCCCAAACTGAGATCGCGATCCTGCACGGAAACAATGTCCGTGAAGCGTGGATGCTGAATCGCTTGCAGCCCGCTCCCGAGCATCACGCTCAGAGCCGGGTTCATTGCCAGGATGGTTCCCTCGCGATCGCATTGGGCAATTCCCATGGGTGCGTTTTCAAAAAGCAACCGGAGTTCTGTTCCGGCACCGGCCAGGGGCCGGGGTAATCGAACGGCAGTCGCCATGCAGTCTGCTCTCTCCTCGTACTTGCTCTTCTTAACTTTCGCTCGGGACGATTCCCGGAAGGAATTGAAAATTCCCGGCTTCGTACTTTGGTTTTCCCAAAGCGGGAGACTCGCCGCCAAGAAGTGTCCTTCGCAGGAGCAGTTCCCATTGCGGCTCTACTATAGGAAGTCGCGAGAAACCGCTAAAGGACTCTCGTCACTTAAATGGGAAATCTTCATGATTATTTACTTGACAAAAGTTGATAACTTTGTCAGAATGGCGGGCATGGTATTAAATAGTCATGATTTCTTCGGCTTAGAGGCAACACGTGAGGCGTGCATAGCCTTCCTTAAGTCTCGTTTGATACTGGCCAATAATCGCCTTGTGGGAATCTTTTTCAATTCTCCCCTGTTTTCAACAGGCTGCCCCGACTTCTCCATGAGGAATCCTCTATGACCCTAATTGATGTAATCCAAATGTTTGACACTGACGACCGTTGCCGCGAGTTGCTGGTCCGGCTCCGCTGGCCTAACGGCGTTGAGTGCTTGCGCTGCAAGATGCCCGCCGTGGAACTCGCTACCAAAAAGCAACTGTTCTACTGCAAGGGCTGCGATTATCAATTCAGCGTCACATCCGGCACAGTCTTTAACGATTCTCATCTGGCCTTGCAAAAGTGGTTCCTTGCTACGCTCCTGCTCTGTGAAGCCAAAAAGGGAATGAGCGCAAATCAGATCAAGCGCACGCTCGGAGTCAGCTATAAAACCGCGTGGTATCTCTGCCACAGAATCCGCTTCGCCATGACCGAAGTTCATAAGATGCTGGATGGGACTATCGAAATTGACGAAACCTATGTCGGCGGCAAGGGACGCGGCACAGGAACCGGGAACTATCGCCAGCACAAGGAAACCGTAATCGGCATCATCAAACGCGATGGAGAACTGAAATTCATCCACGTGAAAGAGAGCACGTCGAAGGCGATCCGCGAAGTCATGGAACAGCACGTGAGCCAAGACGTTGACGTGATCGTGACCGACGAATCTGTTCTTTACGCTTCGGGCCTTCCCAAGACCCAGGTATCGAAGCGCAAGGCCGTGAATCATTCCGCCGAAGAATACGTTCGGTATGAGAATGGCTTCATGGTCACGACCAACACGGTTGAATCCGCGTTCTCGCTGTTCAAGCGCGGCATCGTAGGCTCGTGGCATCGCGTTAGCCCCAAGCATCTCGCGGCCTACCTTAACGAGATGACTTTCCGCTTTAATCGCCGGAAGAGTCACACATTGTTTTTGGACACCCTGCGTCATATGATTACGGCCCCAGTGCTTACCTTTGAACAACTGACCACGTAGGAGACTGCTCCCGTATTGTCACTTGGCGCACTCCTGTAGAATGGAATTTGCGCGACGATATTCAGTCTTACGGCCCCGGTTACAGCCGGGGCTTTTCATTCTGCTGTACGACAAGTTGCAATGGAACCAGAGAAGGGAATGTTAGCTCCCTGGCTCTGTTGGCGAGTGCTGCATATTTCTTAGAGAATTCTCCACTCACGAAAGTATGTTGATCAGCTTCTGTGAGATGTGACATGGCCGTTTTCCCGGTCTGTACCATCAATTCATCAACCTGCCTAGCCAAGTCTTCCGCATCGGCCATGTCCTCCGAATTCACAAAAGTGATTATTCCATTCTTTGGCAATATGACCGCATGAGTATCGCCACCACAAGCGGAACCCTCTTGCTTCTTGGCGTGGTACATCAAGAACGCCAGCCTCAAAAGAGCGGCCCTCATCGGCTGCGAGCCATCTTGCAAGAAACGGTGCTGAAGATCTAAAAATGGTTCTACAGCCCGAGCGCCGCGCCCAATAGCAACGGGAGCGCCCTCTATAACGGTAGCTGGCGGCTCACAAAGAAGTACATGGCCAATATTTGGGGTGACAACTCCGACGATGAACTGCAGGTGTGGCGCTGGTTGTGCTCCATATGCATTGTGCCAAGCCGTCATTACCGCCTTAATGCCCAGTTCCATGCTGTCTTCATCATCTTGGGCATCGCCGACGGCCATGGCAATCTGTTCTGACAGCATCGTAGCCGCGTGACCGTCTTCCGCAGCATTTGCGATTGCAATGAACCTCTTTTTCCGTCCGAGGGCGAGCGATATTTTAAGACCGTTCGTTGTCGCTCCATCGGATGCAACGACTTTGGTAGTGTCCTAAACTTGCGTTGGTGGAAAATCAGCAAGCGGTTGCTTCTCTGGTGTTACAGTGTTACGTTCTGTGAATGCCGAAGCGCAACGATCTTAAATCACTCCGCAACCTGATAGGCGAAGCGCAGAACCTTCTTTCCACTACCACCCTACCCGAAGGCCGTTCCCAGAGAGCGCACGAACTTCTAACCGCTGCTGTAGCCCTCGCCGATGATCTTCTAGAGCAATCGCCAGCCGCTACGCTGGGAGCAAAGGGCGGGAAAGTCACAGCCAAGCGCGGGTCTGATTATTTCCGCAAGATAGCCGCCAAGCGCAAAACCTTCGGGGGTGGACGACCGCCCAAGGACTCAAAAATAAACTAAGGGCGTGTACCAAGATTGATAACTTCAGTGACCCATAACATGTGCATTTCCACAGATGCACAGTTTTTGCTCAGTTGACACAGACGCGCTCAGGTATAGACTATTAGCCAGTTCAAAAAATGAAGGCGACCCAAAAGAAGGTCGCCCACTTTGAACTAAAATCCGCTCTGACATAGCGGGAAGGCTTTTAGCCGAAGCCATCTGTATAGTCTTTCGACCTTCCCGTATTGTCAAGCCTAAAATGTGCACAGGCTGTGAATACCTATATACACTCAATCTCATTTTGGGATTAGAGAACGCCGTAGGTGTAACCAAATAAGGCACTTAGGTATTTGACCCATTAGAGACAAACGGCCCTGTTGAAAGGTGGGGTATCACGTGATACCATCGAAGCGTACTGAGCAAGCATCGGCAGCGGTCGTGAGGCCGAGCGAAAAAGAACTATGGAAAAAGCTGACCGAGGCCAAGGAACTTATAAAAAGGGCGAAGTGGTTGCCCGCTGCGCCGCCGAAACTCAGGGCTGATTTTGAGGAATTGGAAACTCTGTTCGACATAGAAACCGCTTTGCCGGAAGACCAGTCGGCGATTCTTCTGACGGCTTTGGAAGAAATAGCGGCAGCCGACTACGTTGGATCACGTCCCCCAATGCGCTCCTACGAGCGAGCAACGCACAACCAGGAAATGTTTGCTTTTCACTGGAAATCAGCTCATTTCAAATGCGAGATGTATTTCAAGTTTTGTTTTAGTGGGGCCGATAAAGGGAGAAGAGCTTGGGTGTTCTCTATTCATCCGCACCGAGAAGATCAAGATGCCGATTAGATGCGTAAACTGTGGGAAAGCTGAATTTGAATCGAAAGTTATTGAGTTGGCTGGCACGGTACGTGGGTCACATTACGTGGTCACGATGCTTGGCCTTAAGTGTCCTCATTGCGGCCATCAAACCATCGACGGCGCGGAAATGCCGGAGTATGGCAGATTGCTGGCCGATAAGTACCGCAAGGATCATGGACTCCTCACGAGCGAGGATATTCGTTCGCGTCGTAACCATCTCGGTCTGAATCAGGAGGAGTTCGCGCGGTATTTGGGCGTTGGTGTTGCCAGCATCAAACGCTGGGAAATGGGCAAGATTCAAGACACGCGGAATAACGCGCTTATTGTCGATAAAACGTCGGGTTGGGTGAATAGCATTTTGACGTACCAGATAGCAGGGGTATCCACCGGATCAACCGTGAAGTTATTCGGCAGTTGCGAACCAACGATTATTTCTTCTGCGACGATTACCTTCGATGTGCGCGACCGCTCTGCTCTGGCAGTGAATTACTTCAATGACGCGACGAAAGAACCGATGTATTGCGACCATTGCAAGCAGACTGGATGGGCCATCGAACTACCTAACCATCAAACCGTGCCGCCATATATGGCCGTACTCTTTCATGATTCCGAGGAACGCAAGTCACATGCCCGATACCGCAATTAAGTCAGAGACGCAACAGCAACAGCCTCAAGAATTAGAGACAGTGCGCTCCGAGAAATTTATAAAGATTTATGCGAATGCCGCGAATCTTGAGATGACGCCGTGGGATTTTAATATCATCTTCGGTGAACTCAAGAAGAGTAACGATAAGGTCGTAATTGAGCAGTCTGTTGCTATTACTATGTCCCCTCAGCACGCAAAGGCTTTGGCCGGAGTCCTCGTAGGCCACGTCAAGCAATACGAAAAGATGGTAGGGGAAATTAACCTGCCACAACCACCAGAAAACCAAACCGAACAATCAAAACCAATGGCCGTAGCTGGACTCAAAACCAACTAAACTCCGGGCCTCCCTAAAACACTTCCGCAGTGTTTTGGGGAGGCTGACTGGTCGGTTTACCAGAAGCGGTCTTATAAACCGCAGTTCCCCACAGGAACGGTGTTCAACTCACCCAGCCTCCGCCAATTATTCTAAACCCGCGTGCATTTTCTAGTGGACAAACAGCAAGCGATTGCTGTACGCTGTTTCTTATGAATTGCACGGCTTGCAACGTCGCATGCATGAAGTTCGGGAAGCATCGCAACGGCCTTCGCCGTTTCCGTTGTACGCGATGCGGCAAGAGCTACACCGAAGATCACACCCGGCTGTTTGGAAGCATGATCGTTCCCGAAGATAAAGCGCTGCTGGCAATTCAACTCCTATTAGAAGGCACCAGCGTTCGCAGCACAGAGCGCATCACGCAATTGCACCGCGATACGATTCTCAAGCTGCTAGTTGTCGCTGGTGAGCGCTGTGCGAAGTTGATGGATGAAAAGATGCGCGGTTTGAAATGCCAGCGGATTCAAGGCGACGAACTCTGGTGCTTCGTGGGAAAGAAACAGCGCAACGTCAAACTGGAGGATTCGCCGGAACTCGGGGATGCTTGGGTGTTCGTGGCCCTGGATGCTGACTCGAAATTGATTCCCGCGTACACGGTCGGAAAGCGCAACCGCGAAACGACGTACAGCTTTCTAAACACCCTAAAGAATCGCATCGCAGAGGAACATCGCTTTCAGCTCACAACCGATGGATTCGCGTTCTATCGCAAGGGCGTGGAAGATGTATTCGCAGGGCAAGCCGACTTCGCGCAGTTGATAAAGCTGTACGGCGACCACGGCCAACACGATGCTGCGGGACGCTACTCTCCCGCTCCGATGATAGAGACGATAATAAAAGTGCGAGACGGTCGGCCCGTTCGCCATCACATCTCGACTTCGTTTGTCGAGCGCAGCAATCTTTCGATCAGGATGGCCCTTCGCCGCTTCACTCGCTTGACGAACGCCTATTCCAAGAAACTCGACAACCTGAAAGCCGCGTGCGCCCTATACTTCGCGTACTACAATTTCTGCCGGGTGCATTCGACTCTGCGGGTGTCGCCAGCCGTTGAAGCTGGAATAACCGACCGGATATGGACCCTGCGGGAATTGCTTTCCTAGAAAAGCGACAGGCCCACAGGAGTGGGCCTTTTATCTGGAATGCTGCATCATTGGGCGTCAGTGCCGGAGTGTGGGATGCAGGGAGGTCAGAGTCTGAGATTATCGTATCATCTTCAACGCAAGTTTAGGACACTACCACGACTTTACTGTCCGCGCATACGATGATGCCCTCGCCATAGTGGGCGCCTATTGCAATTGTCATCCGCCTATTCCTTCGAGGAATTAGCCTCACATCAAGGGGCTTAGGACGCATTTAAGCACCCTCCCGCACTTTTGTGAAGTAAATAATCTTCGAAATCTTTCTGTGGAAAACTCGTCCGCGGGAAGAGTTTGGGATCTTAAAGAACGAGTATTTTAAGACTCAAGGATTGTTAATCGCCGCTGGGTGCAAAACCCTTACTCAGGTGAGTAGAACCGATCCAGGGGAGTGCAACCGGAGAGCTAAGGCGGAAAGTCAAGAATCGTCCCTTTGGAAGGTGAACCAGGTGTGAGCCTTCCCCCGCGACCACAGCGGTTGGGGAAAACGCGGCTTGGGTAGCCGACATCGAAGTTGCACCTCTCGTAAATAAGCTGGAAGTCTGAAGCGGCACCTCCTGGCCATTCGCCTCAATTGAAACCAGAGTCAGCCTCAGGTAGGAACGATTGCCTCCGACGCCCGAAGATCGAGCCGACTCGAGTTGACCACGAACCACGGCGCCACGGGCCACTAGCAAGTTTCCGTCAATCAGGATCGGATCCTGAACTGAAGCCACGAAACGGGTGCCGGAATCAGGCTTTGCGTTACTAACCGAGTCGCGCACTCGAACCGTCAGCAGAGTACCTACGGGTAGAACACCGCCCGAGGAAGCGGCAAACGGAACACTGGCCGAACTGGACACCGCCATTGCCTTTTCTGAATCTGCCTCTTGGCCGTGGAATGGGACTGCTACGTGACCTTTATCCGCTTGGGAGTCAGCCACTCCGGGCCGGTCAGCAGAGGAATTCCCATTCTCCGCGCCCAACATGGGAGAACGTGAGCAGCCTGCGGCAAGAAGAAACGCAAGCATAGCTGCACTCATTCGCAGGCTCTGCCAACAGGAGGATTTTCCCATTACACGCATCGTCGCGCTCACGCCGCTGATGCGGAAGTGGCAACTCCGATACCATCGTGCGGTGTATTTGAATCAATCACTTGAGGTGTTTAGCTGGAAGCGGTCGTGTAGATTTTGCCGTCCGCGGTGCATCCGCGGCAGTTTCGTCGACCTTTGATCGAAATTAGACAGCCCTCAGAAAAAAATAGAGGGCAGTCTCGCGACTGCCCTCTTGGAAGTTCTGCTTTGGTACGTGCCGCTAATCTACTGCGACTTTGACGGCTTCTTCTTGGTTCCGGTCTTGCCCGTTCCCTTCTTGGCCGGTGCCTTCTTCATTTCGCCCTCTCTGCCGCCGATTAGCGATAGCGCGTCGGAGGAGTTGAAGGGGAACTGCTTGACCGAGGTTTCTGCCGCTTCGCCGCCGGCGGACTTCAGGACGATGTCCACACGGCGATTGCTCGCCAGTTTGATCACCATGATATTCCGCAGGGCCCTGCGCCGTTCTTCCGGGGTCAGGTCCGTGTTTTTCTCGATCGCATCCTTGACTTCTTCCATCGTCAAGTTGCGTTGCTTGCCGTAGCCCACGGTTTCCAGCGTATTTTCGGGAACGCCGTTGTCCACCAGATAAGCCTTGACGCCAGCCGCGCGGCGCTCGGTCAGAGCCTGGTTGTAGGCATCGCTGCCGCGAACATCGGCATGAGCTTCAAGGACCAGATGTGCATCCGGCTTCGCGACGAGATAGGTCTTGAAGTTGGTTGCCAGCTTGAGAAGCTTTTCCTGTTGTGTCGGCAGCAATCCGCCTCGCGGATCCTTCTCCGTTGGCCTAGCCGTCTGGAAGTAAATGCTGTGGCCCAGTTTGAGGTCGGCTTCAAGTTCCGGATTTACCTGCGGTGGCGGCGGGTTTTGCACGCTCACCTGCGTTGATGCCTGAGCGTTCAAGCCGCGATTATCGGAGCACGATGCGTTGACGGTGATAGTTCCGGGTGAAGCTCCGGCTGTGGTAAGGGTTGCGGTATCTCCGCTGCCGGAAATCGAGCCTCCGGAGGCTTGCCAGTTGGCCACCGAGACAGGAACCCCGTCCGGACTGGTGCAATTGGCGTGCAGAGTAACCGGAACTCCCTGCTGAACGGTGGAAGGATCGGCCGTAATGCTCATGGTGGGCGGATTCTTCGGCGGCAGCGGCTTGATGGTGAAGTTCGCTGTGCAACTGGCTTGGTTATTTTTCTTGCCCTTGGGGTCGGTCACCTGCGCCGTGACTGTGTAGCTTCCCGGCGCCGCGTCCTTGGTGTCGATGGTGGCCGCAGTGTCTTTGCCCACGACTTGGCCGCCATTCCCGCTCCAGCTATACGTCAGCGGATGTTTCGGATTGAAATTGCTGGCACTGACAGTCGCTGCGATTGGTTCGCCCACCATCACTTCCGCCGGCTGGACTGAGCAGGCCGCCGCCGGGGTGAGTTCGGGAGCGCCGCCCCAATTGAAGACCACTCCGGTCCGCAGCCTGACGCCTTCGAAAGCTACCCGCCGCAAATCGGGAAACTGCGGGGCAGCCAGATGAGGATAGTCGTGCCGTGCCCACACGTAATCGACCTGGAACACGCGCCAGGCAAGTTGCTTCAGGATGGGCAAATCCATTCCTCCGCCCAGAATCGCTCCAATGCCGTTGCTGTTGGTCACGCCGGCGTCATAGGTGACGCGGTTGTAACTCCCCAGAGCATGCACGAAAAACGATGCGTCAGGAGTACGGAACATTAGACGTGGTCCAGCCGATACCGTCCACTCAGAAGATGCCGAGTTCGTGTCCCGGCTGTAGCCCGCGTCGGTCTCCAGGCCAAAATGCTGATCGAAATTCCAGGTAAACGCACCGCCCAGTCCTCTCGCCATATCCGGAAGCGTGAAAGGCGTGGGATTGTTCGGATCGCCGGCGCTTGCGGGGACAGTAGCACCCGGATGCATCCATTGATATCCTGCAAATACATCCCATTTCGGGTTCGAATCGCTCTGCTGCGCGAGCACGGGACTTGTGATCGCAACTGTTAGCAACACAACAAGCAGGCCGGCCATTGCGCGGCCAGCGCGTGGACTGCAACCAAATGACATGAAATCCTCCAAACGTGATTGTTCGCCTGCACTGGTTGATCCAGGCGCTTCAGAAAAAAGACCGTGCGGTACGAGAAAAACAGGGCCCCTATCAGGAACAGCGATTCTATCGCACACGCAGCTTAAAGATAAAGTAAAGAGCTGTGGGAATTGCATGGATAGTGATCCACTATAATCACTGGCTCGTCTCAATTTGAAATTTCGAACTCCGCGACATGTAGATGAGGTGTAGACGAATACCCATCCATTTCGCCGAGCGTAGGACCTAGTGGAGCCCTGAAACCTTGCCCCAAGGGAATAGGCCGCGTATCGTGGTGGTCGGCACACGCAATCGCCGAACCCTGCACGATTGTGTACCCTAAGGGACGGCCGGGACCAACATCAAGCCGAATGAGCCAAGAAAAAATATTAATCGTTGAAGACGAGGAGAACGAGCGCTCTGGCCTCGCTGAGCTGGTTAGCTCATGGGGATACCGCGTGGAAACCGCTCGCGACGGTGTCGAGGGGTTCGATAAGGCGACCCAATGGTCTGCCTCCATTGTGATCACCGATCTCAAAATGCCACGCATGGGCGGCATCGAGCTTTTGGGAAAGCTCGCCGAGCAGGCGCAGACCATCGCGGTCATCCTGGTTACGGCGCAAGGAACCATCGATAGCGCGGTACAAGCCATGCGGATGGGAGCCTACGATTACATCACCAAGCCCATAGAGACGAATCGCCTGCGCACCATGCTTTCCAACGCCTCGGCACTTTTGGGAACCCGTGCGGAACTCGAGGCCACGCGCAGGAAGCTGCGCGACACCGGCTCGCTCGGGCGGCTCAGTGGCGCGTCGCGCAAGATGCAGGAAATTTTCCGCCTGATCGAAATGGTCGCTCCCAGCACCGCGTCGGTTCTGATCACTGGCGCCAGCGGAACTGGGAAAGAGTTAGTCGCCCGCACCATTCATGATCTCAGCCCGCGCAAAGATCGTCCCTTTGTCGCCATCAATTGCGCAGCCATTCCGGAAACTTTAATTGAGAGTGAGATCTTCGGCCATGAAAAAGGCTCTTTCACTGGAGCCATGGAGAGGCGCACGGGCTGTTTTGAACTTGCCGAAGGCGGCACGCTCTTGCTCGATGAAATCGGAGAGATGCCGGTAAATACGCAGGCTAAACTTCTTCGGGTTCTCGAAGACCGCAAACTGCGCCGCCTGGGCAGCAAGGTCGAAACGTCGGTCGATGTCCGCGTGCTGGCCGCGACCAACAAAGTCCCCGACGAAGCCGTCGCGCGGGGCGAGTTGCGCAGCGATCTCTATTACCGCCTCAACGTTTTCAACATTCACATGCCGCCTTTGCGCGAGCATAAGGAAGATATCTCCGATCTGGTGCAACTCCTGTTGACGGAAATGAGTACGAAGCACGCGCGCAAAGTCGCCGCAGTCAGCGAGGCTGTGCTCCACCTGTTTAACAACTATTCGTGGCCGGGTAATGTGCGCGAACTGCGGAATACGATCGAGCGTGCCGTGATCGTTTGCGACAGCGGCATGATTGAGACCAAGCATCTGCCTCCGGGCTTTGGCCAGGCCCCGCTGCGAGCCTCCGCCAACGATCCCGACGCGGTTCGGCTGGGCGTGGGCACGACTGTGGAGGAAGCGGAAAAAATGCTGATCCTCAAGACTCTGGAAGCCACCAGCAACAACAAGACGCGAGCGGCAGAAATCCTCGGAATCAGCCTGAAAACCTTGCATAATAAATTGAAGGAATACGGCAGCGCCGCGGCTGCCGAAGCAGCGACGCAAGCAAAAGAGGAATAGGCAGGGGCCGGTGGCCGGAGCCATTTTATAAATGATTTTGGGAGGGCATGACTTCAGTTCTTAGCCTGCCCTGAGCGAGCGAAGCGCCGAAAGGTGCCGGCCAGAACCAGTAATGACGCGGGCTTTAGCCTGAGGGAGCCGGAAGTTCTTCGGTTATTTGGATGGCTTCTTGTGGCCCAGCAAAAAACCAGACCGGCCACTGATCACTAACGCCTGGCCACTGCCTTTATGCGCAGAAAAATCATCATCGTGCTGGCGATCACCTTCATGGTGACGGTGATGGTCTCGGCTTTTTCCTATCTCTACATCTCGCAAATTCTGCGCCAGCGAATTACCAATGCGCAGGAAACCGCACAGCAACTGACCAAGCAACTCGCCTATACGGCGGAAAACGACGTTCCAGACTTGAGCAGCACGCGCATAAACACCAACGATCCGATCGCCGTCCGCCGCGCGCTCCTCGATTACCTCACCACGGATGTCGATCTCAACAACATGCTGCAGTCGGATTTAGGCTATTGGGCGTTCATCTATGACGCGGCGATTGTGGACAACAACGGCAAAGCGCTGCTGCACACCAAAGCCGATATGGTCGGCAAGCCGGTTCCGCTGCGGCCTGACTTTCAGCGCGTGGTCGCAGCCCACTTTCGTCAGCAATTGCGCATCGTATACAGTCCCGCGGCGGTCTACGACGTGAGCCTTCCCATGCGCCTGAATGATGAACCTTTCGGCACTATTCGGATCGGTGTGTCGACTATTTTCCTGCGATCCGAGTTGACTCTGCGGCTTATGCACTCGCTGTATTTTTCTATCGCTTCAATCTTCGCATCGTTCCTGCTCGCCGCAGGGATTTCAAATCTGGCGCTCGGTCCGTTGCGGACCATCGCCCGCGATCTTGACAGCGCTACCGCGGGAGAAACCGAAGCGCTTTATAGTGGCGAATCCGGCCATGACGAATTCGGGCTGGTTACGCTGAAGATCGCCAACCTGGGCCGCCAGATCCGCGACAGCAAAGAGATTTTCTCAGCTCTGAAAGATAACGTCGATCAACTGATGGCCAAGCTACAGGACGGCCTGGTGCTCTTTGCTCGCGATTCGCGGATCGTGCTGGTAAGCGCGCCGGTCGAAAGATTTCTCGGCCGCCCCCGCAAGGAATTGCTCGGCCGCACCGCCAAGGAAGTATTCTTGCGCGATTCGCCTCTCGGATCGGTGATTCTCGATGCATACGAGCGCAGGCGTCCGCTGGTGCAGCGCGAACTGGAAGCCATGGGCGGAAGACGCGTTCAGGTTTCGCTCGACTTCGTGCAGGAACAAAATACGCAAATCGGCGCCCTGCTCATCATGCGTGACTCCGATTCGGTCCGCCGCCTCGGCGACGAGATCGAGATGTCACGCAGGCTCTCGGCCAGTGGACGGCTGACCCGCGGCGTCGCCCATGAAGTGAAGAATCCTATTAACGCCATCGTTCTCCACTTGCAGCTCTTGCAGAACAAACTCTCACAGTCGGAACCTGACACGCGCCGCCACGTAGACATCATCGACAGCGAAATTCACCGCCTCGATCGCGTTGTGCAGACTCTTGTCGATTTCACCCGCCCGCGCGATTTGCATCTGGAAGAAATTGACCTCCGCCACCTGTTGGAAGACGTTGCAGGTCTGGCTTCGCCCGACGCCGAACAACACGGCGTCATCATTGAGCGCTTGGTGCCTGGCGCGCCGCTCCTGGTGAATGTGGATGTCGACTTGATGAAGCAGGCCCTGCTCAACGTCGTGCTGAACGGTGTGCAAGCCATGTCGGAAGGCGGCCGGCTGACCATCTCTGCCCATCGCAACGACGATATCGTTGTGGCCGAAGTGCTCGACCGTGGCGGGGGCATCCCCAACGATGTGCAGGACAAAATTTTCGAACTTTACTTCACCACAAAAAAAGAAGGTAGCGGCATCGGCCTGGCTCAGACCTATCAGATCTTGCAGTGGCACTACGGATCGGTCGAGTTCGAATCAACTGAAGGTGAAGGCACGGTGTTTCGTTTCTGCATTCCCTCCGCCAGGGTGGACGATAATCGGGAGTTCGAGACGAAATCGCAAGACGCGATGGCCAAGCGTGGTGACTGAGACAACTGTAGAAATTTATGTGGAAAACAGCCACCCTCGACTGTGCGGCCAGGCGAAGCCCGGCGGTCTGCCTGCAAGAGTAACTGTTTACCCGTAGACAGCCGTTCGATTGCTGAACATTTGCTGCCAAAACTTCGCCGCTCTTGCCACTGTTCGAGTTGTCATGAGCGTAGAATTGCCTAAGTCTTGGACTTGGGAAGCTTGGTCCCGGGTATGAATCTGGCCACAATTCTTCCGATCATTTTTTGGCTGGCGTGTGCCGCCTCGCCGGCTATCGCTGTTCCCGCATCTGAGCCAGGACCGCAATCTGATTCCGCCTCTACGGGATCACCCCAGCAGTCCTCGTCTCCGACTCAACCTTCTTCTACCGTCGCAGCACCGCAGACCTCTTCCACGTCGTCGCAAACTCCAAGCTCGAAGCCTCGTAAACGCAAACTTAAGAAGACGGAAACTTCTGCTTGCGACAGTGCTGCAACGAAAAAAACTGTTGCTAATGGCGTCCCGGCCGCTGCCAACGCTAAAGAGCCTCCTGTCGCCAATTGTCCTCCCGCCAAAACAGTCGTGAAAAATGGAGGAACGTCCGAACCCGCCGTCCAACTCACCGAGGGCGAAGGCGCAACTCAGGCGCAGCAACGCTCGACAACCGATCAATTACTGGGATCTACCGAAGAAAATCTAAAGAAAATTGCGGGACAACAACTGACCTCAGCCCAGCAGGATATGGTCAGTCAGATTCGCCAATACATGGAGCAATCGAAGGAAGCGATCACCGGTGGCGATGCCGAACGCGGCCGCATGCTGGCCCAGAAAGCCCAATTGCTTTCTGACGAACTCGTCAAACCGTGAACTGCAAATGTGGAGACAGCCGCCCTCAGCTGTCCGGACCGGGCGAAGCCCGATAACCCTGCATCGAGCAACTGGCAGTGCAACTCACTTCCCTTTCGCCCGCGCTGCATTCACTTTGGCCAGCAAGTCCTGCGACATCGATTGCATTGGCCCCTGTATCTTCACCGCTTCCATAAGCACCTCCCGCGCTTCCGAAGTCTTGCTCAACTTGGCATACGCAAAACCCAGCCGGTAAAGAACAACCGAATATTGCTGATCGTCCTGCCCCTTGAGCAACGTTGCCGCCGATCGCAATTCAGGAATCGCAGCCGCAGTTTTCTCTTGCTTCATGTATGCATAACCCAGCGTCGAATGCGCCACCCCCGCCGAAAGCTTGCGCGGCTTGTCAGCATCTGCGGCATCAGCCTTCGCCACTTCGAGCGCCTTCTGCGAATACGAAATCGCCTTGGCCAGGCTGCCCGGCTTGGGATCGTCCGAATAAAAACTGGCGAGCAGCAACAGCGCCGGCAATGAATTTGGATTCGCAGCCAGCGTCTTCTCTCCAAACGCCACCAACCGCGCCTGATCGTTCAGTTGTCCCGGCCCCAGCGTAAACATGGCATAGCTGGAAACCTGGTCCTGATAGATCGAGTCGGGAAATGCCGCGGAATATTTCTCGATGTAGGCCATCCGGCTCTTGGCGTCGATCTCGCCAGCGATGGCATTAAAGCCCGAACTTTCAAAGAAGTTGCAACTATTCTGGCTTGCGCTCTTCTCCTCGCTCACTTGATGCGCAAAATCTTCGTCGCTCACTCCCGCTCGTTTGGCGCCCTTCCCGATGGATGTGCAAACCGCTCCTCCCTGCACCACGTAGTCAATCAGCTTGCTGTTGTTCTTAATTTGTTGCGCCACGCTAACCTGTGACACCAGAATATCCAGATTGTGCGGTGCCGCTGCAATCGCTTTATCTCCAGCATCGAGAGCCTTCTGCAAATCGCCGCCCGTCTGGTATGCCTGCGAAAGCTGCCAATTCCCGTAAGCCACCGCCGCCGGATTACCTGAATACTTCTGCACGAAGTCTTCATACATGGCAATCTTTTTGTTGCCATCCTGTTCCGCCATAATGGCTTGCAAATCATGGTCCTCAGGAGTTCCCGCTGCGATCTCGATATGATCCACCTGGGCGTAAACGGGGACAGGCGAGAAGGCGATGAAACAACTAATAGCAACTACCAGCAATACGGTGAAATGTCTCACAGATCACCTCCGGCGTTCGCAAAGTTGAAGAACAGCGCTGCAACAGCAGCGAATGCTACCTCTGAAAGCCGGAGTATGCAAGCGCTGCATGAAGGCGTCCTGCCGAGTGCGGCCACTTTTCAGGCAAAGCGAGGGATTTCGCGCATATTGCCATCGCTGTGAAGAACGTTGTGAAGAACACAAGATACGCATGGTACCCATGCAACTACTCTTCGAGATCCAAACTCTGATGTCTCTTCGTTTAAAGTAAAAACATGCGTTCCATCCTCGGCCAGCGCCCGCTGCGTTTTGTCTTCGCGGCCAACGTAATCTCCATGTTGGGCAGTGGGATGAATTCGGCCGCCGTCGCCTGGTACATCCTGGAAGCCACGCACTCGGAGATGGCTCTCGGCACCTTCGCCGTCCTGCAAACGGTTCCTGCGATGCTGATGCTGCCCTTCACCGGCGTCCTCATTGACCGTGAAGACCGCCGTCGCCTGGTAATGATTCTCGACGCGATTCGGGCCGTTATCATTGCCGCGGTCGCCATCCTCGCGTTCCAACACAAAGTGCGAGTCTGGCAGCTCTATTTGATGAACACGCTCGTCGCCGCCGGCTTCTGGATGTTTTGGCCAACAATTACCGCGCTGATTCAGGAACTCACACCCGAAGGCGAATTCGTCCAATCGAACACTTTTCTGCTGGCGGGTGTGCAAGGCGGATGGTTGATCGCTGGTTCGATCGTTGGCTTCATGTACAACCACATCGGCCTCGGTGGAGTCCTGCTGATCGACGTCTCCACCTATGTCGTTTCTTTTTTCTGCTACTTCGCTGTGCGCAAGGGACGCCACACTGTTCCCCGTCCGCAAGAACTTCGCGCCGATCTTCTTGCTGCGGAATCGCAACTCGAGCGCTTCTGGCGCGAGATGTACGAGGGATGGCACTTTCTCCGCGGCAATCGCCCTGTGGTATTGCTCGGCATCAGTTGGGCGCTGTTTCTCGGAGCCATGATCACGGGCGTGGTAGTGACTCCGTCCTTGAGCGATCGCATCTTTCACGCTGGCGCGGTCGGCTACGGCTGGCTTAACGCCGGGTGGGGTACGGGCGCATTTCTCAGCGCACTTTACGCGCCCGCAGTCATTGGCCGTTTTGGAGGCCGACGCTGTGTTGCCTATTCGATGGCAACCATCGCAGCCAGCATAATTTGCGCCCCAATTTCTCCCTGGCTCGCGCTGGCCATCTTCACCTACGCAGTGATGGGCTCCGCGCGCGGCGTCGGCGGCATCGCCATGAATACCAGCCTCATGGAAATGGTTCCCAACCACCTGATGGGGCGAGTTCAGAACGCCTTCTGTTTTGCGGGAACATTTCTTCAACTTGTGCTCGCCATTGCCGTAGGCGCAGTCGCACACAAAGTCAGCTTGGTTGGGGCATTCGCTATGCTGGCATGTGTCTACCTCTTGTCGTTCATCGCCGCCAGCTGGCCGGTGGGGAATGCCGTGACAATCGAAGAAGTCGGCACAATGAAATGAAACCGATTCACCACAGAGTCACAGAGACACAGAGAAAAATCCTTTTGGAAGCCGTCGCTTCGAGTCTCCACCGAAAGCCGGCAGGACCACAGATGTTCAATTCAGTTTTCTCTGTGACTCTGTGGTGAAAGGTTTTGACTCTGTGGTGAAGACTCACTCAGCCTGATATCCTTTCTCGTTCCCAGGAGCACACATGTTCTCAGACCTGCAAGGCCGCAACGCCGTCGTCTTCGGAGTCGCGAACAAACGTTCCATCGCCTGGTCTATCGCACAGGGATTGCACGCCGCGGGCATGAAGCTCGCCATCACCTACCAGAACGAGCGCCTCGAGCAGGAAGCCAAAGATCTCATCCTCTCCCTCCCCGGCGCCGAAGCTTACATGTGCGACGTCTCCAAAGACGAAGAAATCGCCCGCCTCTTCGCCACGCTGAAAGAACGCCACGGAAAACTGCACGCGCTGGTCCATTCCGTCGCCTACGCCCCCGCCGACGAAATGAAAGGAGACTTCATCAACACTACCCGCGAAGGCTTTCGCGTCGCGCTCGACGTAAGCGTCTACTCGCTGATCGCCGTCGCCCGCGCCGCCGCGCCACTCATGGAAAATGGCGGATCGATCCTTACCATGACCTACTTCGCCTCGGAAAAAGTCGTCCCGCGCTACAACGTGATGGCCGTCGCCAAAGCCGGACTCGAATGCAGCGTCCGCTACCTCGCCTACGAACTCGGTAAGCAGAAGATCCGCGTAAACGCCATCTCCGCCGGTCCGCTCAAGACTCTCGCCGCCCGCGGCATTCCCGGTTTCAGCGACATGCACAAAGGCCACGCCGAACGCGCTCCGCTGGGCCGCAACGTAGAAGTCAGCGAAGTCGGCAACACTGGAGTCTTCCTCGCCTCCGACGCCAGCAGCGGCATCACCGGCGAAGTCATCTACGTCGACTGCGGCTACAACATCATGGGATTTTAAGCTTCTTCAGTGGCCTGTGCGACCGGACTGAGGGTGCCCCATTTCTCGCGTTCTGTGCGAGAAGTGGGTACCACGAACCTACACAATACTGTGTTGATTTGTAATTCAAAAAGTCCGTCGGAATCCGAATGGGCGGAACCCCCTCGCCAGTAGCCCATTCCAAGCGATAAGCATGTATAATTCGGAGCACTTTTCGGGGACGCCGCCCGTGTTGTTTAACGTCCCCACCATCCAAACCCAGCCAGGAGACACTGTGAAGCGCTCATTCAAAATCCTTACACTATCCTTATCTCTCCACTCAGCAGTAATCTGCAGCGCCGCAGTTTTTCTTTTGCTGTCCCTGGCTTTCAGCGCCGCCTCCGCCTCCGCACAAACCGGCTACACCGGAATCTTCGGCGGCGGCCCGTTTTATAAGAACGCCGCCAACAACATCACCGAAATCGAAAACTCCGGCTTCACCGAAGCCATTGTCTGGAGTGTCGAGGTCAACAGCGTCGGCGACCTCAATTTCAATGGCGAGTTTCCTCTGACCTCCAACGGCGTTTACATTGGCAATCAGACTCACTCCGACTTCGCCTCGAACATGGCGCTCCTGAAACAAGGCACAGTCAAGCGCATCACTTTCAGCATCGGCTCCTCCAACGTCGGCGACTGGCAAGACATCACCGCTCTGGTCAAATCGCAAGGCATCGGCCCGACCAGCATTCTCTATAAAGATTTTCAGGCGTTGAAAGCTGCCATCCCGTCTCTGGATGCCATCGACTTCGACGACGAAAACAGTTTCGATTCTCCGACCACCATTGAATTCGGAGTGATGCTCGGCCAACTCGGCTATCACGTCCTGCCCGACGCGTTCGACGACAGCAGCTACTGGACGAACGTCGTCTCGCAGATCAACACGCAACTTCCCGGCACCGTCGACGGCGTCCACCTCCAGGCCTACGCCGGCGGCAGCGGCAACACCCCCTGCCAGGGATGGAATTTCGGCGCTGTTCCCGTCTTCGCCGGCCTCTGGGATCAGGATGACACTCCCAGCCAGGTCCAGACCATCATGAGCAACTGGCACAGCGACTGCGGCATCGTCGGCGGCTTCATGTGGCTCTACGACGATTTCGTCGGCAACGGCCTCGCCGCGCAATACGCCGCCGCGATCAACAACG
>Ga0209006_10000058_pt1 | contig 111972 bp, 92 predicted proteins | sample JacPin_JW_Ref_O2_FD_188567 | JGI IMG/M metagenome (GOLD analysis project Ga0209006, IMG submission 188567) | Forest soil microbial communities from Algoma, Ontario, Canada - Jack Pine, Ontario site 1_JW_Ref_O2 (SPAdes) (version 2) | ecosystem: Environmental > Terrestrial > Soil > Boreal... | reverse complement strand
GGACTATGGCGATGGAATTTACCGCTCGGATGATGGCGGGAAGAATTGGCAGAATCTGGGGCTGAAGAAGTCGGAGCATATTGGGCGCGTGGTGGTCGATCCGCGGGATTCGAAGGTGGTGTATGTGGCAGCGGAGGGTCCGCTGTGGGGGCCGGGCGGGGATCGAGGGCTGTATAAGACCACCGACGGCGGCAAAAACTGGAAGGCTGTGCTGACCATTAGCGAAAACACGGGCGTGGCGGATGTGGCGCTCGATCCGTCGAACGCGGACATTATTTATGCGGCTGCTTATCAGCGGCGGCGGCATGTTTTTACGCTGATTGACGGCGGACCCGAAAGCGCGATCTATAAATCGACGGATGCGGGAGCGACATGGAACAAGTTGAAGTCCGGATTGCCGACGGTGGATTTGGGAAGGATTGGGCTGGCGGTTTCGCCGGCTGATCCGAATGTGGTGTACGCGACGGTTGAGGCGGCGGATGGCAAGGGCGGGATTTTCCGGTCGGAGGATAAGGGCGCGACTTGGGAGAAACGCAACGATTTTGACGCGGCGGCGATGTATTACGCGCGGCCGGTGGCCGATCCCAGGAATGTGGATCGAATTTTCGTGATGAGCGTGCAGCTGCGCGAGTCACTGGATGGCGGCAAGACCTTAAAGAAGGTGGAAGAGGAGAATCATCACGGCGACAATCACGCCATCTGGATCGATCCCGATAACACGAAACATTGGCTGCTGGGCTCCGACGGGGGGATGTATGAAACGTTCGACAATGCCAAGAGCTGGGAGTTCAAAGCCAACTTGCCGACGGTGCAGTTTTACGATGTTGCCGTCGACAATGCGATTCCCTTCTACAACGTGTGCGGCGGGACGCAGGATAATTTTTCCTGGTGCGGGCCGACGCGCACGCGGAATGTAAACGGCATCATGAATTCGGATTGGTATGTGACAACCGGCGGGGATGGATTTCATTCGCAGGTCGATCCGATGGATGCGAACACGGTGTATTCGGAGTCGCAATACGGCGTGCTGGTGCGCTACGACAAGCCGACGGGGCAGGAGCTGGTGTTGCAGCCGCTGGAAGGCAAGGGTGAGCCTCCGCTGCGGTGGAATTGGGATTCGCCGATCATTATTAGTCCGCACTCGCACACGCGGTTATATTTTGCGGCGAACAAACTTTTTCGCAGTGACGACCGCGGCGATACGTGGAAGGCGATCAGCGGCGATCTCACGCGGCAGATCGACCGCAACAAGTTGCCAGTAATGGGGAAGATTTGGGGTGCGGATGCTGTCGCGAAGAATTCGTCGACGTCGTTTTACGGAAACATCGTAGCGCTGTCAGAGTCGCCGAAGAAAGAAGGATTGATTTATGTGGGGACTGACGACGGGCTGATCCAGATGACCGGCGACGGCGGGCAGAGCTGGACCAAGTATGAGAAATTTCCCGGCGTGCCTGATATGACTTATGTGAGCCGGCTGGCGGCTTCGCACCACGACGAGAACACTGTGTATGCGGCGTTTGACAATCATAAGAATGAAGACTTCAAACCTTATTTATTGAAGTCAACCGACACGGGAAAGACCTGGAATTCGATTTCCGGGGATTTGCCGGAGAACGGGACCGTGCTGGCGTTTGCGGAAGATCCGGTGAACGCGAATCTTCTTTTTGCGGGAACGGAATTCGGGGCGTTCTTTACGGTGGATGGTGGAGCACACTGGGTGCAACTGAAGGGAGGGCTGCCGACGATTGCCGTGCGCGACATGGTCATTCAAGCGCGCGAAAGCGATCTAGTGATTGCGACGTTTGGGCGTGGGTTTTATGTGCTCGACAACATTGCGCCATTGCGGCAGATGAAGGCTGAGTCGCTGGAGCAATCGGCGTCGCTGCTGCCGGTGAAGGATTCGCTGCTCTACATAGAGCGGCATCCGCTGGGCACGCCGAAGAAGGGATTTCAAGGTGAGGCATTTTACACGGCGGACAATCCTCCATATGGCGCTGTGTTTACCGCTTATTTGAAGGACAAGATCAAGACGAAGAAAGAAAAGCGGCAGGAGGCGGAGAAGGAAGCGGCGAAGAAGAATCAGACGCCGCCGTATCCTTCGAATGATGAGCTTCGCGCGGAGGGGGAAGAAGCAAAGCCGGAATTATATTTTGTGATTTACGACGAAAGCGCAGCACCGATTCGGCGTGTGGATGGAAGCGTAGACAGCGGTTTTCAGCGGGTGGCCTGGGATTTGCATTATGCGGCGCCGACGGTGAGAGAACATTCGGGCGACGGCGAGGAAGAGGATTTTCCGCCGGCGGCGGCAACCGGGCCGCTGGTGATGCCGGGAACTTATTCGGCGCGGATGTTCCAGAAGCTGGATGGTGCGGTTACGGAACTTGCGCCCGCGCAGACATTTAAGGTGCAGCCGGAAGGCGCGTCGACCATGAATGCTGCGGATCGAGCCGCGCAGGAAGAGTTCCTGAAGAAAGTCTCGCGGCTGTACCGGGCGGTTTGGGGCGCGGAGCATTCGGCCGATGAGGTAGAGGCGCGGCTGAAATCGATTCGCGAGGCGCTGCACGAGGTGCCTGCCGTGGAGAAGAATTTGGGCGCGGTTGCGGACTCGCTGGAACAGCGCAATCGCGAGATTCAGCGGGCCTTGACCGGCGATCGTTTGCTGCAACGGCGGAGCGAGAATGTGCCTTCGTCGATCGATGACCGCGTCAGCGGCATCATGGAAGGCGAGAGATTCTCGCTGGCCAAGCCGACGCAGACTCACATTGATAACTACAACATCGCGGCGGCGGAATTTGCGGATCAACTGGCCAAGCTGCGAACTTTGGTGGAATTGGATTTGAGCAAGCTGGAAAAAGATATGGAAGCGGCGGGAGCGCCTTGGACGCCGGGGAGGGTGCCGGTGTGGTCGGAGAAGTAGGACCTGGCCACGGATTACACGGATTTTCACGGATTGAAAAGCATGAGAACGAACAAAGTCCTTTAATCGCGGAGGTCGCTGAGGACGCAGAGAAACCTTGGCTGGATGTTTTTCACCGCTGTTATTTTTATCCGTGCAATCCGTGAAATCCGTGGCGCATTCTTCTCTTGCCTTGGTGACGTGCGGCTGTGGTAAACTCCCGCCGACTGTTGCGTGACGATTTTTTTTCGCGCAACCGCTTTGGGAAACGTTTCGAGCACCCTGGGAGGGTCGCGAATGGGTCTCGCGTTAATGGCTGTTATCTGGCTGATTACATTGGCCAGCACTTATTTTTTTGTCGCCAAGACGTGGTGGTTGCCGGTTGGAGCGGCCGAAGCCGCCGGCTTTATCGATCACCAATTTGCTCTCACTTTCGTGATTATGGGAGTGGTTTTTCTGGCGGCGCAGCTCTCGCTGGGCTACTTCGCCTGGAGATACCGCGATCATCCTTCGGCCGATCCTGTGAAGTATTCTCACGGAAATACGAAACTGGAAGTGATCTGGACCGTGCTCACGGCGATCTTGTTCATCGGATTGAATTTGATGGGCAGCAGCGTGTGGGCCAGCCAGCGATTCGATCCTGCCGAGGCGGGCGCGGTGAAGGTGGAAGTCACGGGCATGCAGTTTGCCTGGTATTTCCGGTATCCCGGTCCGGACGGCAAGTTCGCACCTACCAGCGTCAAGCTGATGGATCCTTCGGCGGGCGGCGAGGCCGCTGTGGGACTCAATACTTCCGACCCGGATGCGAAGGACGATGTGGTTACGGGAACGATGTATTTGCCGGTGAATCGCGAAGTCGACTTGAGCCTGCGCGCGGTGGATGTGATTCACAGCTTCTTCATTCCATCGCTCCGCTTTAAGCAAGATGCGGTACCGGGGCTCAACATTCACATGCACATCAAGCCCACCGCCATCGGCGAATATGAGATTGTCTGCGCCGAGCTTTGCGGATTAGGACATTACAAAATGCACGGCATGGTACACGTCGTCAGCCAGGAAGATTTCGACAAGTGGCTGGCGGCACGGGAGGCGGAGAAACAATAAATGGCGACCGCGGCAACGATTCATTCGCACGCTCCTCAGGGATTCATCCGGAAATATATTTTCAGTCTTGATCACAAAGTCATTGGAATTCAATATTTCTTTCTGGCGTTGACGGCGGTGTGGGTGGGGATGTTTTTGTCTCTGCTCATGCGTATTCACCTGCTGTGGCCCTCGGCAGTGATTCCACTCTTCGGCGAGATCAAGCCGGAAACCTATCTGAGCCTGCTGACCATGCACGGCACCATCATGGTGTTTTTTGTGCTGACCACGGCACCGCAGGGAGGATTTGGGAATTACTTTCTGCCAATCCAGATTGGCGCGCCGGACATGGCGTTTCCTGTGCTGAATATGTTGTCGTTCTGGACTACATTTGTCGCGTTCATGGTGATGCTGGCTGCGTTTTTTGTTACCGGCGGTGCGCCACTGCATGGATGGACGGGTTACCCGCCGCTGAGCGCAGTGCAATCGGCTGGGCCGGGTGAAGGCCTAGGCGCGGATTTGTGGATTACCAGTATCGCGATCTTCTGTATTGCCTCGCTGATGGGTGCGCTGAATTTCATTACGACTACGCTTGATCTGCGAGCCAAAGGCATGACTCTGATGCGCATGCCGCTGACGGTTTGGTCCTGGTTCATCACGGCGATCCTCGGATTGCTGGCATTCGGTGTGCTGCTTTCGGCAGGAATTTTGCTGTTGATGGATCGCAACCTGGGAACCAGTTTTTATGTTCCGCTCGTGGTAGTGAACGGGCAGATCATGGGGCACAAAGGCGGCTCGCCTTTGCTGTGGCAGCATTTGTTCTGGTTCTTCGGGCATCCGGAGGTTTACATCGCGATTCTGCCGGGCATGGGCGTCGCGTCGCAGGTGCTGTCGACGTTCTCGCGTAAACCTATTTTTGGCTACAAGGCAATGGTCTACGCCATGTTGTCGATCGGCTTTTTGGGCTTCATGGTGTGGGGCCACCACATGTTCATGAGCGGCATGAGCCCGTATTCGGCTTTTGCTTTTTCGATTTTGACCATGTGCATTGGAGTTCCCTCAGCGATCAAGACATTCAACTGGCTGGGTACGATGTACAAGGCGCGGATTCGCTTTCAGACTCCGATGCTTTATGCCATCGGCTTTGTTTCTCTGTTCGTTTCCGGCGGGTTAAGCGGACCGTTCTTGGCGCAACCGGTGCTGGATATTCAGTTGCACGATACGTATTTCGTGGTGGGGCATTTCCATCTCATCATGGGAGTGGCGGCGATCTTTGGCATGTTTGCGGCGACTTATTACTGGTTCCCGAAGATGTTTGGACGGATGATGAACGAGACGTGGGGACGAATTCACTTCTTCCTTACTCTGGCGGGAACGTATGCGATTTTCATGCCGATGCACTACCTGGGCATGGCCGGCGGGACGCGGCGCTATTCGGATTACCGGGAAGTCAAATATCTGGCAACGCTGATTCCGCTGCATCAGTTCATGACCTACGCGGCGATCATCACGATTGCTGCGCAGTTTATTTTCATGGTCAATCTCTTCTGGAGCATGTTTAAGGGACCGAAGGCCAGCGACAACCCGTGGGAGGCGACGACGCTGGAATGGACCACGGCGACTCCGCCGCCGCACGACAATTTCGGGGGGGTGACGCCGGTGGTGCATCACGGGCCTTACGAGTATGGAGTGCCGGGGGCGGCGAAGGACTATGTGATGCAGACTGATCCGGTGAGTGTGCCGGCGCATTAGTTCGCTACAGCACAGGGGCTAAAGCCCAAACTGATATAGCGGATTACGCGGCGCTGAAGCGCCGCTCTTCCACGATAGCACTACACGATAGACTAGCTTTATGGCAACTTACACTCCAAGCACTCCGATCAGTCAGTTAGGCCGTGGCGGCGATCCGCCGGTGCGGACTTCTGGAGGCGGGGATGGCGGTTCGGGCAACGGCGGACCGAATTATGGGGCACGCTTGCGGCGGGCGCGGCTGGGACTGGCCTGTGCAATTGCCACGGTGAGCATGATTTTTATTTCGCTCACCAGCGCCTATATTGTGCGGCAGGGACTGCCGACGTTTGATAACGCTTCGAGCAGTTATGTACACGACTGGGGAGTGGTGAATTTGCCCTGGCTGTTGCTGGGAATTAACACGCTGATCCTGTTGTTCAGCAGCTTTACGATGGAGGGCGCGCGGCGGCAGATTACGCGGCAGGCCGCGCTGGCCCCGGTCAAGTCGATCCCCGGAGTGTCGCTGGGAAACGAGGGGAGTTTTCCCTGGCTGTGGATCACCGTATTTCTCGGCTTGGGATTTCTCGCGGGTCAATGGATGGCATGGTCAGAGCTTCGGCGGCGCGGATTCTTTGTGGATACGAACCCAAGCAGCTCGTTCGCCTATCTGCTGACAGCCACGCACGCGGTTCACCTGGCGGGGGGAGTAATCGCTTTGTTGTGGGCTGCGATTGCGTCGCGCCTGCACAAACCGATCGAGGAGCGGCGCATTGTTGTCGATATCAGCGCCTGGTACTGGCATTTCATGGCTTTCCTTTGGCTTTACGTTTTTGCGTTGTTGGGATTTGCGCGGTAGCTGGTAAGAGAAAGGGGAACTTGAGGGATGGCTGACGCCACAGTTACGCATGGCACGGTAACGCATGGGCTTTCTGGAGAATTCGAGGCTCCGTTGTTTGGAGCATATTCGAAAAAAGTTGGCATGTGGCTGTTTCTGGCCTCGGACTCGCTGACCTTCGGGGCCTTGCTGTTTGCCTTCAGTTACAACCGCATTTCCAATCCGGCATGGCCGACGCCCTTCGGCAAAGAGAGCATTGCCAACGCCACGATCATGACGGCGTGTCTGCTGTCGAGTTCGCTGACCATGGTGCTGGCCGTGTTTGCAGCGCAGCGCGGCGATAAGGCGTGGACGCGCAACTGGCTGCTGGGCACGATGATCTTCGGCACAGCTTTCGCGGTGTTGCACGGCATGGAGTGGACCAAGCTGATTGGCGAAGGCATGACGCCGTTTGGCAATCCGTGGTCAGCAGCGGTGCCGCAATTCGGCGGGACATTTTTTACGCTGACCGGAATGCATATGCTACACGTGACCATCGGCGTGATTTATCTGGGAGTGGTGGCATTCCGCAAGTGGTTCCTTCCGGCGCTGGCGGTGTTGTGGATCGGTGGATACTTTCTGATTCCCGTCGATAACGTTTTTCATTACGGCATTCACGTGCTGGGAATCGGATTAATCGTGTCGGCGGTGATTCTGTTCTTGAAACCGAAAGATTACGATTCGCACGACGTGGAAGTGGCTGGGTTGTACTGGCATTTTGTGGACTTGGTGTGGATGTTCATTTTTCCGCTGGTGTATTTGATGTCGACCAAAATCTAGCAGTTAGCAATCAACATTCAGCCATTCGAGCGAGGACTTGATCTATGCATGACGTGGCGGCACATGAGGACCACAAGATAACTTATTTTTGGGTGTGGGGCGGGCTGCTGGTTTTGACGGCGGCCGAGGTGATATTGGCTTACCGGCAGGTTTTTCAGCCGGTCGTCATGCTCGAAGTTTTGCTGGTGCTGTCGATCATCAAATCCGCGCTGATCATCGGATACTTCATGCACTTGAAGTTTGAAACTGCGATCATGCGCTGGATGCTGATGCTTTCCGTGGTGGCCTGTTTTATCATTATGTACTTCTTCTTTTTCCCTGACGCCGGGCGGATTCTGCGGCTGGGAGTAAAGTGAGCATGCGGCTGTTTGCGACAAGACGTCTGGCAATTTTGCTGCTGCTGTGCGGTATCTGGACAGCACCTGCTTTTGGACAGGCGTGTGCGATGTGTTATGCCACAGCCAGGGCGACTCCTAAAGAAGCGCAGAAGACGATAAACCGCGCGATCTTTGTTTTGCTGTTCCCCCCACTGGGGATTATGGGCGCTGGGGTCGGATTCGCTTTCCGCTACGGAAAGAAACGCGATCTGGAAAATTCGCAGGAAGAACGTTGCGAATAGCGCACTCCTGAAGCTGTTATTCAACCCAAGGACCAAGGGCTCGGCGAATGCCGAGCCCTTTCTAACGTTGTAGATTGTCCAGGTAATCGCGAACTTCTGCCGCAAAAAGGCGGCGACGCTTAAGCCACTGCGACCGCTTCTTCTTCGGTTTCCAGAGTTGCCGCTTCGCGCGCGCCGGTGCGGCGGAGCAATTCCATCGCCCAGTCGCTCTTGCTATTTCCGGCACACGCAACGTAAACGAGGACCCCAGCGTGCCGCAATTGTTCTTCGAAGCGAAAGGCGTCCCTGGCGTTGAACCCAAGGCCCGCCAGCGTCGTGGATTGGCCGCAAAGCCCGGGCGCGTCCTGACCTGACAATAGTGCGTGAAAAAAGGCTTGCGAACGGATGAAGAATCCCACGGACGGAATCATGACGGCGCCAAATTCGGAAAGCCAGCCGATAAGTTTCGCAGCAACCGAACTAGCTTGACGGTCACATTCATGCAATCCTGCCTCACGCACCATCCCAGCGATCGGGTGGGTGGGAGAGAGCATCATGCATATGTCTTCGTTCCCGAAGCCCGCATGGTTCAGAGTATGAACGACGTCGTTTAAAGCGGTAGTGGGAGGGTACATTCCGTAGGCAGCCGCTGTGGGGAAAGCCATGATCGACTCCGTAAAGTTGAAAATTGCAGACAACTGTGGCGTTGCGCGGAACGTTTGTATGGTTGACGATACCAGACGAAACAGGAATGAAACTAGGGTAAATACCGTATACGGCCTAAGACTTTTCAACAGCGCGCTGCGGCATTCTAAAGCCGCAACAATTGCGGCGTTGCGGCAGGATTTGCACTCTCCCAAATGATTCATCAATTCTCAACGTGCCAACCGCAAGGAATTTAAGGCTCATCTGACTTGGCAACACTCTTGCTCCGATGTTTGATGGCGAGTACGAATATTTCTCAGGAGGATGGCATGAAAACCTTTCTATTTCGATTTTCGCTGGCGGCAGCTTTGGCACTAGCGACGGTAGCATTGGGTGTGCAGGCCAATGGGCAGACTTCTGGGGTGCAAGATCCGGCGGCTACAGCTCCGCCCCAACAGCAGGCGCCTGCCGCGACTCCACAGGAGCCGACGGCGTCCTCCCCGAATAATCCCGCGAGCGATCCGACGGCCACTTCCCAACAGAATGAGCCCCAGATGCCGACTGCGGGCAGCGATGCGCAAACGCAAGACGCGCGGGCATTCACAGGCACAATCGTGAAGCAGAGTGGCAAAATCGTTCTGATGGATCCAGTGACAAAAACCACTTACCAGATCGACGACGTTTCCAAGGTAAAGCCGTACATGGGTAAACAGGTGAAGGTTACCGGCAAGCTGGATATGGACAGCAACATGATTCATGTAACCAGCATCGAACTGGTATCTACGGACTGAGCCGGGTAATAGAGGACGCGATGGCGTAGGCTCTGCGTTCAACTCTGCGTTCAACTGAATGTCGAGGAAATTGTCATGAAATTTAATTTAGGGCACGGAGAACAACAATACGACTTGCCGACTGCGGTTACTTTTCTCATGGCCGGATTGGGCATCGGCTCGCTGGTCGCGATGTTATTTACACCGCGGCGTGAATCGGTGCGCACACCGGCGAGACCCCGAACTAGCTAGCATCTCAGAGGAGGCGGAGTTAACGGCAGGACACGACAAAGATCTGCGTGCACAGTTGAGTCGAGTTATTCGGGGCCACAAAAATCGAAAGTATTTCAAGGAGTTCACAATGAGACGATTGATGGTAGGTGTGCTGGCTTTAACATTTCTGATGGGCATAACAGCTTTTGCCCAGCAGGATTCCATGTCGATGCCTGCAGATCAGGCGTCGGCGAAAGCGCCATTGATGACGCTGAAAGGCACGGTTAAGACCGATGGCGATAAAGTAATGTTTGTAAGCGATAAGGATGGCAAGAGCTGGGACGTGATGAATCCTGACCAGTTGAAAGATCACGATGGACATCACGTGCAGCTCAGCGCGCATGTTTACAACGATAAAAACGCGATTCACGTGATGAGCGTCAAGATGCTCAAGGGCGCCGCAAAGAGCGGTGGTTCGATGAATCAATAATACGCAATCGGTTGCCGGCTGTCGGCGATTGGGGCGGCGAAAGCCGCCCCAATTTTTTGTGGCCACATCCCTGGACATGCGCAACTACAGATGCTCGCTGCCCGCGCGACATACACCTCGCCAAAGTCCAGCGCTATCTCTCCTCAATCCTGTTTATACTTAATCCTTTGCTTTTGTTTTCTATCCAAGACTCTCTATGACCAACATGTTTTTGCTGGCAGCGCGCCACGGCTATACGCTGACGTTTGCACTGTTGTTTGCGGAGGCAGTGGGCCTTCCCTTCCCGGCGGCAATCGCGCTGGTAGCGGCGGGAGCGGCGGCGGCATCGCACACACTGTGGGGACCGTTTGTGCTGATTGGCGCGGTCTCGGCATTACTCCTCGGAGACTGCGCCCAGTTCTGGCTCGGGCGATACATGGGTTGGGGCTTGCTAGGATTTCTTTGCCGGGTTTCGATCAACCCGGAGACCTGCATCCTTCGCTCTGCGGAGTCGTTTTACAAGCGGGGAAAGATGACGCTGGTGATCGCCAAGTTTATTCCCGGCGTGAATACGATGGCTGCGCCGTTGGCGGGCAGCATGAAAATGCGTTTCTGGCAGTTTCTGCGCCTGGATTGTTGCGGAGCGCTTCTGTATGCGGCGAGCTATCTGCTGCTGGGTTATGTTGCGCACGACTTTCTAGCGTCGATTTTGCGTGGCTTCCATGCGGCTAGCCGAGCGATGGAAGCGGTTGTGATCGCTACGCTTGTTGCCTATGCCGTTTACCGCATTGTGCAATTCAGGAAGCGCCGTCCGGATCGACTGGTGCCGCGAGTGCAGGTGCAGGAATTGGCGGCGCGGCTTGCTTCGAACGATGCAGGCCACGTGCAGATCGTCGACGTGCGCAGCCACGGCTACTATGACTCAGGATCGGCCCGGATCAAAGGGTCAATTCGGATTGAGCCTAACAACCTGGACGAAGAGATCAAGAACCTGCCCAAGGATAAGGACATTTATCTGTACTGTACTTGAGCGCGCGAAGCGACCAGCGCCCGGGTGGCGCATTTATTGCGGGAAAAAGGATTCAACACGTTTGTGATCGTCGGCGGATTGGCCGCGTGGCGTAAAGCGGGAGAACCGACCGAGGGTGTGCCGGTGGATGATCTGGTGAAATTGCCGACTTTTTCTTAGCCCCGTCGTTCATCGTCGGTCGTTGGCCGTTCGTCTCTCATTCGTCACGCACCGAACTGGCGCAGGTGATGGTCGAGGTGTTTGTACATTCCCGTTGCCCACTCGTGCGTTGTGAGCGGGCCGAAGAAAGGATGCGGGTGCGTCGTGCAGCGCGCTTCCCCGTCCTGGTGAAATTGCCGGATCTTAATCTTGAGTTGTTCCTGTTCCTGGACGAAATCCCGCGAGTCAGAGATGGCAAGTTTCTTGTCCGTGGGGTTATTTCTGGAAAACGGTTTGTCGTTGGAATAGATTGGCCGCGCCAGCCGGCCAAACACTCGGCCAATGAATACGCGCGGCAAAATGAGCCGGCCGGAAGCCATATCGAGGGCCGCGGAACAATGCGCCATCATCTGCGCCACATCCATTTTCCCCCACAGGCGTTGCGTCGAAGGTTGCAGCGTGTCGATGCGGGAGGTCACTTCGCTGGCCGCATCCGGTTGGAATAGATTCTTCATTCTCTTTTCCCCAAGTGAGCAGCGTTCACCGACAGGCAAAATGATAGCATCGGATCGAAGCCGTTTGTTGCGGTGCAGGCCGCTCCAGGATTGATAGCGATGGCATCCAACCGGGAAATCGAAATCAAGTTTCGCGTGCGTGATTTGCGGGCACTATCGCGCAAACTGCGTGCCGCTGGATTTCGTCTGGACACGCGGCGGACGCATGAGATGAATACGCTGTATGACCTGCCGGGAGAAGTGTTGCGGGCGCGGAAAGAGTTGTTACGGCTGCGGAAGTATGGGACCAAGTGGAAGCTGACGCACAAGAGCGGGAAGAAAGTAGGGCGGCACAGCAGCCGGATTGAATTGGAGACTTCGGTGGGGGACGGGAAGAAGATGGATTTGATCTTGCGGGCGCTGGGATACGCGCCGTCGTTTCGCTATGAGAAGTATCGCGCCGAGTGGACGGATGGGAAGGGACAGGTTGTGGTGGACGAGACGCCGATTGGAGACTTTTGTGAGATTGAGGGGGCATCGAGGTGGATTGATGCTACGGCGAAAGCGTTAGACGTGAGCGAAGCGGATTACATTACGAAGAATTATGCGACGTTGTTTATTGAGTGGAAGCAGCAGACAAGAAGTCGGGCGGAGGAAATGACGTTTAAGGCTGTCGGAGGAAGAGCATCCACCTCAGCGGCTAAAGCCGAATCAAAATAGCATCTTCCGGCACGACTTAAGTCGTGCCCTTCCCAGTCCCATTTTTCCTCGCATGTTGCCGATTTTCTACGCGCCGTGACATTTTTTGAATTTCTTGCCCGAGCCGCAGGGGCAGGGATCGTTGCGGCCTACTTTTTCCTGCGAGCGGACGACTTGCTGCACCTGCTGAGCGTCGCCTGCGCCGGCCATGCGGGCTTGTTCCAGTTCGCGGCGCTTGCGGCGCATGAAGGCTTCTTCCAGTTCATCAGCAGAAGTGGAAACCATGCGCGGCCGACGACCATTGCCATCGCCGTCGCGGTGAGCGGGAGTGCCTGATTCCGGGCCTTGTCCGGCGGGTCCGCTTGGCGGCGGAGCATCTGGCGGCCGCTCCAAGATCTGCATCAGGTAGAGATAGCGGACTGTGTCTTCCTGGAAGCGCTGCAGCATGGCCTCGAACATGTCGAACGATTCTTTTTTGTACTCGACCAGGGGATCGTGCTGGCCGTAGCCGCGCAAGCCGATGCCCTCTTTCAGGTGGTCCATGCTGAGCAGGTGATCTTTCCATTGCTGGTCGATCACACTGAGCATGATCATGCGCTCGTGATGGCGCATGGCTTCGGGGCCGATAAGCGTTTCTTTCGCCTCGTAACGCTCTTTTAGTTTTTCAAAAATCGCATCGCCGAGCGCCTGGCGTTCCAGCGACTCTGGCTTCACTCCTTCAGCAAGAAAATCGACACCAAAGCGGGTGAATACGGCGTCTTTCAGTGCCTTGATATTCCAATCGTCAGCGTGGGCTTTTGGGGGACAGTACTCGTCCATCAGGTCGCCGAGAATGGCCGAGACGTAATCTTCGAGGATCAGGTCTTTCTGATCCATGCCTTCGAGGAGGCGGCGGCGCAGGCCATAGACGGCTTCGCGCTGCTTGTTCATCACATCGTCGTACTCGATCAGGTGTTTGCGAGATTCGAAGTGCTGCGCTTCCACCGTTTTCTGCGCCGTTTCGATGCGGCGGCTGATCATCTTGGACTCAATCGGCACGCCTTCGTCCATGCCCAATCGCTGCAACAACGTCGAGATCCATTCTTTGGCGAAGATGCGCATCAGATCATCTTCGAGCGCCAGATAGAAACGCGAGGAGCCGGGATCGCCCTGGCGGCCGGCTCGACCGCGAAGCTGATTATCGATGCGGCGCGATTCGTGGCGTTCAGTGCCGAGGATGTGCAGGCCGCCGACGGCAGTGACCTCATCGTGCTCCTGGTCGGTCTGAATCTTGTAGCGGGCGTTGGCTTCGTTCCACTGATCGGTTGGGACCGTGTATTCATTGCCGTTGTAATAGAAAACTGAAATTTCGCCGTCTTCCTGCGGACCTTCGATCTTGCCCTGAGCCACGCGCAGTTGCTGCGCAATTCCCTTCTTGACCAGTTCCTGCTTGGCCATGAATTCGGAGTTGCCGCCGAGCAGAATGTCTGTGCCGCGGCCAGCCATGTTGGTGGCGATCGTAATCATGCCCTTGCGGCCTGCCTGAGCGACAATTTCGGCTTCACGTTCGTGTTGCTTAGCATTCAAGACCCAATGTTTGACGCCTTTTTTCTTGAGCAAATCGGAGAGGCGCTCGGACTTTTCAATGGAGGTGGTTCCCACCAGAACGGGCTGGCCCTTGGCGTTGAGCTGCTGAATTTCGTCCGCGGCGGCGAAGTATTTTTCTTTTTCCGTGCGGTAGACGATGTCAGGATTTTCGACACGGAGGAGCTGCTTGTTGGTAGGAATGACCACAACTTCCAGCTTGTAAATCTTGTCGAACTCGCTGGCTTCCGTCTCCGCCGTGCCGGTCATACCCGCCAGTTTCTTGAACATGCGGAAATAATTCTGGAACGTGATAGTGGCTAGCGTCTGGTTTTCGCGCTCGATCTTGACGCCTTCTTTGGCTTCAATAGCTTGATGCAAGCCGTCAGACCAGCGGCGGCCCGGCATCATACGGCCGGTGAATTCGTCGACGATAATCACTTCGCCGTCTTTAATTACGTATTCCACATCCTTGCGATAAAGGGCGTGGGCCTTGACCGCGGTTTCGACGTGATGCTTGAGCGGCCAATTCTCCGGGTCGGCGATATTGCCAATGCCGAGCAATCCTTCGACTTTTTCCCAACCTTCGTCGGTGACGGTGATGTTGCGGTGCTTTTCGTCGACCACGAAATCGCCGGTAAGCTGCGCGGGCTCGCCGGGCGCGACATCGATTTCTTCGCCCTTTTCGAGCTTGGGAATGATGCGATTGACCTTGTAATACTTGTCGGTCGATTCCTCGCTGGCGCCGGAAATGATCAGCGGCGTGCGCGCTTCGTCGATGAGGATCGAGTCAACTTCGTCGACGATGGCGTAGTTGTGGCCACGCTGCACGCAATCTTTCAGATCAAACTTCATATTGTCGCGCAGGTAGTCGAAGCCGAATTCGTTGTTCGTACCGTAGGTTACATCGGCGGCGTAGGCGGCACGGCGCTCTTCGTCATCAAGATCGTGGACAATTACTCCGACCGTGAGGCCGAGAAAGCGGTAGAGTTTGCCCATCCACTCAGAGTCGCGTTTGGCAAGATAATCGTTGACGGTGACGACGTGTACGCCGCGCCCGCTGAGCGCGTTGAGATAGACCGGCAATGTGGCGACGAGCGTTTTGCCTTCACCCGTCTTCATTTCCGCGATGGTGCCCTTATGCAGGATCATGCCGCCGATGAGCTGCACATCGAAATGGCGCATGTTGAGCACGCGGCGTCCGGCTTCGCGGGTTACCGCAAAAGCCTCCGGCAAAATCTCGTTCAGCGCCTCCTGCAGGGCTTCATACTGCTCTTTTTCCAGCCGCTTAATGCGGTCGAGATCATTTTCCTCTCCTGATTCGCCCCCCGCATTGCTTCCGGGTGGCTGATTTCCGTTACCGCCGCCGAAGCGGCTCAGCCGTTCCTGAATACGCTGGCGGAATTCGTCCGTTTTGGCGCGCAGTTCGGCGTCGGTGAGGGTCTGCATCTGCGGTTCAAGCGCATTGATGGCCGCAACCTGCGGCATCAGCTTCTTGACCACGCGCTCATTTTTCGTGCCAAAAATCTTGGCAAATATTTTGTCAATCAAACAAGAAATCCTTCGGAGGGCAGCGCGCCCGAGGCTATCTTTAGAAGCCTAGCATATTTAGATGCTGGAAAAGGCAGGGGGAAGCTACGAAGGAAAACCAAAGGCATTCATCGCCGAGAACGCAGAGTTCGCCGAGAAAGAATGGGTTGGCTTTCGTCCCTGGCACTCTTGGCGTTCTCGGCGATAAGTAAGATTTTCGTGTATATTCCCCACGATCTATAAGCAATTCGACCGATGCCAACTTTTTACGACCGATTTGTGGAGTGCTCGGAGCGCTGGCCTGAAAATGTCGCGCTCGAACTGCAGCGCCACAATCAACTCGAAAGCTGCACCTACGCGGAGCTGCGCCGGATGGCGGAGTCCGTGGGGCGCTGGATCACGGAACAGAAATTTGAGCGTGGAGCGCGGCTCGCCATTCTTGCCGATAACCATCCGCGATGGGTAGCAGCATATCTCGGAATCATCGCGTCGGGATGCGTTGCCGTGCCGCTTGACACCGCCTTGTATGCCGATCAAGTCACCAAGCTGCTGAAAGACAGCGAGACCTCTGCGCTCTTTTGCGATGCCAGGCATGTTGTGGTTGCCCAAGAAGCAGTTGCGGAACCGCAGATCGGGCTTGTACTCCTTGATCCGGAAAGCATATCCGGAAAGGCTCAGGGACAGTGGCTCGGAAATCTGCCGGACATCTTCCAGGCAGGCCCGGAAAAGTTTACGCCTGTGATTGCGAGCACTGACGATCTTGCTTCTCTGCTTTACACCTCTGGAACGACGGCCGATCCGAAGGGAGTGATGCTGACGCATGGCAACGTTCTTGGCGAAGTAGAAGCGGTATTCAACTGGGTGGATATTGGCCCGTCAGATGCGCTGCTGGGCATGCTGCCCCTGTTTCACGTGCTGGCTCAGATGGCGAACTTGCTGCTGCCGCTGGTGAAAGGATCGCGGGTTGTCTATTTGGAGACGCTGAATACGACGGAGCTTCTGCGCGCATTGCGGGAACGCAATATCACCGCCTTTGCAGTGGTTCCGCAGTTTTTCTATTTAATCCACGAGCGGATTTTTCAGGAAGTGGCCAAGCGAGGAGTGGTCACACAAAAACTTTTTCGGGGCTTGATGAGCGTAAACAGCGCACTGCGCAAAGTTGGCGTCAACGCCGGGAAACTTTTCTTTGGGAAGGTACACGACACTCTCGGCAAGCGCATGCGCTATTTGGCCACGGGTGGTTCACGATTTGCTCCGGAAATTGCACGCGATTTCCACGATTTGGGCATCGACGTTATGCAGGCTTACGGCCTGACCGAAACCGCGGCTGCAGTTTTCGTAAACCCGCCCAGCGACGTGGTGATTGGGTCGGTGGGCAGAGCTATGAAGGGAGTCGAAGGAAAAATCATCGACCCGCAGCCGCGAGAAGATGGCGGTCCGGCGGTGGGCGAGGTTGCCCTGCGCGGCGCGGTTGTGATGAAAGGCTACTGGAAACGTCCCGACGCAACCGCCGCTGTCTTACGCGATGGATGGTTTCACACTGGCGATCTTGGATATTTCGACTTTCATGGGAATCTATTTCTTACCGGAAGAAAGAAAGAAGTAATTGTGCTCAGCAACGGGAAGAATGTTTATCCCGAGGAGATCGAAGCACACTATTTGAAGTCGCCCCTAATCAAGGAAATTGCGGTCATGGGGCTGGAAGGTAAGCCGGGTGCGGGCGGCGACCGCTTGCACGCGGTAATCGTCCCGAACTTCGACGTGCTGCGGCAGCGCAAGATCGTTAACGCGAAGGAAGCGATTCGTTTCGATGTCGAGGGGCTCTCGCCACAGATCGCATCCACCAAGCGCATTGGCAGCTATGACATCTGGCAGGATGATTTGCCCCGGACGACGACGCGCAAGGTCAAACGCTTTGAGGTGGAAAAGCGGGTCAAAGCTAACTTGGGACAGCGTGCCGAAGGCGATTCCGATTTGCTTGCCGAGAAGCCGCTCACGGCCGATGAAACCGCGTGGCTCGATCAACCTGATATACAGCGCGCGGTTGTGATCGTGCGCGAAGCTGCGCGCACAACGCCACCAAGCTTGAGGCCCACGTTAAGTCTGGAACTCGATCTGGGACTCGATTCCATGCAGCGTGTGGAGCTGCTGAGCCGACTGGAGGAGGAACTCGGCGGCGATATTGAGGAATCTCAACTCGCCGAAATCTACACGTTGCGGGATTTGGTGGATGCAGTGTTGCAGAGCGCGGCGAGCGGCGCAGGCGCGCCCGGAACAAAAGCAACATTCGCCGGATGGAAGGCTATTTTGGCGGAAGATCCTACTGACCCTGATGTCTTGGCGCTGGGTAAGCCGCAGCCCGTCATCGAGGCTTTCTGGTTTCTTGTGTCGCAAATAGCTCAGATCGTTTCGCTGGATCTGTTTCGCTTACGCGTCGCTGGATTGGAAAACCTTCCACCCAAGGGTCCATTCATCATTTCGTCCAATCATCAGAGCTACATCGATCCTGTGGTGATGGCTGGAGTGTTGCCGGAAAATATTTTGCATGACAGCTTCGCGGTTGGCACCAGCGAAATCTTCGGGCAAGGAATTATGCGGCGGCTGGCCCGCTTGCTCCGCGTAGTCGTGTTAGACCCTGACGCCAACTTAGTTCCCGCGATGCGCGCGGGCGCGTTCGGCCTGCGCCACGGACGCGTGCTGCTTCTTTATCCCGAGGGCGAACGGTCGATAGATGGCGCTCCCAAGACATTTAAGAAAGGCGCGGCGATTCTCTCGATACACATGCAGGTTCCGATTGTGCCCGTAGCGATTGATGGCTTTCATGACGCATGGCCGCGGGGCAAGAGCTTCTTCCAGCAAGTAGCTCCGCTCAGAATGCGATTCGGCAAGCCAATTTTGCCGCCGCCAGAGACTGAGGCTTCAGAAGCCGCGTATGAAAAGCTTACGGCTGAGTTGAAAGCGCAGGTGGTTGAGATGTGGGAAGCACTGAGAAATTAGCGTGGGCTGCGGCTTTAGAGTGTTTACTTCGCGCGCGGATGTGTCTGATCGTAGACCTGCAGCACATGTTTCATCGAAAGTTGTGTATAGCGTTGCGTGGTGGCGAGACGTTCATGGCCGAGCAACTCCTGAATCGCCCGCAGGTCGGCGCCCTCTTCGAGCATGTGTGTACCAAAAGCATGACGCAGCGTGTGCGGATGGACATCGGGCGAAAGCCCCTTCGCCACAGCGATTTTCTTGATGATGCGGCCAACGCTGCGCGTGGTGAGACGACCGCCACGATGGTTTATAAGCAGGGCGACATTATTCTTGTGCGCCTCAGTGAGAGCCTTCAGGCGCTGTGGCAGATATGCCGCGAGAGCCTCCGTCACAGATTCACCGAAAGGCACATATCGTTCTTTCTTACCTTTTCCGCGGATAAGAATTATTTCTGAGCTGAGGCGAATGTCATCTACATTGATGCCGGTGAGTTCAGAGTTGCGGATGCCGCACCCGTAAAGGAGTTCCAGCATCAGGCGGTCGCGCTCGGGAAAGGCCGCGATCTCCGGCATTGGGCCGTCGAGCACGCCATTCATTTCCTCGATGGTGGGAACGCGCGGGAGTTTCTTCGCCAGCTTGGGCGTGGACACCAACTTCGCCGGATTCTGCTCGACCACACCTTCCCGCGCCAGCCAGCGATAAAGTGAGCGCACCGCAGCCAGCGATCGTGCTACCGAAGTCTTGCCCAGACCTTTTTCGTAGAGCTGAAACAAGAAGCCACGGATTGTGAGGTGGTCGATGTCTTTCCATCCGCGCGAACCCGAGTAAGCCGCAAAATTTGCCAGATCTCCGCTGTAGGCCTTGACGGTGTGTGGAGAAGCGTTGCGCTCGCGCAGGTGGCGGAGAAAGTCGGCAACGGCCTTAGCGACGGTAGTCTTGGCAGCATTCATTGTTAGATCAACTTCTTCCATCCACCACAGAGACACAGATTCACAGAGAAGAACTTTCTTTAACAAAGAAATGCGCGTCGGTTCTTCCTCGCCAATAGATCTTGAATTTGTCTTCCTCTTTGCCTCTGTGTTCTGCGGTGAGACTTTGATATTGCCGTCGGGCTCATCTCGCCTTCGCCCGCGGGTGATGCTTCTGATAAACCGTGCGCAAGCGGTCAAGCGCCAAATGCGTATACACCTGGGTGGTTGAGATGTCGGAGTGGCCGAGAATTGTCTGTACGGTGCGCAAGTCAGCGCCGTTTTCCACCATGTGCGTGGCACAGGAGTGACGCAACATGTGGGGCGACGCCTTGCGACCAGTGACTGCTGTGGCGGCGCGGACCATTTGCCACACACGCTGGCGAGTCAACTGGCGCGCGTTGCGACCAAGGAACAATAGTCGCGAGTCTTGTCGCGCAGCGGTTGTGTTCCGCTTCCCTGCCAGTAGCGGACGAGATTGCGCAAGATATTCCGTCAGCGTGTCTTGGGCGGCTTTGCCGAGTGGAACCACGCGTTCTTTGTCGCCTTTGCCGCGGACGAGCATGTATCCGGCATCGAGCTTCAGGTCTTCGAGTTTGACATTCGTTATCTCTGAAACCCGTAACGCACCGGCATAGAACACCTCCAGCATGGCGCGGTCACGAAGGGCCAACGCCGCAGATTCCTTGCTGCTCCACGCCAGGGCTGCACTGCGCATTAGGGGCGCTGCCAGGGTCGCTGCCATCTCCTCCCGGCCTAGCGATTTCGGCAACACTTTCCACTGTCGCGGCGACTCGATATTTAATGTGGGATCGTGCTCCATCTTCTTATCGAGCAATAAAGAGCGGTATAGATGACGAAGCGCCGAAAGTTTCCGCCCCACGCTGCGGCCATCCACCTGATAGGAAAAAAGCTGTTGCAGGAAATCTCTTACATCAATGCAAGCCGCGGTCAGCAGCGTTCGCTTGCGCTTCTCCAGAAACTCGGCGAACTGACCGATGTCGCTGGCGTAAGCAGTGATGGTAAGCCGCGCAAGGCCCTTTTCGATTCGCAGGTAATCGAGAAAATCGGAGAGCACGCGTGTGTTCGTTTGCAAGGACATTGGAAACTGTAAGTATGCGCGTTGGCGAAAACTGGGGAAAGTGATGAAGAGGATGCTAGGCCGGGGTAGGTTCTACTCCCGTCGCTTCACGCAACAGATCAACCGCATACAGCGCGCCTTCCGGAGTTTCTTCATGCTTGAAATAGGCGAAGACATCGCGACCCGCGCCCAGATGCTCACTGATGCGCGCGACCATAGACTGGCGTTCGTCTCCGGTGTAGCTGGGCTTGCGAAAGCGGTAGTAGGCGAACGGTGCGGTTACGACATCCGGAGTGGTCATCGTCTCGGTTTCGGCCACACACACGGCACACTGGTGAGAGCGGAGAAGATCCCATGTCGCATCGGCGAACCAAGAAGAGTGGCGGAATTCGAAGGCTGCGGGAAGACTTCGCGGCAAGATGGCCAGAAAATCCTGCAAAAGAGTGGTGTCCATCTTCAGATTGGGTGGCAGTTGAAACAGAACCGGGCCCAACTTCCGGGCTGCGGCCAGAGGCTCAATCGTCGCCAGAAAACGCGGCACGAAATCTTCTGTGCCTTTTAAACGCTTGATGTGAGTGATGACCTGGTGCGCCTTGACGCCAAAGCGGAAGTGCGGCGGCGTCTCTTGAATCCAGTTCTGGATCGTCGTTTCTTTTACTAGTTGCCGGAAGGTGAAATTGACCTCGACGGTATTGAGTTGCATCGCATAGTGGCTGAGAAATTTTTTCTGCGCCAGCTTCGCGGGATAGAAATCTGGTTTCCAGGTTGCGTAGGCCCAGCCCGAAGTTCCGGCGAAGAGTTGAGGCATGAAGATTCCGGCTATAAGTTCTCGTTGAAAGTTCGCGGGCAAGGGCCCCTCCGACTCCCACTCAGGGCAGGTCCGCGCCACTCATTCTGCGGGCGATTATACCTTGCGGCGTTGCGGGCGAACGGCGGGTTTCTTCGCGGATTTTACTTTTCTTTGCGGCTCGGCGGGTTCTTCTTCGGCTTGCGCCGCGATTTCAATCCGCTCGGGCTTTTCCTCGATCTTCTCAGTCGCGGGCATCAACTCCTTGACCGTCGGCAGCTTCTGCTTCAACTCCAGCATCGGCTCGAACAGATCTCCCATTTTCTCTACCCGCGAAACCACCTGGGGAGCCTCAAATACCAGCAGGCTTGCATCTTTTTTCTTGAGAGCCTTTTCAACTTCTTCCCATTTGACTGGCGTCGACACCGTGGGATGTTCTCGTGCCCGCAGCGAATAGACTGCGACCGTAGTCTTGTGCTCATCGTTCTGGCTCCAATCGACAAAGACTTTGCCGGTGCGAAGCTGCTTGCTCATGTCGGAGACCACTTCTTTCGGATGATCGTGCTGCAGCAGTTGCGCCAGGGCACGGGCGAACATTTTGGTCGCGTCGAAACTTGTAGGAGTATTCAAGGGAACGTAGATTTGCAGCCCCTTCGACCCGGAGGTTTTGGGGAAGCTTTTCAGCTTGAAGTGTTCGAAGATTTCGCGCAGCCATAATCCCACCTGACAACACTGCACGATATTGGCGGGCGGACCGGGATCGAGATCGAAGACCATCTCTGTGGGGCAAGTGATGTCTTTGGCCAGCGCGAGCGATGGATGTAGCTCAAGAGCGGCGAGGTTCGCCAGCCAGACCAAAGTTGGCAGATCATTGGCGAGAACGTAATGGACGGTGCGGCGGTTTCCTTCGCTCCAGATAGGAGCGGTCTTCACCCATTCGGGGCGATACTGGGGAGCGTTCTTCTCAAAGAATGGCTCGCCGTCTACGCCATCGGGATAACGCTTGCGCGTGAGCGCGCGCCCAGCCAGGTGCGGAATGATCGCCGGCGCGATGCGCACGTAGTAGTCGATTACCTGCTGCTTGGTGAATCCGGCCGCTGGATACAAGATTTTTTGCAGATTCGAAAGCTTTAGGTGCTTACCCTGAATCTCAACGCTGGAATCCATTGCGCGCTCCGTGGCTGATTTTGGCTGCACGCATTGTGCCTGAAAGTCTGACGAACGCAAATAGGCAGAAGCCTTGAAACTGCGAAAAACTCGAAACGCAGAGAACGCTGAGATCGCCGAGAAAGGCTAGCCGGGGAACCCGGTTCCTCTTGGGGCATCTCGGCGATCTCTGCGTCCTCTGCGTTGAAATCTCCGCTCTTAATCCCGTTTGACAACCTCCCGCCCGGCCACGTACTTTCAAACTTCTGCCCTGCATGTCCGTCTAATGGAATCGAGATAGCTCGGAGGTTGAAAATGAAGCGCCACATATTCATGCTCGCCTTGCTTATGGCGGGTCTTACGACTCTGGCCGCGTCCCAGGATGTTGCGTCGTTTGAAAAGCGCATCACGGTCAAGAAACTGCCTAACGGGTTGACGCTTCTGATTTGCGAGCGTCCCGAGGCTCCCGTCTTTTCTTTTTTCACCTTGGTGGATGCCGGATCGTCGCAGGACCCCATGGGCGAAACTGGGCTCGCCCACATGTTCGAGCACATGGCTTTTAAAGGCACGGACAAGATTGGCACCAGCAACTATGCGCAGGAGAAACCGGCATTGGCCAAAGTCGAAGTCGCCTACGCGGCCTACATTCGCGAACGCGACAAGGAAGTAGGCCGCGATGAAGAGAAAGTGAAAGAGACCGAAAAGGCTTGGAAAGATGCCATTGCCGCCGCAGACAAATATGTGAAGTCGAACGAATTCGGAAAAATTGTCGAACAAAACGGCGGCGAAGACATGAACGCCTTTACGAGTTACGACGAAACGGCTTATCACTACTCGTTTCCCGAGAACCGGCTTGAATTGTGGGCCTATCTCGAGTCCGAACGGTTTTTGCATCCCGTGATGCGGGAGTTCTACAAGGAGCGCAATGTAGTGATCGAAGAGCGCCGTCTGCGTACCGACAGTAATCCGATCGGCAGGCTGCTCGAACAATTCAACGCGTCGGCGTTTGAAGCGCATCCCTATCACCGGCCCACGGTTGGGTGGATGGCCGACTTGAATTCGTTTTCTGCCACTGACGCGCAACACTTTTTTGATAAGTACTACGTGCCATCCAATATGGTCGTCGCGGTGGCCGGGGATGTGAAAGCGGCTCAGGCCATGCCCATCCTGGAGAAATATTTCTCTCGAATTCCGGCGCACCCATATCCCGATGAAACCACGACAACCGAGCCGCCGCAAAATTCTGAGCGCAAGGTTTTGCTGAAGGAGCAAACGCAACCGCTTTACCTCGAAGGCTACCATCGGCCCAACTATCGATCGAAAGATGACGCGGTTTACGATGCCATCGCTGATTTGATGTCGGAAGGTCGCACATCGCGCCTCTACCGCGCTCTGGTGCGAGACAAAAAAATCGCATCGGACTCAGCCGGATTCAGCGGACAGCCCGGAATCAAATATCCGCACCTGTTCGCGTTCTATGCGTTCCCGCTGCCGGGCCACACCACGCAGGACGTGGGTGACGCTATCCACGTGGAGATTGAACGCCTGAAGAAGGAAGACATCAGCGATGACGAATTGAAGATGATCAAGACCCGCGCCAAGGCGAACCTGATTCGCGGGCTTGCCGACAATGAAGGTCTGGCAACACAGCTAGCCACTTACCAGACGCGCTACGGCGACTGGCGCGAGTTGTTCCGCACCGTCGACCGGATCGATAACGTCACCAAGGCGGACATTCGCCGAATTGCCAATGAAACGTTCGTGGACACGAACCGCACGGTTGGCGTGATCGAAAACGCCGGCGCGCCGTCGGGCAATGGCGAACAGGGATCGCAGGATTCCGGCGGGAGCGCGCAAGACAGAACCGGCCGCGACGATCCAAACCAGCTTGCCAGTAGTCCAGCTTCAGCGATTCAGACTTTTGCCAGTGAAGGAGGAGCACGATGAAGCGTCTCACTCTCTTCGCGATCTTCATGGCGGTTTGCGTTTCCGTCATTGTGCTTCCGCAAGCTGTGGCGCAAGGCACAAGCTGGCAACAGATTCCTATCCCGCCGCTGCCAACTTTCAAGCCGCAACAGCCCAAGCGCATTGAGTTGTCGAACGGCATGGTGATCTTTTTGCAGGAAGATCACGAACTGCCGCTCATTGACGGATCGGCGCGCATTCGCGGAGGCTCGCATAACGAGCCCGCAGCCAAAGCCGGCCTCACTGACATTTACGGCGAAGTGTGGCGCACAGGCGGAACCAAAGCGCAAACCGGAGATCAGCTCGACGACTTTTTGGAAGTGCGCGCGGCGAAAGTCGAAACCAGCAACGGTCCGGATTCGACGTCGATCAACTGGAGTTGCCTGAAAGGCGATTTCGACGATGTCTTCAAAATCTTCGCCGACCTGCTGCGGAACCCGGAGTTCCGCGCGGATAAGATTGAAATCGCCACCAAAGGCGCGAATGACGCCATCTCCCGCCGCAACGACCAGGTTGGGCGGATCGCGCAGCGCGAAGCCACCAAGCTCGCCTACGGCGCAGACAATCCCTACGTACGAGAGTCTGAGTATGCGACCATTGCCGCGATTACACGGCAGGATTTGATCGACTGGCACGGAACGTATGTCCACCCCAACAGCATCATTCTTGGAATCAGCGGCGACTTCGATTCTGCCACTATGGAAACGAAGTTGCGCGCGGCATTCGATGCCTGGCAGCGCGGACCGGAGTTGCCAAAGGACAACGTCGAATACCATCCGGCGGCGCCGGGGTATTACCAGATTGCAAAAGAGGATGTAAACCAAAGCACCATTCGCATGGTGGCCCTGGGAATCAAGCGCGATAATCCCGACTATTACGCGGTCAATGTTTTCAACGAAGCCTTCGGCGGCGGATTCTCGTCGCGCCTGTTCAATGACATCCGCACCAAGCGCGGTCTGGCTTACAGCGTGGGCGGCAGCATCGGCGCAAATTTCGGCCATCCCGGCATTCTGCAAGTGGTGATGGGCACTAAGAGCCAGAGCACAATCGAATCGGTGCAAGCGGCGGATGAGGACATCGACAACCTCGCGAAACAACCGATAACCGAGGAGGAAATCAAGCGTGCGAAAGATGCGATCCTCAACGCGTTCATCTTTCGTTTGGACTCACCGGATAAAATTTTGGACGAGCGCCTCACTTACGAATTTTACGGATACCCGGCGGACTGGCTCGACCGCTATCCTGTGGAAATCAAGAAAGTCACGGCCGCGGATGTGAATCGGGTGGCCGCGAAATATCTGCACCGGGATCAGCTCGCCGTGTTGGTGGTTGGCAATACGAAAGAGTTCGACAAGCCGCTTTCTTCGCTGGGGCAGGTCAAGACAGTCGACATCACGATTCCGCCGCCTCCCGGCGCAAAAGAAGACGCGAGTTCAAAACCGACCGAATCAAATGCAGAAGGTAAGGAACTGGCGGCGAAGGTTGTGGCCGCCATGGGCGGCGAAGCGAAGCTGTCCTCCATCCAGGCCGTCAAAGCGAAACTGACTTTGAAGCAGAAGACGCCGCAGGGCGAATTCCCCATGCAGATGGAAACCACCATCGCGTTCCCTGACCATCTGCACGCGGAGATGCAGACGCCCAACGGAACCATAGCGATCACAGTCACCGCCGATGCGGGATTCGTGGTATTGCCCGGCGGAATGGTTCAGCCTTTCCCTGCTTCGCAAAAAACCGAAACGCTGGAGCAAATCAAGCGCGATCCGATTTTCATCGCGTCACACGCGAAGGACTCGGACGTGTTCTTTCATGCCGGCGGCTCGGAAAAAGTAGGTGACGTTGATGCCCGCATTGTCGACGTAAATGCGGCGGGCGCGACCATTCGCTGGTATGTCGATCCACAGAGCGGGCACATTCTCAAGGAGACGTACAGAACGCTTTCGCAGAGTGGGACTGTCGAAGGCGAGACCGACATGGATAATTGGAAGACGATGGATGGCCTGACAATTCCATTGGTGCGCCACAATAAGCAGAACGGCCAGGATTCAAGCACAGCCGAATATACCGCTCTCGAACTCAATCCTAAGATCGATCCGAAGACTTTCGAGAAACCTGCGACTAGCGGCGGATCTGCTCAGCCATAGCGCTGGCTAAGAAAACAAATCAGCGGCCGCCAGGCGAGACGGGAGTGTCTCAAGCGCAGCGGCCGCTCCTACCATCCGTAAAATCGTACGTACGCAAAATCGCGGCGCAAATTCTCGAATCAAAATGTCTTTCACTGTTTGTAATGCACGGCCATTGCCGTTATAGAGCGCGGCAAGTTCCATGTTTCCCATCGCAGCCAGCACGCGTGCTGAAAAGTATTGCACATCGGCAGAAGTAATTTCCGCTGTTGACGGGACTTCAGACGCGCTGTACCATAGGCGAACAAATAGCGAATATCTGTATGCAATCCCTTCCGTTGCTTCCGCTGCCCGAGAAGTCCCCGTTGGTGGGCATCGCGAGGATTGCCGCGGAGGGCGACTCTCTGCGTGAGGGGCATCAGATCGAATACTTCACGCTCGCTTCCAAGTCGCTGCTCAATCGCTGCGTCAGCAACCGGTCTATGCCTTTTACGTGGACCATCAACCCCTATCGCGGATGCGAGTTCGCCTGTAAATACTGCTACGCGCGCTATACGCACGAGTTCATGGAGATGCGGGATGGCATCGACTTCGAGCGAAAAATTTATGTCAAGCAGCATGCGGCCGGTCTGCTGCGCAATGAACTCCGGAAAGTTAAGGCCAACGAAGCAATTGCGCTGGGCACAGCCACCGATCCTTATCAGCCTGCGGAACGACGGTACGAAGTAACGCGCGGCATTCTCGAAGAGTTTTCCCTCCATCGCGGCTTTGAACTGGGCATCGTCACGAAGTCGAATCTGATGGTGCGTGATCTCGATCTTCTTGCCGAAATAACAAAACAGAATCGGATTTCGATTCACGTGACCATCACCACGCTGAACACCGATCTGGCTAGGATTCTCGAGCCACGCGCTCCGCGCCCTGACTTGCGCCTCGATGCTGTGCGCGCATTGTCTTCCGCCGGCTTGCGTGTGGGCCTAAGCGCCTCACCGGTTCTTCCTGGCATCACCGATTCGCCCGCCGATCTCGAAGCATTGGTGCGCGCGGCTTCTGAAGCCGGCGCGGAATACGTATTTGCCAATCCTCTTTTCTTGAAGCCGTGTTCGGCGGCGGTTTTCCTGCCTTTTCTCGAAGCTAACTTCCCACTGTTGGTAAGCAACTATCGCGAGCGCTATGCAGGGCGATCGTTTCTTCCGCCGGAATATGGCAAGAGGATTTCAGCGTTGGTTACCCGGCTGCGAGAAAAATATGGAATCGCGCACCGCGACCATTCGCAGCGGAGATCAGCTCTTGCGACAAAGTGGCCGTCGCCGCCCTTCACTGAACAACTCGAGCTGTTCTAGCCGCTGCTGGCATTCCAACCACCGGCATTCCTCTATAATCGAAGCTCGCTCCATGGCTACCACTTCCCCACCGACTGGAACTGCTCGCACCGCGCACCAGCCGCTTTCTGTGCGGATAAATCAGTTCTGGCATCGGGTCACCGAAGGCCTGGAGATCAGCCAGCTTTGGTCGCAGTTTGAATCGGAAGCCCGCTCCAGCTACCGCCTCTATTCGCGCGACGTCGAGGCAAAGACTCCCGAAGGTCTCACGCGGCGCGGCCACGGCTTGCATGTGGTCAAGGAATTTTTCTGGGCGGTGATGGAAAAGCTTTCGCCCGCCCGCCGCGTTCTGCTACTGGCGGCGCTGATCCTGCTTATTTTTCCGCATTCCGGCTTCAGCTACAACGACGGGAACGGCGTTCATGCGATCGAATTTGACTTTCATTTCTGGGCCGCGCTCTTACTCTTCTTGTTGCTGATGCTGGAAATTGCCGATCGCGTGGTCATGAAGCGCGATCTTCAGATTGCCCGCGAGATTCAGACCTGGCTTCTGCCGGGCACTCCGCCGCAAATTCCCGGACTCTCGATTGCTTATGCCACGCGACCCGCGAACACGGTTGCCGGCGACTACTATGACGTGTTTCCCCGCCCCGGCAGGACCAACGAAGAGAATCGCGTGATTTTTGCCGTCGCCGACGTGGCGGGAAAAAGCATTCCCGCGGCGATGCTGATGGCTACATTTCAAGCCAGCCTCAAAACTCTTTCAACTCTGCAAATCGCGTTACCCGAACTGGTCGCCGACATGAATAAATATGCATGCACGAACAGTCAGGGCGGCTTGCGGTTCACTACGGCGTTTCTTTCGGAATATGATCCGGCACGACGAACGTTGAATTACATCAACGCCGGACACAATAATCCCATCCTGCGCCGCAGCAATGGACTGATTGAGCGTCTGGACATCGGCGGTCTGCCGCTCGGCATAATGCCCGAAGCGACGTATCAAGCGGCGAGCGTCGCGCTGGCTCCGGGCGATTGGCTGGTGATTTTTACCGACGGCGTAGTCGAGGCTGAAAACGCGCGCCAGGAAGAGTTCGATGAGATGCGGTTGCTGAACACCATCAACACGAATGTGGCGCGCACGCCCAGCGAAATGCTCAAACATCTTATAGCCGATTTGGATCTATTCGTCGGAAGCACTCCTCAACACGACGACGTTACCTGCATGTTGCTGAAGTCGGAGTGAGTAAACCCATTCAACGCCGAGAACGCTGAGAGCGGCGAGAAATTCCTTTATTCAGCCGGAATTTCCGGCGTTTTGTCTGCGTTAATCGCACTATGCTTGCTGTTCTGCTTCCGTTTCTCCGCGATCTTGGCGGTCTCGGCGTTTGATCGAGTACTTTTGTAACAGTTCGCAGCGCGGGAGAGCGGTGTATCCGAGGTCGACGTACCAGGTATTTCGCCGTAATCCGCGGCCGATTTTTGTGCAATCCCAGGCGGGAGGCGCGTTCTACAAAGGGGGAAGCCCTGACATGAATTGTCAGCGCGACGACGTTTTTTGCCATCAACCCCGCCAGGGAGAGCGGTTAAAATGAGACTGAAGTCACTGAGCCGGTGAAAAGAAAGGCTTTGTTTGAGCTTGGTCGGAACCAAGGTAACTAGCGGGTTTGGCCTGGCGTTTGCGAACATCTAGCACGACTGCGTCATCCGTGACCAGAATTCAAACGAGATTACAACGAGGGGAAAATCGAGATGCGGAAACAAAAGGGTTTCTCACTGATCGAGTTGCTGATCGTGGTGGCTATCATCCTGATCATTGCAGCTATCGCCATTCCGAACTTGCTGCGCGCCCGTATGGCCGCCAATGAGTCGTCTGCTGTCGGCTCCATGCGTACCATCAACACCGCAGAAGTCACCTATAACTCCACCTATCCGACGGTTGGATACTCGCCCACGCTGCTCGCTCTTGGCGGAGCTGTCAATGCCGCGTGCGTTCCGGCTCAGGCTACGGCCTGCCTGATCGACAACGTGTTGTCTTCCGGCGCAAAGAGCGGTTACAACTTTACCGCAGCCAGCGTCGCGGGTGGTCCTCCGACCATCTCTTACCTCGCGAATGCTACCCCGGTTACCCTGAACCAGACCGGTATCCGCAGCTTCTGCTCCTACGAAGATGCGGTGGTTCGCGCGCAGCCTGCTGGCACCGTGGTCGGCACCGTGGCCGCTTGCCAGGTCCTGAGCCCGCTGAACTAATGAACTGATTAAGCAGTGTGAGTTGGCGAAGTACTCAGGGGAGGGTACGAGCCAGGGAGCAGCGAACGCAAGTTCGCTGCTCCCCGTTTTTTGGGCCATCGTTTTAGCAAGCCTCCGGTTTCAATCTCGCAGGGAATTCGCGCGTCGCGCCACCCCGGGGAAATCGCAACCCGGGAAATGCCTTGCGCTCCGAATCGGTAATGGGTCAGTTGGCAAGATGCAAAATGTAGGGACAGCCGCCCTCGGCTGTCCGTCAAGCGCAGTTCGACTGTTTTACTGAGGCAACTGACTCACTACGTCCGAATCTTCCAGGTTGACAAATTCTGTCAGCGCTTCGCAGGACTCGTCATTCCACCCGTGACTGTTCCAGCCGACTGATCGTAAGCCATTGATTTAGAGAGACAAGAAGTTACCGATGCGTTGGCCGGGAGGCTCGGGGTTGGCGATGGAAGTGCAATGAAACAATGCTAGCCGACACCAGCAAGACCGTGACGCGGCGGGCTCGGGGACTCTTTCAATGCGCACTCAAACCGGATTTTCGCTTATCGAATTGCTCATCGTCGTAGCGATTATCCTCATCATTGCCGCGATTGCTATTCCTAACCTCCTGCAAGCCAGAATCGCCGCCAACGAATCCTCTGCGGTTGGGTCATTACATACCCTCACCTCGGCGGAGATTACTTATTTCACCGCCTATCCGACCGCCGGATATGCCAATAACCTCGCCCAATTAGGCGGAGCGGCCCCTTGCACTCCAGCCCCCGCCACGGCCTGCATTATCGATAATTTTCTGGCCACCGCCATACCCGGCGGCGTGGGCAAGAGTGGATACTACTTCCTGGCAACAGGCTCCATTACCGGAGGCGCGACCTACAATACAGCCTACGTGGTCGCTGGCTCTCCCATCCGGGTCAATTCGACGGGAAACCGTGATTTCTGCTCCGCCAACGATGGCGTGCTGCGTTCGCAGATGGCTAACCCGGGCGACACTCCGGTCAACGTGGTAGCAACCTGCCTGGTGTTCACAGTGTCGCAGTAGCGGCTTACAGAACGTCAACTTGAGAATCACCGCGTTCCTACTCACGCTTCCCATTCCCCAGGACCAGCGTCCATGAACTTCCTCTGGACGCCAAAGTGACCGTCGTAACTGCACCGGTGATTCATTCGCCGCCCGGTCCTGCTTATAATCTTTTTCGGGAAATATTTGTCAGTATTGAATACTGCTATGGCGGCAATTGAAATTCTTGGTCTGGAAAAGACCTACATGATCGGCTTCTGGCGCAAGCGGCCGAAACAGGCTCTGCGACCTCTGCACCTGACGGTGGAAGAAGGCGAGATCTTCGGCTTCCTTGGGCCCAATGGCGCGGGCAAAACCACCACGCTGAAAATGCTGATGGGCCTTGTGTTTCCGACATCAGGTTCGGCTCGCATCCTGGGACATGATTGGACTGACCCGGTCATCAAGGCGCAAATCGGATTCCTCCCTGAGCAGCCGTATTTTTACGACCATCTAACCGCGCACGAGCTTTTGAACTATTACGGACAGCTCTCAGGAATGCCCGCGAATGGAAGGAACAACCGGATCGAGGCCACGCTGCAACGAGTCGGCCTGCACGACATCAAAGGCTTGCAGTTGAGAAAATTTTCCAAGGGAATGTTGCAGCGGGTCGGGATCGCGCAAGCCATTCTTCATGACCCGAAGCTGGTATTTCTCGACGAACCGATGTCGGGCCTCGACCCACTTGGGCGGCGCGAGGTGCGCGATCTGATCGAGCAACTCAAGCAGGAAGGCAAAACCGTTTTCTTTTCCACGCATATTCTGTCTGACGCCGAAGCGTTGTGCGATCGCGTCGCGATCTTGCATCAGGGCGAGTTGCGCGGCGTGGGTGCGGTTGAAACTCTGACGTCCGCAGTGCAAGGCAAGGTAGAAGTGATATGGCAAGGAACGCAGGTGCCGGCGTCGTTGAAAGCGCTGGGCGCGGAATGTCACGTGACAGGGGACCGCGTGCGCGCTGTACTGCCGGAAAATCAGCAGGACTCGGCCATCGATGCCTTGCGCCGGGAGCGAATTCGCCTGATCGCCATCACGCCGCTGCGGACTTCGCTCGAGGCCTACTTCGTGGAAAAGTTGCAGCATTCCGAAACCTCGGCGGGAAAAATCTCATGAGCGCACGCATTATTCACATTGCATCAAATACGTTTCGCGAAGCGGTTCGCGACCGCGTGCTCTATAACCTGATCGCTTTCGCGTTGCTGCTCTCCGGCGCTTCGATTCTGGTTGGCCAGATCTCGATCGACATCGAACGGCTGGTGGTGATCAACCTCGGCCTCACCGCAGTTTCGCTGTTCGGCATCGTGATCGCCATTTTCATCGGCATCGGCCTGGTCTCGAAAGAAATCGAAAAGCGGACGTTGTATACCGTGCTCTCGCGGCCGGTGCGCCGGTGGGAATTTATTGTGGGCAAGTATTTTGGCCTGGCGGGAACGCTGGTGGTGAACACATTCTTCATGGCCATTGGCGTCTTTGCCGCGTTGCTCTATGTCTCGCACAAATTTGTGGGCTCGGATGCGTCGGTGTTCGTTGCACTGTATTTCATCGTTCTCGAATTCCTGATCGTTTGTTCGCTGTCGTTGCTGTTTTCATCGTTTTCATCGCCGCTGCTTTCAGCGGTCTTCACGTTCTCTCTGTTTGTGATTGGGAGTTTCGCCGACGACCTGCGCGGCTTTGCCGGCATGGCTCAAGGGCTCAGTCATTGGCTGGCCATTGGCACGTCTTATATCGTGCCGAATCTTTCCGCGTTCAACGTCATTACGACAGTGGCTCACGGGCAATCCGTCTCCACACAGCTGATTTTGCAAAATACCTTGTATGCCATTTTTTATTCGGCCATGGCTCTGAGCGGAGCGGTGCTCATCTTCGAGCGCCGGAATTTGAAATGAGGCGGCTCGATATGAGGTTTGAGCGATGAAGGCGCGACGGCGCACGACGTTCGTTGCCGCGGCCAGCTTGTTATTTTCTTTGGCCGCTTGCGTGATCGTGTTGCGCAATATTGACCGCATACGTCCGCAAGCTCCGCTGGAAGACGCGCTCTACGTCACGTCGCCTAAAATTGTGAAGCGAGCCAGTCTTGGTTATGACGGACTCATGGCTTGTATTTATTGGACGCGCGCGGTGCAGTACTTCGGCCATCGCCATTTCGAGCGCGGGTCGAGCTACAACGAACTCGCTCCTTTGCTGGAAATCGCAACTCATCTCGATCCTCATCTGACCGTGGTCTACCAGTTCGGTGCGAGTTTTCTGGCGCCAAAACCTCCGGGCGGAGCGGGCGAGCCGGTTCGGGCGATTCAGTTGATGGAGTATGGCATTCAGAATAATCCCAACGACTGGAAGCTGTACTACGATCTGGGATTTGTCTACTACACCGAGCTTAAGAACTACGCCAAAGCTTCGGAGGCGTTTGCGCGCGGAGCGCTCGTTCCCGGCGCCCATCCTTCCATGAGAATACTGGCCGCGCGCATGGCGGAACACGCGGGCGACATTGAGACCGCCCGCATCCTGTGGACGGAAACGCTCGAAAGCAATCACGACGACCTGATCAAAGCGAACGCCGCCGAACATTTGCGCGGACTGAAAGTCGACGAGGACATCATCAATCTGGAGGCTGCGGTTGAGCGATTCAAGCAGCGAACGGGCCGTCTGCCGCTGACCATGTTTGAACTTGCTTCAGCCGAAGGGATCGCCGGCATTCCCGTCGATCCGGATGGCAATGCCTATCTGCTAACCGTCGACGGCCGCATTGAACTGCAGCATCCGGACGACTTCTCTTTCGCTACGAAGGGCCTGCCTCCGGGTTATAAATCTCCCGTGAAGCCCAAGTTCCACACGAAGTTCTAAGCGTTTTAGGGCCACCCTTTTAAATCAAGAGTGGCGCGATCTCCTTATATTTCCGCTGCTTCGCTTATGATGAGCACTCATGAATTCGACCGCTCCTGCACGGCCCAGTGTCCTTCGCGCCGCGCGGCAACGATGGCTTGAAACGGCTGGCCACGCGGGGCATGCGGAGGCCGCGCGCCAATTCTTTTCAGCTCTGTGGGAATTTGCGCGCGATTCGACGCCGCAACGGCTCAGGCTGCGATTTGGCGATGCGGATTACGACTGGGAGAAACGCGTCAACACGACCAGCGGCGCAGTGGGATGGCACGACCGGTTGCTGGGAGTATTTCATTCGGAGTATCAACCGACCGATCCATTTTTCTTTCACGAGATGATGGAGGCGCTGCAACGGGATGCTCGCATCGATCTGGCCGGGTTTACTTTCATTGACATTGGATCGGGCAAGGGGCGGGTGCTGCTGATGGCATCGGATTATCCGTTCCGCCGTATTGTTGGTGTGGAGTTGGTTCCGGCGTTGCATCAGATTGCGCTGGAGAACCTGGGAAAGTATCACAGCCAGACACAATGTTGCTTTGCTCTCGAATCGGTTTGTTGTGACGCGACGGAGTTTGAGTTTCCGGCAGAACCGCTGTTGGTCTATTTATTCCATTCGCTGCCGGAAGCTCCGCTACGGCAAATGATTTCGCGGCTGGAGCAGAGTTTGAGCCAGTATCCGAGGGCCGCGTTCGTGATGTACCATAATCCGGTGCTGGAGCATGTGCTGGCGGAGTGTTCGTGGCTGGCGAAGATTGGCGGTACGAGCCAGTGCGCGATTTATGCGGCGCGGTGAATCGTCCGACCTCTTCACAACAATTCAAAGCATAACCACCGGGTACACCGAGGAATCACAGAGGATTTTGTGGAACGCCTATTCGAAAAAGTTTTAAGGGAGACGCGGAGGCGTAGCGGGCAAAGTCACGGTCGGTAGTGAAAATTTCCCAGCTCCGGCGGTGGGCGGCGGCGCAAATGAGGAAGTCAATAGGCGACCCCGCAATTCCCCGGGACCTGCACTGGTTGTGAATGCGAGCGGCTTCTTCGTAATCAAAGCTGTCGAGGCGGGGTTCATCGAAAGCGCGCAGTTGGCCGCGAAGCTTTCTGAAACTGGTTTCATGACGTATTCCGGAAAGCAGTTCCTGACGCACAGGGCCTATCAGTTGGGCGCGACGATCGCGGATGAGTTCCCGCAACATGGCGGTCAGGCTTTGCTCGCTCGGATTGAGGTCGCTGCTCGTGCGCCGCAAGGCGAGCGACCAGATGGGCGTATCGACTAAGACTTGCACGCTTAGGACCGCTTTCGGCGGCGCTCGGCTTTGTAATCGTATTTGGGATCAAAGTCGACAGAGCCAAACGCCTTCAGAATACGTAACTGCTTGCGATGCTTCACGTATTCGGCAAGGGCGGCGGTGACCGCTTCCTTCTTTGTCTTGTGACCGCCGGCGCGGCGGGCTTCATCGATCAGGCTGTCGTCGAGGGCGAGGTTGGTGGCCATGTGTGGATTATTACACATTGAAGTGTGTAAGCGGAGCTAATTGAGGTGAAAGCAAATTCTTAGTGGTTTGGCCGCACCTTACCGCTGGGTTCCGCGCGCTAAGCTGCCGACGGAGGGACCGGCCTATCAGGCGGTGGTTCGGGCTGGCGGTTGAGGGGTTTCCTTCTTTCGGCCCTTTAGAAGAGTCGCGACGGACTCGCGAAAAGCCTTTACCTGCAAACGAACTGCTTCCTCTCTCGGAGCGGCCTGGGGGTGACTGCGAATGAGTTGTAGAACTAGTGTGGTGACAGCGTCTTCTTCATCAGTCAAGTTTTGGAATTGGGCGAAGGGTCCGGTCGCCGCCTCGTCAATCGTCACACCGAGAGCAATGCCGATCACTCGATCATTGGCGGAAAGCTTCCCCTTTGCGACACCGGCCTCATAAAGAATCCAAGGGCGATTCAAGCTGTGTGCCGTGAGCAGAGCTACAACGGACATCTCGGCTGTCGTGGCTGATGAATACGAGTGGGTTGTCGGTTGTGGGGCGCTTCGGCCCTGGTGAGGGATGAGGATCGGGTGGCGAAGGCGACTTCTTACGTGACATATGCATAACTCGCACTTCTGGGCCGACGGTCGGCGAACACGATACCACATTACCGCGCCTCGGAGTTAAACCAATTCCAACCGCTTGAGCTTGATGCGGTCAGCGCGGACTTGGGCGAGGTCGTAATGGGCCTGCTGGGTAAGCCAGGTTGCGGCACTGCCGCCGAATACCTTCGACAGGCGCACCGCCATTTCGGGGGAGATTCCGCGCTTCTCATTGACCAGCTCCGACAGAGTGGTGCGCGTGACTCCGAGGGCAGCGGCAGCTTGGGTGATGGTCAAGTTCAAAGGCTCGATGCATTGACGCAGCACAAAGCCGCCAGGATGCGGGGGATTCTTCATTGGCATGGTCAGTCTCCTCAGTGGTAATCGATGTAATCAATATTCAGCGCATCGCCTTCCGCGAAGCGGAAAATCACGCGCCAGTTGGCGCGAACGGTTACCGGCCAAAAGCCTTGTAAATCGCCCTTAAGCGGATGCAAGCGAAAGTTTGGCAGGTCCATATCCCCTACCAAACTAGCGGCGTCAAGTCTGGCCAGGATGTCGCGCAGCTTTTGCGTGTGTTCCCGGATGACACCGCGAGAGTCGTCACTCTCATAAAGACGTTTCAGTCCCTTGTGGCGGATCGACCGGATCACATCTTAGCGTAATGCGTAACGTAACGCAGGTCAAGATGCAGTTGCGACCGCAAAGCTGCCGGGCTTCGCCCGGGCGGACAGCCGAGGGCGCCTGTTTCTACGTGATTTGTCCGATGGCCTAAAGCGTAGAATTGATAGAAATGATCAAGTTTGCTGCCGCTGTGTTCTTGCTCGCGATTGGGTTGCCTGCGCACGCTGCGACCGACGACGTTCATTCGATTGCGCACGCCGTGGACGAGCATTACAACCACCTCACCAGCTTGCAGGCGGAGTTCACCGAGATCTATCGCGGGTCGGGTTTAGAGCGGACCGAGTCTGGGACGGTTTGGCTGAAGAAGCCGGGGATGAAAAAACCAGGCAAGATGCGCTGGGAGTATCGTTCTCCCAGAGAGAAGCTGTTTGTGAGCGACGGCAAAGATGCCTGGTTTTACGTGCCGGGCGACCGGCAGGCACGAAAGACGCCGGCACAGAAACTGGACGACATTCGCTCACCGCTGGCTTTTCTGCTGGGCAAAACTAAGCTGGAGAAAGAGTTGCGAGGACTGTCTCTAGCGCCGGATTACCCCCCGATCGAGGCTCAAGATGCGGTCTTGCGGGGCGTGCCGCAAAGCATGGCCGACCGGGTGAGCGAAGTTCTCGTGGAGATTACTCCAGGCCACCAGATTGCGCGGTTAGTCATCCGTGAAGTGGACGGATCTTCGACGGAATATCGTTTTACCGAGCAGAAGGAAGATGTGCAGATCACCGATGCGCAGTTTCATTTCAACCCGCCAGCAGGAACGGAGACCATTGAGGGTGATTTGGAACCGTGACGGAATTGTGCCGGTATGGGAACGGCGCGTATGAAGTTGAGCGCATGAGAGTTGCCCAGCAGGCATGAACGATGACAAGCTGTAATAGAGTGGTTACTTGCGGTACTTGAAAACTCCGGAATCGGGCAGATCGCCGGGCAATTATTAGAAGGGCGATGTTAGACTGGAATCGGTAGTCCGCATCGCCGGAAAACACGGAAAAAGCGGGTAAATGGCGGAATTTGTCGTAAAAGTCGCGGATGAGCGCGGGCGCATGCTCCAGCAAGTGGAGCATGGGTACTCGGTCGACGAAGTGCGCGAGCGTTTTGCGGCGCAGGGCTACCTGGTCTATTGGGTCAAGCCGCAGGGGCTTCTCTCGGGAGGAGTCAGCCGGGGACGCGGACGTTTAAAGCAAAGTTCGTTTCTGGTATTCAATCAGCAGTTTCTAACTCTGCTCAAGGCCGGGCTGCCGATTTTGAATTCGCTGGATCTGCTGATTAAACGGCAGAAGGACGCATACTTGCGGCAGTTGCTGGAGAACGTACGCGACCGGGTCAAGGGAGGCGAACTGCTGTCCGATGCATTCGGTGCGCAGAGCATCTTCCCGAAGATCTATACCACGACCTTGATGGCCGGCGAAAAAAGCGGAAATATCGACGAGGTGCTGACGCGTTACATTAATTTTCAGCGCCTGGCGATGACCTTCCGCAAGAAGCTGTTTGTTTCATTGATATATCCGACGCTGCTGGTGTCGGTTGTGCTGATCATGGTGATGTTCTTGTTCACCTACGTGGTGCCGAAGTTTGCGGATCTGTTCAACAGTCTCGATGCGCAGCTTCCGGCGATCACCGTGTTTATGCTGGCGGTGGGACAATACTCGCAGAAGTATTTTCCTTATCTGCTGGCCGGGTTGGTTGCCGCCGGATTCTTGTTTATGCGCTGGAAAAGGACCGATAACGGCGCGGATACAATCGACCGGTTTATTTTAAGCTTGCCGATGCTGGGCGGTATAAGGCTGAAGCACCAGGTATCCGCGTTTTGCCGGATGTTATCGACTCTGCTGCAAGGGGGATTGCCGCTGGTACCTTCGCTCGAAACGGCGGGAGCCTCGATGAGCAGCCGGCGCATCTTAAAGGGTGTGGTGCGAGCCGGGATCCGGGTGCGCGAGGGCCAAAGCCTGGCCAGCAGCCTGGAAGAACAGAAAATATTTCCGGAACTTTCGGTGGAAATGATTGAAGTGGGCGAGGCCACCGGCGCGCTGCCGGCCATGTTGAATTCGGTGGCGGATTTTTACGAAGAAGATGTGCAGACGGCATTGAGCGCGTCCATGGCCCTGATTGAACCTTTGATTTTAATTATTATGGCAATCTTCGTTGGCGGAGTGTTGATCTCCCTATATCTGCCGATCTTCACCCTGGGAGTCCACTAGAGCCGGCCTCCCAGGAATGGAGAGGCCAGAATGATACAAGGACAAGGACGAGGAATGGCAACAGCGGATAAGAAATCTCTTTTCGTGAATGGCGGCAACGGCGGGCCCATCAGCCCGACTGGAAACCCCATCACCGATCTAGAGCGAGCCCAGGATGTGGCGCGGCGTTATCGCTGCGAGTTTGTGGACCTCACTGACTTCCAGTTACACCATGAGCTGTTCAAAAAAATTCCCGTCGAGCTGATGTTTCGCTACAACTTCGTTCCCTTGGAAGAAACCGCGGATGGCCGGCTCGCCATCGCCATCGCCGATCCCAGTCAATTGATGATGATCGACGAAATCAGCCTGCTGCTGCAGAAGCGGATTGTTACCAAAGTATCCACGCTGAAGCAGATCTCCGACATTCTCAAAAAGACCGAGCAGTCGCAGCGCGTGCTGGAAGAGGCCAGCGAAGGCTTCCAGATCATCCGCGAAGATGAGGCTACGGGCGCGGAAGAGACACTGACCATCGACAAGCTGACGGCGACGGGCGATACCAGCCCGATCATCCGCCTGGTCGATACCACGATTTTTACCGCATTGCAGCGGCGCGCTTCCGATATTCACATTGAGACCCGCGACGATTCCGTTGTGATCAAGTTTCGAATTGACGGCGTGCTCACGCAGGCCATGCCGCCGATTGGCAAAGAGCATCACTCGACCGTTATTTCGCGTATCAAGGTCATGAGCGAGCTGGATATTTCCGAGCGGCGCGTGCCGCAGGATGGCCGCTTCCGTGTGAAATATAACGGGCGCGCGATCGACTTCCGCGTCTCGATCATGCCGTCGATTCATGGCGAAGACGCCGTGCTCCGTGTACTCGATAAAGAGTCGATGAGCGAGAAGTTTCGCACGCTGACTCTGGATGTAGTTGGTTTTGATGAAGATGACTTGCGGCGGTTTCGCCGCTACATCAAAGAGCCGTACGGCATGGTGCTGGTCACGGGACCGACGGGTAGCGGCAAAACGACAACGCTTTACGCCGCAGTCAATGAAATCAAGACTGATGAAGACAAGATCATCACGATTGAAGACCCGGTCGAATACCAGTTGCGCGGGATCACGCAGATTCCCGTGAATGAGAAAAAGGGACTGACGTTCGCCCGCGGATTGCGATCGATCTTGCGTCATGATCCCGACAAGATCATGGTCGGCGAAATTCGCGATTCAGAAACCGCGCAGATTGCCATTCAGTCGGCTCTTACTGGCCATCTGGTATTCACTACGGTTCACGCGAATAACGTGGTCGATGTGATTGGACGCTTCTTGAATATGGGCGTCGAGCCTTACAACTTTGTTTCGGCGTTGAACTGCATTCTGGCGCAACGGCTGGTACGTTTGATCTGCGAATCCTGCCGCACAGCAGTTCACTATCCGCCGGATGTTCTGGAGGCCAGCGGGCTGGATCCGGCGCAGTGGTCGAAGGTTCCGCTGTATGACGGACCGGGATGCATTGAGTGCGCGGGAACCGGCTTCCGCGGGCGGACGGCGATTCATGAACTGCTTGATTTGAGCGACCGCATTCGGGAGATGATTCTGGCGAAGAAGCCGACGTCGGAGATTCGCCGCGCGGCGCGCGAAGAGGGAATGCGCTTCCTGCGCGAATCGGCGCTGGATAAGGTGAGACTGGGAATGACCACGCTGAAGGAGATCAATAAGGTTACGTTCATTGAGGCGATGCGGTAGGCGCTAGAAATTTGTAGAAAAGTCTACGGGTTGTTCAGAATAGTTGTCATCCCGGGCGGAGTGAGGGATATGGGTCTTGCTTGCGCCGCGACTTATTAGCTATTGCACACAGAAACTTAGATCGCTCGCTTCGCTCGGGATGACAACCTCGGGTTTGGGCAACCTCAAGGAGTCCAGTTGGCCAGTGCCCTTTCAGCTATTGCAATTCTTCGCTACAAAGGCTTTGATTTATAGATAGATTTTCTGCGAAATCAATGAGTTCGAACCACAATTCGGCCAGACCCAAGCTGGCGTGCGAGATTGCGTCAGACCGGATACTGGCGGGGCGTATCGCCGATGATGGGAACGGCCTGGAAGCGTGTTCGGCGCGGGAACTGGCGCCGGGCAGCGTCGTGCCGGACCTGGTGGAAAACAATCTACGGCAAGCGGAAGCGGTGCGGTCGGCAATTGAGGACACGCTGGGCAGCGTGGGTGGACGATCGAGAGACGTAATCGCCATTGTGCCCGACGCAACTGTGCGCGTGGTATTGCTGGACTTCGATACTCTGCCCTCCGATGGCGAGGAAGCGGCGGGAGTGGTGCGGTTCCGGCTGAAGAAATCACTGCCCTTCGACGTGGATAAAGCCAAAGTTTCGTATCATGCGCAGCAATCGGGAGAAGGCGTGAAGGTCGTAGCCGCGGTTTCGCTGGCCAGCGTAATCGAGGATTACGAGAAAGCCTTCCGCGATGCCGGATTTAACCCCGGGGTGGTACTGCCTTCGATGCTGGCGGCACTGGGAGCGGCGGAAGGCAAAAAGCCGACGCTGGTGGTGAAAGTTGATACCCGCACCACGAGTATTGCCATTCTGAGTGAAGGACAGCTTCAGCTTTTTCGCACGCTGGAAAATGCGCGCGGCGTCACCATCAGTGGAGAGCAACTGGCCGAGGAGGTTTATCCCTCGGTGGTATTTTTCCAGGATACTTACCATCTCAATATTGAGCAGATTTATGTCTCGGGCCTGGCGGATGCGACCAGCGCCGTGCCGGCGCTAAAGGCTCAGACCGGGGCCGAGGTACAGGAACTAGTGGCTCCGTCTATGTTGGGAAATGGGTCTGGAGGATCGATTCCCCGCTGGAGAATGGGCGGAGTGGTGGGAGCGTTGCTTTCTTAAAGTTATGCGCCTGGATATCAATCTCGCGAGTCAGCCTTACGAAGATGCGCGGCAATTCTGGCTGCGCTGGGGACCGGCTGTGGCCGGAATGGGAATTGTGACGCTGCTGTTGATCACACTGACTGTCACCGGATGGTTTACGGCTCGCCGCGACCGGGCTACGATCGCAAAGTTACATGAGGGAATTTCCCAGCGGGACGCCATTCGGGCACAGGCGGAAGAGTTTCTTGACCGGCCGGAGAACCGCACGACGCGCGACGAGTCGCAGGTTCTGAACCAACTGATCGAACGTAAGGCCTTTTCCTGGACTCGAGTGCTGGAGGATCTGGAAAAAGTGATGCCTGCGCGCGTGCATCTGGTTTCCATCAATCCGGACCTGGATGAAGACAACCAGCTCGCCTTGAAGATGGTCGTAGCCGGCGATTCACGGGACCGGGCGATTGAACTGGCGCGGCGGATGGAAGAGTCGCGGCGTTTTGCGAGCACGAAAATCACTTCTGAAAATTACGCGCAAAGCGTTACGGGCGACACGGAAAAATTCGAGATCAACGCGATTTATATACCGGGAAGCGCGCCGCCTCCCGCTCCGGCGCCGGTATCGTCTGCGCCCGTGGCATCGAAGACCACGCCGGTACAGGCGGCGATTACCAAAGTGAAGGCACCCTAATGCCCGATTTACGGCAAACACGCAAGAATCTTAAAATCGCCATCGGAGTTATGGCTGGGATCGATGTGCTGGCTATGGTGATTTTTGTTTCACCTCTGATTGGGTCGGCAGATTCGCGCCGCCAGGAGATGAACCGGCTGCAAGCCGAACTCACGACAAAGACAAGGCAAGTTGAGCCCCTAAAGAATCTGCCGCAGAAGGTTGTGCTGGCCAATCGTCAGATCGGGGACTTTTACAAAGACCGGTTTCCCTCGCAGAGTTCGCAGATTGCCAGCGAACTGGGCAAGCTCGCTACGGCGGAAGGAATCACAATAGAGCAAGCCCGGTACAAGGCGGCTGGGCCCGGAACTGGAAAACTCGAGCCGGTCGAGATGGAAGCCGACCTCTCGGGGAACTATGTGGCGCTGGCGAAATTTATCAATGCCCTGGAACGCGACCCGATGTTCTTCACAATTAACAGCATCACACTGGGCGGAGGGCCGCAGGGCCCGGTCAGGCTGGGCATGAAACTGGATACTTATTTGAAAGCGGGTATGCAGTGAGGTTAGGGCTGGAAAACAAGAAGAAGGCCATATGGGCTGCGGCACTGGGCGGCCTGGCGGTTTTGGCGATGGCTTATGAGCTTATCCCTTTTCTTACGGGAGGCTCCACCACGGCCGCGACTTATACGCCGGCAGCGGCCGCTCCCTTGCATTCCGCTACGTCCGCTCGCTCCCCTTCCAAGAAGGGCAAGAAGGCGCAGGCCGCGCCGAATCTCGATCCTACCTTGCAGTTGAGTTTGCTGGAAGCGACGGAAAAAACGGTTTACTCAGGCTCGGGAAGAAACATTTTCGTTTCGCAGGCGGAGCCGCCGCCGACCGCACTGGGTACGGGAGCGATTGATCATCCGAAGATCGCGCCGGTCATTTATACGCCACCTCCGGTCCAGCAGGCTCCGCCCATCCCGCTGAAATTTTTTGGGTTTGCCAGCCAGCCGGGTGAGCCGAAAAGGATTTTTCTTTCCGCTGGTGAAGATGTTTTCATCGCAGGTGAAGGAGAGATTGTCGACCGCCGCTACAAGGTCGTGCATATCTCGCCCAATTCGGTGGAAATGCAGGATGTGGTGAACAGCGGGCCGCCGCAGAATATTCCTCTAACACAAGGGTGAAATCGAGTATTGGGGAATTTGACTGGGCCTTCGCCCTTTTGCATTCTTCCGAGCTTTGGAATTCATGGCTTTCTCTTCCCAGTTGCGTCCTATGCCGAACCGGCACCGGCAATCTGAGAGCGGTTATATTCTGCTCACGCTGATGCTCATGGTTACGCTGCTCTTCATCGCGGCCATCGCGATCGTTCCCGAGATCAAATTTGAAATCAGGCGCGACCGCGAAGAAGAATTGATTCACCGCGGAGTGCAATATTCGCGCGCGATCCGCGCGTACTACAAGAAATTCGGCCGTTATCCGACTCGGCTGGAAGATTTGGAAAGTTCCAACAACCTGCGCTTTCTGCGCAAACGCTATAAAGATCCCGTAACCGGCCAGGATTTCAAGCTGTTGCACTACGGTGAAGTGAAGATGGGGCTCGGGGGAATGATGGGCGGGAGCAACATTCCCGGCGCGAATCCTGTCGGTGGTCCGGCAAATGGAGGCCTCAACGGACCGGGAGGTCTTTCGCAGTCCTCCGGGTTTGGAGGTGGCGCCAGCAGCGGCTTTGGAGCAAACTCCAACTCGTTCGGGTCGTCCTCCGGATCGTCATTTGGATCTTCGCCGGGAACTCCGGGGCAGTCCCCGCAGAGTCAGCCGGGCGGAACGGATCCATCGCAATCATCGTCATCCTCTTCCTCTCCATTTTCTTCCGGGCAAAACCCGGGGCAAGGTCCGGGAGGACAGACGGGACCGGGTGGAGCAATTGGCAGCGGCCAACTCGCGGGTGCGACTTTCGGCGGCGGACCGATCGTGGGAGTCGTCAGTGCCAGCAAGAAAGAAGGCATCCGCGAATTCAATCACAAGAAGAAATATGAAGAGTGGCAGTTTATATATGATCCGGCGTCGGATCGCGGCGGATTGCTCAACACACCCAACCAGCCTCCGTTGCAGGGGTTGACGCAACAGATGCAGCCCGGGCAGACGCAACAGCCGGGAGGCTTTCCGGGAACCACATCCGGGCCGATTCCGGGCATGATGAATAATCCAAACCCCGGAATGGAGCCCAATGGACCAGGCGCTCCAACGCCGCCTTCGAGCCCGCCACAACAGTAGAGGCCTCTAACCGCAAAGATCGCAGAGAGAAGAGATTCCGCGAGTATTTCGCGGGTCCACAATTCCGTTCGGTTGTGGTTCAAGGGAAGTGAGGTTCAAGACAGCGGGCATATTACTTTGCCGCCTTCACGGAAGTGACAGCGATGTTAGTCCCATCCTCTACGCCAGTCACGGTTGCCGGCAGGCCCGCCTGTTTTTCCAGCGTCTCCAAAATAGCTTTGTCTTCTGTTTGCAGATTGTAGACTTTGTCTCCGATGATCAAAGAGTAGTTCGATCCTTTACCGATGCATTCACGTATGCAATCAACCGCGCTGCCCGGCATCGAGTGCTCGAGGCCGCACAGAGTGTCACCCACTGTGCCGGTGAAGGTTTTGCCCTTTTCTTTTTCTTTATCCTTGGCCTTGCCGGAAGCAGCAGAGACGATCACCCCGGTGCTCAGAATCAAAACAAATAGCCGATATCTAAGATTCTTGAAGTTCACTTGCATCGTTTTCTCCCCTCAAAATTGTACCGTTTGAAGAGCGCAATCGCAGCCCTGAAAGATTCGGGAGGAAACAAGTTGCGTCGTCGAGAATGCCTTGGCCGCCGAGAGCAATTGACCTCGAATCTGCACCGGCGCCCGAATGCACGATCGTTACTTGCGTTCAGATTCGCTTCGCTTATCCTGAGAACAATCTCTGAAAACAAAGGGTTTGTGCTTACCCGAACAGGTTACTTTGGACAGTACCTTCGGTGCGCGAAGTGCGATAGAGTTCAAGTGCCGGTTTTGAACCCAGCGAGGCTGTTAAAAAGACCTATGACGCAACCTACCGATCATCACGGGACAGAAGAAATCATATTGCCGGAGAACTTGCTGCCCCTGGGATCCATGCTAGGCCAGGGAGTTACGCCGCTGGATATGTCGATGGTTCTGGCGAAGGTTTTTCGTGTGCAGTATACCGAAGTGGCTTTGCTGAGGCTGGAAGATGGTTTGCTGCGTTTTATTTTTCCCGAGCATCTGCGAACCACGGGCGCGATTCCAATCTCGGGTAAGGCAATTGCGGCGCACACCGCGTTGAGCAAGAAGGCGGAAATCTTCAACAATTTCGCGAAGGTAAAGCACGCCAGCATTTTCGAGACAATTAAGCCCAGCGGAGTGGATGAAGAGCAATCGCGGCCCAATCCGATTCAGAAACTCATGTCGGTTCCCATCATGGACCGGGACTCCAACGTGCTAGGCGTGATCCAGATTTCGCGCAAGGGACTGGACCCGCGTTTTGCACCGGATTTCAGCCGCGAAGACCTGCATGACCTGGAAGTGGCGGCAGGTGTGCTGGCTTCGTCTCCCGTGCTGCTCTCAAACTAACTGCGATTCTCTTCACGGATTCCTGCGCCCAGAATTCACTGGCCGAGGGCAAACATGTCGCCATCGTTCTCGGTGTAAATCTTTCCATCAGGGCCAATCGCGACCGGCGTATAGGCGGCCTCAATCGAGGTTCGCAAAAATATCTTTCCCTTCAGTTTTCCCGTGTTGTCGATGACGTAGACGTTGCCATCTTCACTGTTGGCGTAGACCGTTCCATTGGCGTCGACCGCAGGCGCATTTACGCACCACTCATATCCATGCGGATGGTCGGCGTCGATGGTGTCGTTGCGGAAACTCCACTCCGGAACCATGTCGGCATTCAGTTGGGTGATGAAGTAAGGGCCGTTGTTGGCGTAGAGATTGTCCTTGAGAATCACCGAGTAGGTGCCGTCGTGGGCATAGACCGCGGGCGTAGAATCCCAGCCGAAGTTGAAAGCGGCGAGATATTTTCCAGCGGGGCTGAACTTCATCATGAAGCCGTTGGCGGCTGAGAGCGCCGCAAAAAGGATGCTGCCGTCGGGCGCAACCGTTGGGCTGGAGGACGCGAAGTCAAACACGTACACTGCCGCTCCGGGATTGACCTGGCCGAAGAGATAAGTGTCCCACTGCGGCGAAAGATCTTTCGTATTCGCCGCAATCAGATAGGCGGCCCAAATAATGAACTGACCGCGGCTGACGGTGTAAACGGTCTTCCCGTCGGGCGAGATCACGGGCGCTACATTGAGGCCGGGGCGCTGCGAGCCGCAGGGAATCAGACCGCCGAAACACATCTGAACTGCGTCGGGCACCAGGCTGGAGAAAGTGGCTGTGGTCACAACACCGCTGGGAGTAATCTTCACCAGCCATCCACCGCGCGCGTCGGCGGTCCAGGGAAATTCGTTGTCGAGGGCGAGTGCGTTGTAATAAAGATTGCCCACTGCATCCAGCGTCAACGGACCTGACACGAACACATTGGCGTAGTTGCCCAAAGGAGAGAAATTGCTTACGACCGCGCCATCGGACTCACGCAGTTTGTGTACGGAACCTCCAGCGCCCGGCACATAAATAAAACCGTTACCCGCCGCCGCATGAAATACGGGCTCCCAGCCTTCCAGTCCAACAGTGGCTTCGTTGCGGCCTCCGGCGTTGCTGTTGGGTTCGGGCTTCCAGTCGCTCGCGTAATTCCATTTCTCGACCAGCGCGCCGTTCTGCCATTGATAGCCGCGCTCATTCCAGTTTTCGCCGTTCCATGCGTCGGGGCCGCAGGGATAAGGCAGGCGCGAACCCGGAGGATCGCAGGATGTGTAAGTCCCAGTTTTGTATTCCAGAAAGACCATATCGCCATCGATCAGCGGAACCTGATAGTGAGCCAACAGTTCGCCTCCGGATTCAGCCTGTTCCTGCGCGACAAACGGATCGTATGTGATGTCCGCCAGTTGAGCGCTGGGAACCAGACTCACTACGGGCGAAGTGCCATTGTGTTGCGGCGTGCGTCCCCACTGCAGCCAGCCTCCATCGGAACCGGCATGAACGTTGGCGATATGCAAAGCTTGCCAGGCAAAGAAGGCGAGAGCCATGAAGAGCAGAGAGGCAATAGACTTGCGCATGGTGAACTCCTTAGGCGCAGAACTCGGTCACTGAAGGCTTACATACAATCGGATAGCGATTTGCAGGGAATCCGGGGTATCCGGCCAACGATTTTGATGCCATCCCGTGCGATTGTCAAGGTTGAAAGACAAGAGCGAGCGGTCTGGCCAAGGAGCACTTCAGCCGCTCACATCGGTCCGAATGGAATATTAAGAATGACGGGCAGATTCTAGTCGGAAGTGGGAGTGGCAGGATGATTCTCCTCGGTGATGCGCGTCGCATAACACTGTTTGTGCACGGCTTTGCCGTCTTCGTCGGTGCCAGTGTCGCTGTGCAGCGTCACAGGCTTATTGCAGATTGAGCACTTTACTTCCGACTGCTGTCGCTCGTCCACGATTTACCCCTTGATCTTGCCCAAGAGAGCCGTTTACCAGAAGAGGTAAATCGTATTACGAAAGATAAGGTTCTTTCAAGTAGTTGATTTTATTGTGCCCTAGCGTACTGAAATGAGCGGGAGGCCTGGACCTATCCGGTTGCCGTGAAAACCCGAGCGTGACGGCCAGAAGGCGCGACTTTGTCGCTTATCCGGCGGCCAACAAGACGGACCCAATCCCGGCCCTCTTTAGAAGATATATATCCGAATTCACCACACCGGCGAACGCGCGAAACTATGCGGCGGCTTTCGGGTTTATGGAGTTGACTTGATTACCAAAAATGGTAAACTCTCGCGTTACCTCAATTACCGCCAACGGTAAACCGAGGGGCAGAGCCCAAGCCGGAGGAGCGTAGCCTTTAAGCCGAATTAAGCGCCAGACAAGCGTTGGGCCGAGGCCAATCCTAGGCTGCTAACCAGCAGCCACAGTGGTGGTGTGTTTCCTAATAAGGAGCGATTTGCTATGCTACCGGGAGAAATGGCCCGGCCACGTCAGTTCGTAGCCTCTCCGCTGCCGGTGTGGGCGAAAAAAATCAGGGCCCTTCGTGAACACCTGCAACTCAACCAGATTGAGTTTGCGAAGCGGGTAAATTGCTCTTCCATGGTGGTATCGCGCTGGGAACGGGGCTTGCACAAGCCCCCGGCAGATTGCCTGATTGCCATGGGAAAAATGGCGGGGCCTCCGGCGGGATGGTACTTCTGGAAGATGGCGGGCATCGATCAGACAGAAGCGAAGCGGATGTTGCAGCAGTCCTGAAGCACACTCCCCGCCAATCTGTCCTAACTGTGCAGGTGCATAAGTCCTGCGCAGAGAAACATCTCTTATTCACCGAGCGAAGCTGCACTGGAGGTCACGGTCAGCACGACGCCTTTCGTTGTGTACGAAACGGCGAAAAACTCCGACGAATTGATGGCGATGGTGGTGTTGGAAAAAGTTCCGGCGATGCTGCCGGCGCTCAACACGGTGAAGGTCTGGCCGACGGTGGGAACGAAGCTTCCGATCAATGGTGCGGCCAGGGTTCCGCTCAGCGTTGCCGCGCCCATGACCTTGAGCTGGCTATATTGCGTGATCACTGTCGTGCCGCCGATAGCGGTGCTCAACTTCCCGTTCGCCGTCTGCGCGTAAGAGCCCGTGATTTTGATTTGTCCCGCCAAGCCGGCGTCGCCGACACTGAGCATGGCGCCAACTTTCATTCCGCCTACCGAAACCTTGCCTGTGATTGATCCCGCGCCTAGCAACGTGCCGCTATTGATGTTGACGGAACCGGTCAACATGCCGTCGTGTGTTGTCTTGCCCCCCGTTTGGGTGTAGGAAGTTCCGGTGCCACCAATGGTCAGAGCGCAACCTTTGGCCACGCTCAACGTTCCGCTGTTGGTCAAGCTGCCGGTGGTGGTGAACTTAGCGGCATTCATGATGCGCAGTTCGTTTTTGTTGGCAGTGAGCGAAGCCATGGCGTTGCTGCTGTTCGCGGTGTTGAAAAACGTGCCGCCGGAAAGCGTGACTACTGCGGAATTCGTTTTGATAGCGGCCGGAGTGCCTGTGATATTAAAGTTCGAATCGAAAACCCATTGCCCGGCGGTGAGAACGCCGGCGCTGTTGATCTGAGCCAGGGAGCCCACGCTGAAGCTGGTCTTGGGCAAAAGGTTGAGTGCGCCCGCCATGCTGAATGCGCCGGGCTGGGCGAAGGTCGCGGTGGTGGTGAGCACGCCCCCGGCAACGATGCTGCTCAAATTTGCCAGAGCGCTGGTTCCGGTGGTGGAGTTCATGAACTGTCCGCCAGCTTCCTGCGTGACTCGCGCGGCAAGCGTCGTGATTCCGCTGCTCGTGCCGGAAAAATAAATGTTGCCGCCGTTGGCGGTGTAGGTGCCACCGGTCAGAGTGTTGGTGGTGGAGTTGTAGTTGAGGAGCGCGTTCGCCGTGCCTTCAATAATGAGATTGCTGCCGGTCAGTGCCTGTATTGTGCCGGTATTGTTGAAACCAGCGCTGCTGACATCAATAAACAAAGATCCCCCGGACGCATTGGCTGTAATCGTTCCGCTGTTGACCAGGCCCATTGCGGCTCCGCCAATATTACCGCCTCCCTGAATGGTGCTGGCATTGGTCAGAATTTCGCTGCCGGTCGAAGATGCTCCCTTGATCTCGCCAGGGCCACTGTTGCTGAGGGTCAAAGTTCCTTTGCCCGCCAACGAGACATTGCCGTTCAACAGAAGAAACGTGTTAGTCCCGGCAGAGTTCATTTGGATCGACCCCGCGTTGCTGATGCTTCCAGTAACGGCCAATGACACGCCATCGGGAATGATCACGGAATCGGCGGCATTGCTGAGTGTAAGCGTACCGATGCTAAGGCTGAAGTCATCAGTCGAACTTGCCGCAGCCGTGCCGATCACAACGTTCTCCCCTGCGACCGGTACCCCGCTATCCCATTGCGTGACATCGCTCCAGACGCCGGTGGTGCCAACCCAGTTGTCGGTGGTTTGGGCTGCCGCGATATTTCCGAGCGTGAGAACCATGAAAAGAGCGCAGACGCTACAAATGAACTTCGGGAACCTAGAACTGGCGAGCGGACGAGCGATGGCTGGCAACATGAAGGATTGTCCTCTTTCGATTTTGGGGAGATAACTTCCGGCAACCCGTCGCGTACGGAAAGCGGAGGAGCCGGCACAAGCGGGGATTAGCTCCAGCATCATAACCCAGTGGTGGGAGGAGTCAAGATGCAGGAATTGGCAATAATATACTTGACTCAGTGTGCAATTGATTGCAAACTGGCCCCGCCGTGACAGGACGCGTCCCAGAGCGCAAAATAGCAAGAAACGAGAAGTCGGATTTTCACACTATTAAATAGGCTTCATGTGATGACGGTCACTGAAATGCCGATGGCATGTAACAGAGAATTCACGTGGACGGCGCGACTTTTGGCTTCTTGGACAGTCTATATAAGGTGCCGTCAGTGAATAGCCGTTTGGGATCGGGTTTGCCACTGGCCCCGATAGCACCATCCGGTCTAAGGTACTGATGCACCCTCGCGACCTCATTGTCGGATGCATCTCGGTATGAGATCATCTGACTGTAGGTGCAAAAGGGTTCATTGGCAACGGTCAGGGCAGGATGCCGATGTTCCAGCGTAACCGTAGAAAGCTCGCCGGACTTGGTTTTTTCCCAAAGCCCTCCCTCGTTGAACATCTTCTGCATCTCAGTTGCAGGTATGCGTTTCATATGTCATAATTCCGCGCCAACGGCGGAGAGGCTACAAAAATGATTTCTGAATCTCAGATTCGCGAAAAGCTTGGCCGATACTTGCGGCGAGACCTGTCTTTGGATCAGTTCGAGGATTGGATTGCGAGCCAGAGCTGGAACATGCATAAAGACAGCAGCGATGTGGCGCAGAAACTCGCGTCCGAAATCGAATTGCGCTTGGCCGAACATTCCAGCGGTCATCTGAGCGAGGCTTCCTTGCGAGATGAGCTGCGCCAATTTGCTAATCCCTCCGTAGTGCTGATTTCCTTTGGCGAGGCGCGGCAAGCTCCCGCCACTGACCAACCATCAAACAACGTTTTAGCGGAAGCGAAGCCGCAGGTAATCGCGTTTACATCCCGACACCGCCCAGCCCTGGCAGATTCATTCCCGGGGGGAGTTGTATCTTCTGATAGAGGACAGTTAGCGGGACGCGTGTGAGTGTGTCTTCTTCTAGTATCAAATCAAACCAATAGGTTCCGGGCTCCGTCGCCACCATCGCAATGGGGAGGACTGTTTGAACTCCTCGGTCTCCTCCTTCAAAGAGAAACATAATCTCCTGCCCCGTTGTTTCTTGCCCTAGCGGAGACGTACAGCGGATTTTCAGGTTGTACTGCCCGTGCATTTCTCCGGACCTTAGCAATATTGCCATAGAGAGTTGGAGTGGCTGCGGCTGCATTTCTGGCGTTACACCCGCAACGGCAATTCGGTCAGTGATTCGGATGACGCTCATCTGGCCTGTATTCTCCATGAGCGCGGTATGGCAAATCGCCGCTACTTGTACCCACGGTCGGGGTGCATGCATCTCTTCAGGTTCCGGCATGATGAATACCTCCAAAAACAAGCGCCCTATAATACACGACGGAGCTGTATTATTGGGGCAATGAAGCAAAGGACCAAAGACAATAGTGAAGCGAGCGAATTCAGCAGGTTCACAACGCTTCTAGACAGACTCTTGAAAGTTCCACACTCGAAGATCAAAGCGGAACTTGAGGCGGAGAAAACGCGGACGAAAGCACCTAGAGACCGCGCAACACGCCGCCACGCTTACCGCGACGTTTCCGATGCGGACTAGAACGGCGTCGTTTCACCCTCCTTCCCGGTAAGCTCCTTGTAGGTAATACGCTTCCCCACTAAATTCCGCAACACCGCATCGAAGCGATCCGCATCGGTCAAAGGATTCTCGCGGGTGCCACGATTGTTATACCGAAACACTTGCTCATCGACATACCGCTCAAGGTGGAACGGCTCTACGCACACGTAGGTGCCAGCGAGATTGCGCTTAAACAGACTCCAAAAGTTTTCTAGGCCGTTTGTGTGAACGCGGCCGCGAACGTAAGTCTCAGCATGGTTTACAACTTCATGCACGTAGGTTCGATTCAACCGCTGATACGCGGGTGCCTGATCCGTATAAACGTTGGTTCCGTGCTCTACACTGTTGAGGACCGCATTTTGCAAAGTTAGGCGTTCCACGTTCGGCACTACCTGAGCGCGAATCTGGCGGGCATTGCGGTCCAGCATTCCCATGACAATGGTCTTTCCGATGGTTCCGGCAGCAGTGCCATACACGTTGAGCGCACGATAGCGGGCCTGTTTTTCCTTGTGCATGTTCTTCATTTTTCCGCCGACGAAGGTTTCGTCTACTTCAACTTCGGAACCTTCTCCGCCGATCTTCTCGAAGCTTCCAGTCCGCAGAGCAAGGCGCACGCGATGAAGCATGAACCACGCCGACTTCTGAGTCACACCGATAGCCCGGTGAATCTCGTAGCTGCTCACGCCGTTTTTGCAGTTCGCAATCATCCACGCGGTAGTCAACCATTTGTCCAACGGAATTGGCGAATCCTCGAAGATGGTTCCGACCTTGATGGAGAACTGGCGCTTGGGGTGCTTGGTCTTGCACTCCCACAAACGACGGGTAGCAATGAAACGAACGTCCTTGGACTTACAGGTGGGGCAGACCGCGCCATCGGGAAAGACTCGCGCCTTCAGAAACTGGAAACACCGCTCAGGATCGGCGAAGTAGACGATTGCTTGCTGGAGGGTCTTGGGTTCGTGTTCCATGCCCAAAAGACTAACAAAATACATCTCCTGAGTCAAGTATATTATTGCCCAGGAATTTGCAACACTGACGCGGCATTTGGAGCAAGAAAGACCCTGCGGAGCGGAGGTCCCTCAATGCCCCTTGGACTCTTTGGAGCCGACTTCCATCAATCGCTTGGTCATGAGGACAAGGCCGAGAATCTGCGTCCATTCGGAGACGATGTTGCCGACGACTTGTCCCCACTTGCTGTTCGGGTCCATGGCTCTGAAGGCCACGACCCAGGCGATGCCGGTGATCGCGAGAAACCAGGTAAGCGAATGCTCGCGCAAGAACTCGACTACTGCCGATGGCAGTCTTCCCGCCGGTTGCTTACTTTCTTCCGATCCTTTCTCGTACAGGTACTTGGTCATCACCACGGTGACGAAGACTCCGGTCCAGTCCGCAATAGCGTTGCCGAAGAAGGAGCCCAAGTGAGTGGAAGGATTGGAGCGGACATAGAGCACGATCAATGTGAGCACGACGCCCAAAGCCGCCAGACTGAGTGAGTGCTTGTGGAAGAACTTCTGCGAACCGCGCTGACGCTTCATGGAACAACTGTACTAGGATTGGAGATTCGGTTCAGCGCGGTGCCGGCCCAGGTTGAGCAATCTGAATCCAGAGTGATCAGAAATTTAGGAAACAGAAAAACGGGAGGCTGGTGCGAAAGGGGGGACTCGAACCCCCACGGTTTTACCCGCCAGATCCTAAGTCTGGTGCGTCTGCCAATTCCGCCACTCTCGCACGATGAGGAGTCAGGAATGCGGTACGGAAAATTGTACCGCAAATTCAAGGGCGGATTTGTGCGCGCGCACTAAGGATTGAAAGCCAACACGCGAGCAGGGCGCTTGCCAACACTCCGCCCGCCTCATGCCGAGCCGCAGTCGCTTTGACAACGCCAGTTGGCGTTACTGCGTTTCGCTGAGCTTTTGGGAGATCCACATGCCGATCAAGATCAGGGCGAACAATCCGGCGCCCGCTCCAAAAACGCGGACAGGAATGGTCAGGCGGTTGACCTTGGTTAGGAGGGCCGTCTGCTCTTCCTGCATGTGGGAGTTCGCGTCGTCGAGAAACAACTGCTCCTCTTCCTGCATGGTGAGCGTGCTGCGATAAATCAAGAGGAGAATCAAGCCAACAGCAAAAACGCCAAATACGGTCGCTACCAGAGTAAGGGGTGTCATGAGCCACCTCGGCTGACTACTAAGCCTGTGCGGGGGCTTCCCTGTCCTGGATGCGAACACAAACTCGCGGGTCCCGGAACGGGAAGGGCCCTAACGCCCCGATTATAGACCCGGGCGGCGGCCAGTTAGCAAGAAATCTGCTTTGGAGAAACAAGAAACCGGGCCGAGCCGACAATCGGGCGCGAAAGCGACCTGTCTCCATCCGGCCTCATCAAATCAGGAGCAGAAGTTTCATAATGGCGTACGGTTCCGGTTGAACAAGAAGTGCGAAGAAACATTTGCTATAATGGGTCTGAGAGCTTTTCCAAGCCAAGGAGACCAGAATGGCCACGACAACCATCCCCGAAGTAACCAATCCCGAAGTAGCACCGAAGAAAGCTCCGGTGAACCTGACCGCCAACGCCATTGCCAAGGTGAAAGACATTATGGGGCAACAGACCCCGGTTCCCGCAGGCCTGCGCATTGGCGTGGTCGGTGGCGGATGCTCCGGCTTTTCGTATTCCATGCAGTTCGAGAACGCTGCGGGAATGATGGATAAGACTTTCGACATGAATGGCCTGAAAGTGTTCGTCGACGCGACTTCCGTCAACTACCTGGACGGCTGCGTGGTCGACTACGTCGAGAGCCTGGAAGGCGCGGGCTTCAAATTTGAAAATCCGAACGTGAAGAGCACCTGTGGCTGCGGATCGTCGTTCAACGTGTAACCGGCCTACAGGTTGAGAAAATTTGTAAACGGCCCTCGTCTGATGGCGAGGCCGTTTTGCTTTTGCCGGATGATCGGACATCGCTGCGGAGAATCTTCATGGTTCGCTTCCCTTCCTCGCCTCAAAGTCATTACACTTTCACTGTATGAATCTTCCTACTCAACCCAACCTCAAGCTGGTTAACGATCCTTCTTATCGCGAGAATTATGCCAACAGCGTGCAGATGCGCGTGAACATCTGGGACTTCTTTTTGGCTTTCGGCACTTTGCAGCAGCAGAGCGAAACGCAGGTGGAGATAAAGAACTTCCAGGGAATTTATGTGAGCCCGCAACAAGCGAAAGCGCTTCTGGGGTTATTGCAGCAAAACGTGGCGGGATACGAAAGCGCTTTTGGCGAAATCAAATTGGATCCGCGGATGGCCGCACCCGGCCAGGTGAACTGAAGACTGTCGACGTGAACGGAAGTCGCCCCGTTTAGGTCAAGGGTAGCCGCGGGTCCGGTAGAATACGGGGCTGATGCGACAAGCTCGCTTGCACCCTGCGTTGGTGTTTACCGTTGTTTTTTTCGGAATTTTTCTGCTGCACGTTCCTCTGCTGTCGCTCCCTTACTTTTGGGATGAGGCTGGATATTACGTTCCTGCTGCGCGCGATATTCTGCTTACCGGAAGTTTGATTCCGCACACGACCGTGTCCAATGCGCATCCGCCGCTGGTGCTGGCATGGATTGCGCTGTGGTGGAAGTGTGCCGGATACGCGCCTCTGGTGACGCGTACGGCGATGCTGATGCTCGCCGCGTTTTCTTTGCTGGGAGTGTTTCGTTTGGCAGAGCGTGTTGCGAATGCGCAGGTCGCGATCGCTTCCACACTTTGTGTCGCAATGTATCCAGTCTTCTTTGCGCAGAGTTCGCTGGCGCAGGTAGATCTGGCTGCGGCGGGGCTGATCTTCTGGGCGCTAGTGGCTTATCTCGACGATAGGCCTGTGGCGACCGCGATTTGGTTCTCGCTGGCTGCGCTGACGAAAGAGACGGCGATTATCGCGCCGCTGGGATTGGCGGGTTGGGAAGTCTTGCGCCTGTATGCTTCCAAAACCGCAGCGCCTAAAGGCGCGATTCATTCGGGGCTTTTTTCGGCACGCCTGAAGACGTGCCTTGATACGAATCCTCCTACCGAGACGACAACTGCATCTTCCGGCAGTGCGTGCGAGAACGAAGGAGTTCCGCAAGCCTCCATCCAACGAACACTGGCGTTGCTACTTCCTGTGCTGCCGTTGATCGCGTGGTATGGCTATCACTATGCGAAGACGGGATATGTGTTTGGCAATCCGGAGTTCTTTCGTTACAACGTCGCTGCCACGCTAAGCCTTCCGCGCTTTGTGCTGGCGCTGGGCCTGCGGCTATGGCAGGTGTTCGCGTATCAGCATCTTTGGGTATTGACGCTGGCGATGGTTCTTGCAATGTGGCTGCCGCCACTGGAACACGATGGTGCGCCGCGGCGGCGAATCGCGATTTCTGTGCAGCTTGTTTTCCTTGTCGTGATCGCCAGCTATGTAATTGCCATGGCTTTGATTGGTGGAGCGGTGCTGGCGCGGTATATGCTTCCCGCGGTTCCGCTGGTGATTATCGCTGCGGTCTCAACCTTGTGGCGGCGCGTGCCCTACTGGCCGATATTCGTTGCTGTTGTGGTCGCGGGATTCGTGCTGGCGTGGTTTGTGAATCCGCCGTATGGCTTTTCCCCAGAAGACAATTTGGCATACCGCGACTACGTCAAGCTCCATCAAGATGGTGAGCAGTTTTTGGAAGCGCGTTATCCCATGTCGCAGGCGCTGACGGCGTGGCCGGCCTCGGATGAACTATCGCGGCCGTGGCTGGGATACATTACGCGACCGGTGCAGGTGGTGCGTATCGAAGATTTTTCGCTCGAACAGATTTTGTCGGCGGCGGATTTTCGCACGAACTTCGATGTAGCACTGGTTTTCTCGACAAAGTATCAGCCGCCACATGGAACGCTCGACCGGTGGCAAACATGGGAGGCTTTGAAAACTCGCTATTTCGGCTTTCACCGCGACTTGCCGCCAGCAGCGATTGCGCAGATGCTCGGCGGGCGCATTGTGTTTGAGGAAGAACGCAAGGGGCAGTGGATTGCGGTGATTACGGTGGAGAATATTGAGAATGCGCGGAGGCCGGACAGCACTAGTAGGATGACAATTGCGAAGCGGTAGCCGAGGGCCTCATTCCTCACATCTGGCGCTGCATCAACCGGCAGGAATGAGTTTTGATCACCAGCCACACTTGCCTACCGGAAGCGAGTTGCAGAGCGTCACGCGCCGCAAGAGTAAAGTGAACTTCCATCTCCACGCCGCAGTTCACGCGAGCGGAGACGACTACGTCGCGCTGCTCCAGCGACACGATATTTCCTTCGATCACGTTTCTCGCACTAAGGCCAACCGGTGGGACTATCGCCAATAGAATGTCCCCGGCGTAAATCCCGACTCGGAGTTGCGTGCCAACTTCCGCTCGGATTAGCGGCGTCTCGAACGTCACGGAGTTTTGACCTTCGGCAAACAACTTGCATGTCATGGTCCCGCGATCAGGGTTCGTTGATTCCACCGTGGCGTCGAAGATATTCTCGAAACCAGCGAGTTGCGCGATGGTCTCCTGGCGCGGCGCATCAAGAACTTCGTGCGGCGTGCCCTGGGAGACGATACGCCCTGCCTCGATCGCAACGACACGCTCTCCCAGAGCAAAGACTTCTTCGCGGCTGTGAGTCACATAGAGAATCGGAATGCCGTGAGCTGCGTTCCAGGAGCGCAGATCGGAAATAATCTTCGCCTTCGTAGCTGCATCAAGAGCAGCTAGTGGCTCGTCCAGAAGCAGAACTGCGGGATCGGTCACGAGAGTACGCGCCAAGGCAACGCGCTGACGCTCACCCCCGGAGACTTCGCTGATTTTGCGTGTCCCCAATCCACTTACGCGAAACGCGTCGAGGATTGACGCACAACGGTCGCGACGTTGGCCGCGCAACAGGTGACTCAGGCCGTACTCGATGTTCTCCCACACGGTTAAATGCGGGAAGAGAGCCAGGTCCTGAAACACGTATCCGATCTGGCGCTTTGCAGTTGGAACATTGACAGATGTCGATGTATCGAACAGAACCCAATCGTCGATCGCTACGTGGCCGGCATCGGGCAATAGCAGCCCAGAAACACAATCGAGAATCGAGGTCTTGCCCGCGCCGGACGAGCCAAAGAGAATCGTGAAGCCCGGTGCTGCATGGAACTCGAGATCGAGCGAGAAGGCATCGCGAGCTTGGCCGAACTGCTTGTGAAGCTGAACGGTGAGCGTGGAGGTCATTCGTTGCCGTTGTTGTAACACGCCTTGCGGAAGCTTTAACACAGAGGCCACGGGGAACACAGGGTAAACCAGGCCGGCGGATCTTGCGCATCTCAGATCACGGGGCCGATCCGATGCGGCCTTCGATTCAGCCCATAAACCACGGACAGCACGGCAAAACAAAATACCAGCAGCAGCAGCGAAGTTTCATGGGCGGCGGCATAATTCGAGGCCTGCACCTGGTCGTAGATATCGATGGAGACGGTGCGGGTAACGCCGGGAATATTGCCGCCTACCATCAGCACGACTCCGAACTCGCCCATGGTATGAGCAAATGTGAGAACAATGCCGGTGACGAGGCCGGGCACAGAGAGTGGAACGATCACGCGAAAAAAAGTCCGTAAGGGCGAAGCGCCCAGCGTGGCGGATGCTGCAATCAGTTTGCGGTCGATGGCAGCGAATGAAGCGGCAAACGGCTGCACGGCAAATGGGAGACTGTAAAGAATGGAACCGATCACGAGGCCAGTGAAAGTGAAGGCCAGGGTGTGGCCTGTACGAGCGATCCACAAGCGGCCCAGCGGACTGCGCGAACCGAGCGCTACCAAAACATAGAAGCCAAGTACGGTGGGCGGAAGAACGATGGGCAGTGCGACTACGGCTTCGACAAAAAACTTCCAGCGCCAGTGGGAGAAAGCAATCCAGCAGGCGAGAGGCAGGCCGAGCGCCAGCAGGATTGCGGACACGATGAGCGCGAGTTCTACGGTGAGGCCGAATGCTTGCCAATCAATCGACATGTTTCCTTCACTATTTCGCTTCGGGCAATGTAAATCCGTAGCGCTGCAATATCGCACCTGTTTCTTTTGTTTTCATGAACTCGATAAACTCCGCTGCCTCTTTACTGTGCTGCGAATGCGAAAGCACAACCGCGCCCTGATCGATTGGCGGGTAGGCGTCGGCTGGGACAAGCCAGTACTTCCCTTTCCCGTTCATTTCTGGCGCCTTGACGTGAGCCAGCGCTACAAAGCCGACCTGCGCATTGCCGGATTCCACAAATTGTGCGGCCTGGGAGATGTTCTCGCCCATCACCAAGCGGGCGGATACGCGATCATACAAGCCACCGTGCTTCAACGCCGCCACTGCGGCGCGCCCATAAGGGGCATGCTGCGGGTTGGCGATGGCAATCTTCTGCACGAATGGATCGAGTATGGCATTCATTCCATCGCGCTCGAAATCTAGTGGCGAGTTTGTCGTTGCCCATAGCACTAATTTTCCAACCGCATAACGATAGAGCGTGGCAGAAGAAGCGTGGCCTTCTTTGATGAGTTGCTCGGGATATCCCATGTCGGCGGAGAAGAATGCATCGAACGGGGCACCATTCTCGATTTGCTGAGTGAGCGCGCCAGATGCGCCAAAAGAAAGCTTCACTTCAATTCTCGTCTGCTTTTCGAAGCTCGCGGCGATGTCTTTCAGAGCCGCGCTCAGATCTGCGGCAGCCGCAACGTTGATTACTCTTTCCTGGCCCGCGGCCGAGACAGTCAATGTACACGCGAGAACAAATACCGCAACACGACGCACACTAGCTTTCATTTCCAATCCTCAATCCTTTCGCAAAGATTTGCAGGCAGCCAGTCCCGTCTTCCTGAACCACCGCGATGATCGAACTAGATTGTACAAGCCAATCCCGAGACTCAGGACCGCAACGGTGTTCACATTTTTCCCGAAGTGGGCCAACCATGCATGATTATTGCGCTTTTGCGTTGACCCGTGCCGGTCGTCTCTCGATACTGGCAGCCAAGCGTTGTCATGATGAATTCTTGTTCGCGGCACTTCGTTCGCTGTTTGTTCTTGCTGCTGTGCTTCTTCTTGGTGTTCTCTCACGCGGAGGGCCAGGGCGTGAAGTACACAGATACCGGAATTCGCGCCGCCAACCCGCTCGCTGATCATACGAAAGAAAAGGATGCATGGTTCTATCGCGGGCGCGTGGTGCCGGGAGCGAATTCCGCCGAGCTTCGGCGTCGCGCTTTCCAGACGAAGATGGAACTGCGAAAACGACGGGCCGCGGCGCCGAGAGTCGTTGGTGCCGGTGTGCCTGTATCGTTCACCGGCACGTGGACGCCGCTTGGTCCGGTGCCGCTAACATCAGACGCTAGCGGAATTGGCATTCAGGATTATCATCAGGTTTCCGGGCGCGCGACTGCTGTCGCCATCGATCCTGCCGACCCGAGCGGCAACACGGTCTACGTTGGAGGCGCGCAAGGCGGTGTGTGGAAATCGACGAACGCCGCCAACCCTACCGCTAACAGCATAACCTGGACCCCTTTGACGGACGATCAAGCGACGCTTTCCACCGGCTCGATTGCCATACAGCCCGGCAACACCAATCCCGCGCAGAGCGTGATTCTTGTGGGCACAGGCGAGGCAAATGACTCGAGCGATTCTTATTATGGCCTCGGAATTCTTCGTTCCGCCGACGCGGGGAATTCGTGGACGCTAATTTCGTCCGCAAATGGCGGGGCGCTTTCGTTTAGCGGTCTGGGTGGAACGTGCATGGCGTTCAGTAGCACGCAAACGAACACGGTCGTCTCGGCAATGGGTACGTCGACAGAAGGAGTTGTTAGCGGGGCCGCGACTACTAACACAATGCCTGGTTTGTATACGTCTGCCGACGCCGGACAAAGCTGGACCTATGATGCATTGCTAGATCCCGGCAACCAGCCAACCGACGGAACGTCGGCTACGTCTGTTGTCTATAACAGCGGAGCCGAAATGTTTCTGGCTGCGGTTCGTTATCACGGATTTTATTCTTCTCCGGACGGCGTGAATTGGACGCGGCTGACGAACCAGCCGGGGGGCGCTGTTTTGAGCACCACCGCGTGCCCGGCGGTTTCATCTTCGAATAACTTTGCCTGTCCTATTTATCGCGCCGAAATCACGGCGGTTCCCGCCCGAAACGAAATGTACGCATGGATTATCTCGCTCGATGCGAATGGAAACGCGGTAGATGGCGGCGTCTGGCAAAGTCTCAACGGCGGCGGTTCGTGGACTCAAATCAACGACGGCGGCATCACCACTTGCGGCGACAGCGAAGGCTGTGGCGTGGAGCAGGGATACTACAACCTGGAACTCATGGCAATGCCCAACGGGTCTGCGACCGATCTTTATGCGGGCACCATCAACCTCTATAAATGTTCCATCAGCTCTCTCAACCCCACGTGCAACACAACCGGTTTTTTGAATCTCACGCACGTGTATGGCTGCGACCCGATAGCCGCGCCGTCTCATGTGCATCCCGATCAGCATGCGCTGGCTTCTATGATTCCGACTGGAGGCAGCGACAACGGAGGCGGACTGATTTATTTTGCCAATGACGGTGGAATCTACCGCGCGCTCAATGCGTTTACAGGGTTGAGCGATGGTTCGTGTTCGGGCACGAATCAATTCGACGATTTAAATCAAAATCTGGGATCGATGACGCAATTTGTCAGCTTCTCCCAAGATCCTATGAACTCCGGAACGTTGCTGGGCGGAGTTCAGGGCGACGGCTCGCCAGCAACAGCAACAGCTCTCACCAGCTTAGGTTGGGGAAATGTTAACGGAGGCGATGGAGGCTTCAATGCCATCGATCCCAACGCAACTTCGAACTGGTTTACTTCCATCGCCGATGTTCCTCCGGGAGGTCTGAGCATTCAGGAATGCTCCAGCGGCGTCGATTGCCATGCGCAGAACTTCAGTGTTGTGGTAGGCAGCAATGACGTGGGTGGCGACGATGGAGCGTTTTACGTTCCATATGTGCTCGATCCGCAATCTTCAACCACTCTCGTGGTGGGCACGTGCCGCGTGTGGCGCGGGCCTCGGCTAGGCGGGTCGTACTCGGTGCTGAGTCCGAACTTTGAAACTTTGGGCTCTGGCAGTTGTTCGGGAAATGAGATCAACCTGGTACGGGCGCTTGCTGCCGGCGGACCGACTGACAGCAACGGTTCCGAAGTGATTTACGCGACGACTGATGGCTCGGGACCACTAAACGCAGGGTCGCCCGCTGGCGGAAATGTTTGGATCACTACGAACGCTACGGCCGGCACATTCGCCGAAGTGACACAGAATATCAATCCCAACCAGTTTCCGGTTTCCGGTGTAGCGATTGATCCGTCCGATCCCACGGGAAATACTGCCTACGTCACGATAATGGGTTTCACCGGCACTACCGGACATTTTTGGAAAACCACAAGCGCCGGTGCGACTTGGACGGACTTCACTGGCCAAGGCAGTACCGGTCTGCCCGACGTGCCGGCGAATGCTATCGTGGTCGATGCAAGCACGAGCACAGTTTTCGTAGGAACAGACGTAGGGGTATTTGCCAGCAGCACTGTGGCCCCGAGTTGGAGCGAGATGGGGCCGAATTTGAGCGGCGGACAATCCGGCTTTCTGCCCAATGTCGCGGTTACCGCGCTTGCCATCTTCGACGCTGGCAGTCAGAAACTCTTGCGCGCTTCGACCTATGGGCGAGGCATGTGGCAATTTGACTTGAATCCAGCGGCGGATTTCGCGTTGACTATCTCCAATCCTTCGCAGACGGTTTCATTGGGTCAAACAGCCACATTCAACGGCTCCGCCAATCCGCTCAACGGCTACAGCAACTCAATCACGCTGAGCTGCGTAGCGGGAACAACATTGCCGCCGAGGAGTTGTGTCCCGACGCCGTCTGTCGTTCAGCCGGGAACAACGGGCTTCACGGTAGCCGCAAGTGATGCAGCCGGAGTTTACAGCTTTAACATCCAAGGCGTCGGTTCCGATCCCAGCAATATTACGCATCAGGCGCCGGTAACGTTGCAGATCCTTAGCAGCGTCCCAGACTTCGTACTGAGCGAACCTTCGAATTTTCCCCTCGTTAAGGCGGGTAGCGTCATCACCGGCGCAGTCACAAACGTAGCCGCAGTCAATAACTTCGCCGGAACCGTGGCGCTATCTTGTTCGGTTTCGGCTGGGGGCGGAAACTGCAACGTTTTCCCTACGCAAGTCAGCACCTTCCCCAACTCCGTCGTTGTTACGGTGAACGCCACCGGAGTGAGCGCCGGAAGCTATCAACTGACCGTGCAAGGAACGTCCGGTTCGACGACTCACACGCTGACCGTGCCGTTCAATGTCAGCGACTACCAACTTGCGGGGACTCAATCTCTCACAATTGCGCCGGGCACACAGGGAACAGCCAACCTGACCATCACTTCCTTGAACTCTTACAGTGGCGAACTCCAGGCAACTTGCAATGTCTCCGCCTTGTCGCTGGCAACTTGTTCCTTCAGCCTGGGAAATCCAATCATTGTAAGCGGCGGATATTCCATCCCACTGGCAGCGACCATCGGCGTCGGCGCGACCACCCCGGGCACTTACGACGTCAACATCAACACGCTGGACTTACAGGACAATAACGGTCAGCCAGTTCACAACTTGTCAATTGCCGTAACCGTTCCGCCCGCGGATTTCAGTCTCAGCCCTTCGACCCAAAGTCAGACAGTCGTTGCCGGCCGGACGACTGGAGCTGTTTACAACTTCATTGTCGCGCCAAACCCGAGTGGATCGTCATTCCCAGGGTCTATCTCGTTGACTTGTCCTCACCTTCCATCTGGGGCGCAATGTGCGTTTAATCCATCAATGCCGATCACTCTGGGTAACGCCCCGGCGAATGTCGTCATGACGGTCTCCACGACTGCCACGACTTCGCCGGGAACTTATCCGTTGACGATCACAGCGACCTCGGGCACGCTCGCACACTCCGTCAGCGCGGTCCTGATTGTGACAGCAGCCGCAGCGCTCGATTTCAAGTTGGTGGCAAATCCGGCTTCCGGCAGCAGCGAAGCGGGAACCCCGGCCACGGTTTCATTGACGTTAACTTCGATGGCCTCAAGTGCCATTCAAGTCGCGGTAACTTGCGATGATACTTCGCTGCCCGGCGCGCAAAGCTGCTCACTGCTGGCCCCTCTGAGTCCGATTAGCGTGAACCCCGAAGCTTCCGTATCGGTGAGCGCAACCATCAACGTTCCGAACAACGCGACACCACAAAATTACAACATCGTCTTCAGCGCCCAGGATGCAACCGGAAGCCAGGCTGTCACGTTCACGCTCCAGATCGTTCCCACTTTCTCCGTCACGAACGCAACTCCCACGCAAACCATCACAACAGGGCAAACCACAGGCGCATATCAGCTAACTGTCGCGCCAAATCCGCCGGGGTCGTCGTTCTCCGGCGCAGTAACGCTTTCTTGCGGCTTTGGCCTTCCGCAAGGAGCGCAGTGCATTTTCAGTCCGTCCACGCCGATCACTCCGGGAAGCAGCGCTCAAAACGCCGTGATGACGATCTCCACCACTGCGGCTACCAGCGAATTGCGAATGCCTGTCGAACGCCGCGGGTATTTTTATGGCGTCAGTCTGATGCTGCCGGGAATCTTGCTCGCTTGGGGCTCGCCAAAGCGAAACCGGAGTCACTCGCGGAAAGCCATTTTCCTTGCGATACTGTTTTTGCTGGTGATCGGTTGGACATCCTGTGGCAGTGGACCTACGAGTACGAACAGCAGTACGACGAGCGGTCAGCAAACCACGTCCGGAAACTATACGATCACAGTCACTGGAACCTCGGGAGCGCTTAGTAGCAGCACCAATGTCGGCCTGGTCGTCGAAGCACCTTAGACGTCTAATTCTTGCTGCGGGCGTTGCCGGCTGATGCCCGATTCCCACTTCAATCTGGTTATCGTTGGCGCAGGCGTTGTTGGTCTCGCTACCGCGCTGGAAGTCACGCGCCGCTTTCCTCACTTAAGTCTGCTGGTGCTGGAAAAAGAAGACCGCGTGGCGCGCCACCAAAGCGGACACAACAGCGGAGTCATACACTCCGGTGTTTACTACAAGCCCGGCTCGCAGAAAGCGCGGCTCTGTGTCGCCGGCGCGGCGGCCATGGTCGAGTTCTGCCGCGAACACGGCATCCCGCACAATATCTGCGGTAAAGTGATCGTGGCCACTGACGAAAGTGAGTTGCCGCGACTGGAGGAATTGCGCCAGCGCGGGGAAGCCAACGGGCTCGCTGGGCTACGCATGGCCGGAGCCGGCGAACTGCGCGAAATTGAACCTTACGCAAGCGGCTTGCGAGCGTTGGTCGTACCTTCGACGGGGATCACAAATTACGCAGCAGTCTGCGAAAAATATGCAGAGATGATCTCGGCAGGGGGAAGCACGATTCTTACTTCGTCGCCGGTGACGGCGATCCGGCGCATGCCCAACGAAATCGTTGTGGAAACTCCAGGCAAAGTTTTGTCTGCGGACTTTGTTATCAACTGTGCGGGATTGTTCAGCGACCGCATCAGCCGAATGGCCGGCGATGATCCCGGAATCACGATTGTTCCCTTCCGTGGCGAGTACTACGACTTGGTTCCCGAGCGCGCACCGCTGGTGCGGGCACTGATTTATCCTGTGCCCGATCCTCGATTTCCTTTTCTCGGCGTACACTTCACGCGCCGCATTAATGACACCGTCGATGCCGGGCCAAATGCGGTGCTGGCGTTGAAGCGCGAAGGATATGGTCACGCCGATATCAGCGTGCGCGATCTCGCTGATGCATTTTCATTTCCGGGATTCTGGCGCATGGCGTCGAAACACTGGCGCAACGGGCTCGACGAATTTCGCCGATCATTTTCGAAACGGGCTTTTACGCGAGCGCTGCAACGGCTCGTGCCCTCGATTCGAGAAGAAGACCTCGTTCCCGGAAAGTCCGGCGTTCGTGCCCAAGCTCTGCAACGCGACGGCACCTTAGTCGACGACTTCAGCTTCGTCCATTCCGACCGAATGCTGCACGTGCTAAACGTTCCCTCGCCTGCGGCTACTGCCTCGCTCATGATTGGCAAAGCGATTGTTCAAATGGCAGCGGAAGAATTCGATCGCTTGAACTCCTCTTATCTGAAATAACAGGATCCGTTAGGACTGGATTAGCCCTCGCCTCTTGCCAGGCCATTCGAATGAGCCCCCGCAAAGCGTCGGCATGGATGCGGGACAAGCGAGCCAGAATCCACGGATAGTTGAGGTAGTGATCGGTGATGTAGTACGTCGAAGGGTCGGCCGCCATCATCTCAGCGCGCCTCTCAGCATCCGTACGAACGACCAGTGATTCGCCATCCTGATGAAACCGCAGAAACAATGCGCCCCCCACTTTGAACCCAGGCGTGCCGTAGGATGAGCATTCTTTGACGTTGTCTAGCGAAAGCGCGGTCTTACGAACGGTCTCGAAGGTCACAGGCATACACGTCTGGTCTTACAACGAATATCCGCGCGGTACTTCGGCAGAGACTAAACCGCAGTCTCTCACTTGTCAGTTCCCACCCAATTCCTTGGCCGCGTCTTCCAATGCTTTCTGATACTCCGCGTGGTATTGCGCGTAGCCCGGAGAGCCGGGATCATAAGCCACCAGCCAATCCTGCACATAGATTTCGAAGATCTGTACGCGCTGGCTGACGGCGAAGGGCAGCATATCGACTAGCGACCCTACGTCACCGGAGTGATCCGGTCGCGTCGGTCCGAGCGTTTGCAGAATCAGGGGAACCTTGCCGCGCGCCTGGCGGAAGATGCGGCACCAATCGGCCATGCAGGGCTTCCCCGCGGCATCGTTGCGCGCGTCATCCGCGGAGAGCCCCTGATTGCCGATGGCGATTCCATCTTTCACAGCGCGTTCCGCCACAGCGGCGGAAAAATCCAGCTTGGGCGGTTCGCCATAAGCGTTCAATCCCACCGCGAGTTGCTTCGGCGAGTTCAGCGACTTCTGATAGTCGAGCATGGCGAAGATATATTTTCGCCAGGTGTCGTCGGAAAATCCCTGGTCTTTCATGAAGTACATGCAGGCGGGGAAAATCTCGCCACCGGCGCCGAGTCCAAACCGAATATAGCCGACGGCCGGATTCGATCCGAAATGCTCGACGACGGCGCTGATAAACGATTGATAACTGCTCATGAACTCAGAATTCCAAAAGACCGGCACGTGTCCGAAGGCCGGGCAATTCACGGACGGCACCTTGGCGAAGACCCATTCGGGTGTAGCGCTCGCGTTCTTGCTGTAAGTGGTAGCCCAGACAATCAGATTGACTTTTTTCCCTGCCTTGACCCAGGGTGCGATTTGCCCTTCGATCGAAGACCAGTCATAGCGTGGATTAGCCTGTGGACCGCGGTCTATCTGATTCCACACTAGATAAAAATTAGCGCCGCAGACGGCTGGGTTGTGCAACAGAACGCTGGCGCGCGCATTGACCTTCGCTCCTGGGAACAAAATCACGAACAGTCCGTGGGGCGCATTCGGCATTTCGACGCTCGTGCCCGGCGCGCTATCGGAGCACTTTGGCGAGGCTTCACGCATGGCCGTTTTTTCCTTACTTGGGGGGCCGCTTTGTGCGTTAGCAGTGGAGCGAATAACCGCGAGCGCTAGTAAGAAAAACAGTATCTTTGCGATCCTGTCGATTTCGAGCGATAAATCCCATCGCAGCCACTTCATCTCAGCGTCCCTTACTCCCTGTGTCCCTTGGAACCGAGCCAACCTTAGGCGTTGGCCAAATTCTAACCGGACCGATGTTTTCCACAATCGATTCTACCGCGCCCGGTTGCAGCCGCGAAAAATAACCCCGCATATGGCGCTAAGTGCTTGACCTGCATGGGGTGGCGTGTCTTTCTTAAAATATTACTTTTTGCATCTTGACCGCACCAGTTCATACTGTCATACTAGGTTGCCTCTTCCCCAAGTGGATTCGCGGCGGGCGAATCTGCTGTTCTTACTAGTACTCTCCCTAGCGAGTTTCTGTGAGTGCCGAGCCACAGATTCCTCTTCCGTCGCTTCGTCTGCGGGAAGAATTTCGCTCGGCAAGGGCCAGGCTTTGCTGTCCAAGTCACTTTAAAGAATGCCCGTTCGGGGATACAGGAGCCGGGAGGGCTCTCATCTTCGCAACAGGGCATCTGGAGGCTGTTCAATGATATTCCGGAAGAGTTGTTTTGTTGCGGCGGTAGCGATTACGGCTCTGTTGGCTTGCTCGTTTGCGGTGGCTGGCGAAGTCGAAGGCCCGATTATGAAGGGCGAAGTCAACCATACAATTTCCCGTCCGATGCGCGACTATGCGCCGGCTCGCGTGGTTCAGCCGGAAGTAGCGCAAGCGGAAAAAGCGGCGGTAACCAAAGGCATCTCCAGCGTACTCACCTTTGCTGGGCAGGCGACCAAGGGCCAGTTGTATCCCGATGCCATCGGCGCTGTGGGCCAGACGCAGTACGTTCAGTTGGTGAACAATGCGTACACGATCTACAACAAGACGACTGGCGCAGTAATCGCCGGACCGATCGCGGAAAATTCGTTGTGGTCTACGTTTGGCAGTTCGTGCCAGACCGCGAATAATGGCGACGGCACCGTGGACTACGATCAGGCAGCTAATGTTTGGGTTTTTTCGCACCACGCGGTGCCGGCCGGCGGCCCGTACCTGAATTGCGTCGCCGTTTCGACGAGCCCCGATGCCACCGGCACGTATTACCTCTACGCCTTCCAGTTGACCCAGCAGTGGCCCGACAAACCGAAAATCGGCGTTTGGCCTGACGCTTATTACGTCTCGCAAGACATATTGACCACGACCACCAAGGACTTTGTGCGTTCTCAGGCCTGCGCGCTGGAACGCAGCGCCATGATCGCGGGCACCTTCGCCAACACGGTTTGCTTCCAGGGCAGCATCAGCTTGCCTACGTTCGTGGTTACAAACTGGGATGGGCAAGCGCCGCCGCCCGCGGGAGAAGTAGCTTTCTTCTGGCAACTCGATCAGCGGCCGAACCAGGGACGGAACACCTTGAACGCATTCCAGTTTCATACCGACTGGACCACCCTGGCGAACAACACATTTACCGGCCCAGTCACCGTCGCCCTGCCGCCCTATACCGATACCTGTCCGAATCTGAAGCCCTGCATTCCCCAACCGGGAACTACCAACATCGTGCAAGGATGGGGCGACCGTTTGATGTACCGGATCACCTATCGCAACTTCGGCACCTATGAATCCATCGTGATGACGCATAGCGTCACTCAAGGAACTGGCACTGCGGGACACGGAGCGATTCGGTGGTACGAATTCCGCACGCCATTGACGCCGACGATTTACCAGTCGCAGACGTATTCGCCGGATAAGACTACTTGGCGCTGGATACCTTCGGCTGCGCAAGATCAGTTCGGCGACATTGCAGTCGGATATGGCGTTACGAGTTCGACCGTGTATCCTGGCCTGTCTTATGCGGGACGCCAGCTCACAGACAAGCTCAACACCCTCGAATTACCGGAAATCAGCCTGGTGGTCGGTGGTGGCGCTCAGCAGGCCACGAATCAAAACTGGAGCTCGTACACCAGCATGACCGTGGACCCGGTGGACGATTGCACTTTCTGGTATACAGGGCCGTATTACAAGACGAGCTCGCTGGAAGGCTGGAGCACGATCATCACATCCTTCCGCTTCCCAAGCTGCACAAATTAAATCATGCGATGTCTGGGCCTCCGCAAGGAGGCCCAGGCGTTTTCCCTCTACTCCCTTCGTCGCTAGCCTAAGAAGGAGTTTTCTCATGAAGTTCTCCCTCCGTTCATTCCTGCTCCCGATCTTGTTGTCGAGCTTCGCCGTTTCCCAAGTTACCGTCAAATCCTTCGAGGGAATCGACGCATCGACGCCAGGCAATATGGCGACGTTGCGCGTGGTTGACCCCAACGGCGCGGTTGGCACCAAACAGTATCTGGAATGGATCGACACGGCTTACCAAGCCTTCGACAAAACCACGTTCAAGCCGATATTTTCTCCGCTGCCGGCAGGAGACACGCCGTGGGTGCAAAATGGCGAACCAAATTGCGTAGGAACTGCCGGCAACGGTGTGGCGTTGTTTGACCACCTTGCCCAACGTTGGATCATGGCAGTTCGTCAAGGCAGCACTACCACTCGCACGTACTATTTCTGTATCGCTGTCTCAAACACGGACGATTTTACGTCTGCGACCTTCAAGTGGTTCGCGTACTCGCAATTGCTGGACAGCATCCTTGGCACCAACTCCCATGGGCACACCTATTTTCCCGACTACCCGAAGATCGCCACCTGGGACGATGCTTACTACGTGACCATCGATCTAGAAGATCCCGACAATGGTTATCAGGAAGTGGGAGTGGTCGCCTGCGCTTTCGACCGTTCTAACATGCTCAAGGGGACGACGATGCGCCCGCCGCAGTGCTTCCAGTATCCCGCTACTCTTGGTCCACTGTTCCTTGGCCATAGCCTGCTTCCGGCCGATGTGGAAGGCACGACGGGCCCGGTGGCTGGAACGCCGGAAAGTTTCGTCAGCATCGAGAATCCATCGTCGGGAAGTTCTTCAACTACGCTCAACTTCTGGCAGTTTCATGTGAACTGGACCTCGCCGTCAAAATCTACGTTCACCGGACCGACGCCCACTACTGTCACCTCTTATATTCCCGGCTGCTATGACGTTTCCCAACCTACAAACACGGTCTGCGTGCCTGAGCCGAGCACAAAGACAACGAACAACTTTATCGACTCGTTGGGAGACCGGCTGATGCACCGTTTCGCGTATCGCCGCTTTCCTTCGGCGCCGTCGCAAACGTGGGTGGTGACGCAAGCTGTGCAGGCAGGGTCGGGAAGCCTGACGAAGACTGCTGTCCGATGGTATGAATTCAGCGCTCCCGCGACTCTGCTCAAGTCGGGTACGATCAATCCCAGCGACGCGAATTTCCGCTTCGTGCCCAGCGCTGCCCAGGATCAGATGGGAAATATGGCTATCGGCTACAGCGTTTCTGGAACCGCGCTCAGCCCGTCGATTCGAGCTTCGTATCTCAACCTACGTGGTGGTTCGAGCACGCCTGTCGAGTTCAACATCCTCGCCGGCAAAGCCGACGAGGAGAATGCCTATCACTGGGGCGGCTACAACAGCATGACCGTGGACCCCATCGACGATTGTACTTTCTGGTACGTGAACGAATATTTCACCACTCCGCAGACGGGAACGACGGTCACTTGGCGGACCAGGATCAGCAATTTCAAGATTCCAGGTTGCTAGGGAATGACCACGACCTTGCCGAACATCTGGCTTTTTTCCAGGTATTCGTGCGCCGCGCCCAGCTCTTGCAGTGGGAACGTGCGGTCGACTACTGGTTTGAGTCGCCCCGCGAAAACGTGGCCGAGAACTTCGTAAAGTTCGGACATGGTTCCCATGTAAGAGCCGAGCAGCGTCAACTGGCGGGCGAAGAGATGACGGAGATCGATCTTCACGTCGGGGCCCGTAGTCGCGCCGCAGGTCACCAGCGTGCCGGCTGATTTCAGCGACTTCATGCTTTCGTCCCAGGTGGCTGCGCCGACGTGCTCGAGAACGATGTCGCAACCTTCCTTGTTCGTAATCTTGCGAACCTCGTCGGAGATCTTTTGTTTGTAGTGGTCGATCGCAAAGTCGGCGCCCAACGCCCGGGCTTTTTCGAGCTTAGCGTCACCGCCAGCAGTGGTAATAACCCGGCAGTGGAAGAGCTTCGCGATTTGAATCGCGGCGATGCCCACGCCAGAGCTGGCACCTAGAACGAGTACGGTCCGTCCCGGACGAATTCCGGCGCGCCCTACCAGCATGTGCCACGCCGTGAGAAAGACCAGAGGCACGCTGGCGGCTTGGTTGAAGTCGAGCGAATCGGGAATCGGAATTACGTTGGCGGCTGGAACGGCGATCAGTTCGCAGTTGCCGCCGTCAACAGCGTTGCCCAGCGCGGTGAATTCGCGGCACTGATTCTGCAACCCAGCGACGCATTTTGAACAGTGCCCGCAGAAGTGCATGGGAGCGAGAACGACGCGCCGGCCGGGGCTAAATCCTGTGACGTATTCGCCGGATTCAACGACTTCTCCGGCAATATCGCTGCCGAGGATGTGAGGCAGCTTGACTCCGGGAAGACCTTTGCGAACCCAGAGGTCGAGATGATTGAGGGCGCAGGCACGCACGCGGATCAGCACTTGATCTTTGCGCGGTTGCGGGTCAGGAACGTCTTCGTAGATCAGAACTTCGGGACCGCCGAATTGGTGGAGGCGAACTGCTTTCATTTGTAAATCTCCTGCGATTTTGCAGGCTAGCATACCTAACCTAGGTTTGACTCCCGCTGTTAACCGACTGATAATCAAGCCTGCAAGACTGTTCTCAATGGACATCTACGAGCAGATCGTGGAATTGCGGCGTACGGGACGGCGCGACCATCGTCAATGTGCGGGGATCGATTCTTTCGTTTCGCACGGCGAAGATGCTGGTACGCGACGACGGCTCGATCGTCGGTATGATCGGCGGCGGATGCGTGGAGGCGGACGTTTGGCCGGCCACACGCGAAGTCAGGGAATCGGAGAAGCCGCGCACCCTGACTTTCGATCTGAATCAGGATCCCCAAGTACGATACGGGCTCGGTGTGTGGTGGCACGCTGGAAGTTTTTGTCGAGCCAATTTTGCCGCCGGCATTGCTTTACATTTTTGGAGCAAGGGCATGTGGCTGTGCATTTATGTCAAGCCGCGGCCAATGCAGGTTTCGACGTGATTGTCGCGGATGACCGTACTTCCTATGCGACGAAGGATCGCTTCCCTGCCGCCCGCGAGACCGCTCTGGATTTCGATGAAGCGATGAAGACGCTCGATCCGCGTGAGTCTTCTTATATTGTGATCGTGACGCGAGGGCATCGTGATGACATGCGCATCCTGGGCTGGGCGGTCCAAACACCTGCGCGATGTGGGCATGATCGAACGAAGGGCAAGGTAATCGAGATTTTCAAGACACTGCGACAGGAAGGAATTCCGGAGCACTTGTTCGAGCACGTACACGCCGGTCGGGTTGGACATCGGAGCGATTACACCGGAGGAAATTGCGGTGGCCAATACCGCGGAGTTGATCGCGGTGCGGCGGCACGCGAAGGTTGCGCCGCCACACATGAGCTGGTTTAGAGTCAGTGGCTAGGGATCAGTAGCTGGTGATCAATGAGTTCGCGAGTTCGCGTAATTCTTCGATTTTGTTGCAATTCATGGTTTCAGGGATGAAGATCCTGATCGCGAGATAACTCTGCACCGATTCAAATCCGCTACCAGAAACGACGGTTGAAAATCTTATGGTGCGCGCGCCTAGTTTTGCCGGAGTGATTCTTGCCGCCGGTGAATCTTCGCGCATGGGCATGGACAAGGCATTGCTGCCGTGGCCCCCAGCGGGCAAAGGACGGGGGCCGAAAGACACATTCCTCTCCGCCGCCATTCGATCCCTGGCAATCTCCACGGACTTCATTTTGGTGGTTGCGGGCAAGAACAAATTGCTGCTCGCTCCGATTGTTTATAGCAACGGCGCCACACTCATAGTGAATCCAGACCCTAGCCGAGGGCAATTCAGTTCCCTCCAGATAGGATTGCAGGAAGTTCTTAATCGCGGACGTGACGCGGCACTCGTTACCCTTGTCGATCGCCCGCCTGCAGCCGCAGCAACAATCCAAAACTTGCGCAACGCGTTTGCAGCATCGAGCGATGAGACATGGGCGATCATTCCTGAGTTTTCAGGAAGTCACGGCCACCCGATTGTCGTGGGCCGTGAAATGATCGAAGCGTTTTTGCGGGCGGAGCCGACTTCGACAGTGCGCGAGATATTCGGAAGAAACCAGGATTCCCTCAGATACGTGGCGGTTGACGATCCTTGCGTGGCCTTGCATATCAATACGCCACAAGAGTACGCGCAACTGGGGTTACAGGACAACAACGTGTAGCGGTTCGGGCGGTTTATTCTCTTTTCTCACCTTTTCCCGTACTCTTCTAATTCCGGCAGAAGATGGCACAGTCATTTTCCGTTGCCGGTCAAGCTGCGCATACTTCATGAATGCATTTGTTGAATCCGTACTCCAATCGAAGCCTCGGGTCGCCGCCTTTGATTGCGATGGCACACTTTGGTCGGGCGATGCCGGAGAAAGTTTCTTTGCGTGGGAGATCAAGCAGGGAATTATTTCCAAGTCTTTGGGCTTGAAGATGCAAGATCGCTATGCGGAATATAAAGCCGGCCGCGTCAGTGAAGAAGAAATGTGCGGGGAACTCGTCACCATGCACGCCGGCATGCCGGAAGCAGAATTGATTAAAGCGTCGATAGAGTTTCTGGATCAGTCATTTCCCGGTCACATATTTCCTGAAATGCGCGATCTAGTACAGCGACTGCTGGCGAGCGGTTGCGACGTATGGGCGGTTTCATCCTCAAATGAGTGGGTGATTCGGGTTGCCATGAAACGTTTTGGTATCGCCCACGATCACATCCTTGCCGCCGCGGTTGAAATCGAAAATGGCGTGATCACGAATCGCCTCATTCGAATTCCTTCAGGACACGGTAAACCGAAGGCCCTGTGCGAAGTTGCCGGACGAACGATTGATGCGGCATTCGGAAATTCACGATGGGATATGGAAATGCTGGAGATGGCAGGGCATGCCTTTGCCGTGAACCCAAACCCCGACTTGCTGGCTGCGGCGCGGGCGCGGGGCTGGACAGTTTACTTTCCCGAGCAAGTTCGGCACGAGTAGGATTAACCCGAAGGAAATACTTTACCGAATGCGTGCCATGGATACGCCAATTCGCCGGCCTGCCGTGGCCGGGCGCTTCTATCCCAGCGACCCAGAACGGCTACGTGAAGAAGCCGGCGCCTATCTTTTTTCATCTACTGCCGGAAACGAATCGCCGATTAATGCCATCGGATGCATGGCGCCCCATGCGGGTTATATGTATTCCGGCCACGTTGCAGGAGCTGTATTTGTCCACCTAGAAGTTCCCGAACTCTGCATCGTACTTTGCCCAAATCACACTGGCATAGGTCAGGCGCTTGCGATCATGAGCGATGGCGAATGGGAAACTCCGTTCGGTAACGTGCCCATTGATGGAGCTTTCGCAGCAGAACTTAAAGGCCGATTCGGTGCTCTCCAAGAAGACGCATCTGCGCATCGTGCCGAGCACGGCGCTGAGGTCGAGTTGCCGTTCCTGCAACTGCGGCAGCCGAAGTTGAGATTCGTTCCCATTGCGATCGGCACCGGTCGCTTCGACTTGCTCGAACAGCTCGGCGAAGCTCTTGCCACGACCATTGCCCTTCAGCGCACTCCCGTTCTCATCGTTGCTTCCAGCGACATGAATCACTACGAGTCCGACGCAATCACGCGTATCAAAGATCATCAGGCCATCGAAAGAATTCTCACGCTTGACCCGCAAGGACTCTATGACGTGGTCGCTCAGCAAGCCGTTAGCATGTGCGGCTTCGGCCCGGCGGTGACGATGCTCACCGCGGCAAAGAGGCTCGGCGCAAAATCGGCGGAGTTGGTGAAGTACGCCACCTCCGGAGACATTTCCGGCGACCGCGAAAGGGTCGTCGGCTACGCAGGAGTAGTCATATCCTGAGGTACATTCGTAACTTTCCTAGGCTCCCAGCCTCCGCTAACCTGCCCCAAGTGTAACTTGAGGGCAACTATGGATAGCCGTTATTGGCTGTGGCTCGGGGCTCGTCTTGTCGTGGCCATAGTCATTGTGGGGTGGGCAGCCAGCTACTTGTTTCCCGGGGGCAATGGCGAGAAAGAATTCCAACGATCCCTTGACGCAATGAAGCAGGTCCGCGCCGTGCGAGTGGCGACCATCGCTGATGCCACGGCCACTCAACATATTGAAATGTCATGGGACTTGGTTTGCTCGCAAGACGCCTTCCATTACAAGTGGCACCTGGTGGAGTCCGACCCTGACAAGGCGGCAGACATCAATCAGGAAGAGATTCACGTTGGAACCACTTCGTATGAACACCGGCCGGATGATTCCTGGAAACCGGGAATTTCCTCCATTGGGTCGACCAACCCCAGCGGCGTTTGCAAAATGCTGGCGCAAGGAACAGACAGCCGGGTTTTGCCCGACCTGGCCACCATGATCAAGCGCGGCATCATCCAAAAAGGCGACAAGAAGACAGTGAACGGAGTGCGTTGCCGCGAATGGAACGTAACCATTAAGGGCGGCCCAAGTCGCCTTGAGCACGACACGGTGTGTCTCGGACTGGACGATCATCTACCCTACGAATCGACCGTGGACTGGCAACACGCGCGCACTACGTACTCCGATTACAACGCCTCATTCCACCTCGAACTTCCCGCTGCCCTGCAATCGGCCAGCGCAACTTCCGGCAACTAAATTATGCGCAGCGCCCGGCCCAGAACGATGATGAATCAGCGGGAACCCACTGAACTCGTGCGCCTGAAGCAAATTGTCATTCGATGCCTTGTCGCCGCTGCGATTGTGATCTGCGCTCTGGCGGCGGCGCGGGCAGGATGACTGCCTCTCTCGGCGAATCGCCGCGCGTGATATCTGGCATTGCTGAAGCAATGTCCAGATGTTCGCCGTTGTGATTGTCGGCAAAGAACGCCTACTGTCGGAAACCTCAGTGATGTCCGCTGGCGCTCCCGCTGTGACTAGAGCTTGCGGCACTACCGTGCACACCGGCAGACACGCTGGTTTCCCCGCGCGCCGAGCCGTACGAGCCGCCCGCACGTGCGCCGGAACTAGAGTTGGACATCGCACTGAATTGCGGTGCAGGCCGAACTTGTAGCAGGCCGGACTTCGCCACCTCCCGGTTCAAGGGCTTCAAATTTCCCAACGATCCGCGCGGAACGCCGATTCCCGCTGACCCCGGTGCCAGCGTCAGATGCGATGGAAGCACGGGTGAGAGCACCGGCCCTCCCTTGCCGACAACAACCGTATTGATCGTTCCTGTGGGAGCAACTGGTGCGTGGAAGCCAGCCGCCGGTGTTCCCGCATATCGAGGTATAGCAGCCCAACTGTTCCATGATCCTGGCTGCCACATCCAGCCAAAACCCGGAACCATCCTCCAATTGCCGTAGCGATAGGGCATCCATCCCCACGGATAGGCGGACACGAACATATAGCCCATGCCGGGATACCAAGACCAGGCTCCATCCATAAATGGATCCCATCCCGCGTTGGTGAAATACGGCTGCCACATCATTCCGTAGCCCGGGACAGTCATGTAAGAACCGTAATAATTCAAGTCACTGGAACCGTAGGCATAGGGCGAGGAATTGTTCCTGGAATATTGATCGTGATACTCGACCGCCTGTTTATCCCACGAGTCTAGCGGCTCTTCTTCGATGTTAGCAGCGAGCGTCGCCTTATCGTCGTCGGCGTTGAAGGTGACCATTTTCTTTTTGCCGACGGTCACTGCGCCCGACGGACCAGCCAGTTGAACCTCGCCTTTGAACACGGCGAACTTCGTCAGCTCCGGGGATGTGTCCACGCGAAAGTGTGCGGCGTGGTCCAGATCGACTTTCTCGCGCGAAAAATTCAGGGTGAACTGATCGCTCGTCTTGCCCAGCCAGTTCACATACGCGGTGCCATCGGCTAGATTGACCGCAGAAAGGCGGACACCCGAATCGTTCAGGCCCAGCCTGCTGAATTCAATGCGCGAGTTCGGCGCCACACGCAGCGTGCTGCCATCTTCGAATTCGATCTCGACGCGGCCGTTGTCGCGGGTGCGAATCTGCGTCCCCTGCGTGACCGGCAAGTTGAGGAATGCGCTTTCAAATCCCATGCCCGAGTTCTTATCGATCTGCACCGAGCCATGCACGTCGCTCAAGCGAACAATGCGGGCTTGCGAATCGGCCTGGGCCGGCATGGCGAACACGGCCATCAGCAGAACGATCAAACAAAATGTGGATGAGCAAAGAGAAAAGCGACGGATGGAACCGAAGCGGTTGGACATGGCAACCCCCCAGAAGACCTTCTTCTGGTATTAGAACACGCTTTACAAGAGCGAGTTGTAAAAGTATTCGCTCGCAGTCGTTGAGAGAACCCCAACATCGCCTTGCTGTGCTCGGCGGGACAGCCCCTTCGGCTCCGTTTAGGCAGGCTAAGAGCGGCTATCCCACATTGAATGCGCCCCCGGCGGCACATGTGGTTCTGGCGTAAGTTCTCTGTCGCCGGCTCCCAAGTGTGATAATCTCCCCCGGAATTATTTCCCCCTTCAGAAATACATAAACTGGAGTGATCACCAAATGACTTCGCACAGAGCGGTATTTGTTTTCATCGCACTCATGGCCGCGACCGCATGCCTATCGGCTCAGGATCGGTCTTATGGACGTTCTGTAGTCATAACGAAGTATGGCATCGTGGCGACCAGCTACGTTCAGGCCTCTCAGGCAGGCGCAAGAATTCTGGAGCAGGGCGGTTCCGCGATTGACGCCGGTATTGCGGCTAACGCTGTGTTAGGAGTTGCCGAGCCCATGACGAATGGAATGGGCGGCGATCTTTTCGCGATTTACTGGGAGGCGAAGACGGGCAAGCTCTATGGCTTGAATGCCAGCGGATGGGCACCGAAAGCGCTAACTGTCGAACATCTGAAAGCCAAAGGCGTAACCGAGATGCCGCAATCTGGTATCGATTCCGTGACTGTACCGGGCGCTGTCGACGGATGGACGAAGCTGCACGACCGGTTCGGCAAGCTGCCCTGGCGCGATCTTTTTCAGCCCGCCATCTTTTATGCGGATCATGGTTATCCGGTGCCGGAGCTTATTCATGACTACTGGAAAGCCGCTCTGCCAAGATTGATGGAGAATCCGGAAAGCCAGCGGGTCTTTTTGCCAGATGGCAAAGTGCCAGAAACCGGTCAGATATTTCGCAATCCCGAGATGGCGCAGGCGCTAACCCGGATTGCGAACGAAGGTGAGTCGACGTTTTACAAGGGAGCGATCGCACAGGCCATATTGAAAACCTCGGCGGATATCGGCGGCACGATGTCCGCCGACGACCTGACTCAGTATTCCGCGGAGTGGGTCGAGCCCATCTCGACCCGATATCGAGATTGGACAGTCTACGAACTGCCGCCGAACGGCGATGGCATGGCGGCCCTCGAGATGCTGAATATTATGGAGCAATTCCAACCCGCTCCCGGCGGACCTCACAACGCCTCGGAGTTGCATACCAGGATCGAAGCAATGAAGCTGGCCTATGCCGACGTCAAGGCTTACGACGGCGATCCCAGGTTCGGCAACATCCCGGTGAAGCAGTTACTCTCCAAAGAATACGCGGCTAAGCGGGCTCGCCTGATCGATCCTGCCAAGGCCAACTGCGCTGTCGCGCCCGGCGCACTCTCCGGAAGCGACACGACCTACTTTTCCGTAGTCGACCGCGACGGAAATATTCTCTCCATCATTCAGAGCAACTATTCCTCGTTTGGCTCCGGGGTGACAGTGCAAGGAATGGGCTTCGCGCTGCAGAATCGTGGCGGCCTGTTTTCGCTTGACCCTAAGTCGCCCGATGTTCTCGCCGGACGTAAGCGGCCCTTTCACACCATCATTCCTGCATTCATGGAAAACGGAGATCAGCACATCGGCTTCGGCATTATGGGCGGGATGAATCAACCGCTGGCGCACGCGCAGTTTGTCTCGAATGTTGTGGACTACAAGATGAATATTCAGGCCGCGATGGAAGAGCCGCGGTTTACCGTCGATGCAAAACTAGGATGCAATATCGTTATCGAGTCGCGCGTCACACCCGAATCGATGGGGCAGCTCACGAAAATGGGACACGTCCTCGAAGTGCGCAAAGAATATTCGACGACGATGGGGCGAGGGCAAGCTGTACTCCACGACAGCACGACCAAAGTTAACTATGGCGCTTCGGACCCGAGAACGGATGGCGCCGCAGTACCGGAAGCGCCGAGATATTCGGATCGATAGGAATTTTGCCGAGAGGCGGCGCAAAATGACGGCGGCAGAAGTTTCCGCTTCAGCGGCGCTTTAACGCTTCCAACTCTTCCAACGTGCGTGGCCAGTCTGATCCCAACAGCCGGGACAAACTGCGATCCGCTAGAACTTTGCCGCCCGTCTGGCAGCGGGCACAGTAATTTGTTTCTTTGTCGGCGTAGCGAATGCGCAGAACTTTGTCGCCACATCGTGGACAGGGCTGGCCATAGCGGCCATGCACTGCCATGTCTTTGCGAAATGCGGTGACCTTTTCAGGGAAGGTGGTTCTCGCCTCGGCGCCGAGCTGGTCTATCCAGAACTGGAGCGTGTGGCGGGTCGCGGCGAACAATCGCTCCCATTCGCGCGATTGCAGCTTTTGCGTGAGCGTAAGCGGCGACAGTTGCGCCGCGTGCAGGATTTCATCGGAATAGGCGTTACCGATGCCGCTCAGCAGGCGGGGATCGGTGAGCGCGCGTTTGAGTGTATGGTTTTCGGTGGTCAGTGTCGCGCGAAAGGAATCGAGGTCGGCAGAGAAGATGTCGATTCCTCCGGCGTCGAGGGAGCGCAAGGCTTCCTCGCCGCTAAGAATGTGCAACGATGCGCGGCGTTTGGCGCCGGCTTCAGTGAGGACCAAAGAGCCATTAGGAAAATCGAAGGCAGCGAGACTGTTACGACCAGCTAGCTTTGCTCCAGGTGCGCGCCAGTGCAGGCGACCCGCAATCATCAAGTGAAGCACCAGCCAAAGATCCTTTTCTCGTTCATGATCGTCCAGGCCAAAGGCGATTCGCTTCCCGACTCGCCGCAGTTCGCGCACTACGCGGCCCTCCACACTGGCAAGGGGCGGTTGCGTGGTTCGCAGCAGGAAGGCGCTGGCCACACGTATCCGCTCTAATGGCTGACCTATGATGCGCGGTTCAAGCGCGCTGATATAGGCGGTGATGTCCGGCAGTTCGGGCATGAGTAATGGTCTTGTCCGTCGTTACTGGCGTTGTTTCATCTTCCCGATTGGGATAGCATAGACTCGCTCTGGCGGTTCTCCCACCTCGTTCATTCCTTACCCGTAATTCAAGCATGTGCTGCAATGGATGTGCAATCTGGCGCGGTCGCTCGTAAGGCCACACAATATATAGTGTTATATTGCTTGACCCCGGCCCGATTTCACCGTTACAGTAGCTTAAATTTGTGCTCGTCTCTCCAGCCCGAGGCGAAGAATGGTCTGGCGTGGGTCGAACAGCATCGCATTCGCAGCGGGAGGAATCCGCTTGGTAAACAGCTCATGTGCTGCCGAGGTTCGTTGTGGACACTCTGGACGGATCAAAATCCCACCCTGCGCACAAAACGCGCAAAGGTGGGGCATCCAAAATGTTATGAGCGAAAAACTGGCAACTGACCACTGGTCACTGCTTTCAAGGAGTTGGCATTGCTCAAACTGAAGCGTCTTCAGATTCTCGGCTTCAAGTCGTTCTGTGACCGCACCGAACTCAAGTTCCACGGGGACGGCATTGCGGCCATCATCGGGCCCAACGGGTGCGGCAAGTCGAATATTGCCGACGCTATCTCCTGGGTGCTGGGCGAGCAGTCGGCCAAGACCCTGCGCGGATCGCGCATGGAAGACGTAATTTTCGCTGGAACGCGCGACCGCAAACCCACGGGCATGGCCGAAGTGTCTTTAACGCTGATCGATCCTGTCGTCTATCCCGGCACTGATGCGGGCGCGCCGACCGAAATCGATATTCACGACGACATGCCTGAGGGCATGCTTGTTGAGGGCCGTGAAGAGCATATCTCCGAAGGACGCATTACCGAGAATTGGGATGAGGCCGCGATTCGCGCACGCAGTGCCGAAGCAACCGCGCGCGCCGTGGAAGATGCGCAACCGGGCCGAACCGAGGAAATAGAAATTCCCCGCTCGAAGATCACCACTATCGCCGTGGCTTTCCCCGACGATGAACCAGTCTTCGCTTTGCCTGTACATACCGTGGTTGCTTCGGTGGGAACCACCGCGCCGCAAGTCGTGCTCAAGATTCGCCGTCGCAAGTTCAACCAGCAGCGATTTCGCGATGGTGAAATCGTGGTTACGCGCCGGCTGTTCCGCTCGGGCGACAGCGAATATCTCTTAAACGGCAAGTTGTGCCGACTGCGCGATATTCAGGAACTCTTCATGGGCACCGGCCTGGGCCCTGAGTCTTACGCGCTGATTGAGCAGGGACGCATCGGTCAGATTCTCAGCAGCCGCCCCACTGACCGCCGCGCGATTCTCGAAGAGGCCGCGGGCATCACGAAATTCAAAACCAAGAAGCGTCTTGCCGAAGCGCGCCTGGAAGACGCCAAGCTCAACCTGAATCGCGTTAACGACATCTTCGAAGAAGTCACCCGCCAGATGAATTCGCTGAAGCGCCAAGCCTCCAAGGCCGAGCGTTACGCCAAGTTGCGCGGAGAAATGCGCTCTAAGCTTCGCGTGGTGTTGGCCAGCAAGTTCACGGCGATCGAGCAGGAAAGCGCCGAACTCGACACTCAGATCAATGGCCTGACGGAAGAAATGCAGCGTCGCGCGGAAGCCGTGCAGCAGCTCGAATGCGAACACGGCGAGCGCACGCAACGCGGCTATTCCATTGAGACCGAACTGCGCGAGAACCGCGAACGCATTAGCCAGATTACCCTCGAAATCGATCGGGCGCAGGCCCGCCGACGCCATAACGAGGAGCGTTGCGCCGAGTTGACTATCCGTTCAGCTTCGTCCGAGGCAGAGTTGGCGCAGGCTCAGCATCGCCTTACCGCGCTTGAGGATGAACGCGATTCCAATCGCCAGTTGCTTGAATCAGCAGCCACCGAAGTCGCAGATGCACAAAGCGATCTCGCCATATTCCAGCAGGAAGCGGCCGCAACATTCGCCAGCCTCGCCGACCTTGAGCGTCAGCAGGAAGAGTCGCGCGTGGCCGTCTTTGACACCGTGTCGTCTGTTTCGCGGCTGCGCAATCAACTTGCTCAAGCGGAGGAACGGCAAGCCGGCGCTGACCGGGAAACCCGGCGCCTCCAAGCCGAAATCAATAATGCGAATATTCAGGTAGAAGCCTTTGGCGGACAACGCGGACAGCTCGCTCTCGAATTCGAGACGGTTACGCAACGCGCCAGCGGCATCACCGAAGAGATCGGCCAACTGCGCCGCCTGATCGAATCGAAAAAGCTTGATGAAACGAGAGCCAAGACGCATCTCGATGTGCTGCGCTCCGAATTTGCCACGGCGCTGGGTAGGAAGGGATCGCTCGAAGCGGTCATCGCCGAGCACGGATATTCGACCGAGTCGGTTCGCCGTCTCTTTCAATCGGGCGTGATGCAGAGCGGTCTTGCACCAGTTGGAGTGCTGGCCGACTTTCTCGAAGTCGAGCCGCGCTATGAGCGCGTGGTGGAAGATTTTCTGCGCGATGAACTTAACTACATTGTTGTGAAGTCGTGGGACGCAGCCGATGAAGGCCTGCGCATTCTGCGAACCGATGTTGACGGCCGTGCTACTTTCCTCGTGCACCCTGAAGACTCGCAAGCGAAGTTTTCTTTTGTGCTCGACGAGGCTGCGCACTCCGCGCCTCCGACGGCACAGATTGTGCCACTGAAAAGCACCATTCGCGTGCTCGATGGTTTTGGCAAATCGCTGGAAGTGATTTTGCCCAAGCTGCGTGATGGCTACATTGTGCCCGGTTCAGACGTTGCACGCGGCCTTGCGCTGGAAAATCCAGACGCATTTTTTCTTTCGCAGGCGGGAGAGTGCTTCCACAACGTAACCGTCACGGGCGGCAAACAACGCTCCGAAGGCCCGCTGTCGATGAAGCGGGAACTGCGCGAAGTGTTGCGGCAATTGGAAGACCTGGAGCGTGCGCTGCAGGAAGAGGAAATGCGCGTGCTCACGCTCGGCCGCGAAATCAAGGAACTCAGTTCCCTGCTCGAACGCCTTGACGGCGAAAAGCGCGAGGCCGAATCTCAAGCCATGACTTCGGGCCATATGTTGCGCCAGCTCGATTCCGAGATGACGCGGGTCCGCGAGCGATTGAATCTCGCTGAACGCGAATTGCAACGTCTTGCCGGGGAACGGGCGAACCAGCAGGTTATCATCGGGGCACGGCAGACAGAGATTGCCGCCCTCGAAACACACCGCGCGGAAATCGAGCAACGCATTGCCGCGGGGCATGAATCTTTGGCCCTTCTCCGCATCCAGCGGGAAGAAGCCGCGCAGACGGCGGCGCAACATGCTGCCCGCGTGGCCACGCTGGAAGAGCGTCGCCGATCTGCTGCAGATGTGTTGCGAAGAATCGAAGCCTTATTTGTCGAGATGAACCAGCGCGTTTATTCGCTGACTTCACAGATCGACGCTGCGGCAGCGGAAAACATTGAGCGCCAATCAGAGAATAAACGCCTGGCCCAGGAAAGCGAGGATCTGAGTGCAGAGCGCAACGCCGCACAGGCACGGGAAGGCTTGCTGCAATTTGAAAGCGAACAGCTTCGCGCCCGCCTGACGGAGATTGACGAATTGCTCCGCGGCGGCCGGCAACTTCTCGATCAGGCACGAGACCGGCGCGGTGAACTTTCAGCCGCCGCCGCCAAACTGCAATCCGACATGCAACATATGTCTGAAACCTGCCTGAACGAACTGGGCATTGAGCGCGAAGCTTTGCTTGCGGATGCAACCTTGGCCACGGTGACCGGCGACGAACTCGCCGCCGAGGACCAACTTTATCGCGACATGCGCACCAAACTTGAAGCCATGGGACCGGTGAATATGATGGCCCTGGAAGAATATAAGGAATCGGCGGAGCGCCACAGTTTTCTCGAAACGCAGCGGCAGGATCTTATTTCTTCGATCGAGAACACGGTTGCAACCATCCGCGAAATCGATCAGATGTCGCGCGAGAAATTTGCGGAAGCTTTCGCGCGCATCAATGAAAACTTCCAGGCGACATTCAAGAAGCTCTTTGGTGGCGGGCACGCGTTCATGAAGCTGACCGACGAAGAAAACAGCGCGGAGAGCGGCATTGACGTGGTCGCCTCACCTCCCGGCAAGCGGCTGCAAAACGTGCTGCTGCTCTCCGGCGGAGAAAAAGCCCTCACCGCGCTGTCTCTGCTGGTCGGCATCTTTCAATACGCACCCAGCCCTTTCTGCATCCTCGACGAAGTTGACGCCCCGCTCGACGAGGCCAACATCGGACGCTTCACCGAACTGGTAAGAGACATGAGCGTACAGACCCAGTTTGTGCTCATCACACACAGCAAGAAAACGATGAGCATTGCGCCAGTGCTCTACGGCGTGACCATGCAGGAGCCGGGTGTATCGAAATTGGTGTCGGTCAGATTCGGCGAGCAGTCGAAAGCGCTGAACCAGACAGCGTAGCGAACGTTTCATCTTGAGAACTGCGCCGAGTTCTCTGTGAAACGCTCGGGCCTGAAGCCATGATCGATTGAAAAAGGCTGGAAAGCGCTAGACGATCTGAGCGCAGCAAGCCTGCCATCACACAAGCAGATCAACTATCATAAAAAAAATGGTGGGGTCGTTCTTGACGAAGTCTTCAAGTCGGGCTCAGCGCTAACACAGCGTCCCCCTAAACGAATATTCTTTTCATCCTCAGGTTTTCCACAGCGCTTTGCCTCGCAATAGCGCGACAGTCGCGCCTTCTCGCCTGTCAGTGTTCCTGTCAAGATTTTTCTGTTGGACTGCATGGTCAATGTACGGTCGCCGCGTAATTACAGTCGTTGACAAATTTTTCTGAGCAGATAAAATGCGGGACGCTTCCTGATTGTAAAATTTAAAACATGAGCCTCGAACTTATCGATTCCGTTCTTCTCAATACCGACTTCCCCGATCTCCAACTTCACACCAGCGGCAAGGTACGCGACGTCTACGCCTTGGGTGACGAGCAATTGCTCTTCGTAGCCACAGACCGCATTTCCGCTTTCGACTATGTGCTGGCTACGGGCATTCCGCACAAGGGTCGCGTACTCAACCAGATGTCGCTTTTTTGGTTCGACTTCCTGGCCGACGTTGTTCCCAACCATTTGATCACCGCCGACATTAACGAATATCCGCGCGAGGTGCGCCAATATGCCGACCAACTGCGTGGACGCTCCATGCTGGTGCAGCGCGCGGAAATGTTTCCCGTCGAATGCGTAGTGCGCGGATATATCTCTGGTTCCGCCTGGAAGGAATACAAAGCCAGCGGCAAGGTCTGCGGCATTGATCTTCCCGGGGGATTGAAAGAATCGGACGCTCTGCCCGAACCGATTTTCACCCCGTCCACGAAAGCGGTGAGCGGTCACGACGAAAATATCTCCTATGAGCACATGGCATCACTAGTGGGCGGCGATGCTGCGACACAGCTTCGCGATCTGACGCTTAATGTTTATGCCAAGGCCGCCGCTTACGCCCGCCAGCGCGGCATTATCATCGCGGATACCAAATTTGAATTTGGCCGCACCGCCAAGGGCATCACGCTGGCGGATGAAGTGCTGACGCCGGACTCTTCCCGCTTCTGGCCCGCCGCCACTTATGCGCCGGGCAAGCCGCAGGAATCGTATGACAAGCAGTACGTTCGCGATTACCTCGAGCAAATTCAATGGGACAAGCGACCACCGGCGCCTGCTCTGCCTGTGGAGGTCGCGCGCCGCACCAGCGACAAATATCTTGAGGCCTATTTCCAGCTCACGGGACGCAAGTTGGATGTGTAACGGGCTGATGTGTAACGGCAGTGTGAAGATTGGTTGTATGACATCAGGGTCGCCGGCGGGGGAAGCGCGGTGAGCCCCGCCGATTGGATCATTCTTGCAATAGTGCTTCTGAACATCGTGGCAGCCGCCATGCAAGGCTTCTTTGCTGAGGCTTTGAGCATGGCGGGGCTGGTGGTGGGTTACATCGTGGCAGCATGGCAGTACCAGCGCGTTGCGGCGTGGCTGGCTACGTTTCTGAAGAACGAGTGGCTGGCTGAAATTCTGGGATTCCTTATCATTTTTTTTGTGGTCGTGCTGCTGTTCGGCATCGCGGGCAGGATCGCGCGTTGGGTGATGAAGGAAGCCGGCCTCAGCGGCTTTGACCGTTTTCTCGGCGCGGTTCTGGGCTTGCTGAAGGGCGGGCTGATGGTGGCGGTGATTCTGATGGGAATGACGGCGTTCACGCCAACCTCGAAGTTGCTTGAGAATTCGCAACTCGCTCCTTATTTTCTTGTGGTGGGACGGGCCGCGATTTGGCTTGCACCTTCAGCGTTGCGCGCGCGCTTCTATCAGGGCTTGGACTTGCTTCATCGTGCCCCGCAAAACCTGAACGGCACGCAATCTTCGCCCTCGAAATAGCTGTCTGGCACTAATTGAGAGACCACAAGACCTAACTGGAAATTCAGAGATTAGAAATTTAGAGAAAAGAGAGACCCCTTGTGAAAGACCAATTGGAAGCACTCATTCTGCAAATGTATAAAAGCAATATTCTTTACTCCGAGGGTGTGCGCGAATTCAAGAAGCGCTTCATCCTAACCGTCCTGCAGGAAAACAAAGGCAACCAGTGCCGCGCGGCGCGCGAACTCGGTATGCATCGCAACACGCTCAGCCGCACCATCACCGAACTGAAAATTGACGTTCGACAGCTTCGTGATGGAGTAAGACGTCCCCCGCGCAGCGCCCGCCCGGCGGGTTTCGAGAAGAAGGCGGCGCGATAGACCGCGCAGCTTCTACCATGAGCTCCTACTCTATCCAAAAACAACCCATCTCATGATTCAGTTCGTGGGTGGAAACTCAAACTGATTCCAAACGAAAAGGCAACCCTTGCGGGTTGCCCTTTTAATGCTCTGCTTAGTTACTACTTACTGCGAAGCGGGTTTGTGATGAATGGCGGGCTTCTTGGCCGGAGTAGGAGCCGCAGCTTTCAGCAATTTGCCTTTCTCCATGATCATCATGAAAGGATTCGGTGTGTAAGAAGCCGGCTCGCCCTGGAAGTCAAAGGGCGCGTTGTCTTTGGGAATCATCTTTGGGGGAACGGCATCGTCGAACTTCAGAGTGATATCCGCCTTCTTGGCATCGATATCATCAGAGCTGCCGGCAATTTGGAATTCGGTGGGAGTGGTGCTGATGACCGTTCCAATCATTTGCACGGCCTTACCCTTGATCGCATTCCAGACCGTATCCTGATCGGCCTGTGATCCGTTGGAGAGGACGAACTCCCAAGTGGCGAAGTCCATCTTTTCCGGCGCGGTGGCCGTCACCATGTTGTGCGCTTGATCGGCTGGTGTGGGAGCGGGCTTGATTGTAAATCCAGCAGGCTGGGCGGGGTTGGCCTTGGCTTGCGCCAGAACATCGGTCCAGCCGTCGTCGCCGCCGTGATATTTGCGGTACTGACCTCTCGCATACTTCTCGATCTGCGCCTGCGCTTGCGCCGGGGCAATCGCTGACGCGCGCGCGGCGTACCAAATGCCATTGACGGCGTTTGCCGGATCGAGCGGCGTCTTGGGATCGCTCGGTGTCAGGTAAGCCAATGCCAGTGGGTAGACAACGCTGAAGTCCGTTGGGTTGGCGTCGGCCACGGGTTTCAAATCCTGAATGGCCGCCGCGTAATCTTTTTGCTTCTCGGCCGGGTCTGTCGCCTTTGAGGCATCCGTGAGCGCCTCCATGCCGAGCGCTGAGTTAAAGATTCCGGTCATCTGATCCTTTAACTTCTGGAAATCCGCATCGGAAGTGCCGTCCGGCTTGGTGAATTTGGGCAACGCATCGAGGCCCATCTGCGCGTATTTCTTGGCATCGGCCAACAGTTGCGCCGCGTTGGGGTCGCCACCCTGCGCCCTCATGCGGTCGAAATAGGCAAGCAGAGCCATCGCCCGAACATTGTTCGGATCGGCTTGCACCAATTTCGTGGCCGTGTCGAGGGTCTTCTGCTGGTTTCCGGTCTGCTGGTAGGTGCCCATAAGAATCTCGAGCGCCTGATTCTTCATGACGCTATTGGGATACTGCGTCACAAAGGCTTCGAGGCCGCTGATTTGAGCCGCCGGGTCTTTCTGCTGTACCGCGCCGACATAGGCGTTGTACTCGGCAGGATCTTTAATGACCGGCGCGGCGGACTGTGACGCAGCCGGTTGCCCCTGTGGCGCGGCTGGTTGTCCCTGAGCCGGCTGCGTCGCGCTCTGTGCGCTCGCCACTGCAGCAACTCCAAGCACAACCATGACCAGAATCTTTTTCATCGAACGCTCCTTGGCATCTTCGGGAATTGACTTTTTCAGGAAATTCTTCGTGTTGTAAACTTATGACTGCATTCCGCCTGGACCACCTGATCTGATCCTGCTTTGGAATGCCGGGCTTCCTGGCAGGGCCGAGCAAAGGGGCGACCTGTTGACAGCGGCAAGGCGTCTGACCCTTAATTCCCGGTTTGCGGATTATAAGTACCTCTTCCTCCGAAGGCAAGCCACTTCACGTTGATCCTTCAGGTTATTGTTAAGATGCGCGTAGCATCCTTGGTGGATGGCCCAAGCATAGCCTCAAATCCGGCTCATCTAAGCACAGGAAAAAAATTAAGTATGACAGACGAGGCGAACATGACTGCTGGAAGATTAGACACCGGAGAACCATTGGCAGGGCAAGTTGCCGTTATTACCGGCGCCGGACGCGGTATCGGAGCGGCGATTGCCGCCAAGCTGTCTCGTTTGGGAGTAACGGTCGTGCTATGCGGGCGAACGCGCGCCACCCTTGAGGCGACAGCAAAGACGATTGCTGGCAGCGGCGGCAGAGCCGAGGTGATTCCTTGCGATGTTTCGGATCTGAAATCGGTTGGGGCCGCGGGCCAGCAAGTACAGAACAGCCTGGGGCGCGTCGATATCCTGGTGAACAACGCCGGCGTCGGTGGATTTAGAGACCCACTGCACCAACTGTTGCCCGACGCGTGGGATCAGATTCTGAATATCAATTTGCGCGGCGTCTACTACATGATTCGCGCGTTCGCGCCAATGATGATCGCGGCACGTTCAGGCCACATCATTAACATTTCTTCGCTCGCGGGAAAGAACGCACTGCCAAATGGAGCGGCCTACGCCGCCTCAAAGTGGGGACTGAATGGGCTGACCTATTCGGTGGCCGAGGAGTTGCGCGGGCACAACATTCGCGTGAGCGTGATCTGTCCTGGGTCAGTGAACACGGAGTTGAGCCCGCATGTGGGGAAGGATCCTGCCAAGATGCTCCAACCCGAAGACGTTGCCCATGCGGTGGAGATGCTGGTGACGCAGGCTCAGCAATCGTTTGTGAGCGAGATTCTTTTGAGGCCCACGCAGAAGCCGTGATGCGAAGGTCGTCTACTTCTTAAAAAGGTTCTCAAACGCCTGCCTTGCATCGTTCGGGCGGGCAACGGCAGGCGTGGACGTTTCCTTCTCCCGCGTCACGCGCATCTCGTAAAGCTGGCAATCATTGCGGGCGTCTTTACGCGCGATACGTACCGGGATCGGTTGCATGCACTCGAAGCGGCTGCCGGGATCGAAATATGTGCACTGCTTGCAGGAGTGAAGTTCGAAGCCGCACTTGGGGCATTGGCCGCTCGGAGTCATCCCCTGTAATACGGTGCCGCACTGCGTGCAGCGCGAAACCGCGTGTGTTCCGGGCAAGTTGACTGGGCGCGGACCGAAGGAGTTGTCTCTCTTAGAAGGCGCTGGAGTCGCAGGGCCGAAAGCTGACTTTTCTCCGGATTCTCTGCGCGGCTCACGATCGCGATCCTGATACCCATGCTGCCGGTATTTAGCTGCCACAAAACCTCCTGACGCGAAGGCGTATTGTCTCGCCAGTCGCAATGCAAGACAAGTCTTAAACTTGACGCTATTTCTTGATTCGGTAAGCAGCACTCGCCACAGGGCACTCGTACAATGGAGCCATGATCCACGAAATCATTCCGGTGGGCCCGCTACAGTGCAATTGCTCTATTATCGGCGATGAGAACACGCGCGAGGCGATGGTGATCGACCCGGGCGACGACATTGAAGACGTGCTGGCGATTCTTACCAAACATAACTTGCGCGTCAAGCAGATCGTCATTACACATGCACACATCGACCACGTCGGGGGAGCGATGAAGCTGCGAGCCGCCACCGGAGCATCGATTCTGCTAAACCAGAACGATTATGCACTTCTCAAGATGCTCGACGTGCAGGCCGCGTGGGTGGGCATGGCCGTGCCGGGCGAGGTAAAAATCGATCACAGTATCAGCAGCGGCGATAGTGTGATCGCCGGGTCGCTTCAGGCAAGCGTGTTGCACACGCCCGGACATACAGAAGGTAGCGTTTGCCTCTACTTCCCTGCTGAAAACAAACTCATCGCCGGAGACACTTTATTCGCCGGCTCCATCGGCCGTACTGACTTGCCGGGCGGATCGATGCAGAAGATTCTGAAATCCCTGCACGAGACCGTGCTTGCCCTGCCCGATGAGACGGTGGTCGTCCCCGGCCACGGGCCTTTGACCACAATTGGCGAGGAGCGGGAGAGCAATCCGTTCCTGGTCAAGCGATAAATATACCGTCTCTGACCGGGAAAGCCCGATTTATAATCCCCCGATGCATTTTGGCATGACTGAGGATGCTGCCCGGATTTGGGACGCTCTCACCAAAGGAATCGGCGCGTTAGGATTAATTGCGGGTGGCGTGTGGACGCTTAAGAAATATTTCGATGACCGAGCAAATGAGCGGATCCTTGCCGCGGAGCGAGCAAAGTCCGCCGGAATTGAGGCCAGAAAGCCGTTTTCCACCAAGCAACTCGAACTCTATTTCCAAGTCGTCGAAGCCACATCAGGCATTGCCTCCGGGCCTTGGGAGCAGCAAGGGTCACCGTTTAGACGTCTTCTGGCTTCTCTACTGGGGGCCACTTGCGCTCGTGGAAGATAGCACGGTAACCCGGGCCATGATTCAGTTTGGGGATGCGCTGAAGACTAACGTTAGTCAGGCCGAGTTGAAGATTTATGCTCTAGAGTTGGCGCACGCGTGCCGCGATTCCATAGCTGAGTCCTGGAAGGTAACTTTATCCTCTGTCGAGGCATCCCGTTTCATGTCGGTTTCTAAGAGTGAACCACCACAATAACTAAGGTAACAATTCCAAAATCGCTCTCACGCCAAGAGCGAAATCCCTCTCGCATGTGATCAAACTCAACACCAGATGCCCGTCCCCGGGAAAATCATAGAAGTGTCCCGGATGCACCAACACTGACTTTTCGCGCAGCAAGTCTATCGCCAGGTCTTCATCTGACTTTGTCACCGGCACGCGTAGCACCGCATACCATCCGCCTTGCACTTCGAGACGCTGGCAAGTCTTCTGCGCGGCGAGCTGGCGGTCGAGTTCGGCGAGATTGGCGGCCACGCGACCCAGCAGTTGCTTTTGAATACTCTGGCATTGATCGAGCAGGACCGGCATGGCCCACTGGATCGGCGCGTTCATGGAAAGATAGGTATCTGCGATCACTTCGAGGCGCGACATTGCAGCATCTACTTCTAGCGCCGGTCCGCTGGCTGTGACCCACGCGACTTTCATCTGCGGCAGCGCGGAAATTTTAGACAGGCCGCTCAGGGTAAAGGTCAGTACATTTTCATTCGCGGCGAATGTGCGGCGTTTGTGGCCGTCGTGGGCGTAGTCGAGAAAGACTTCGTCAACGATCAATGCCAGCGCATGCTTGCGGCAGAATGCATTCAACAGCGGCAACTCATGCTCCTGCACGTAGGACCCCGTCGGGTTATTGGGATGGACGACTACCACGCCCCGGGTTCGCGGCGTGACAGCCCGCTCGAGCGACGGGAAGTCCATTTGCCAGCCGTGATCGTAGATCAACGGATACGAAACAAGCTTCACATCCTCAAGGTCGGCCAGGAAATCGAAGAGCGGGTAGCTCGGCTTGGGAACCAGCAGTTCGTCTCCGGGATTGCATAACAGGCCGAACACATAGGAATAGCCTTCGCTGGTGCTGGTGGTCAGGACCAGGCGCTCGGGGTCGAAGTCGCGAACGCCGTGCTCATTGCGGTAATAATTTGCTACGGCCTCGCGAGCTGTGCGCAATCCCTTGGATTGCGGATCGTAGTCAAGCGACTTGGCCGATGCGAGCGAGTCCAGGATTGCTCGTTCGTCGTAGAGCAAGCCGACATGAGTGGGATTGGATGCTGAGAGATCCAGAATTTTTTTCCCGACCAGACGCATTTCTTCCAGTGCTTGCGTGAGGCGGTTGGGGGAGAGCTGCCAGTTGGTTCGGTGGGAGAACATTTAAAGTGCTCAATATTGACGATAGAACCACCAGGCTGCGCCTGGTCGGACAGGCCCTTCGACTACGCTTAGGGCAAGCTTGAGGCAGGCCGCGCCACATGATTCTCGAAGCCGTGGTTATGTTTTCGAGAATGCTTCTTTGTTCACTACATAGGGCATCTTCGTCACGTCGCCGCCGTAGTTGCCCTCGAGAATGTCGATCAGACCCTGTACGCAGCGTCCCGCCATGCCTTTGTCTGGGTCAGTAGAGAGTCGAGTGATTCGGGCGGCGCTGGCGAAGTGTGGCAACAAACGGCAGCGGTCAGCGATTGCGGGATCGCGCAGCGGTGAATCCGCGGGCAGCGGCTCTTTTTCGTAAACGTCCAGCGCGGCGCCGGCGATCCAGTTCTCGCGCAGCGCTCTTGCCAGCGCCGATTCGTCGACAACGGGACCACGGGAAGTATTCACCAGAAAGGCCGTGGGCTTCATCTGGCGCAATGTTTTTTCGTTGAACAAGTGATAGGTGGGCGTGGCGCTCTCTCCGGCCCGCAGCAGGGGTACATGCACGCTGACGAAATCTGCTTGCTGGAGAGCTTCGTCCAGCGAAACGTATTTGATCCAGTTTTTTTCTTTTGTGATACCCCGCGCGTGGCGCAGGTCCATCGTTTCCTGAATCGCGTTCACGTAGTTGTGATTTTCATACGCCGGGTCGTAGCACAGCATGTTCATGTCGAAACCGGCGCATTTCTTGATCATAGCCAGGCCGATGCGTCCCGTGCCGATGATGGCGATAGTTTTGCCGGTGACTTCGTCACCGAGAAACGGCAGATAGGGATGCCAGAAGCCCCATTGGTTGTCGCGAGTGAGATGCTCCGCCGGCCACATTTTCCGCGCCAGCGACCCCAGCAGGAAGAAAGCGAACTCGGCGGTGGCCTCGGTGAGCACATCGGCGGTGTGGGTGAAGGGAATTTTGTACCGATTGGCGTCCGCGCGGTTAATATTGTCGAACCCGACGGCGAACTGAGCGACCGCCTTTAACTTGCCCTTTCCCGCCTCGAACACCTCGGCATCAATTTGGTCACGCAGTGTGGTAATCAGGCCGTCGATGCCGGACTTCACTTTTTCGAGAATGACACTTTTCGGCGGCGCTTCCGGCTGGGTATAAACTTCGACTTCGTAGCCGCGGTCACGCAGCAGGTTGAGGGATTCTCCGATGTCGCAAGTGGCGAAGACGCGAAATTTTGAGATCATGATTGTGTACAGCGAACGACACTTCGTAAACTCAGGGCAGGCTTTTGGCTATGCAATGTAGCCTTATTTGTCACTGATATTTAAATTAAAACTCTCTTACGCGGGCGGCCCCCGCGCCACATTAAGATTACTTAAACCTCCAGCGCGTGGACTTGCCAATGAAATGCTTTTCCCACAATCCGAAGACAACGCGCGGACGGACAGCGTATACCGGCTCTTTCATCGACAGGATGTCGTTCTTCATGCCGCCCATGTCAAACTTGTACTTGCGCTCGTAGACCGGAAGCATTTTGCGGCGCGTGGCTACATCGGCGATTTCCGCAATGCCCTCGACGATCACCGCTTCATGGGCGAGCTCGGTACACATCACACAATTCGGATTTGCGGCCAGGTTGCGGGACTTGCGCGATTTGCTTCCGGTGCTGAATAGCAAACGGCCGTCCATCCACAAGGCCCAGACAACCATAGTATGCGGAGCGCTGTTGGGCTTCACGGTGGTAATCCAGTAGTTGTGCGATTTCTTCAGGCGCTGCTCCGCCCAACTCCAAGGGAGCAAGCCTTTGTCACCTTTTGGCAACCCGTAGCCCGGCATGTGTGGGCGGCTGGTTTTTGGCTTCTCCCGGGATTGTGGTTTTTTCGTTTTCGGCATTTAACACTTCCGACGATCATGCTTTTTCTTACGCCAAATAAAACTTCAACCACAGTGGACACAGAGTCTCGCGGAGGAAAAGCCCAAAAGTGCGATTAAAGATTTTGCTTTGTCCAGCGGTCAATGCGGTCCAGTGCCTGCTGTAAATTCTCCAGAGAATTGGCCACACTGAAGCGTAGGTAGCCTTCCCCAAAAGCGCCGAAGGCAGTCCCGGATAGAGCGGCGACTCCCGCCTGCTCAAGAAAAGCATCTGCGAGAGCTTTTGATTTCCATCCTGTCTGCGTGATGTTCGGAAACGCGTAGAACGCGCCTTTTGGCATACGGCAGGAGAAGCCTTTGATTTTGTTCAAGCCGGCCACGAAGGCATCACGGCGGCGTTGGAATTCTTCGCGCATATGGTCCACCGAGCTCTGGTCGCCGCGAATGGCTTCGATGCCTGCGACTTGCGTGAAGCTGGCGGTACAGGAATTCGAATTTGTCATCAGGCGGATAATGTGGGCTGCGAGGTCGGGACGCATTACCCCGTAGCCCATGCGCCATCCGGTCATGGCATATGTCTTCGAGAAGCCATCGAGAAGAATCGTACGCTCCTGCATTCCCGGGACGGACATGATGGAGAAATGTTCGCCGCCGTCGAAAAGCAAGCGGCTGTAGATTTCGTCGGAGAGAACTGTGATGTTGCGGTCACCGATGACCCGGGCGATTTGTTCGACGTCTTTGCGGGGCATCACTCCGCCGGTCGGATTGTGCGGCGAGTTAAGAATGATGAGCCGGGTTCGGTCGTTGATCAGCGAGGCGAGTTCGTTCACATCAACCGAAAAATCGCGATCCTCGCGCAGATGAATCGGCACCGCGCGGCCACCGACGTAGTGGATCATCGACTCGTAGATGGGAAAACCGGGGTTCGGATAAATAACTTCATCTTCTTCATCGATCAACGCCAGGATCGTAAAGAAAATGATAGGCTTGCCGCCGGGCACGACTACCACTTCCTCGCTCGTAACTTTTACTCCGCGCGTTTTGGAAACATAGTCGGCCAAAGCCTGCCGCAACTCCGGCAGGCCAGCGGCGGGACCATAATGCGTCCACCCCTTACGCAGGGCGTCGATACCGGCCTCGACCACATTCGACGGAGTATCGAAGTCAGGCTCGCCAATCTCCAGGTGGATGATGTTTTTGCCCTGACGCTCCAATGCCCGAGCCTTGTTCAGGACCTCGAATGCAGTTTCCGTGCCCAGGCGCGACATGCGGCGGGCAAGGTGCAATTCATATTGCGTGGCCTTTTCCATGACAGAAAAACTCCTGAGGCGACAAACGGGACATTATACGCCCCAGATGGCGTCGGCTAAGGACGTGGGCCCGGAGCAGAATGCGACCGTTGCGGCGGTGGAACTGAGGAGATGGTGTTCCATGCGAAGATGAATGAGTCTTTGAATGATCAGGGAGGCGGCGCGTGCGCGGGCTGAAAGACAAACGGGTTTTGATTACTGGAGGCGCGAGCGGAATTGGCGCGGCTACAGCTGCGCGATTTCTGGAAGAAGGATCGCGGGTCTGTGTGCTGGACCGCGACGGTGAAGCGTGCGAGAAGATTCAGCGCGAACTGACCGGTCTGGCTGGCGCTTTCGTTGCTGATGTCACCGATTTAATGCAGGTTGAAGGCGCTTTTGGCGATGCGGTGCGGATGATGGGTGCGGTGGATGTGCTGATCAATAATGCGGGCATCAGCATCCGGCATAAATTCCTCGACATTACTCCGGAGGAGTGGAACAAAGTTCTGACGGTGAACCTGACGGGCGTGTTCTATGTGGCGCAGACGGCGGCGCGGCACATGTGGGAGCGTGGGAGCGGTGTGATTCTGCAGACGGCATCGACCAACGGAATCATGGGCTATCCTTATTATGCGGATTACAATGCGACTAAAGCTGGAGTGATTGAGCTGACGCGGTCGATAGCATTGGAATTGGCTCCCAGGGTTCGCGTGTGCGCGGTTGCTCCGGGATATGTGCTGACGCCGATGCAGCGTGCGGAATACAGCGACGAAATGCTGGCGGAAGTGAACGGCAAAATTCCTCTGCGCCGCCATGCGAAACCGGAGGAAATCGCCGCGCTGTTTGCTTATCTGGCATCCGATGATGCGGCATTCGCAACAGGTCAGGTCTTCACGATGGATGGGGGCGAGACTGCTGGGGGACTAGCCAGCCGCTGATTCGGCGGCGCCTCATTTACGGAGCCCGAATCTCTGGCGCAACTAAATATCCAGAACCGGGTTCGACATCTTAATCGCCACTTCGTAATTTCCTGTTCGCGCTAACGGGTTTTCCCTGGTTCGTGCGCTTCACAGATATCGACTGGAAATCGCAAGCACATACGAGATACGACGGAGACTTTTTCTTGCTTGGACCTTCAACCAGTCGGCATCGCTCCGCAGCCATACGTCTGCCTTCTCGTGTTCTTTCCGCCATATTAACGACGTTGGTCATGTTGGCGTTTGCCGCGTGTGGCGGAGGGTCAAGTTCGCCATCGATCAGCGTGCCGCCACCCGAGGGCGCTTTTTTCCTGACCGCATCTCCCAGCAATCCCAGAATTCAGCAAGACGCAAGTGGCGCGAGCACGATCACCGTTACCGCACAGAGTGGTTTTTCCGGCAGCGTGAATCTCACAGCATCAAGTCTGCCCAGCGGCGTGACCGCGTCTTTCAGTCCGGCCAGCACCACCAGCACCAGTACCTTGACATTCACCGCAACCGGCGGAGCCGCGCTGGGAACGGTGAACGTAACCGTCACCGGGACCTCGAACGGAATTACCGAAACAGCAATAGTGGAGCTGACGATCTTCGTGCCTCCACCCCCCAGCAGTGTTCCCGCAAGCTTCTTCGCGCTTAACAACGTGAGCCCCAACGACAATCCGGCCACGGATGGGATGAGCTACGGCGCGGTTGGGCATCCGATTCGGCTGGCATGGCCTTACATTGAAACCTCCCGCGGCGTTTTTAATTTCTCGCTTTACGATCAGTACGCGGCAATCGCTCCTCGCGAGGGATCAAATGGAAACGTCGCGGTCATGGATTTAACTCTCGGCATGACTCCAGGCTGGGCAGTCAGCAATCAGAGCACGTGCCGCACCGCTCCCGACGGCACGGTTATATGCCAGGCACCTCCTGACAACATCGCTGACTGGCAGGCTTTTATTACGGCGCTGGTCAGCCACTACAACGGTTCGAGTTCCGCGCAGCCCTACATCAAGTATTACGAGATTTGGAACGAGTGGAACGTGGTGGACGCCGATAACGGCTTCTGGAGCGGAAGTGTCCAGCAACTGGTTAACCTCGAGCAGACGGCCTGCACCATCATCCACGCGCAAGCGGCGACTTTTTCTTTTGTGCTCACGCCGTCCACGGTCGGCCCGGCCATTACTTCCAACGCCGCCGCGCCGCAATCGCTGCAACAATTCTTTACGGCCGGAGGCAACAACTGCATCGATGGAGTCTCCTTCCACGGCAATCTCGGGCTGGTGAGCTTGAATCCATATCCGCTGCCCGGCGAAGGTTGCCAGGGACCGGGCTGTAACGGCACGATCGTGCAGATAGTCAACAGCTATCGTCAAGTGATGAACCAAAGCGGCTTACCGGCAACAATGCCATTGCTCGACACTGAAGGCGGATTCGAATCCGCCAACATCACCGACGGCGATCAGCGGGCAGCATGGCTTGCTCAGTTCTACGCGCTGCAGGGTGGTCTTTTTAATTCCGACCAACTGCAATGGGTTTCTTGGTTTACCTGGGGCGCGCCCGGGGTTGCGGGCAACATTGAAACCGCAAATCAAACTCCCGACACCGCAGGCGTGGCTTACAACCAACTTTACAACTGGCTGCTCGGTCGGCTCCCTGCGCCGTGCACACAGAGCGGCACAATCTGGACTTGCGGGTTAACAGGCTCCGCCAACTATCAGGCGGAGATTATTTGGGATGATTCGCAGACCTGCAACAACGGACAGTGCAGCACACAGTCGCAAACAGTTCCCTCCTGGGCGACGAACGCCCGTGATCTCGCCAGTAACCAAGTCTCGATTACCAACGACACCGTGCCGGTCGGGCTGAAACCGATTATTGTTGAGAATCAGTGAGTGATCGGTTGCAAGAATTTGCACATTGCACTGCGTGGAAACAGAACTTTAACAAATCATCCGTACCGGAAAAATTGTTGCCGTTATATACTCACGGAACAGCGTAACTTCTTAGGGTCCGGTTGCCCCTGGATTATTGCTTCCTCCCCTCCGCTTGAGATGCATGGCTTAAGCCGTGACTTCAGGATATTCATGAATATTAATGTGAAGGAATCCGTTTGCCTTGGCCGTGATGTGGTTGTGCGCGCTTTGGGCGCGAGTTTGATTTTTGTGTTGACGGCCAGTGGAACTGGGGTTGCCGCGGATTCTTCGGGCGCTGTTGTTTCCCCAGCGGCGAGACAACAGGTTGAGAACTTCGCGAAGCTCCCGCTCAGCTTTGAAGAGAACCAGGGACAAAACCCGAGCGCGGTGCGATTCACTTCGCGGGGAAGCGGCTACACGCTGTTCCTGACTGCGGATGAAGCAATTTTGAAGTTAGCACCATCGACGAGCAAGGCGAATCGCGCACATCTGACGACTTCGCAATTATCTCGTCATGAAATCCATTCTTCATCAACGTTGCGTATGCGCCTGGTAGGAGTAAATTCCGGCGCGAAGGTGAGTGGCCTCGACGAGCAACAGGGCAAGAGCAACTATTTTATCGGGAACGATCCGAGTAAATGGAGAACCAATGTTCCCAATTACTCGCGGATCAGCTATCAGGAAGAATATCCCGGAGTTGATCTCGTTTACTACGGCAATCAGCGTCAACTGGAATATGACTTCGTAGTCGCGCCTGGCGCTGATCCGCGCGCCATCACCATGGAGATTGCGGGCGATTCTCTTCCCAGTGATTCACGCCGCACCACTCGGCTCTCGATCGACGGTAACGGCGACCTGATGGTTTCGCTCGCCGGAAGCCGAGTTCGCTTCCACAGGCCAACCGTCTACCAGCCCAGCATCGGGTCAGCATCTGCAAACGGCTCCAAGGAGCTAATCGCCGCGCGCTGGGTTTTGAAAAATCGTAACCGCGTCGGCTTCGAGTTGGCCGCCTATGATCGACAGAAGCCTTTGATTATCGATCCTGCACTGAGCTTCTCGACTTATCTCGGCGGCAGCCTCGACGACACGGCATATTCCATCGCGACCGATAATTCCTCAAACGTATATGTCACCGGCACTACCGACTCCACGGATTTTCCCACGCAAGGTCCATTGCAGTCGGTCAATGCCGGTAATGAAGATGTTTTCGTTACGAAGCTCAACTCGACCGGCACGGCTCTGGTTTATTCGACGTACCTCGGCGGTAGCGCCACCGATTTCGCCTTCGCTCTGGCGCTGGACTCTTCGGGAAATGTTCACGTGGTCGGCACAACCCAGTCGACGGATTTTCCCACCACCTCAAAAGCTTTCCAAACAAGCTGTGGCAGTTGCGCTGCCGGGCTTCCATCGGCCTTCGTGACCGAGTTGAACTCTACCGGATCTGCACTGATCTACTCGACCTACGTCGGTGGCGCCGCGGGCGATTCCCGCGGATACGCGATCGCGCTTGACAACGATGATGATGCCTATATAACCGGCCGTACCAGCGCTTCCGACTTTCCTACTACCACCGGAGCGTTGCAACGGGCGCTTAACGGCACGGTGAATGTTTTTGTATCGAAGTTGAATTCCACGGGCTCGGCGCTCGCCTATTCAACTTTCCTCGGCGGCAGCGGCAGCGACCAGGCAAATGGAATTGCGGTCGACGCCTCTTTTAATGCATACGTTGCGGGATCTTCCAGTTCGACCAACTTTCCCACCACGACCGGCACATATCAGACGACGTTAAAAGGCACCAGCAATGCGATCGTTTCCAAGCTGAACAACAAAGGATCGGCGCTGGTGTATTCGACTTATCTGGGCGGCAGTGGGGCCGATACGGTGTGGAGCATTCGCGTGGACACCTCGAACGATGTTTACGTGGCCGGGCAAACTTCGTCGACGAATTTCCCCACGACCACGGGCGCGTTTCAGACTACATGTGGAACTGACTGCACCGCCAACGATGCCTTTGTGAGCAAATTTAATTCCTCGGGAACCGCGCTGCTGTATTCGACATACCTTGGCGGCAGCAGCGAGCAGGAAGCCTTTGCCCTGGCGATCGACAGCAGCGGCGATGCTTACGTTACGGGCCGCACAAGTTCCACCGACTTTCCCCGCACGAAAGGTTCATTTCAAACATCGTTCGCTGGAGTGTTCGATGGCTATGTAGCCGAGTTGAATCCCACTGGCTCGGGTTTGCTCTACTCCACTTATTTCGGCGGCAGCGCTTCTGACGCCGGACTCGGCATAGCGGTCGACAGTGCGAAAAACATTTATCTGACGGGACGGACCTACTCTTCAAATTTCGCCGTTACGCCTCAGGCCTTCGCCCAGACATGCAGCACGTGCGGCGCCACAGGCAATGAAGACGCTTTTGTGACAAAGTTCGTCACCGGCGATCAAGTCTGGCCGCTGGCTATCAACTTTGGGTCGCAGCAGGTAGGAGTAAAGAGTTCCACGTTGAACGCGGTGTTGAGCAACAGCGGCACGACGGTTCTGGGTATCACCGGAACCAGCCTCGAGGGAATCAACGCTAGCGAATTTACGGCAAGCAACGGCTGCGGAAGTTCTGTCGCCGCTGGCGCTACTTGCAACATCGGCATTACCTTCACGCCAGCCGGTACCGGCGCACGAGTCGCAACCTTGAGTATCGAAGACAGCGCGACCAACAGCCCGCAAACGGTCGCACTGGCGGGCATGGGAACGAACAACACGGTCTCGCTTACGCCAACCAGCCTGACCTTTACGACTCAACTCATAGGCACAAGCAGTCCTGCGCAAAACGCAATTCTGACCAACACCGGTACGGCAACTGTCACCGTGGGTGTCATCGCAGCCTCAGGTCAATTCAGCGAGACGAATAACTGCGGCACCTCACTGGCCGCAGCTGCGAGTTGCACGATCAGTGTGGTCTTTAAGCCAACCACGCAAGGCACGGACAAGGGCGCGGTCAAGATTACGGACAACGCGGCCGGCAGCCCGCAAATGCTGACACTAACTGGCACTGCAACCGTCGTAAGCCTCACACCTTCCTCTGTGAGTTTTGGCGATCAGAAAGCCGGAACGACCAGTGCGGCGCAAACAATCACGGTTATGAATCACGCCACGACCACGCTGACCATCAAGAAAATTGCAGTCACCGGCACCGGCGCCCCAGACTTTGCTCAAACCAATACCTGCGGAACATCGCTGGCGGCAGGCGCGAGTTGCACAGCAAGCGTGACGTTTATGCCGAAGACGACGGGTGGTTTTGCAGCCTTGTTTTCAGTCGCAGATAACGGAGGCGGAACACCTCAATCGGCAACACTCACGGGCACGGGGGACTAAGTTAGATTGCAAGAACTTGCACACTTTGATGAAAGTTACGATGGAGTCTTTTTTCCACATTCCCATCGCTCCTCGACTGGTCTATACTCGCCGACAGTTATTGTGTTTCAAGAGCTTAGGTCTCCTGAAACAAGCCCCTTTGTCCGGTTTCCCCAACCTGTACATAGTTCGTCCGTAGGAGTGTCAATGCGACGCCTATCACTGCGCCACGCCGCCGTGGCCTGCCTCTTCTTACTGCTGTTGCAGCAGTTCGTCTGGGCTGCGGCATTCAAAGGCCCTGCGACGTTCCCTGCTCATCTGGGGCCAACTTCTATTGTGGTAGCCGACTTCAATGGGGACGGAAATCTTGACATCGCCATTGCGAACCGCACCAGCAACGACGTGAGCGTTCTGCTGGGCAAGGGGAACGGAACGTTTAACCCGCAGGTGAAATATTCGGCGGGAGCGGGCACCGATCCAATCGCCATTGCGGCTGCCGATTTTAACGGCGACGGCAAACCGGATCTGGTGGTTGCCGACAGCGGTAGCAAAGGCGTTTCGGTATTGATGAACACAGGGACCGGGACCTTTAGCGCTCCGGTGAAATACGCTGTGGGTAATCTACCCAGCGCGATCGCTACTGGGGATTTGAACGGCGACGGTGTGGCAGACATCGCCGTCACGAACCAAACCGATGGCACAGTGACGGTGCTGATCAACAACGGCTCCGGTGCGTTCACGACTACACACACGTACTCTACCGATTCGAAACCCGATTCTGTTGCGATCGCGGACTTCAACGGCGACGGTGCCAACGATCTGGCAGTGGCTAACCAAAACGGCAATGATGTCAGTGTTCTGCTCAACCAGGGCGGCGGAACGTTTGGCGGCGCCGCGAATTACTGTGTGGTTTCTGTTACCGGTTCTTGTAATTCAGGGAGTGAGATCAATCCGCTTTCTGTGGTTGCAGTGGACTTGAACGGAGACGGGAAGCCCGACCTCGCTGTCGCCAGCGCCACGCAATCGGTGGTAACGCTGCTTAACAACGGCTCCGGCATATTCACTTTGACTGGCCAGTCCAGCGCGTCGCAGAGTGCATCGGCTATCGCGGCGGGAGACTTCAACAAAGATGGCTTTCAAGATCTGGTCGTCGCCGATCAGGGGGCCAACGCGTTTGAGATTTTCGCTGGAAACGGCACCGGTAATCTTGCCGCGCCTCTGCGCTATCTCAGCGGCAGTAACCCTGCGGCTATCGCGACGGGAGATTTCAACAAAGACGGCAAGCTGGACGTTGCCATTGTGAACCTTGGCGACGCCGACGTCGCCATCGCGCTCGGCAACGGCGACGGAACTTTTCAGGATATCGCTAGCTATATCTCGGGATCGGAAGTCAACTCGGTTGTTCTCGGCGACTTCAATAAAGATGGCAAGACGGATTTCCTTGTCAACAATAATAGCGTCGGAAGTAACTCCGTAAATCTGTTTACCGGAAATGGCAAAGGCGCTTTCACGCTGGCCGCAACCGTTCCATTCTCCAGCTTCATTGCTTCCGTTGCAGCGCAGGATTTTAATCAAGATAAGAGCCTGGATTTTGTGGTGGCGAATCCGTCCACCAGCCAAGTTTCCGTTGTTTTCGGCAACGGTAACGGGACATTCAGTTCTACCATCGCCACGTATTCCACGGATTCCACCCCAGTTTCTGTTGCTGTTGGAGACTTCAACAAAGACGGATTCCCCGATATCGTGACGGCCAACTCTGCGGCCAACGACGTCAGCGTTCTGCTCAATACGAAGACCGGGTCCTTCAATCCGGCAGCCCCATATCCGGTGGGAACAAATCCGGTTGCTGTCGCGGTTTGTGACCTTAACAATGACGGTTTTCCCGACATCGTGGTCGCTAACTCCGGCAGCAATAACATCAGCGTGCTCATGAACAACGGCGACGGAACATTCGCGGCCGCTGTCCCGTATAACGTCGGTAATGTCCCCAACTCGATTGCCACTGCCGAGTTAAATGGCGACCTTTTTGCCGATCTCATCGTCACCAACAAGGCGGACAATTCAGTCAGCGTGCTTCTGGGAAATGGCGACGGAACATTCCAGGCAGCGGTCCCCTACACCGTACCCGGCACGGGCATGGTCAATGCCATCGCGGCTGACATCACTGCGGACGGCATCCTCGATCTTGTAATTGCGGAAAGCACTACCAACTCCGTAGGCGTCATGCCCGGCAACGGCGATGGAACCTTCCAGGGCTCAGTCAACTACAAGGTAGGCCTCATGCCGACGGCAATCGCGGCAACCGATGTCAGTGGCGACGGAAAAGTCGACGTACTCGCCGGTAATTTCGGCAGCGGCGATGTATCGGTTCTTATCAATCAAACTCCCGCGGGAGCCTTGAGCGCTTCGACAACCAAGCTTGCCTTCGGCAACATACAAGTCGGCAGCAGCAGTTCCTCGCAGACCGTTACTTTGACCAATAAGGGCAATACCGTGCTGAGCATCGCGAGCATCACCACGAGCGCGGATTACGGGATGACTACGACCTGCGGATCGACTTTGGGTTCGCTCGGCACCTGCACGGTCACGATTACCTTCTCGCCCAGCTTCCCCGGCGCAGTCAACGGAGCGCTCACTGTCAAGGGGAGCGTAACCGGCGACTACCTTATCGTGCCGATCACCGGTACGGGGCAGTTCCCCATGGTGGTTTCTCCTTTGACACTTACCTTCCCATCGACTGCGGTAGGAAACACCAGCGCCGGACAAACGATAACGGTAATCAATCAGAGCAGCAGCACGCAGACTTTCACTTTCTCAGCTACAGGCAACTACAACGCTACCGGCTCGGGCACCGCGCCGTGCAACGGCACGTTGGCGGGCTTGGCGAAGTGTACGGTTTCGGTTTCGCTCAGCCCAACCCAGAGCGGCGCGATCAACGGATCATTTATCGTCAGCGGCAGCGGATTCCTTCCGCAAATCACCAGCCTTAGCGGCACGGGAAGCGGCGGTTCAGCTCTGCCCTTGTCGTTCAGTCCGGCCAGCTTATTGTTCGATAGCCCGGCGCTCGGATTCTCCAGCTTGCCCAAAACAGTCACAGCCACGAACACAACTGCCGGATCGCTGACGCTCGCTCTGACAGCCAGCACCGATTGGTCGGTTTCTGGAACAGGAAAGACTCCGTGCGGCGGCACTCTGGCGGCAGGCAAGTCATGCCAGTTCGCGGTTATTTTCACGCCCAGCGTGCTGGGATATTTCAATGGCTCGATTTCGATTACGACTGGTTCCGGCAATCCGGTGATCTACGACCTTGAAGGTTTGGGAAATCTGGCCTCCAGCTTCAGCCCTACGAGCATGACGTTCGCTCCGCAAAATGTCGGCACCACCAGCCCGGGGCAGATTGTGAAAGTCTGGAATTTTGAAAACACCAACATGACGATTCTGGGATGGTCGGCCAGCGGTGACTATACCGCCGTTCCGGGCGGTACCCAGCCGTGCAGCGTAGGCGGCCAGGTGCCTCCGCTGTTGTTGCCATTTTGCAATCTGGTGGTTTATTTCACCCCAAGCAAAACGGGCACCATCGGGGGTGCTATTTCCGTGACCACGAGTTGGTCGACGGGATCCGAATCTTTTCCGGTCACAGGTACCGGGCAGTAAGCGATATAGGGCAAACCCCGTTGCCCTTAAGTCGTGGAATGAGTTTGCAGGAATTTGCACAGTGCAGTGCTGGGAGAAAAGAGAAGAACGTCTCCATCGATCGGGACAGGGCTAGTTGTATACTCTCGACGATCAAGCGTTCTTCCCCTCCCCGGTACACAATTTTACTTTCTAGGTGATCGAGTCTCGAATGCTAAACCTCCGCCGGCTTCCCTTCGTCTTGTGTGCGCTCGCTGTCCTATCGGTGTCTCTCATTCTTATTCAGAGGCGGCCGGGCAATGTCGCAGGCCGAGATGTAGCTGCACGGCCCGTACTCGCGTCGTCGCAAAGCCAGCTTTCCCCCAGCACAGTTCCTCCGGAATTTCGTGCCCATGTCGCGGAAAATTACGGCAAGTTGCCCCTTAACTTCGAGGCGAACAATGGTCAAAGCGACAAACAAGTAAAGTTTCTCTCGCGTGGCCAGGGATACGCCTTATTCCTTACGCGGGATGAAGCTGTGTTGAGCTTGCAACGCAGCAGCAAGAAGATGGCCGACCGCCACAGCATTGGTATGGATCCGGTCGCATTTCAAACCGGGAAAGGCGAGGACACAGAATCCGCGGTGCTACGGATGAAACTGGTCGGCGCGAATACCTCCGCTCTCGTCACAGGTAGCGGCCAGCAGGAAGGCACGACCAACTATTTCATTGGCAACGATCCAAGCCTATGGCGGACCAACGTTGTGAACTACTCCCAAGTGCGGTACGAGAACGCTTATCCCGGCGTAGACCTCGTTTATTACGGCAACCAGCAGCAGCTAGAATACGATTTCGTGTTGGCACCGGGCGCCGATCCGCACGCGATTACTCTTGATGTCGCATCCGACGATGAGGCCCGCGGGAAAAGATCGGGCGCGCCGCGCATCGCAGAAAATGGCGACCTTCTCGTTCTCACTAACGGGGGAGAAGTACGATTTCACAAGCCTGTCGTGTACCAGACGAGCCAAAGCTCCGACCCGCACTCAATCGGCGGCGAGCCGAATGCCGTCGAAGCCAGGAACACCATCGACGGCCGCTGGGTGCTGAGAGGCGGCAATCGCGTCGGCTTTGAAGTTTCTTCGTACGACTCCAGCAAGCCGTTGGTGATCGACCCTGCGCTTAGCTACTCGACGTACCTCGGCGGCACCGGGACCGATGGCGCATTTGGCGTGACTATTGATTCCGCCGGCAATTGCTACGTTACGGGATTCACGAGCTCCACGAATTTTCCCACCAAGAATCCCTATCAGAAAAAGAGTGGTGGCGGGATCGATACGTTCATCACTAAGATGAATCCCACTGGGACCGCGCTGGTGTATTCAACTTATGTGGGCGGAAGCAAGACGGAATATCCGTTTGCGATCGCTGTGGATTCCACCGGCGCAGCCTACGAAGTCGGCAATACTGGGTCCCCGGACTTTCCCGTAACTCCAACAACCGCATTCCAGCCTACGTGCTTGAGTTGCGCTCTCTATCCCGCGGTTTTCATCACCAAGCTATCTCCTAGCGGCACGTCACTGATGTATTCCACTTTTCTGGGCGGTAGCGGAGATAATCGTGCCTTCGGCGTGGCTCTGGACCCTTCGAACAATGTGTACCTCATCGGCTGGACCACTTCCAGCGACTTTCCTGTGACCGCTAACGCCTTTCAGACGTCCTACGTCCCCGGCGCGGTTAGTAATGTGTTTGTCACTGAGATTAATCCGGCCGCTAGCGGGGCCGCCGGGCTCGTCTACTCGACTTACCTCGGCGGTAGCGTTCAGGACGTCGGCTTCGGCATTGCTCTCGACTCCAACAGCAATACCTACGTTACCGGCTACTCCTACTCCCTCGACTTCCCGGTAACTACCGGCGCGTTCCAAATGACGACTACCACCAACGGCGCGGCCTTTGTGACTAAGCTCAATCTGGCCGCCAACGGGGCCGCCGGGCTCGTCTACTCGACCTACCTCGGTGGAACCACGGGCACCTCCGCGGGAAACTCGATCAGGGTCGACTCTAACGGAGCTGCTTACCTGACTGGCTACACTTGCGCTAGCGATTTTCCCGTTACAAAAGGCGTCTTCCAATCGAAGTTTGGAGGCGATTGCACTCCGGCCGGCGGCGATGGCTTCGTGACTAAGCTGGATCCCACCGGATCGACTCTTGTGTACTCGTCCTATCTCGGCGGCAGCGGCGACGACGTGGGCTTCAGCATCGGCCTGGACTCTGTAAACAACGCATACATTATCGGGCGCTCCAGCTCTCCGAACTACCCAGTAACCAAAGGAGCATTCCAAAATAAAACCGCCGGCGGTTACGACACCATTTACAGCATTGTCAATCCCACCGGGACCTCGCTGTTGTATTCGACTTATTTGGGCGGCAATGCGGTGGACGTTGCCTTCGTCATGGCCGTGGATTCTGTCGGCAACTCCTACATTATTGGCCGCACATACTCCACCAACTTCCCCGTAACCCCCGGCGTATTCCAGGCCACGCTCAGAGGCACAACCAACGCGGTGGTCTTCAAGTTCGTGCCCGGCGATCAAGTCTGGCCGCTGGCCCTGAACTTCGGCAATCAGACCATCGGAGTAACGTCTTCAGCGCTCACCACAACCTTGACCAACAGCGGACCCGGCACGCTCAGCATGACGGGCCTTCCGGCGCTCTCTGGAACTGCCGCCGGCGACTATGCCATCAGTTCCAACACTTGTACCTCTTCGCTGGCCTTCGGGGCGTCGTGCATCGTAGGCGTCACTATGACCCCGACTGCCTCCGGAACGCGAAGCGCGGTGCTGGCCTTCACTGACAGCGCCCAGAACAGTCCGCAAAATGTAACTCTCACCGGCGCCGCGACTACAAGCTCGGTTTCGCTTACGCCAGCCAGCATGACTTTTCTGACGCAACTGATAGGGACCAACAGCAACTCCCAGCCGGCTACTCTCACAAACACGGGTACGACCGCCGTAGCCATCACGAGCATCGCAACTTCGGCTAACTACAGCCAGACCAACAACTGCCCGACCAGCCTGCTCGCGGGAGCGAATTGCACCATCAATGTGGTATTCACTCCGACCAAAGCCGGAGCAATCACAGGGACACTGGCCGTTACCGACAGCGCTCCGAACAGCCCGCAGACGGCGGCTCTCACAGGCACTGGTACCGTGATGAGTTTCTCGCCTACGAGCCTGAACTTCGGAACTCTAACCAAGGGCACGGCGAGCCAGCCGCAGACTATTACTGTCACCAACGTGGGGCCGACGTCGATCTCCATCACCAAGATTTCGATTACCGGCTCTCGCGTAACCAGTTTTTCCGAAACCAATAATTGTCCAATCAGCCCGTTAACCCTGGCTGCGAACGCGAACTGCGCGATCAGCGTGACCTTCACTCCGCAACTGAAGGGAGCATTGAATGCCGACGTCACCCTCCTGGACACCGGAGGCGGCAGCCCGCAGAACGTGCCGATAGCGGGAACGGGAGATTAGGACAACAGAATAAAAGCGAATCCAGGACGCATTCCCTGGACGTACTAGAAATCGAGATCGATCAGAATTTTGGGAGGACTTTTCCATGAAGCGCTTTGTGCTCATATCTCTTTTGGCAGTGACCGCGATTGCGGTTTATGCGTTTGCGGGCCAGCCACCTGCGGCGATCATCAATGTACTGACCTGGCAATACAGCAACAGCCGCCTGGGCCAGAATCTGCATGAAACGATTCTGACGCCGACCAATGTCAACGCCACGAGCTTCGGCAAAATTTTCTCATATCCCGTCGATGGCAACATTTATGGACAGCCGCTCTATGTGGGTAACCTGACCATCACCGGACAGGGCGCACACAATGTTGTCTTCGCCGTTACGGAGAACGACAGCGTCTACGCTTTCGACGCCGACAGCGCCACCGTGAATCCGAATCCGTTGTGGCAGACGAGCCTGCTCAATCCGCCGAACGTCATTGCCTATCCCTGCCTCGACAATCACAAGGCCTGCACTATTTATCCGACCATTGGAATCACCGGGACGCCCGTGATTGATCGCATGACTAACACCATCTATCTGGTTGCCCGCACCAAGGAAATCGTCAGCGGGCAGACCAATCCCTATTATTACGAGCGCTTGCACGCGCTCGACATCCGGACCGGAAAAGAAAAGCCCGGCAGCCCGGCGACGATTTGCGGCGACTACGCGCACACCGGCCAAGGATGCCAATTCACCACTGGAATCTTCGATCCGTTGGCCGACGGACAGCGCAGCCCGCTGCTGCTCGAACCCACCACCGGATTTCCGCAGGGAGTGCTTTACATCGCGGTGGCCGGACAAGGCATGATTTTGGCCTATGATCCGGTCAGCCTCAGCCGGTTGGCCGACTTCATGTTCACTCCGCATCCCACCAATACCACGGGCGGCGGCGGCATCTGGGCCGGCGTCAGCGGCGACGCCAACGGCAACGTCTATGTTCCGGTCGGCGACGGCACGTTTGATGTCAATGTCGGCGGCAACAATTACGGCGACAGCATTGTTAAACTCAATCTCGTCTCCAACGGTTCGGGCGGTTATGTGCTTCAAGTGATGGATTATTTCACCCCGCCTGACGAACTCTGCCGGCAGACTAACGATATTGACCTGGGGTCGGGAACACCCGTTCTTCTTCCGCCTCAGACGGGCACCGTACCCAACCTTATTGCTATCGCCGGCAAAGGCAAGGTTCCAACTTGCGACGCGGCAAACCCCATTTATCTGGTCAATGCAGACGAAATGGGCGGCATGGGCGGCGGAGTGCAATCGATCGCCGGTACAGCCTCGCAAGGTTATTACAGCACGGTAGCTTACTTCAGCACGGGCGCGGCAAACAATCTGTATCTCGGCGGAGTGCTGAGCACGACGGCCGGAGACACGATGCAGGAATTCCGGCTGGTGAGCGGTCTGTTCAACCCGGTCAAGTCCGTCTCGAAGAGTCCCACCACCTATCTTGCTGGCGCTACGCCGGTGATCACGGCGGCGGGAACGAAGAACGGCATCATGTGGACTCTTGAGCGTCCCGCCCTGTTGTGGACCGAAACAGCCACCAACAATGCCGTCCTGCACGCTTACAACGCCACGAATCTTCATCTGGAGCTTTACAACAGCAGCATGAACTCTTCCCGTGACTTGGCCGGACCGGCGGTGAAGTTCCAACCTCCTATGGCCATCAACGGAAAGGTTTATGTGGGAACGCAGACAGAGCTTGACGTTTACGGTCTCTGTCCTTGCCCGCAATAAGCAGTAATCGGATGTTTCGCGGCGGCGGCGCAGAT
>Ga0209006_10000057_pt1 | contig 113007 bp, 101 predicted proteins | sample JacPin_JW_Ref_O2_FD_188567 | JGI IMG/M metagenome (GOLD analysis project Ga0209006, IMG submission 188567) | Forest soil microbial communities from Algoma, Ontario, Canada - Jack Pine, Ontario site 1_JW_Ref_O2 (SPAdes) (version 2) | ecosystem: Environmental > Terrestrial > Soil > Boreal... | reverse complement strand
CCGCAAGCACGCCAAAACCGCACAACACACCGTCGACGAAATATCAAACCGGCTGGCTGCGTGAGCGATTGACCCGCGGAGATCGAGACGGCCATGTTACCTGAGCACCGATCGCTCCGCGGGTCCATCGCCAACCGAGTGATCTCGCTCGCCCAGATTCTCGGGCGTCCCGTCTGCAACGCCGCGGACACACGAATCGGGCGAGTCAGCGACATCGTGGTGCGATGGGACGCCGACAACGAGCACCCGCCAGTCACCGGGGTTCTCGTCAAAGTGGGCCGCGGCTTTGCGGTCGTCCGACCGGCAGACGTGACAATGAGCCAAACCGAAGTTCGCCTGCGACACGATGCCCAACTGGTGTGGCGGCCGGTCGGGGGGGACTGCGACGTGCCCCTGGCCCGTGACGTTCTTGACCGCCAGCTTGTCGACACGTCCGGTGTCCAGATCGTGCGGGCGGCCGACGTGTATCTCCTCGACGGGCCGCAGGGTTGGGAGCTGGCGGGCATCGACGTGGGCGTGCGGTCCTTCGGCAGAAGGGTCGTCACCCGGCCCAGGGCCTGCCCGCCGCCCTGTCGCCTCATCGACTGGGCCCAGTTGCACGCGTTCGTGCCGCGCTTCACGGACACCGCCACGGCCTGGCAGTCCGGGCCGACGATCGCGGCAGGTACGGCAGGGAGCGGTCTGCAGTTGGGGCTTTCGGCCGCCCAACTGAAAGAGCTCCGCGGTCCGCAGGTGGCGGCACTCCTTTCCGATCTGAGCCGGCATCAGCAGGCCCAGCTGTTCACAGTGGCGCACCCGTCCGCTGCGGCCGAGGCGCTGGGTCAGCTCGACGCCGACCATCGTGCGGCCCTGCTGACCGAGCTCGATGAGGCCGACCGGACCCGGTTGCTGGCCATGTTGGATGGCGATGACCGATGACCGCGGCACAGTCCACGGTGACCGCGCAGCGCGGGCATCGTCGCTTCAGGTCCCGCGTGCTCGCGCTGCTGGCCATCCTCGGTCCCGGGATGATCGCCGCCAATGCCGGCAACGACGCCGGCGGGATCTTGACCTACGCCAGCGCCGGTTCCCAATTTGGCTAGTCAGCGAATTCGCCGGCGTCGGCGCGGCCATGGAGATCTTCGGCGTGTCCCGCTTCATCTCTGTTCCCATCCCCGCCGTCTTCGTCTGGGCCTTAACCGTTTTGGGATCCTACTCACGTGCCGAGCGGCTCTTTCTCATCCTCACCCTGGCGTTTGTGTCCTACCCGGTGGCTGCCTTCCTCGGCCATCCAAACGGCCACGAGGTCCTCAGCAACCTGGTGTCGCCCCATTTCCCGGCCAGCCATGCATTTTTGGTGCTCGCGGTTGCCCTCATCGGCACCACGATCACTCCCTACATGCAGTTCTACGACGCCTCGGCCGTGGTGGACAAACACATCACTCCCGCCAACTACCCCAGTGAGCGCATCGACAGTGTGAGCGGCAGCATCTGGAGCAACATCGTCAGCATCTTCATCATCATCGCCACCGCGGCAGCGATCGGCGGAGTGGACCGCTGCAATCGGCGCAGCAGGCAGCCGAGGCACTCAGGCCCGCGGTCGGCCCGGCCGCGCCCGCACTGTTCGCCGCAGGTCTGCTCGGCGCCTCGCTGCTGGCCGCGTCGGTGGTGCCGCTGTCGACCTCGGACGCCATCGCGGACGCGATCGGCGCCCCACGTTCGGTGTCGGCGAGCTTACGTCAAGCCCCGTTGTTCTACGGCATCTTCACGGCGCAGGTCGTGGTCGGCGCCGCCGTCGCCCTGGCCCCCGGTAACCTCGTAGCACTGGTCGTCAACACCCAAGTGCTCAACGGAGTCATCACTCCGCTGCTGCTCACCTACATACTTATCCTGGCCAACAGATCCAGCGTGCTGGGCGCGGCCAAGAACGGCCCCATCTTCAAATCCGTTGCCACACTGTGCGTCACAGTGGTCGGCCTCCTCTCGTTTGTCGTCCTCATCCAAACCGTATTCGGCCTCGGCTGAGAAGCCCACGACGGCCCCGCCTCTCCGTTTGGAATCCACCTGCGCAATTATCCTGGCTGCCAATATGTCTGGTCTGATCTGGCCTGTCCTTCCGCAATGGTCGCCGGGACTAGCGGCCGCGCCGGGTGTGGGTGGTGACATTGAAGTGCGTGTCGTGTTGTCTGCGGTGACATCGACACCTGCGCCGACGCGGTCGACGATCGAAGGGTCGGCGGAAAACCCACGCCGGCACCGAAATCACAAAACCATACCTTCGATGAAACGAGAACCGTCATGAATACCCTTGTCGGGCAGCGGCTATGGAAATACAAGCTGATGGCAGGCGCGCTGACCATCGTCGTGGGCGCGATCTTGCTGGCATGGCCAGGTCCGTCGATCCTGGTCGCCGCGACCCTGTTCGGCGTGTACCTGCTGGTCAGCGGACTCGCCGAACTGTTCATTGCCGTCACCGTGCGGCTGTCGACCGCTACCCGAGTCATGCTGTTCATCAGCGGCGCACTGTCGGTGGTCTTGGCCATCTTGTCGTTCCGCCACTTCGGCGACGCCTACGCGGTGCTGCTGCTGTCGCTGTGGATCGGAATCGGCTTCATCTTCCAAGGTGTTTCAGGGGTCGTCGCCGGTATCGGCGACAGCGATCTGCCCGGCCGCGGCTGGTACGTCTTCGCCGGTATCGTCTCGGTGCTCGCCGGCCTGGTGGTGCTGGTGTGGCCCTTCGACTCCATCGCCGTGCTCACGCTGGCTGTCGGCATCTGGCTGGTCATCATCGGCATCGTCCAGATCGTGCAAGCGCTCCAAACCCGCAAGCACGCCAAAACCGCACAACACACCGTCGACGAAATATCAAACCGGCTGGCTGCGTGAGCGATTGACCCGCCGGATCTGCCCACGAAAGGACGGAAATGACCGTTACGCAGCACAACGTGAGATCGGCCCGAGGCCCCACACCGGTCGAACGGCGGTCACCTGACGCCGAATTGAGCGCGCGGTTCGAACAGGACGTCGTTCCATTGCAGCAGACCCTGTACCGTCACGCATTTCGGCTCAGTCACAACCACACCGATGCCGAGGACTTGGTGCAGGAGACCATGTTGAAGGCATACGGTGCTTTCCACTCATTCCGACCGGACACCAATCTCAAAGCGTGGCTGTTCCGAATTCTCACCAATGCCTACATCAACGGCTACCGGAAGAAGCGGCGCCAACCGGCGCTGTACTCCACCGAGCAGGTCACCGACCAGCACCTGGCCGAGGTCTACGCTCACTACACCCCAATGGGGACGCGTTCCTCAGAGGACGAAGCACTGGATTTGTTGCCGGACAGCGACATCAAGGCGGCCATGCAGGCTTTGCCGCCGCAGTTTCGCGACGTCGTGTATTACGCCGATGTTCAGGGGTTCCGCTACAAGGAGATCGCCGCGATCATGAAAACCCCGACCGGTACCGTGATGTCGCGCCTGCAGCGCGGCCGACAACGACTCCGCAGTCTGCTCGGCGACGGCGCCGCCCGTGTTGAGCCAGAGCCACTGCCTGCTGCCGGATAACGCCATGTCAGATGTTCAGCATGACGGCCGGCGAAGGCTGACCGACATCGGAACCTTGACACTGCGCGGCCTCGCGCTGGCGGTGTTTTCCGCGGCGATTGGTGCGGCGGCAGCGATCCTTGTCCATCCGTCCACCGTCGGCAGCCAGTTGTTTGAACCCAGTTCTGCGGTCGGGCGATCTGCGATCAGCGTTTCCGTTTCTCCGCTCGAGCAGGTGGCCGCGAAGGTGCTGCCCAGCGTGGTGACGCTGCAAACAGACCAAAGTGACCAATCGGAACTGGGCTCGGGCATCATCCTCACGGCTGACGGACTGATCATGACCAATAGCCACGTCGTGGCGAGCGACGCGAGCGCCCCACCCGAGTCGGGCGCCGTGGTCACGTTCCACGACGGCCGTACCGCGGCGTTCACGGTGGTCGCCACCGACCCGACGGGTGACGTCGCAGTGGTTCGGGCGCAGGGTGTTTCGGGGCTTACCCCGATCTCGTTTGGCACCTCGAACGACCTTCGAGTCGGCCAGCAGGTGGCCGCGGTGGGTTCTCCGCTCGGCCTGGGCGACACCGTGACCGCGGGTGTCGTCAGCGGGCTCAATCGGCCCGTGTTCACGGCCACCGACGACGACCAGGTGGCGGCCTACGACGCCATCCAAACCGATGCCGCGCTCAACCCGGGGAACTCGGGCGGTGCGCTCGTCGACATGAATGGGCAGCTCGTCGGAATGAACTCTGCGGCACCGGGCCAAGTCGGCCTCGTACCGCAGAGCGGTTCTATCGGCATCGGTTTCGCGATTCCGGTTGACATCGCCAAGCGAATAGCCAATGAACTCATGACCACCGGTGGGGCCTCGCACGCTTCGCTCGGAGCGCAGGTGAGTACCCAGGACAACGCCCGTGGCGCCCGGATCATCGGCGTGACAGACGGTGGGCCGGCCGCGGCGGCTGGTCTGCCCGACGGGGCGCTGGTGACGAAGTTCGACGACCAGGCGATCGAAGATAACGCCGCGCTGGTCGCAGCGGTGCAGTCGCGGGCACCGGGTACCCGCGTGACCATGGACTTCATCGACCCTGCAGGCAACCACAGATCTGTGCACGTCACCCTTGGCGCCGACGGGGGCCCGCGGTGATACCTACTTGTCCTGGCTGAGGAAGTAGTAGCCGTCGGTGTCGACCCAGCCGATATCGCCGGTTGCGCACCAGTCGTGCACCATTGCGATCTGGGTGTCATGCGGAGAATTCCAGTAACCCTTCATCACGTTGTGGCCGCGTACATGGATCGCGCCGGAAACACCCGCGGGCACGACCCGACCATCTTGGTCAACAACCCGCATTTGCACGCCATGGATCGGGGTGCCGATCGACCCCGCCTTACACACGCGATCGGGGCGGTTGAAGCTGGCCACGCCCGACGTCTCCGCGGCCCCGTGTCCTTCCAGGATTTGGCATCCGAATGTGTCCTCGAAGCGGTGCAGGATCTCAGCCTCCAGCGGCGCGCCCGATGAAACGCAGAGGCGCAACGAGCTGGTGTCGGTGTCGACGGGATCGGCGGCGGCCAGCATCGCCGAGTACATCGTCGGCACGCCTTGGAAAACGCTGACTCGTTCGGCCGAGATCCTGGCCAGGGCCTGCCGAGGGTCGAAGCGCGGCAGCAGCGCCAACGTGGCGCCGGTGTAGAAGGCGGCTCCCAGGCCACAGGTGATACCGAAGGCGTGAGACAACGGCACTGCGGCCATCACCACGTCCTCCGGCTGGAGTTCGAGCACGGTGCGCGCGACGACGGCCTGGTTTCTGAGGAAGTTGGCGTGCGTCAGTTCGGCCCCCTTGGGTGCTGCGTGGGTGCCTGATGTGTGGACGATCATTGCGGTGTCCTCGGCGGCGCGGCGTACCGGTCGGGGATGTCGTTCCAATTCCCGGGTCGGTCTCCAAGTCTGCTCACCGAGCTGGGCATGTCGCGTACCGGCGGCTTTTGCGCCGGCCGAGCACGCCGCCGCGCATTCCGGTGACGAGAACACCACCTGCGCTCCGGTGTTCTTCAGAAAGGACTCGACGTGGGCGGCGCTGCGTTCCGGGCTGATCGGCACCACGACGGCGCCGGCGTGCAGAGCGCCGTAGAAGGTCACCGCGAAGTCGCGGACGTTGGGCGCCATGACGCCCACCCGGTCGCCGGGTTGCAGCCCCTGAGTGGCGAGCTCGCTGGCGAACCGCGCCACCCATTGGGCGAGCGAGGAATAGGTCGTGGTCTCGTCGTCGGAGCGAACCGCCACCCCATCGGGGTACATGTCGGCAGACTCGGTCAGAAACCAGCTCACGTTGGTCACTGCGACTCCCACTCCCGCGAACTTTAGGTCCTCGTCAATCCTCGGGGTCAATCCTCGGGCGGGCAGTCAGCGCTGTCGATGGGCGCCGTGACAACGCTCATCCGCCGCGGATGTGGCCGCCAACAACGCGGCTACATGAGCCGGCGATGTACCTCGAACTTCCAGCTCATCCACTAATTCGTCGGCTCGATCAGCCAGGGCCTTCGCCACCGCAGCGACTGTTCGTTGCAGCCCATCAGACGCGACGGGTCCCGGGCCGGCGAATTCGGTCGTGGCTCACGGAGTTCCGACACACTCAATTTGGGCCACCCGCGGTATCACATGTTCGCCCAGGCGGCCGGCGAACGCCACCAGATCCGTCTCGTCCACCGGCGGCACGACATCAATCAAGTCGAAGCCCAGCCTGGCGTATTGCTCTGCGATCGTGAGGAATCCGTCGAGGTCGGCCAGCGGGTCGACGAGCATCATGACCGTCTTTTGGATCTCGGCGGGGTCGCGCCCGGCCGCCTCGCAATGCCGATGCAGCACGTCGATCTTGTGGGCTGCTTCTTCGACGGTTTGGAAGCTACCGTTCCACGCATCGGCATACTCGGCGACCAGACGCAGCGTCTTGCGCTCACCGGTGCCACCGATCAGGATCGGCGGGGCGGGCCGCTGCACCGGTTGAGGCGCGCACAGCGTCTCGGCGAGCTGGTAGTACTTGCCGTCGTAACGTCCGTCGTCCGAACTCCACATCTGGCGGCAGATTTGTAGGGTCTCCTCCAGGCGCTCGAAGCGTTCGGCCGTCGGCGGATAAGGCACCCCCAGGCCGGCGTGCTCGCGCTCATACCAGGCCGCTCCGAGCCCGAACACCGCCCGTCCCCGCGACAGCACATCCAGGGTTGTCACCGTCTTGGCGAGCAGCCCCGGATAGCGATACATCACACCATTTACCAGCACGACGAGTTTGATCCGTTCGGTGTGGCCCGCGAGATACCCCAGCGAGGTGTAGACCTCCAGCATCGGCGACTCGGCGGGCCAGAGGTTGTCCATCTGAAAGAAGTGGTCGGCCATGGTGAACCAGGAAGCGCCGGCCTGCTCGGCGGCCCTGGCCGCCAAGGCGAGCGTGGTCGGCAGCGCCTGCTCGCCGCCGGGCACGTCGAAGTTGACGAAGTGAAAACCTATCTCCATCGTGATCCCCTAATCAGTTGTTGCCGAATCGGTTTCGGCGAGTCGGTTGAGAAGTGTCATCGCATGCCGCACTGCTCGGCGTTCGTCTTCGGTAAGTCCGTCCTGCACTACCCGGGCCAGCCATTCCTCCCGTGCCCCGATGTGGTTTTCGGCTTGCCCCACCCCGGCATCGGTCAACGAGATGAGTTGTCGTCGACCGTCGGTGGGGTCGGGGCTGCGGTGGATGAAACCCCGGTTATCCAGGACCGCCAGGATCGCGCCGATCGCTTGATGGCTGACCGCCTCCGCGCGGGCCAGCGCGGTCGTCGATGACGGGCCGTCCTTATGCAACCGGGTCAGCACTGCGGCCTGTGAGCCGCTCAGATCGTCGACGAGCGCCAGTGCGCGGATGCGGCGCCGCAGACGGCCGAACACCACCTTTACCTCGCGCGCGGTGGTGGCCGCGGAACGCGACACTGGATGTGCCATACCATTAGACTATCTCCGCAATCTAAATTGCGCAAATTGGATTGCGTATCTGGGAAGACCAAGGACCTGCCGCAGGCCGGCGGACCCCAAACGCAACCCGCTTCGGCATCTTGACACACCCTCCTAACTGATGGTTACTATCATTTCATAGTAACTACCAGTTTGGAGGTCGCGATGACGACTCAGGCACGGTGGTGGGCGCTTGGTGCGCTGGCACTGAGCATGCTGACAATCGGGCTCGACACGACGGTGCTGACTGTCGCGCTGCCCACGCTGGCGGTGGACCTCGGTGCCAGTACCGCGCAGCTGCAGTGGATCTCGACGTCGTACACGCTGGTGCTGGCGGCGGTGCTGCTTCCCGCGGGAGCGCTGGGCGAGCGCTACGGCTACAAGCGGCTGCTGATGTTGGCGCTGCTGCTCTTCGGCGCGTCCTCGGTGTGGTGCGCGTACTCCGGGAGCGCGGCGGCATTGATCATGGCCCGCAGCATTCTCGGCATCGGCGCCGCGCTGATGATTCCGCTGTCGATGGCGGTGCTGCCGTCGATCTTTCCCGATACCGCCGAGCGCGCCCGCGCGCTCAACATCTGGGTCACGTCCACCGCGGTCGGGATGCCACTCGGCCCGATTGTCGGCGGCTGGCTTCTTGCTCACGCATGGTGGGGGTCGATCTTCCTGATCAACGTCCCGCTGGTGATCATCGGGTTCGCGGCCGTCGCCGCCTTCATACCGCAATCCAAAGGTTCCCAGTCACATTCACCCGACATCGTCGGTGTGGTGTTGTCGTCGGTCGGCCTGACCTCCTTGACGTTCGGGTTCATCCGGGCGGGCCTCCAATCCTGGTCGCACGTGCTGGTGTGGCTGCCTATCGCCGCGGGTGTCGCGCTCCTGTCGGCGTTCGCGGTCTGGCAGATGCGCTGCCGGCACCCGCTGGTCGACCTCGCGTTGTTCCGGGCACCGGCGTTTCGGTGGGGCACCGCATTGTCGACGCTGATGGGCATGTCGATGTTCGGCGTGCTGTTCGCGCTGCCGCTGTTTTATCAAGCGGTGCAGGGCAACTCGACTTTGGGCACCGGCCTGCGGTTGTTGCCGCTGATCGTGGGTCTGGTTGTCGGCACCCTTATCGTCGGCCGCATTCCGGAGCGGCTTGGCACCGGTGCCACGATCGCGGTCGGCTTCGTGGTCACCGCGGCGAGCCTGGTGGCCGGCGCGTTCACCACCGCGACCACCTCGTTCGCGGTGGTCGCGACGTGGCTCGGCGTGGTCGGTGTCGGCATGGGTCTGGTGATGCCGACGGCGATGAACGCCGCGCTAGGCGCGCTGGAGCCGGGCCGGGCCGGTTCGGGATCGGCGCTCATCCAGGCACTGCGGCAAGCGGGTGGCACCATCGGGGTCGCCCTGCTCGGCACCGTGATCAATGCCGGGTATCGCGGCGCGGCGCCGATCGTGCACGACACCGCCGTGCAGGCCCGGATCGACGACAGCGTGTCCTCGGGAATGGCGGTCGCGCGCGCGGTGGGCAGCCCGGATCTGGTCCATGCCGTGCAGTCTGCTTTCGTGCACGGGATGTCATTGATGCTGCTGGTCGGCGCGGTGATGTCGGCGGTGCTGGCGATCGTCGCCGCGACCGTGCTGCGGCGAGGTTCGACCGGGCGTCACCGCACGCGCCGCGGACAGCAAGCGGTCATCAATCAGCGGCAAGATGAGCGACAATCGGTGTATGCCGGTCGATGATCACTCCGTGGGCCTGCGCGAGCGCAAGAAGCTGAAGACTCGCGAGGCGATCCGCCGTGCGGCATTCCGGCTGTTCGACGAGAGCGGATACGCCAACACCACCGTGGAGCAGATCGCGGACGCCGCCGAGGTGTCGCCCAGCACGTTCTTCCGCTACTTCCCGTCCAAGGAATCGGTGCTGTTGGCCGACGACCTGGACCCGGTCATGCTGGCGGCGCTCGCGCGGCAACCCGCACACCTGTCCCCGGTGGCCGCGGTCCGCAGGGCCGCCGAAGAGTCGTTCGCGACGATGTCGGAAGACCAGTGGGAGGTCGAACGGACCCGCCAGCGGCTGATGTTCTCGATACCCGAGATCAAGGCCGCCCACTACGACGAGTATTACCGGACGATCAGGATGCTCGCCGAGGCCTTGGGCCAGCGCCTCGGGCGGGATCGCGACGACTTCGAGCTCCGGGTCTTCGCGGGCGCGCTCACCGGCGCGATCATGGGCGTCGTCGACCAGACCGGACCGCTGGTACTGGACGACATGTTCCGCGCGCTGGATTTCCTGGAGAAGGGCATGCCGCTTGCCTGACGTCCGGCTACGCTCACCGGGATGCAATCGCTGAGCAGGCGTGGCCTTCTCGAAGTCGGAGTGGCCGGGCTGGCAGGCGCGGCGGGGCTGCTCACCGCGACGGCCTGCTCCACGAAGAAACCTTCCAACGGCTCGCCGTCCGCGGCGACCGTTAAACACTTCTTCGGCGAGACCACAATCCAGGCGCCGCCCAAGCGGGTGGTGAGTGCCGGCTTCACCGAACAGGACGACCTGCTCGCGGTCGGCGTCGTGCCGATCGCCGTGACGAATTGGTGGGGGGATCAGCCGTTCGCGGTGTGGCCGTGGGCGCAGCCCAAGCTGGGTCCGGCGCAGCCGGCGGTGCTGTCTCTTGACAACGGCATCGACTTCGACAAGATCGCCGCGCTGAGGCCGGATCTCATCGTCGCCACCAACGCCGGCGTGGACAAGGACAGCTACAACCGGTTGTCGGGCATCGCGCCGACCATCCCGCAGTCAACCGACCAACCGTTCTTCGAGCCGTGGAAGGTGCAGGCCGCCGCGATCGGACAGGCGGTCTTCCAGGCCGACCAGATGACGTCGCTGATCAGCGACGTCGACAAGAAGTTCACCGATGCGGCCACGGCCAACCCGCAGTTCAAGGACAAGAAAGCCGTCCTCTTGCAGGGCAGTGTCTACCGCGACAACGTGATCGCGATGCTTGGCTGGCGCACCAATTTCCTGACGCAGCTGGGCTTCGCGCTGCCCGACAACATCAAGGAGTTCGGCGTTGACGACAGCCGCGCGTTCATCCCCCGCGACAAGGCGGTCGACGCGCTCGGCGCCGCCGACGTGTTGATCTGGACCACGGAGAGCGACGACGAACAGGCGCGGCTGGTCGCCGACCCGACGTTCCTTCAGCTGAGGTCCACCATCCAGAAACGCAACGTGCTCACCGGCAAGGACCTGGCGGGGGCCATTGGGTTCTCGTCGCCGCTGAGCCTGCCGCTCGTCGCCGCCCAGTTGCCATCCTTGCTCGCCAAGGTCGTCAGCTGAGATGCCGCACCCGGAGACCGAGATCGCCAACCTGCTGTACACGTATGCCGAATACATGGACTCCGGCGACTTCGCCGGCGCGGCAAGTCTTTTCCGGCACGCGCGACTGCGGGTCCGGGGCGGTGGAGACGGCGGCGGGGGGGACGGCGGCGGGGGGGACGGCACTGTGGATGCCGACACCATGCTGTCGCTGTGGCGGGCAATGGTCATCGTGTACCCCGACGGCACTCCGCGGACCAAGCACGTCGTCACCAACCCCATCATCGAAGTCGACGACGCCGCAGGCACCGCGACCTGCCGCAGCTATTACACCGTGCTGCAACACACCGACGACTTGCCGCTTCAGGTCATCGTCACGGGCCGGTATGACGACCGATTCGAGCGGGTGGATGGCCGCTGGCGATTCGCCTACCGCGATTACTCGCTGATCGATGCCACAGGCGATGTCAGCCATCACCTATCCCGGCAAATCTGACCGGGTGGTGTTTGGATAGCCGGGTGACCATCGGGGACGCGCGTGACCAGGAACAGCAGCAGCACACCGGTTTCGCTTCCGTCGGTTCCGTCTACTATCCGGTGCTGGTCGGCGTCTTCACCGCTCTGGTGATCATCTCCAACATCCTGGCCACCAAGGCGATCGCGTTCGGGCCGGTCGTCGGCCATCTGTCGATCATCACCGACGGCGCCTTCATTCTGTTCCCGTTGAGCTACGTGGTCGGGGACGTCCTGGCCGAGGTGTACGGGTTCCGCGCGACCCGGCGCGCGATCTACGTCGGGTTCGCGATGCAGTCGATCGCGGTGCTGGCGTTCTGGGTGACGATCTTCATGCCCGCGGCGTCGTTCTACACCAACCAGGAGTCGTTCGAGGCCGTCGTCGGCGCGTCGACGCTCATCGTCATCGGCAGCCTCGCCGGGTTCGTCGTCGGCCAGACCCTGAACGCGTGGGTCGTCGTCGCGATCAAAGCCCGCACCAAGGAACGGCATCTGTGGGCCCGGCTGATCGGATCGACCATCGTCAGCGAGTTCGCCGACACGCTGGTGTTCTGCAGCTTCGCGGCCTGGGCGATCGGCATCAACACGTTGCGCGACTTCCTGATCTACGTGATCTGGGGCTGGTTCTATAAGTCGGCCGTGGAAGCCGCCGTCATGCCGATCACCTACCGGGTGATCGCACACATCAAACGCCGCGAGCCCACCTATCAGCCTGCCGTGTAGGACGATACGTTCGCCCCCTATACGTCAGCCTGTGAGACTTTGCTAAGGCAGCTCTGGCAGTGCGCTCAAGGTTGGTGCCCTGCACGAAATCCGGCGCTACGTTGAGTAGATGGGTGTGGCAACCGATTTGAGGATGCTCGACTACGGCGATCGCGCCCTGCTGCTGGAATGCGAGAGCACCGCGGAGGTGCTGGCGTGGACGGACACGCTGCGGCAGGCCGACCTCCTCGGTGTCACCGACATCGTGCCGGCGTCGCGCACGGTGCTGGTCAAGGTCGATGGCGCGCGTTACCTGCCGCTGACGCGGCAGCGCATCGAGAAGCTGCGGCCGGTGCCCGACGACGGCATCGCCGCGCCGGGCGTGCCCGACATGGTGATCGACGTCGTCTACGACGGCGCGGACCTCGATGAGGTCGGCCGCATCACCGGACTCGGCGCTGCCGGTGTCGTCGCGGCCCACACCGGCACGCCGTGGCGGGTGGCGTTCGGCGGATTCGTTCCCGGCTTCGCCTATCTCGTCGGCGGCGACCCGCGGCTCGACGTGCCGCGACGGAACGAACCGCGGACCCGCGTGCCCGCCGGATCGGTCGCGCTGGCAGGCGAATTCAGCGGCGTGTATCCCCGCCAGACACCGGGCGGCTGGCAGCTCATCGGGCGCACGGACGCCGTGCTGTGGGACATCGACCGGGCCGATCCGGCGCTGCTGACCGACGGCATGACGGTTCAGTTCCGGGTGGGGGCACCTCCCGCTCGCGGGGGCGCATCATGACTCAGTCAATGCCCGCCCCCGGCTGCGCGCCGGTCACGCTGGAGATTATGCGGACCGGTCCGCTCGCGCTGGTGCAGGACCTCGGCAGACCGGGCCTGGCCCACCTCGGCGTGACCCGCTCCGGCGCCGCCGACCGTCGCTCTCACACTTTGGCCAACCGCCTGGTGGCCAACCCCGGCGACCGCGCGACCATCGAGGTGATGTTCGGCGGACTGACGGCGCGGGTTCGTGGCGGCGACGCCGCGATCGCGGTGACCGGTGCCGACACCGACCCCGCCGTCAACGGAATACCGTTCGGTATCAACAGCATTCACTATGCACACGACGGGCAGGTGATCTCGCTGGGCCCCCCGCGCTCCGGCCTGCGCACCTACCTGGCGGTGCGCGGCGGAATCGACGTGACACCCGTGCTCGGGTCCCGCAGTCATGACGTGATGTCTGCGCTCGGCCCCGCGCCGCTGCAGCCGGGCGACGTGCTGCCCGTCGGCGATCACACCGCCGACTTCCCCGAACTCGATCAGGCGCCGGTCGCGTCGCTCACCGGGAGCCTGATCGAGGTCGCGGTGGTGCCCGGCCCGCGCGACGACTGGCTGACCGATCCCGACGCGTTGGTGCACACCGACTGGGTGGCATCGGATCGCAGCGACCGGGTGGGCATGCGGCTGGTCGGGAACCCGCTGCAGCACCGCTGGCCCGATCGCCAACTGCCCAGCGAGGGTGCCACCAGGGGCGCTATTCAGGTGCCGCCCAACGGGTTGCCGGTGATCCTCGGCCCCGACCATCCGGTGACCGGCGGCTATCCCGTCGTCGGTGTGGTCACCGACGCGGACATCGACCGGATCGCCCAGATCCGGCCCGGTCAGCCGGTCCGCTTCCACTGGTCCCGGCCACGCCCGGCGTGGTAGACCCGGATGTGTGCACACTCAGGTCCACACTGCCCGCCTGGTCCACACCGCCGACCTCGACGGCGAGACCCTGCACTGCGCACATGAGCTGTTGATCGACGCGTTCGAGGGCGACTTCAGCGAGGACGACTGGGAGCACACGCTCGGCGGCATGCATGCGCTGATCTGCGACCACGGCGCGCTGATCGCCCACGCTGCGGTGGTTCTGCGCCGGCTGATGTATCGCGGGGCGCCGTTGCGGACCGGCTACATCGAGGGCGTCGCGGTGCGCGAGGACTGGCGCGAGCAGGGCCTCGGCACAGCCTTGATGGACGGGGCCGAGCAGGTGATCCGCGGGGCCTACCAGCTGGGCGCGCTCAGCCCGTCGGAGCCGGCCCGCCGGCTGTATCTCAACCGTGGCTGGATCCCATGGAAGGGCCCGACATCCGTGCTCGCACCGGCTGGCCCGACCAGGACCCCGGACGACGACGGCGCCGTATTCGTGCTGCCGGTCGATGTGAAGCTCGATCCGACAGCAGAGTTGGCGTGCGACTGGCGATCCGGCGACGTCTGGTAGGCCGCGTAGGTTGGAGGGATGACCAGCCCACAAGCGTTCCGTTCCGACCCCGAGATGTTCGACAGGCTCTACCGCGGTGAGCCGACGTTCGACGGCGCTCCGCCGCCGACCGGAATCCCGTGGGATGTGGGACAGGCGCAGCCGCGGCTGATGGAACTCGAGGCGCTCGGCGGCGTCACCGGTGAAGTACTGGACATCGGCTGCGGACTCGGCGACAACGCGATTTTCCTTGCCTCACGTGGATATTCGGTGACCGCGCTCGACGGTTCCGCGACCGCCATCGAGCGTGCCCGCACGCGGGCCGCCGAGGCCGGTGTCGACGTCGCGTTCGGCGTCGCCGATGCCACCGACCTCACCGGCTACGACGGACGGTTCGACACGATCATCGACAGCGGGCTGTATCACTGCCTCGACGACGACGGCCGCCTCTCCTACGCCGCGGGCCTGCACCGCGCGACCCGGTCCGGCGCGCGCTGGCATCTGTACTGCTTCTCCGACGGGAACGTCAACGGCGTCCTCGCCCCCAGGGCTGCGGTGACGGAGCAGAACATTCGCGACACCCTGACCGCGAACGGCTGGCGGATCGAGTTCCTCGGCCCGACCACCTACCTGGCCAACACCAGCTCATTCGGCGCGAATCCGAACAATCTGCCGGAACAGCTCCGCCTGCAGATGCCCCCGGAGCAGCTCGAGCGGATGCAGGAAGTCGCCAAGCGGGTCGCCACGATCGTCCCGTTGGTCGACGACGACCGCATCCACATGCCGTTCACGGTCGTGCACGCCGTCCGGGTTGACTGATCGGTTCGCGCCTCAGCGCCAGCGCTGCAGGATCTCCCGCGACCGGGCGGTCAGCGCCGCCTGCCAGTACGGGCCGAAGCTGATCCGCCCAACGCCTAACGGCCCGAACCACGCCGGGTCGGACTGGTCGGGCACCGCGATGGCGTTCACGGGCAGCGGAAGTTCGCTTGTCAGGCGGCGCAACGTGGCCGCGTCGTGGCGGCCGACCGGGTAAAGCACGTCGGCGCCTGCCTCCGCCGCGGCCCGCAACCGGGCGATCGCCCGGTCCACCCGCGAGTCCTCGTCGCCATCCTTGCGCAGGAACAGGTCCGTGCGGGCGTTGATGACCACGTGCACACCGGCTGTGTCGGCCGCGGCCCGCAGCCTGCCGACCAGATCGGCGTGCTCCTGAACCGACCGCAGCCGCTTGCCCTCGCGGTGGACGGTGTCCTCGATGTTGAACCCGACCGCGCCGACGCCGAGGAGGCCGTCGATCAGTCGCTGGGCGGGCTCGCCGTAGCCCGACTCGATGTCCACCGAGACCGGTACATCGACCGCTGCAGTGATCTGGGCGGCGCGTGCGAGCAGGTCGTCGAACGCCATGCCCTCGCCGTCGGGCTTGCCAACCGAGTCGGCGACAGGATGGCTGCCGGCCGTCAACGCCGCGAACCCGGCGTCGACCGCCAGGTTGGCCGACCACGCGTCCCACACCGTCGGAAGCACCACCGGATCACCGGGTCGGTGCAGGTCAAGCAACGTCCTCGCGCGCTGCGCGAGGTGTTCTGCGGTTCGCTCCACCAGGCAAACCTCCGGTCGGTCACGTGACTGTTCTCACGCAGGACTCAATGATGCGGGTCCCACCGCGTGTCGTACTGTTGCTCCTGACACCTTCAGCCCAAGGAGGATCCCCCAAGGAGGACGCGTTGTCCAGCACAGCTGCTGAACTTGCGGAGCTACACCACCTCATCAATGGTGTACGGCGGTGCGCGATGTCGCTGAAGGCACGTTACGGTGACAACCCGGCGATGCGCCGCATCGTCAACGACGCTGACAGGCTGCTCAACGATGTCGATCGGCTCGACATCGACGCCGCCGAACTAGATGAGGGACGCAAGGCCTCGCAGCAGACGGGAGAGAAGATTCCTGTGCCGGACACGCAGTACGACTCCGACTTCTGGCGAGATGTGGACGACGAGGGCGTCGGCGGCCAGTCCGGTACCCGATGAGCGCGCCCACCACGCAGCGCAAAGCCACCGGAGTCTTTTCCCCCACCCGCGCAGAACTGCCGGAGCGGACGCTGCGCACCGACAGGTGGTGGGTGCCGACATTCTGGACAGATCTCGGCTTCGCCGCGTTCGTCATCTACGCCACGGTTCGGGCGTTCGTGGGCAGCAACTACTGGGTGCCGGAATATCACTACCTCACGCCGTTCTACTCCCCGTGCGTCAGCCAGGGGTGCGTGGCCGGATCAAGTCACTTCTGGCCGCAATTTCTGCCCGACGTGTGGTGGCTCCCGTACGCGGCGATTACGCTGCCGTTTCTGCTGGCGTTCCGGCTGACGTGTTACTACTACCGCAAGGCCTACTACCGGTCGGTATGGCAGTCACCTCCGGCATGCGCTGTCGCAGAACCGCATTCGCGCTACACCGGCGAAACCCGCATACCGCTGATCGTCCAGAACTCGCATCGATACTTCTTCTATGCGGCGTTCCTCATTTCGATCATCAACACCTACGACGCGATCACGGCGTTCCATTCCGACCACACGGCCAGCGGCTTCGGGTTCGGCCTGGGCAACGTCATCCTCGTCGTCAACGTGATCCTGCTGTGGGTGTACACGTTGTCGTGTCACTCGTGCAGGCACGTGACCGGCGGGCGGCTGAAGCACTTCTCGAAACATCCGGTGCGGTACTGGATGTGGACACAGGTCAGCAAGCTGAACACCCGGCACATGCTCTACGCGTGGATCACGCTGGGCACGCTGATGCTCACCGACTTCTACGTCATGCTGGTGTCCAGCGGTGCGATCCATGACCCGAGATTCATTGGCTGACCGGCCACACCATCAAATGAACACTGCACCAAATGAATTCTGCAAGCGGGGTTTCTCTCAATGACTGAAGTAGAACGGCATTCCTACGACGTCGTGGTCATCGGTGCCGGCGGCGCGGGGTTGCGAGCGGTCATCGAGGCCCGGGAGCGCGGCCTCAAGGTCGCGGTGGTGTGCAAGTCGCTGTTCGGCAAGGCGCACACCGTGATGGCCGAGGGTGGCTGCGCGGCGGCGATGGGCAACGCCAACCCGAAAGACAACTGGCAGGTGCACTTCCGCGACACGATGCGCGGCGGGAAGTTTCTGAACAACTGGCGGATGGCCGAATTGCACGCCCGCGAGGCGCCGGACCGCGTCTGGGAGCTGGAGACCTACGGCGCGTTGTTCGACCGCACCAAGGACGGCCGGATCAGCCAGCGCAACTTCGGCGGTCACACCTACGCCCGGCTGGCCCACGTCGGCGACCGCACCGGCCTGGAGATCATCCGGACCATGCAGCAGAAGATCGTCTCGCTGCAGCAGGAGGACCACGCCGAGCTGGGCGACTACGAGGCGCGGATCAAAGTCTTCGCCGAGTGCACGATCACCGACCTGACCCTCGAAGAGCGGGCCGGCGAGCCGAACCGAATTTCCGGAGCGCTCGGCTACTGGCGGGAAAGCGGGCGCTTCATCCTGTTCGAGGCGCCCGCCATCGTGATGGCCACCGGCGGGATCGGCAAGTCGTTCAAGGTGACGTCGAACTCGTGGGAGTACACCGGTGACGGGCACGCGCTCGCGCTGCGGGCCGGGGCGAATCTGATCAACATGGAATTCGTCCAGTTCCACCCCACCGGGATGGTCTGGCCGCCGAGCGTGAAGGGCATCCTCGTCACCGAGGGCGTGCGTGGCGACGGCGGCGTGCTGAAGAACTCCGACGGCGACCGGTTCATGTTTTCCTACATACCGCCGGTGTTCAAGGGCCAGTACGCCGAAACCGAGGAAGAGGCCGACCAGTGGCTCAAGGACAACGACTCCGCGCGCCGCACGCCCGACCTTTTGCCCCGTGACGAGGTCGCGCGCGCGATCAACTCCGAAGTCAAGGCGGGCCGCAACACGCCCCACGGCGGGGTATTCCTCGACATCGCGTCGCGGCTGCCCGCCGAGGAGATCAAGCGCCGCTTGCCGTCGATGTACCACCAGTTCATGGAGTTGGCGGAGGTCGACATCACCAAGGACCCCATGGAAGTCGGCCCGACCCTTCACTACGTGATGGGCGGCATCGAGGTGGACCCCGACACCGGCGCGGCGACGGTGCCCGGGCTGTTCGCCGCCGGCGAGTGTTCGGGCGGCATGCACGGCTCGAACCGGTTGGGCGGCAACTCGCTGTCGGATCTACTCGTCTTCGGCCGGCGTGCCGGGCTCGGCGCCGCCGATTACGTGCGTGGCCTGAACCACCGCCCGTCGATCGACGATGCCGCGGTTTCCAAGGCCGCAAAGCTGGCCCTGGCGCCGTTCGAAGGACCGTCCAACGGCGCGAAACCGGAGAACCCCTACACATTGCACCTCGATCTGCAGCAAGTGATGAACGACCTGGTCGGCATCATCCGCAAGGCCGACGAGGTGGCCGAGGCGCTGTCGAAGCTCGACGAGCTCCGCGAGCGGTTCAAGAACCTGCAGGTGGAGGGCCATCGCCAGTTCAACCCCGGTTGGCACCTGGCGATCGATCTGCGCAACATGCTGCTGGTCAGCGAGTGTGTGGCGAAATCCGCTCTCACCCGCACCGAGAGCCGCGGCGGCCACACCCGTGACGACCACCCCGGCATGGACGCCAACTGGCGCCAAGTGCTCCTGGTGTGCCACGCGCAGGGCGACGCGGTCGTGCCGGACGTCAGCGTGACGCGTGAGCTGCAGGTTCCGATGCGACCGGATCTGTTGGAGCTGTTCGACATTGACGAACTCGGAAAGTACTACACCGACGAGGAGCTGGCCGACCACCCGGGACGGAGTTCATAGTGGCCTACAACGCGAAAATGCGGGTCTGGCGCGGTGACGAGAACAGCGGGGCGCTGCAGGATTTCACGGTCGAGGTGAACGAGGGCGAGGTGGTGCTCGACATCATCCATCGCCTGCAGCAGACGCAGACACCCGACCTCGCCGTGCGGTGGAATTGCAAGGCGGGCAAATGCGGCTCGTGCTCGGCCGAGGTCAACGGACGGCCCAAGCTGATGTGCATGACGCGCATGTCGACCTTCGGCGAGGACGAGGTCGTCACCGTCACACCCCTGCGGACCTTCCCGGTGATTCGCGACCTGGTCACCGATGTGTCCTTCAACTACGAGAAGGCAAGGGAGATCCCGTCCTTCGCGCCGCCGAAGGAGCTGCAGCCCGGCGAGTACCGCATGATGCAGGAGGACGTCAACCGCAGCCAGGAGTTTCGCAAGTGCATCGAGTGCTTCTTGTGCCAGGACACCTGCCATGTGATCCGCGACCACGAGGAGAACAAGACGTCGTTCGCCGGGCCGCGGTACCTGATGCGGATCGCCGAGCTGGAGATGCATCCGCTCGATACCCTCGACCGGCGGGAGTCCGCCCAGGAGCAACACGGCCTTGGGTTCTGCAACATCACCAAGTGCTGCACCGAGGTCTGCCCCGAACACATCAAGATCACCGACAACGCGCTGATCCCGATGAAGGAGCGCGTGGTGGACCGCAAGTACGACCCGGTCGTCTGGCTGGGCAGCAAGATACTCCGCCGGAAGTAGCTGTACGGCTGCGCCTTACGCGCCGAGTCGGCGGAATGTGCTGCGGTGAAACACAATTGGCGCGACATCAGGGTGCACGGTGATGTCGCAAACCCGTAGGATCACGATGGTGTGGTCGCCGGCTTGAACCAACTGCTCGATTGAGCTTTCCAGCCACACGCTCGTGCCCTCGATGAAAACCGCGCCGTTTTCGGCGGACACGGTCTGCATCCCCGCGAAGCGATCGCCCGTTTGCGCGGCCAATGTGCGGGCGGCCTCGTCGTGCGACTCGCCCAGCACGCTGATCCCCAGCCGCGGCACGTCCTTGAGCTTCGGCCAGGTGGTGGATGTGTTCTGCACGCAGAACGACACCAGCGGGGGGTCCAGCGATACGGGGACGAAGGTGCTGACCGCCAGCCCCACCCGGGTGCTGCCGACCTCGGCGGCGATCGCGATTACTCCCGTCGGGAAGTGACCGAACGCCTCCCGCAGGGCAGCCTCGGTCAGGTTGCCGCCGCTCATCGTTGCCTCCGAGTTCACCCTACGTCCAAGATCATCCGCGCCGGTCGAGCTGGTAGCTCAACACCGCCATCGCGAGCAGACCAATCGACAAGTTGATCAGCGCCGCGAAGCCCTCGGTGGCGAAGTGCACCAACGCGCTGAGCAAGGTGAATAGCAGCGCCGCGTCCCGCAGCCAGCGCAGCGGCCAGATGCGGTCGGTGCGCCGCAGCGCGATCGCCGCGGGCAGTGCCATCGCCAGCGTCAACACCGCACCGATCATCAGAATGACGGTGCCGACGCTCATTCCGGCGAGGTGGATGCGCACCGACCGGTCATGGTAGAAGTGGCCGCCGAGCGCGACACCCAGCGTGTGATAGAACAGGCTGCCAAGCGCCGCGGCCACGATGAACCAGCCGATTAGCCGGGCCAACCGCGGGCTGCCGACGAAGGCCGGAATCAGCCGCCGGAACCAATTGCCAACGGCGTGAAAGTGATCCGAGTCGGTCCGGGCCGACTGCAGCAGCCCACGCACATGCTCGACGTCCTCGGCGGCCGCGCCTCCGCGGTCGGCGCGCTCGACCAACCGGAGGCCCAATTCACGTTGATGCGCACTGAGTCCCCGGGCCAGCCCGTCCGCGGCGATCGCGCTCGCAGAAGCAAGGTATTCGTGTGCGCTCAGCGGCCGAACGGCACGAAGAGCCCGGGTGCCGACCAGCACCACGACGACGAGCACGTACATGATCTCCGCGGAAGGACCGTAAAAGTAGTCGTTGTCCTTGGTGACGAATTTCCCGACCTCGTCGAGCACAAGCCCAAACCCGACGCCGCCGAATACCACCGCAAGAGTGCGGGCTCCCGTCCCCAGCAGCAGCCAGCCGACCAGCAGGGCCAGCATCATCAGCAGTTCGCCGTAGAGCGTGTGCGCGATGTGCAGATCGCCGCCACCGACCTGGGGATAGCCGGTCAGTTTCAGATACAACCGGGTGAGCAGGATCGTCGCGATCGCGATGAAGATGAACGACTCCGCGTGACTCTGGCCGAGGAAGTTGCGGGTCAGCGGACCGCGATGCTGCCCTGTCACTACCGTCCCTGCCACGATCGTCCCCCTCGCTCAATCGCCATTCGCTGGCCGGATTACATCAGAATCCGCTCCCTGCGTGCGGTCGAGGCAGGAACGTCACAGGCGACCGTTTCCAAAATCCATGCAGAATGCGCGCCAAGACCCGCTGGCAGCTCGCGGAACCGCCTTCCCCCGAAGTTGAAAAGCTCCCGAAGTTGAAAAGCTTGCGCGCCTTCGCGGATCACGGCGCAATAACGAGGGATAACCAGCGGCCCATCAGACGCCGTCCCCGACAGGCGAGTCGGCGCGCTGCCAGCCGTCCTCGCCCAAGATCATCCACGCAGGTCAGAGCGGACAGCGGCGGTTAGTCGCACGGTCAACCAACCGGTGTGTTAGTTAGCTCACAGAGACATTTGCGAATAAGTTACCGCGCGGTATAGTTGCACGGGTTACTGGTGGGTAACTTACGAGTACCCAACCACGTGTGGCGCTCTCAACGAGGAGGAACCGTGAGCCACTACAAGAGCAATGTGCGCGATCAGGAGTTCAACCTGTTCGAGGTACTCGGCATCGACAAGGCGCTCGGCCAAGGCGAGTACAGCGATCTGGACGCGGACACCGCGCGCGAGATGTTGACTGAAATCGCCCGGCTGGCCGAGGGCCCGATCGCCGATTCATTCGTCGAGGGCGACCGCAACCCGCCCGTCTTCGATCCCAAGACCCACTCGGTGACGTTGCCGGAGTCGCTCAAGAAGTCCGTCCGCGCCGTTCGCGACGGCGGCTGGGACAGGGTCGGCCTCGAAGAAGAGCTCGGCGGCATGCCGATGCCCAAGGCGCTGCTGTGGGCTCTGCAGGAGCACATCCTTGGTGCCAACGCCGCGGTGTGGATGTACGGCGGCGGCGCCGGATTCGCGAACATCTTCTACCACCTCGGCACCGAGGAGCAGAAGAAGTGGGCTGTGTTCGCCGCAGAGCGCGGCTGGGGCGCCACGATGGTGCTGACCGAGCCCGACGCGGGCTCCGACGTCGGCGCGGGCCGCACCAAGGCCATCAAGCAGGACGACGGGTCCTGGCACATCGAGGGCGTGAAGCGCTTCATCACCTCGGGTGATTCCGGCGACCTGGTCGAGAACATCTTCCACCTCGTGCTCGCCCGCCCCGAGGGCGCCGGCCCCGGCACCAAGGGTCTGTCGCTGTTCTTCGTGCCGAAGTTCTTGTTCGACTTCGAGACCGGCGAGATTGGTGAGCGTAACGGCGTGTTCGTCACCAACGTCGAGCACAAGATGGGGCTGAAGGCCTCGGCGACCTGTGAGCTGTCGCTCGGCCAGCACGACGTTCCGGCCAAGGGCTGGCTCGTCGGCGAGGTGCATAAGGGCATTGCCCAGATGTTCGACGTGATCGAGCAGGCCCGGATGATGGTCGGCACCAAGGCCATCGCGACGCTGTCGACCGGCTACCTGAACGCGCTGCAGTACGCCAAGAGCCGGGTACAGGGTGCCGACATGACCCAGATGATGGACAAGACCGCGCCCCGCGTGACCATCACGCACCACCCCGACGTGCGTCGCAGCCTGATGACTCAGAAGGCGTACGCCGAGGGCCTGCGTGCCGTCTACATGTACAACGCGACGTATCAGGACGCCGCAGTGGCGGAAGCTGTCCACGGTATCGACGCCGAACTGGCGGTCAAGGTCAACGACCTTTTGCTGCCGGTCGTCAAGGGCGTCGGCTCCGAGCAGGCCTACGCCAAGCTCACTGAGAGCCTGCAGACCTTCGGTGGTTCGGGCTTCCTGCAGGACTACCCGATCGAGCAGTACATCCGTGACGCCAAGATCGACTCGCTCTATGAGGGCACCACCGCCATCCAGGCGCAGGACTTCTTCTTCCGCAAGATCGTCCGCGACAAGGGTGTGGCACTCGCCCACGTGGCGGGCCAGATCGAGGAGTTCGTCAAGAACGAGGACGGCAACGGCCGGCTCAAGGCCGAGCGTGCGCTGCTCGCCACCGCGCTGCAGGACGTGCAGGGCATGGCCGCGTCGCTGACCGGCTACCTGATGGCGGCGCAGGAGAATCCTGCCAGCGTCTACAAGGTCGGCCTCGGCTCGGTGCGGTTCCTGTTGTCCGTTGGCGACCTGCTGATCGGGTGGCTGCTGCAGAAGCAGGCGGCGGTCGCCATCGAGAAGCTGGACGCCGGTGCCAGCGGCGCCGATCGCGACTTCTACGAGGGCAAGATCGCTGTCGCGTCGTTCTTCGCGAAGAACTTCCTGCCGCTGCTGACCAGCACTCGCACGGTTCTCGACGACCTCGACAACGACGTGATGGAGCTGCCCGAAGCGGCCTTCTGATCGTCGCGACTACCGCAAAAGCCCCCGACTCGGAACGGGGGCTTTCGCGTTGCGCGGCGTACACACAAAAAAAGGGCGGGTCCGGGAGGACAATTTGGGGCGTCTCACTTTCGCGCGCGTCCGGCTTTCACCCTGTGCCGGCACTTCGGATCAGTCACTCCCGAACCCGTCGTGCCCCGAATAGTAATCCTGAAGCCGCCCCGCCGCCAGACGTTCTGGCATGTTCGCAACGTGCCGGCCCAGCTGACTGCGCCGATCGCCAACGCGCCCGACGCCAATGCACCCAGCAGCACCCCGCCCGCGAGCTTGTTCTGTTGGCTCGTGCTGTGGTTACCCACCAGCCCGCTACCCCTATTCAGAAGATTCACTGATGCGACCCGGCAAAGGCATCAGGACTGCAGTCACGGTGCGAGCCAGTCAAAGCCGAAGTAAGAGGGCGCTTTTCACGCCCGGGAGCTTCACAGCGTCGTTGCAGCGCGTGCAGACCACCGCCTTCCCCATCGGCGTTCAAGTGCCCCCTGTAAGACACGAACGCGCTAGGGCCGGGGTGCTGGCATCCTGGAGCCCCCGTTGGGAGTACCCGCGACCGATCTGCGGCGTTCGTTGACTACCGTTCGAGGCTATGCGTAACCACGTCTGTTGGATGTGCAAGAGGAGTTCGTTTCCGGCAGCTCCACTGGAGGACAGCAGGAGGGAACAGCTCTGTCTCATCAACGTGGGGGTATCACACCGGGACGCGGCCGCCGTCGACGGCCGTGTGCCGCTTCGTGGTGGAGAGCGGTAGCGCTACCGCTGAACGTGATCCAGTCGATCAAGGAACGAGACCATCGGCTCCTCGTTCGGCCCCTTGTTTAGCTGCGTTGATTCGAGCGCGAGCGGCGTGGACACGATCGCGATGATGACGAGCCCGGATGTGCCGACCTGCAGCCACTTGCCGAACGTGCTGGGACCGGCTGGATAGAAGCCCACGATGAGCAGAGTCACGAGAGCGACGGCGGCGAGCGCTATCGCTATGAACGGATCCAGCACATCGACCGGGTTGGTGAGTCGTTGCGCGCGCTGGTCCCGGAAGTTCTGAAAGTCACGTAGCAGGGACATCGATTTCTCGGTCCGCACTGCCTCTCGATCCGCATACGTGTCGATGACGTTGGCCATCGTCTTCATCTCACGGTTAGCGACTGAATCCTGTGAGGCGTTGGGCTGGCGGTTGATCTCGTTGGCGAGCGCGTCGACGGTGTAGGCATGCAGCGACGCCGTGAGGTCCTGGGCCTCGGCCGGGTCCAGGACGGATGCATGATCGATCATGGCATTTGCATAGGCGAACTCGAGCTCTGTCGTGGCGCGCCACTTGGAGTCGGCCTGCCATACGATAACGACGCAGAAGGCGCCCAGAATCGCGATGGAGACGCCTGCGAGCCTGGCCGCGGCTGTGTAGACGTTGTCGTTGGCGCGGTCGGAGCGGTCACGACTGAGAGCAAACAGCGCACAAAGGACGAGGATGACGCTCGCCGGGATCGCGACTGCGAGCACGATACCCCACGTCGGAAGTCTGAGCAGGGCGTCATACATCAGCTCTCCCTTGGTGAACGGCAGCGATGGTCGAGGTGGGCGTCCCGAAAGTATGTCGCTTGTCGTCGCTAGCAGCCATCAAGTCAGGTCACATTTAGGGTACGTGTCCGATTCGGGTCGCGAGACCTACTGTGACCCGAATCGAATCTGGTGCGCACACCCGGTGCGGGTCAGGCGGCCTCGACACCCACAAGCGGGTCCGCACCGACCGCGTCGACCAAGCCCGGCGTCATCACCGTGCGCGTGGCCGGGCGCCTGCACAATTGGTACGCGGTTCATCTTTGGTTTGGACGCCAGCGGCAGCACATTGATCTGTATTACTTCTTACTCAGAAGGTGGACCGGTGCTAACGGGCTTCTGGACGCGGCCCCCGCCTCCACCCACGGCGCCCAGTCCGGCGTAATCGGTAGCGCCGCAATGATCTTGGATGACGTATTTGAGTGCGCGCAGTCGATGCCGCACTCTAACAGCATCGGTTTCGCGCTATCTCGGGCTGAAACACGGGGCGTAACATCGTCAAACGTGAACGGCATCGCAGCGGGCAGCGCGACCAGCGGGCACACCGTACTCGCTGCGGCCGACGGTAGCGCCTATCAGTCCCTGCGGCAGCGACCGATGACACGGGCCGAGCGCTACGCCCTCGGCAAGGGTTTGCGCGAGCGGGTGCCCAGGCGCTCGCTGGCCGACTGGACACCACCCGCCGACCGGCCCGACCCGATCCAACAGATCATGGTCAGCCACCAGGGCAGGGTCGACCGCCTGATCCCGGTCCGGGTCGGGCGCATGATCGCCTCGCCGTACGGCTTCCTGCGCGGCACCGCCGTGGTGATGGCCGAGGACGTCGCACGGCTGCCATCCACGGGTATCACCCCGGTCGTCTGCGGTGACTCCCACCTGGGCAACTTCGGGTTCTACGCCTCGCCCGAGCGGGACCTGGTGATCGACCTGAACGACTTCGATGAGGCCCATCCGGGCGGCTGGGAGTGGGACCTGCGCCGGTTGGTGGCCAGCATCTGGGTCGCCGGGCGCCAGAACGGGGCCTCCGAGGAGCAGTGCGGGACGTCGGCGCGGTCTTGTGTCGTCTCCTACCGCCAGGAGCTGCGCCGGCTGGCCGACCAGCCGCTCTTTTCGCGCTCCTTCGTCCGCCTGGACATCGACCGACTGGCCGCTGAGACCGCCGGTCCGCTGCAGGCAGAGGTGCTGCGCTCGGCCAGGCGGGCGCGTAGCCGCACCAGCGACCGCGCGCTGCCCCGGTTCACCCGCGAGGTGGACGGCGTCCGGAAAATCGTCGAGGAACCGCCGCTGATCACTCGGCTCCTGGAGCGCGAGGCGGAGTTGCTGGCCGAGGCGCTCGACGAGTACCTACACACCCTTTCCCCGCATTGGCGGCGGGTGCTCGGCGGCTACACCCTGGTCGACGTCGCGCACAAGGTAGTCGGGGTGGGCAGTGTCGGGCTGCGCGCCTACGTGGCGTTGCTGGAGGGTTCCTCGACAGAGGACGTGGTGTTCCTGCAGCTCAAGCAGGCCCGCCGGTCGGTGTTGGCGCGCTACGTGCACGGCGAGTCGGCGTGGCACGCTCACCAGGGCCAGCGGGTGGTGGAGTACCAGCAGGCGCTGCAGACGGTGAGCGACCCGTTGCTGGGCTGGACCACGATGGACGGGCTGCAGTACTACGTGCGGCAGTTCCGGAATATGAAGGGCACCATCCCGATCGACGCGATGGACGCGGCCGCACTAACCGACTATGCGGGAGTGGTGGGTCAGCTGCTGGCCAAGGGACACGCACGGACCAGCGGCGCCTCGATGATCTCCGGTTACATGGGCCGCTCGGATCGAGTGGACACGGCGCTATGCACATTCGCCCGGCGCTACGCGGACCAGACCGAAGCCGACCACGCCGCGATGGTCGCCGCCGTCGACCGCGGGATGCTGCCCGTCGAGCGTGGGGTCTAACTCGGTCGCCTTGATCCCTAATGCCTTGGCGGCAGCGTTGATCGATGCGCCATCACGGGTTGCAGCTTGAGCCCGACGACGAAGTCCATCGAGAGGATCCGATCCGGCTAGCCGTTGCGGAAGGGAGCTGCCGACTCTTCCACGCGACATTGATCGCCCGCCTGACGTCCGGCGGCAAGTCCGGGACGTGACTTCTCAGTCGGTACAACAGCAACTGGGGGTGCGGCGTCTGCGCTATGCGCTGCACGTCCTCGACGTCAGGGACTGTGTCCACCGATCCCATACTCTGCCGTTCTGCTCGGGGGTCTTCAACGGGTCGTCTTCGGGTTCGCCGGTACCGGGGTTGTCGACCTTGACCTGTCCAACAGCTCAGGGCGGATGATGGCGCGCACGGCTGCACCCACCCCGACTGCATGAGCCGGGCTATCAATGTGAAGTTCATCACGCCACAGAATGGGGCGATGGCGGGCCGACCGACGCCGACAACCTGTTCTTCGCCTGCGGTTCCCACCACAGCCTGGTCAGCCAACGCCGACGACAAACACAGGTCAAACGCGGCCGCCTCGCCTGGAGCGACGGCACAGGACCGCCCGAAGTCAACCGGATTCACCATCCGGATGAACTTCTGCACCCCAACGACAACCCCAACGACAACCCCAACGACAACCCCAACGACAACCCCAACGACAACCCCAGCGACAACCCCAACGACGAGGGTGAGGCATGAATGAACCGCCGCTGGCCCCCCTCTCGCCAGCGGCGGTTCACCCCCCAATCGGTAGAGGTACCCCGTGTTGTCGTCGGGTCGGGGGTCAGACGGCAACACGGGGCTACCCCAATATCGGCTGCCCCGGCCGGCGCGTTACACCCCGCCAGGCCACAATTCGCCGCCAGATCACATTTCGGCGGGCCGCTCAGGCTTCTAAGATCGCCGTGACGCCCTGCCCGCCGGCCGCACAGATGGAAATGAGGCCGCGAACGGATCCGCCGGCCTCTTTCTTCTTCTCGGCCAGCTGCTTGGCGAGTTGCGCGACGATGCGACCACCGGTCGCGGCGAACGGGTGCCCGGCCGCGATCGACGAGCCGTTCACGTTGAGCTTGGACCGGTCGATCGAGCCCAGCGCGGCGTCCAGCCCCAGCCGCTCCTTGCAGTACTCCTCGGACTCCCACGCCGCGAGCGTCGCCAGCACCACCGACGCGAACGCCTCGTGGATCTCATAGAAGTCGAAGTCGGCAAGGTTCAGCCCGTTGCGGGCCAACAACCTAGGCACCGCGTACGTGGGCGCCATCAGCAGGCCGTCGGGACCGTTGACGTAGTCGACCGCGGCGGTCTCGCCGTCGACGAAATAGGCCAGCGGCTCGAGCGAGTGCTGTTTTGCCCAGTCCTCGGTCGACAGCAGCGCCACCGATGCGCCGTCGGTGAGAGGCGTCGAGTTGCCTGCGGTCATCGTCGCGTCCCCGGCCTTCACGCCGAACACCGGCTTCAGCTTGGCCAGCTTCTCAACCGACGAATCCGCTCGCAGGTTGTTGTCCCGGTACAGGCCGAGGAATGGGGTCACCAGGTCGTCGAAGAAGCCGCGATCGTATGCCGCGCTCATGTTTTGGTGGCTCGCGGCGGCCAGCGCGTCCTGGTCGACCCGCTTGATGCCCATCTGCTTGGCGGTGATCGCGGCATGCTCGCCCATCGCCAGCCCGGTGCGGGGCTCGCTGTTGACCGGGATCTCGACGCCCACGGTCGCCGGCAGCTTGCCGACCAGCTTGAGGCGCTCCACGTTGGACTTGGCTCTGCGCAGTCCCAGCAAGGTCCGCCGCAGGTTGTCGCCGAGGCCGATCGGCGCGTCCGACGTGGTGTCCACTCCACCCGCCGCAGCGACCTCATAGCGGCCCGCCGCGATCCCGTCGGCCGCCGCGATCGTCGCCTGCAGGCCGGTGCCGCATGCCTGCTGAAGGTCGAATGCCGGGGTGTATGAGGACAGCGCGCTGCCCAGCACGCACTCGCGCATCAGGTTGAAGTCCCGGCTGTGCTTGAGCACCGCGCCGCCGATGACGGCGCCCAGCCGCTCGCCTTCCAGGCTGAAGCGCTCGACGAGTCCGCCCAGCGCGGCGGTGAACATGTCCTGATTGGACGCATCCGCATATGCGCCGTCGGAGCGGGCGAACGGAATACGATTGCCCCCCAGCACCGCCACCCGCCGGTTGGTTTTCTTGGTCGCCACGTTTGCCTCCATCCTCGCCGGGTTACTAACCCCATACTAATCACGCTCCTTACTGCGGAGTAAGTTCGTCCTGACCGGCAGGATGTCGCCAGCACGACGGCGATGAAACGTCGACACGAAAGGCATTTCCGTGGCGTCCGATCTGTTATCCCAAGTCGTCAATTCGGCGCCCGGGTCGTTCCTGGCCAAGCAGTTGGGCATCCCGCAACCGGAGCCGCTGCGGCGTTACCGCCAGGGCGAGCCGCCGCTTGCCGGCTCGTTGCTCGTCGGAGGCGACGGCCGCGTCGTCGAGCCGTTGCGCAGCGCGCTGGCCGAGGACTACGAGCTGGTGCGTAACAACGTCGGCGGCCGGTGGGCCGACTCGTTCGGGGGCCTGGTGTTCGACGCCACCGGCATCACCGCGCCGGAGGGGCTGCACGCGCTGCACGACTTCTTCACTCCCGTGTTGCGCAACCTCGGCCACTCCGCACGCGTCGTCGTCGTCGGCACCACGCCGGATCAGGCCGGCAGCATCGACGAGCGCATCGCCCAGCGCGCGCTGGAGGGGTTCACCCGCTCGCTGGCCAAGGAGTTACGCCACGGCGCCACGGTGCAGTTGGTGTACCTGTCCCCCGATGCGAAGCCCGCCGCCACCGGCGTCGAGTCGACGATGCGGTTCATCCTGTCGGGCAAGTCCGCATACGTCGACGGTCAGGTTTTCTACGTCGGCGCTGCCGACTCAACCCCACCCGCCGATTGGGACAGGCCGCTGAACGGCAAGGTCGCGATCGTCACCGGCGCGGCGCGCGGGATCGGTGCGACCATCGCCGAGGTGTTCGCCCGCGACGGGGCGCGCGTGATCGCCGTCGATGTCGAGGCCGCCGCCGACGCACTCGGCGAAACCGCCACGAAGGTGGGCGGCACCGCGCTGACGTTGGATGTCACCGCCGACGACGCCGTCGACCGGATCACCGAACACCTGGGTGATAACTACGGCGGCCGTGCCGACGTTCTGGTCAACAACGCGGGCATCACCCGCGACAAGTTGCTGGCCAACATGGACGACGGCCGCTGGAACGCGGTCATGGCGGTGAATCTGCTTGCGCCACAACGCCTCGCGCAGGGTCTGGTCGAAAACGGGTCGATCGGCGAGGGTGGGCGCGTGATCGGGCTGTCGTCGATGGCGGGTATCGCCGGCAATCGGGGGCAGACCAACTACGCAGCCAGCAAGGCGGGCATGATCGGTATCACGCAGGCGCTCGCACCGGCGCTGTACGACAAGGGCATCACGATCAACGCCGTCGCACCGGGCTTCATCGAAACCGCAATGACCGGCGCGATCCCGCTCGCCACCCGCGAAGTGGCGCGCCGGATGAATTCCCTCTTTCAGGGCGGCAAGCCCGTCGACGTCGCGGAGACCATCTCCTACTTCGCCAGCCCGGCGTCGAACGCGGTGACCGGTAACGTGATTCGGGTGTGCGGCCAAGCGATGCTGGGGGCCTGACGTGAGGACCCTCCAGACGACTGACCGGCCAAGCGGCCTGCGCAACCTGCTGCGCGCCGCGGCCGGTGCCCTGCCGTTCATCCCCCGCAGCGACGAGTTGCCCGATCGAACGTTGAAGGTCGAGGGGCTTCAGATCGACCGGTCCAACGTCGCCCAGTACGCCGCCGTCACCGGCCTGCGCTTCGGCGACCACGTGCCATTGACATATCCGTTCGCGCTGACCTTCCCGGTGGTGATGTCACTTGTCACTGGGTTCGACTTTCCGTTCGCCGCACTGGGTTCGGTGCACACCGAGAACCACATCACCCAGTACCGCCCCATCGCGGTCACCGACGCGGTGGACGTCCAGGTGCATGCCGAGAATTTGCGTGAGCACCGCCGCGGCCTGATGGTGGACCTGATCACCAATGTCAGCATCGGCAACGATCCGGCGTGGCACCAGGTGACGACGTTTCTGCATCAGCAGCGCACCAGCCTGTCCGGCGAGCCCAAGCCGCCGCCCAAGAAGCAGCCGAAATTGCCGCCGCCCAACGGTGTCCTGACCGTCAGCGCCGGCCAGATCCGCCGCTATGCGTCGGTCGGCGGAGATCACAACCCGATCCACACCAACCCGATCGCGGCCAAACTGTTCGGGTTCCCGACGGTGATCGCGCACGGAATGTTCACCGCAGCTGCGGTCCTGCGCACCATCGAGGGCCAGTTGCCCGATGCGGTGCGGTACTCGGTGCGTTTCGGCAAGCCCGTGATACTGCCCGCGAAGGCAAACCTCTACGTGGACCGGGTGGCCGATGGCTGGGAGCTCGCGCTGCGCGACGCGAAGGGCCGGCCGCACCTCACCGGTGCGGTCAGATCGCTGTAGCGGCCTCGGTATCCGCCCTGTCTTTGTCGGCCGCGTCCTTGTCGGCCGGCCGACCCTTCAAACCGCGCCAGGTCAGGTTGATCAGCAGCTCGACGGCATCGTTGACGTCCGCCTCGCCGGTGCTGACCCTGGTCGCGACCGCCTCGCCCGCGCCCACCAGAGCGACGGCCATCATGTGAAAGTCCGTGTCCGGGTCGGGGTGTCGCGTTCCCGCGCTCAGCACCCGAGCCACCAGGTCGATCACCCGCTCCCGCCCTTCCCGGACGGTATGCGAGTACATCTGCGAGCTGGTGGCCTGCTGGTAGAGCACAATCCACGACGCCCTGTTTGCGTCGATGTAGTGCATGAACGCCCGGATCGTCGTGGTCAGCAGGTCCTTCGGGCTCTGCTTGAGGTCGATGTCGGCCCGCACCGCCTCGATGAACCGGCCTAATTCGCGGTTCAGGCAGGCGCCGAACAACTCCTCCTTGGAGCCGTAGTACAGGTAGAGCATCGGTTTCGAGATCTCGGCCTCGGCCGCGATCGCGTCCATCGAAGTCTCGTGGTAGCCGTTCCGCGAGAACATCAGCACCGCGGCGTCGAGCATTTGCTGTTCACGCACGGCGCGCGGCAGCCGCTTGGTGCCACCCGCCATCGTCAGTCCTTACGCCGTCCGGCCGCCTATCTGACTCCAGAGTAAGCAAAGTCCAGAGTAAGCAAACTCCAGAACAAAAATCAGTATCAGGTCAGCGACCACACTGCGGGCTGCGGCCCTTGACCGCCGCCATCCGCAGCACCTTCTGGTTGACGTCGTCGATCGACAATTCGCCGCCGTTCACCGCGGCCTCCAGCCGGTCGAGGACCGCCGGGACCTCGTCGGTGGTGATCCACAGCGCGGTGTCGGCGCCTGCCTGCAGCGCCATCAGTGCGGACTGCGCGACGCCGTAGCGATCGGCGATCGCCCGCATGCTGGACAGGTCGTCGGTGAACACCGGGCCGTTGAACGGCGGGGCACCGTAGTCGCCGCTGCGCAGCAGGCCGATCGCCGCGGGGCTCAGGCTCGCCGGCAGGTCGCCGGTCAAGCCGGGCACCTGCAGATGCCCGATCATCACGGCGACGCGGCCCTGGTCCACACCCGGGTCCAACAAAGTCCGGTACGGCACCAGATCGTCGTTCTTGAGCGCCTCCAGCGGCGGCGTCACCACCGCCCCGGTGTGCGAGTCGCCGGACCCGTGCCCGTGGCCGGGGAAGTGCTTGAGCACCGGCAGCAGCCCGGCATCGCGTAGCCCGCGCGCGTAGGCGCCGGCATACCGTGTGACCACGTCGGGGTCGTTGCTGAACGACCGGTCGCCGATGACGGTGTCGTCCGGCTGGTCGCTGACATCGGCGACGGGCGCGAAATCGACTGTGATGCCGAGCTTCTGCATTGCCAGGCCACGCTGCTTGGCCTGCTCGTACACCTGGTCCGGTGAGGCGCTCGCCGCCAGCGAGCGTGCCGACGGCGCTGGGCCGATCAGCGACGCCAGACGGTCCACCCGACCGCCCTCCTCGTCGACGCTGACCGCCAACGGCAACGGCCCGTAGGCGCTGATCTCGGGCAGCGTGTTGTCGCTCAGCATCGATAGATCGGTCCAGCCCCCGATGAAGATCCCTCCGACGTGGTGCGTGGCCACCACGTCGCGGGCATCGGCGGGGCCCGTGACGCCGACCATCAACAGCTGCGCGAGCTTGTCGCGTGGCGACATCTGCGCCAACAGCTCCCCGTCGTCACCACAGGCAGGTGCTGCGGGCGGCGGCACCGGTCCGCTGGGTGCCACCCGTTTGGCGGTGCTCGCAGCCGGCGACGCGGTGACCGCCGGCGCCGCGGAGTGGCGGTTGCGGTAAAGGGTGAACCCGGCTGCCGCGATGGTGCCGACGAACACGATCGCGAGAATGATGGGAATGATCGGCGATCGTTGAAGTGCCTGACGCCGACCGCTTGTTGACGAGATCCCCCGGAATAACGGCATACTCCTGATCAACGGCGTCCCCCTGATTAACGGCACCGCCGGATGGTACCCATCGCTGCCTGCACTGCACCGGCCGCGCCGTCTGCTACCTTGGCGACAACTCCCGATGTCGATTCGCTAGGAGCCGAGCGATGAACCGGTTTGTCCTGCCCGCAGCGGCCAGCATCGTCGTTGGCCTGCTGCTGGGCGCGGCCGCGATCTTCGGCGTGACGTTGATGGTGCAGCAGGACACCAGGCCCCCGCTGACGATCGGTAACGGCGCATCGATTCTCAACCGGGTGGAGTACGGCGACCGTAGCTAGCATCACGGCGACCGAGCAGTCGCCCGTCGCGCCCGTGTCACGCCGCTGGCTGTGGGCCGTCGGGTCCGTCGCGCTGATCCTGTGTTTCGCCCAGTCGCCCGGGCTCGTCTCGCCCGACACCAAGCTCGATCTGACCGCGAATCCGCTGCGGTTCCTGACCCGCGCGACGAACCTGTGGAGCAGTGAGCTGCCGTTCGGGCAGGCTCAGAACCAGGCCTACGGCTATCTGTTCCCGCACGGCGCGTTCTTCCTACTCGGTGACATGCTCGACATCCCCGGATGGGTGACACAGCGCCTGTGGTGGGCACTGCTGCTGACTATCGGGTTCTGGGGGTTGCTCCGGGTGGCGGAGACCCTGGGCATCGGCACCACCGGTTCGCGGGTGATCGCCGCGGCGGCGTTCGCGCTGTCGCCGCGTGTGCTGACCACGCTGGGGTCTATCTCATCGGAGACGCTGCCGATGATGCTGGCCCCGTGGGTGCTGCTGCCCGTGATCCTCGTGCTGCGCGGAAACGGATCCGTCCGCACGCTGGCCGCGCGGGCGGCGCTCGCGGTGGCATTGATGGGCGCGGTCAACGCGGTCGCGACCCTGACGGGCTGTCTGGCCGCGGTCATCTGGTGGGCTTGTCACCGACCGAACCGGCTGTGGTGGCGGTTCACCGCCTGGTGGCTGCCTTCACTCGCGCTGGCGACACTCTGGTGGCTGGTCGCGCTGGCGTTGCTCGGCCAGGTCAGCCCGCCGTTCCTGGACTTCATCGAGTCCTCTGGCGTCACCACCCAGTGGACGTCTCTGACCGAGGTTCTGCGTGGCACCGACAGCTGGACGCCGTACGTGGCGCCCGCGGCCACCGGGGGCGCATCGCTCGTCACCAGCTCGGTGGCGATCCTGGCCACCACGCTCGTCGCGGCCGCCGGGCTGGCGGGCCTGGCGTTGCGGTCCATGCCGGCGCGCGGCCGGTTGGTCACCATGCTGCTGGTCGGCATCGTGCTGCTGGCCGTCGGCTACTCGGGCGGGCTCGGGTCCCCGGTCGCCCACGCGGTGCAGGCATTCCTCGACGCGGGCGGAGCGCCGCTGCGAAACGTGCACAAGCTCGAGCCGGTGATTCGGCTGCCGCTGGTGCTCGGCCTTGCCCACCTTCTGGGCCGGGTGCCCAGCCTGAGCCCCAAGCCGGGGGATGTGCCCCGGAAGGTATGGGTGCACGCCCTGGCCCACCCCGAGCACGACAAACGCGTCGCGGTCGCGATCGTCGTGCTCGTCGCGCTGGCGGTCAGCACCTCGCTGGCGTGGACCGGCCGGCTGTCGCCGCCGGGCACGTTCAGCGCGATACCCCGTTACTGGCAGGACACCGCGGATTGGCTCACCGAGCACAACGCACGCGGCCCCACCCCCGGCCGCGTGCTGGTGGTGCCGGGATCTCCGTTCGCCACCCAGGTGTGGGGCACGACTCACGACGAGCCGCTGCAGGTGCTCGGCGACAGCCCGTGGGGCGTGCGTGACTCCGTGCCGCTCACGCCACCGGCCACCATCCGTGCGGTGGACTCCGTGCAACGGCTCCTCGCGGCGGGCCGGCCTTCCGCTGGGCTAGCGGATACCCTTGCACTGCAAGGGATTTCGTATGTCGTCGTACGTAACGATCTGGACCCGGACACGTCGCGCTCGGCGCGGCCGATCCTCGTGCACCGTGCGATCGACGGCAGTCCCGGCCTGACGAAGGTCGCGCAGTTCGGCGATCCGGTCGGCGCCGGGACGGTGCCGGGGTTCGTCGCCGACAGCGACCTGCGGCCGCGGTATCCGGCGGTTGAGATCTACCGGGTGGCCAGCGATGAGCGCTTGCGCGAAGAGCAGAAGGCCAGCGATGAGCGCTTGCGCGAAGAGCAGAAGGCCAGCGATGAGCGCTTGCGCGAAGAGCAGATGGCCGGGGCCGCCAACCCCGGCACGCCGTACGTCGCCGACGCAGCCGCGCTCCCACGCATCGACGGCGGGCCCGAGGCGCTGTTGCGGCTTGCCGAGCGCCGCCGGCTGCAGGGCCAGCCGCCGCTCGGCCCGGCGTTGCTGACCACCGACGCGCAGCGGGCCGGGCTGCCGGTTCCGCTCGTGACCGTCACCGACACCCCGCTGGCCCGTGAGACCGACTACGGCCGCGTCGACGACCACTCGTCGGCGATCCGTGCGCCCGGCGACCAGCGGCACACGTTCAACAGGGTGCCCGACTACCCCGCCGACGGGCGGCTCGTCTACGGCGCCTGGATCGGCGGCAGGCTGACGGCATCCAGTTCGGCCGGCGACTCCACCGCGCTGCCGAACGTCTCGCCGGCGACCATCCCGGCCGCGGCAATTGACGGCGACCCGGCGACCAGCTGGGTGTCCAATGCACTGCAGTCCGCGGTCGGTCAGTGGTTGCAGGTCGACTTCGACAACCCGATCACCAACGCGACCATCACGATCACCCCGAGCGCCACAGCCGTCGGGGCACAGGTCCGGAAAATCGAGATCGCCACCGCCAACGGCACCACCACACTGCGTTACGACAAACCCGGACAGCCGCTGATGGCGGCACTACCCTACGGCGAGACGCCATGGGTACGGGTGACGGCCGTCGGCACCGACGATGGCTCCGCTGGGGTGCAGTTCGGCATCACCGACCTGGCGATCACCCAGTACGACGCGAACGGGTTCGCCCATCCCGTCGACCTGCGGCACACGGTCGCGGTGCCAGCTCCGCGAGCAGCTCCAACCCCGGCGATCGCCCTGTGGGATCTCGGCACGGAGCTGCTGGGCCGCTCGGGTTGTGCGGACGGTCCCGACGGCGTCCGCTGCGCCGCGACGATGGCGATGGCGTCGGAGGAGCCGGTGAACCTCAGCCGCACGCTCACCGTGCCCGAACCGGTGACGGTGACCCCGACGGTTTGGGTGCGCGCGCGCCAGGGCCCGAAGTTGGCCGACCTCGTCGCGCAACCCGGCGCCACCCGGGCCATCGGTGATGCCGACGTGATCGACGTCGACGGTTCGGCATTCGCCGCGGCGGACGGCGATCCGCGCACGGCGTGGATCGCGCCGCAGAACGTCGTGCACGACAGGACACCGCCCAATCTGACGCTGAAGCTGCCGCGGCCGACAGAAGTGACCGGGCTGCGGCTGACACCGAGTGCGTCCTCGGTCCCGGTCCATCCCAGGCTCGTCGCGGTCGACCTCGGCGACGGCCCTCAGGTGCGCCAGATGTCCCGCGACGGCAACGACAACAGCAACGACAACGGCGACGGCGAAAGCCGCACGCTGACACTGAAACCGCGGGTCACCGACACCATCACGATCAGCGTCCTCGACTGGGACGACGTCATCGACCGCACGGCGCTCGGATTCGACCAGCTCAAGCCGCCCGGCATCGCGGAGATCACCGCGCTCGGCCCCGACGGCAAGCCGATCACACCCGCGGACGCCGCCCGCAACCAGGCTCGTCCCGTCGACCTCGAGTGCGGTCGCGGCCCGACGATCGCGATCGCCGGGCGGTTCGTTCACACCGCGATTCACACCACGGTCGGGGCGCTGCTGGCCGGTGAACCGATCGAAGCGCAGCCGTGCGAGCGCGAGCCCATCGCACTGGCCGCCGGCAAGGAAGAGCTGCTGATCAGCCCCGGCGAGGGATTCGTCGTCGACGGCGCTCAGCTCGTCACCGCCCGGCCCACGCCACCTCCGGCGGCGGTGGCCACCGCGCAGATCGGCGCTTGGGGACCCGACCGCCGGGAGGTCCGCACCGACGCGTCGCCGGACCCGCGGGTGCTCGTCGTGCCGGAGAGCGTGAACCCCGGCTGGGTGGCACACACCGCGGACGGCAGACAGTTGACGCCCGTCGTCGTCAACGGCTGGCAACAGGGCTGGGTGTTGCCTGCCGGGACCGGGGGCACGATCACGCTGACGTTCCCGTCCAACGCCCTTTACCGCGCCGGACTGGGCTGGGGCCTGGCGTTGCTGCCATTGCTCGCGCTGCTGGCGCTGGTGCGGCCCCGCCGTGAGGTCGTCGACGAGCCGGCTGAGCCGTGGCGCCTACCGCCGACCGTGGCCACGGTAGCCATGCTGGCCGCGGGGTGGCTGATCGCCGGGATCGCCGGAGTTGTGGTGTTCGGTGCGTCGCTGGGCGTGCGGTACGCGCTTCGCCACCGGCCCGGGCTGTCGGACGCGATCACGCTCGGCACCACGGCGACCGGCTTCATCCTCGCCGGCGCGGCGCTGTCCCGTCACCCATGGCGCTCGGTGGGCGGATACGTCGGGCACTCGTGGGGTGTTCAGCTGCTGGCGCTCATCGCCATCGGCGCACTCGCGGTGTCGGTGATCGAACTATCCAGCGGGGGCGCGGTGCGGCGGTATTCCCAACGCCGCAGCGCGACCCGGCACGGCGACTCGACGAGCGCGTAGCTCACCGCGGCGATCGCGAACCCGAAGATCACGGTCAGCACCAGCACCACCGGCATGTGGCCGCTGAACGCAAACTCACCGATCACCGGGAACACCATGGTCAGGGCGGCCAGATGCCAGATGAACAGCCCGTAGGACCACCGGCCGAACGTGACCATCGGCCGACTGCCGAGGAACCGGTGCGGCGTATCCGGACGGTCCAGCACCAGCGGTGCGATCAGGGCCGCGGCCAGCACCGCGCCCATCGCCGTCTTGAAAATGAACTGGCTGATCATGCCCGGGATCAGCCCCTCTGGCCCGCCCACCGGCGAGGCGGCGACCAGAAATGCGATAACCGCAATGACCGCCATCAGCACCCGCCGGCGCGCCAGGCGGTGCATCCAGCCGACCGGGCTGACGGTCCACTCCGCGAGCAGCATGCCCGCGGCGAACCAGGAGAAGAACGCCGGCGGCCAGTTCAGCATGTTGCCGCCCACCGGCGTGTGAATCGGGAGGAATGCCCAGCCCCAGCTAGCGGCACCCACCGCCGCGATCACCGGCACTCGCGCCCTGACCGACAGCCCACGCGCCAACAGCGCCAGCACCGGCAGCGCGAGATAGAAACTGACCTCGACTGACAGGCTCCACATCTGGGTCAGTCCCGCGGTGAGTGTCAGCGGGACATAGATCTGCGTCAGTGTCAGGTTGGCCAACCATACTGTCGCGCTTGATGTTTCGGCATCAGGCAACAGTGTCAGGATGACCACGACCGCCACCAGGTATGCGGGCATGATTCGAATGACCCGCGAACGCAGGTAGTGACCGGTCGGCGGGATATGCCGAAGCCCCCGCGCCGCCGCGGCATGCCCTCGCCAGAGCAGGAACCCGGACAGCCCGAAGAACACCGCGACCGCCAGATCGAATCGGCCGAACAGCCGACCGTCGATGCCGCTGGAATGCCCGGTCTGGAACGCGACGTGGGTGATCACGACTCCGACAGCAGCGCACGCCCGCATGCCCTCGACAGCGGGCAGGAAGTTGCGGGTGCCCCCGACCCCCGGCTCCGACACCCCCGGCTCCGACACCCCCGGCTCCGACACCCGTGACTCCGTCACGCCGACCAGTCTGCCCGGCACGGCGAAAGTTAGCGCAAATCGGGTAGTCAGCCCGTGCGCGGCGGGTTCCGAAGCTCCAGCGGCAGGCTATGCATGCACCTTAAATTCTGCTGTTAGGGTCGAACGGGTTTGCCTCCACTGGCTCTCTGCGCGGTGGCGGCACGGTGCTGCGATCCGTCTCGGCCGCCGGATGCGCGCGTGCGCGAAACCGCGCGTGCGTGACCGGTGGCGGCCGGACGAGCGGAAGGGAGGGACGGCTTGAACCGCGCAGGGGCGCTTCGCCTGGTGGCGTGCGGCATTTTGGGCTTCGGCGCGGCCATGCTCGTCGCCGCGCTGCTGCTGTCCACCTACACCGCCGGCCGGATCACCAAGATTCCGCTCGACATCGACACCACGCTGGTCAGCAATGGCACCGCGCTCGCGTTGGATCCGGCGTCGCTGTCTACGGACCGCTTCGTCGCCAACAACAACGTGCCCGTGGTCCAGCAGCAGCAGTACAACACCGAGTCGGGAATGGAAACGCCGTCGAACGCGGACTTGGTCACGCTGCAGGTCGGCACCACGCTGCGGCGCACCGACAAGCAACAGGAGACCGGGCTACTGCTGGCCATCGTCGACACGGTGACGCTGAACCGCAGGACCGCGATGGCGGTGTCCAGCGACAACAACCCCGCCGGTTCGGTGCAGAAGCCCCGGACTATGGACGACACCAAGCCACCCACCAACATCCCGCTCAAGCACGACGGGCTGAACTACCGGTTCCCGTTCAATGTCGAGAAGAAGACGTATCCGTACTTCGATCCGATCGCGCAGAAGACGTTCGACGCGAACTACGACGGTGAGGACGATGTCCTCGGGCTGACGACCTTCCATTTCAAGCAGAACGTCGGCCTGGACAACGACGGCAAGCTGGTGGCGCCGGTCGAGTATCCGTCGCTGTACGACCGCGACGAGGACGCGAATGTCAGTGCCCGCGCCGCGCTGTGGGGTCTGTCCGGCCCGCCCGAGGAACAGGTCTCGATGAAGCGGTACTACGCCGCCCAGCGCGACTTCTGGGTCGACCCGGTCAGCGGCACGATCGTCAAATCCAAGGAACGTGGCTTGCATTACTACGTGCGGTGCGGCGACCCTGAATGCAAGGCCAAAGACCCGCTCAAGCCCGACGTCACGCTGGTCGACTTCACCGTGACCTCCAATGAAGCGACGGTCGAGCGGCAGGTGAACGCCGCACGCAACGAGCGCGATCGGGTGGCCCTGTGGGATCGCATCCTGCCGATCTCGTTCACCGCCCTCGGCATCATCGGCCTTGTCGGCGGCACGCTGCTGGGCTTGTTCGGCGTGCGGGCCAATGCCGCGTTGATCGACCCGGGCCTGGACACCGCGGACCACGGCTTCTTCCGGCCGCGTGGGCCGTCGGGTGAACCGGTGCCCGGGGCGGAGGCCGAGACGGAGAAGCTGCCGACACAGCGCCGGCCACCGCCCGAGCCGCGTTCTTAGCAGCCGCCGTGTCAGTGACGCGGCGCTGCCCGGCGGCTGTGTATGCGCTGGCGTTGGTGCTCGCGATCACCGCACCGTTGTTCACGCCGGGCTACCTGCTGGTGCGCGACGCGGTGTCCACGCCGCGGTCCTATCTGTCCGACGACGCGTTGGGACTGTCGGAGGCGGCACCGCGCGCTCTGCCCCAGGACTTCGCGGTGGCCCTGGCGTCCCGGCTGCTCGACGGCGGCATCGTGGTCAAGGCGTTGCTTATCCTCGCGCTGTGGCTTGCCGGCTGGGGTGCGGCACGGCTCGCCGCGACGGTGGTTCCCGATGCCGGGCTTGGCGGGCAACTCGTCGCGACGACGCTCGCAATCTGGAATCCCTATGTGGCCGAACGGCTTTTGCAGGGCCACTGGAGCCTGCTGGTCGGATACGGGTGTCTGCCGTGGGTGGCCGTGGCAATGCTGCGACTGCGGGCCGGTCCCGGGTGTTCCTGGTGGCCGCTCGTGCTGTGGGTGGCGCTGGCCGGCCTGACGCCGACGGGGCTGATGCTGGCGGCGACGGTGGCGCTGGTGTGCGCGATGGTGCCGGGCGGCGGGCGGCCGCGTTGGCTCTGCGCGGTGGTCAGCTTGGGTGTCGCGGTGCTGGTCGCGTCGCCGTGGCTGGCGGCCAGCGTGCTGTCCGGCACGTTGCCCGCGGTGCAGGCCGGCATTGCGCCGTTCGCGGCCCGAGCGGAGCCGGGCTTGGGCACGCTGGGAAGCCTTGCCGCGCTCGGCGGCATATGGAATGCGCAGTCTGTCCCGGGATTTCGCGCAACGATCTTCGCGGTCGTCGGGTCGGCGGTGCTGCTCGGTATCGTCGCGACCGGGCTGCCGGCGGTGCGCCGACGACCTGCCGCGGTCGCGCTTCTGCTGCTGGGCGTCGTGGCCGTGCTGGTTCCCGCCGCGATGGCGACCGACGCGGGCATCGCGGTGGTGGACCACTTGGTGCGCGCGATGCCCGGCCTCGATGTGGTGCGCGACGGACAGAAGTGGGTCGCCCTGGCGATGCCGGGTTACGCAGTGGCGGGCGCCGGCGCCGTTGTGACGCTGCGAAAGTGGCTTCCGACGAGCGCGGCAACGGCCGTGTGCTGCGTGGCGCTGATCGCGGTGCTGGCCGACCTGGCCTGGGGTGTCGGCGGCGCGATCTCGCCGGTCCGCTACCCGGGCGGCTGGGCAGCTGTTGCCGCGCGCATCAACAGCGACCCACGCCCGGTCGCCGTGTTGCCCGCCGACACGATGCGGCGGTTCGGGTGGTCCGGGCCCGCACCGGTGCTCGACCCGTTGCAGCGGTGGGTCCGCGCCGACGTGTTGTCGACCGGCGACCTGACGATCTCCGGGCGCACGGTATTCGGCGAAGGCGGCAGGGCGCGCGATGTTCAGCGCCTGCTGCTCGACGGCGCCGAACCCGCGAAGCTGGGCCGCGCCGGCATCGGCTGGGTGGTCGTCGAATCAGGAACAGCCGGTGAAATAGGCTCGGCAGCAAAGACTTTGGCTGCGCTACCGGTCGTCTACCACGACGCGGACATGACCCTGTACCGCGTCGGCGGTGACGCCCCCGGTGCCGGCGCGAGGCGGCGCACGCTGATGGTGCTCGCGCATCTGGTCTGGTTGACGGTCCTGGCGGCCGCTGCGGTGGGGACCGCCGTCGCGGCGGTGCGCCGCGCTCGCGAGCCGCGAGCCGTTCCAGGCCGGCTCCCGGCCCTGGAGCAGGATGTGCCAGATGGACCAGATGGAGTGGAAGGTCGGCGCGGTACGGATCATCAAGATCGTCGAGCATGAGATACCCATGCCGCTCGACGGGCTGCTGCCGGAGGCGCCGCCGGACGCGCTCGCCAGGTTTCCATGGCTGGCTCCGGACTTCATGGACGACAACGGCAATGCCCGCATGTCGATACACGGTCTGCTCGTCGACACCGGCACCCGCCGCATCCTGGTCGATACCTGTGTCGGCGAGATGCGTGAGGGCCTGCATCTACCTCCGCTGCCCAGCGCGTTCCTCGATCGGCTCGCCGAGGCCGGCTACACCGTCGAGGACGTCGACACGGTGGTCTGCACCCACCTTCACTACGACCACGTCGGGTGGAACACGCGCCTCGTCGACGGTGAGTGGGTTGTCACGTTCCCGAACGCCCGCTACCTCATCGCCCGCACCGAGTGGGAGCACTGGGCGAGCCACCACAGTGACTACAGCAATGTCAACGACACCGTGCGTCCCGTCCTCGAGGCCGGGGCGGCCGACCTGGTCGAGGTCGACCATCGCATCTGCGACCAGGTGCACCTGATCCCAACACCGGGCCACACGCCCGGCCACGTCTGCGTCGTCGTGGAGAGCGGCGGCGAGCGAGCCGTGATCACCGGCGACATGTCCCACCACCCGGTGCAGTTCGCCGTGCCCGGCCTGGCGATGCCCTCCGACAGCGATCCGCCGACCGCTGTGGCGACCCGTCGGCGCTTCCTCGACGAGCACACGAAGGACGGCGCGCTCGTCATCGGCACCCACTTCGCGGGACGCACGGCGGGCCGGGTGCGGTCCGACGGCGACGGCTGGCGCCTCGACGTTTTTAGTGGCTTTCCTAGGGGTCCGTGCTGATGAGCCCGCTGATCGGCTCGCCCGCCAGCACCGACTCGAGCACCATCCGCATCGCGTCGGCGCTCTGGCGCCACGAGAACTCGGCGCTTCGCGCCTGCGCCTTACGACCCAGCTCGTCGCGCAGCAGCGGATCGGTGAGCAGCTCCTCGAGGCTGGCCACCAACCCGTCGCGGTCGTCCACGAGCACGCCGGTGACACCGTCGACGATCGAGTCGGTGAGCCCGCCCGATGCGCGGTAGCCGATCGTCGGCACGCCGTGCTGGGCCGCCTCGGTCACCGCGAGTCCCCAACCCTCCTTGCGGGAAGGCAGCAGGTGAACCCACGCCCGTTGCACCACATAGTGTTTCGCTACGTCGGCGACGTGCCCGTGGAACGTCACCGAGCCGGTGATCCCGAGCCGGGAAGCGTAGGCGACCAGGCGATCCCGCCACCAGCCACTACCCACGACATCCAAGTGGAGATCGGGAATGCGGGTCCGCAGCACCGCGATCGCGTCCAGGGCGTCCTCGATGTGCTTGTGCGGCACCAGCCGTGACAGCACCGCCACCCGCGGAGTAACCGAGCGGGCCACCTGCAATGTCCTCGGGGGGGCGGTGTCAAGTCCGTTGCGTACCACGGCAATCCGATCGACACCGACGCCGAGCTCGACAAGGTCGCGGGCCGACGGCAGCGACACCGTCACGTACTGGTTGCGCCGGTGCACCCGGGGCGAGAACGTCGACTCGCACCACCAGCCGAACCGGCCGAGCAAGCGGCCGGCCAGCGGCCACTGCTCGCGATGGCAGTGATGCACCAGCACCGCGACACGGCGGCCGAGAACCAGCCTGGCGAAGAACGGCCATCCGTTCTGGGTGTCGATGGCCACGTCGGGCCGTACGCCGCGCAGTGGACCGAAGCCGAGCCGTGCGCCGATCAGCGCCAGCAGCGCCAACGGGTACACCGAGTAGCGGCCGCCCGCGCGGCTGATCCGGACGCCGTCGACCACCTCATCGCGCGGCACCCCGTCGTAGCGGGCGGTCCGCAGCGTCACCGACACCCCGTCGGCGGCCAGCTGCGCGCCGATTCGCTGCAGGTAGGTTTCGCTGCCGCCGCCTTGGGGATGGCCGACGTCGCGCCAGCACAGCATCAGCACCGAGCCGACGCGTCCGGGTTCATGGGCGCCGGGCCACATCCGGTTCAGCGACATCCGGTTCAGCGTAGCGTTCCGCGAGTGCAGCCCACCCAAATGAGCTCCGTCTTCGCACGACGCGCGACGTTGCGGCGGTCGGTGCGGCTGCTGGCCGAGTTCTCCTACGAGCAACGCCTGCCCGGTCGCTTCTACGCGGCGCTGGCCACCGACACCGCTGCACTCATCGACGACCTGTGGCGCGGCGCCCACGGCGAGTCGGCCGCCGGACGGCTTGTGCTTGACGTGGGCGGGGGCCCGGGGTATTTCGCGTCCGCGTTCGCCAAACGCGGTCTGCACTATCTGGGCGTCGAGCCGGATCCCAGCGAGATACACGCCGAGATGCACGCCGGGGTGCACGCCGCCCCGACCGCCGACGCCCGGGCGGGCGCCGTCGTCCGCGCGTCCGGGATGGCACTGCCGTTCGCCGACGACTGCGTCGACATCTGCCTGTCGTCCAACGTCGCCGAGCACGTGCCGGCACCGTGGCGGCTCGGCGACGAGATGCTGCGGGTCACCCGGCACGGCGGGCTCGCAGTGCTGTCGTACACCGTCTGGCTCGGCCCGTTCGGCGGCCACGAGATGGGGTTGTCGCACTACCTCGGCGGGGCGAGGGCAGCGCGCCTCTACGCCCGCAGGCACGGCCATCCAGCGAAGAACGACTACGGGTCGTCGCTGTTCGACGTGTCGGTGGCAGACGGGCTGCGCTGGGCCAGGTCGACGGGCGCGCTGGTCGCCGCATTTCCCCGCTACCACCCACGATGGGCCTGGTGGCTGACGTCTGTGCCGCTGCTGCGGGAGTTCGCGGTGAGCAATCTGGTGCTCGTGTTCCAGCCGTGATGTCCGGCAGACTGGAACAGGTTCTCGTTGTGACGGCGGCTAGGTAGTGTGAGCCACATCATGGCAGTGCAGTCCGCAGTCAGCGGCCAACCGCAGAAGACATCGATGCGCGACCAGTTCGAGCGTTGGCTGGCATCCCGACACCCCGGCGCGGCCGTGGCGGCGGCTGCGCTGTCCGCCGACCACACGGTGCTGGTTGACGCCGGCTGGGACGGCCAGCCTCATCGGCTGGTGGTGCGATTGGGGTCGACAGGCCAGTTCGAGACGCGACTGCAGTATTTGACGCTGCAACGGCTGAGTTCCCAGCTCATGCGCCCGACAGTGCCGGCGGTGCTGTGGTGCGAAGACGACCCGGGGCCGCTTGGCGCGCCTTTCTTCGTCATGACGCGCCTCGACGGCCTGACGACCGCGAAGTACCAGACGCCGTACACGTTCGCCTCGTGGATCACCGAGGCCACTTCGGCCGAACGAGACCGCATGCAGATCGCAACGCTGGAACAGCTGGCCCGGGTGCACGCGGCCGCGCCGGCCGACTTCGCGTTCCTCGACCATCGCCGTCCGGGTGAGTCGGCATTGTCGGCACACGTCCGTGAAACCGCAGAGCGCTACGAGGCGGTGAGCTCCGCAGGCCTGCGCGCGCCGTTGATTGAGCGCGCCTTCGCGTGGCTGACGGAGCACTGGCCGAGCGAACCGATGCCCGTGCTCTGCTGGGGCGACGCGCGCATCGACAATGCGATCTACCGAGATTTCGGGTCCGTGGCGTTGACGGGTTGGCAACACGCCACCTTCGGACCCCGCGAGCTGGATCTGGGCGCGATGGTTCTGAGCCACCGGTTCGCCGACCTCCTCGCCCGTGCCGCCGGACGGCCCGGTCTGCCCGACTTCCTTCGCCCCGGCGACGTCGCCGCCACGTATGCCGACATCACCGGCTATCACCCGGGCAATCTCGACTTCTACATCGCCTATGCCGCGTTGGTGCATGCAATCGACACAATACGAAGCCCCCAGCGCACCAACGCTTTCAGGACCCTCGACGAAGCGATGGACCTAGCGACAGACCGCCTATCGACAGACCCCCTATCGACAGACCAAGGCACCCCGATGACAGGAGAGAGATGACCGAGCAGTACAAGACCGAATGGGACAAGCTGTTCGTCGGCGGGAAGTGGACCGACCCGTCGACCGACCAGGTGATCGAGGTGCACTCCCCGGCCACGGGTGAGTACGCCGGCCGGGTGCCGATGGCGGCCCCCGCCGATGTCGACGCGGCGGTGGCCGCAGCCCGTGCGGCCTTCGACACCGGGCCGTGGCCGTCCACTCCGCCTGCCGAGCGTGCGGCGGTGATCCAGGCCGTGGTCAAGCTGCTCGAGGACCGCAAGGACTACTTCACCCACCTGCTGACCCTCGAAACCGGGCAACCGCTGACCATTATCGAAACGATGCACTGGGCCGGGTCGATGGGCGCGCTGAACTTCTTCGCGGGCGCCGCCGACACGGTGACGTGGACCGAGACCCGCAACGGGTCCTACGGGCAGTCGATCGTGTCGCGAGAGCCGATGGGCGTGGTCGGCGCGATCGTGGCGTGGAACGTGCCGCTGTTCCTGGCCGTCAACAAGCTGGGTCCGGCGTTGCTCGCCGGCTGCACCGTGGTGCTCAAACCCGCCGCCGAAACCCCGCTGACGACCAATGCGCTCGCCGAGGTGTTCGCCGAGGCCGGGCTACCGGAGGGCGTGTTGTCGGTGGTGCCCGGCGACATCGAGACCGGGCAGGCGCTGACCGCCAACCCCGACCTCGACATGCTGACCTTCACCGGGAGTTCAGCCGTCGGCAAGGAGGTCGGCAAGCGCGCCGCGGACATGCTCAAGCCGTGCACGCTGGAGCTGGGCGGCAAGTCCGCTGCGATCATCCTCGAAGACGTCGACCTGGCAGCAGCCCTTCCGATGATGGTGTTCTCCGGCGTGATGAACACGGGGCAAGGCTGCGTCAACCAGACCCGAATCCTGGCGCCCCGTTCCCGGTACGACGAGATCGTCGATGCGGTAAGCACTTTTGTGCAGGCGCTACCCGTTGGATTGCCATCGGACCCGGCAACCCAGATCGGCCCGCTGATCAGCGAGAAGCAACGGCAGCGCGTCGAGGGGTACATCTCGAAGGGCAAGGAAGAGGGCGCTCGGCTGGTGTGCGGCGGCGGCCGTCCTGCGGAACTGGACAGTGGGTACTTCGTGCAGCCGACGGTGTTCGCCGACGTCGACAATAAAATGACGATCGCGCAGGAGGAGATCTTCGGGCCCGTGCTGTCCATCATTCCGTACGACACCGAGCAGGACGCAATCCGCATCGCGAACGACTCCGTATACGGATTGGCCGGCAGCGTCTGGACCACCGACATCACCAAGGGCATCGAAGTCTCCGAGAAGATTCGCACGGGCACATACGGAATCAATTGGTACGCCTTCGATCCCGGCTCCCCGTTCGGCGGTTACAAGAACTCGGGGATCGGCCGCGAGAACGGGCCCGAGGGCATCGAGCACTTCTGCCAACTCAAGAGCGTGCTGCTTCCGATGGGCTACACCGCCGGCTAGCCGGCTAGAAGAGCACCCGAACGATCGTGTCGGCGACGGCGGCCGGCTTGTCGGAACCGTCGAGTTCGATGGTGTGCCGCACCGTGAGGTTGGCCATCGTGTCGCCGACCTTCGCTGCGTCGACGAGCTCGGAGCGCGCCCGGATCCGCCCGCCCGAGGGGACAGCCGCGAGGAAGCGGACCTTGTTCAGCCCGTAGTTGATCGCCATCTTGGCATTTTCGACGCGGAAGTTGTCCTTGCTCATTGCCGGAATCATCGACAGCGTCAGAAACCCATGCGCGATCGTTGTGCCGTAAGGACTTTCGGTCTTTGCTCGGTCGACGTCTATGTGAATCCACTGGTGGTCACCTGTGACATCGGCGAACTCGTTGATGCGCTGCTGGTCGATCTCGTGCCACTCGCCGACCCCGAGTTCCTGGCCGATCAGACCAACCGCGTCGTCGATGGATGAAATCACCTTCATTGGCGTGCTCCCTTCCGGCTGCTGCTGCGAATCCGACCTTAGCCATGGCGGTTTTGACGTGCGCCACCACGTGCGTGCCCGTGATGTGAGAAGCCCCCGACGTCAGAAGCACGCCTCGCGCATCTGCATCAGCGACAGATCGACCGCCTCGGTGGTCCTGCGTTCGGCGGAAAGCCGCGGCAGCACGTTCTTCGCGAAGAAATTGGCCACGCCGACCTTGCCGGCGTAGAACGCTTGGTCGTCCTCGTCCGGTTCGCCGTCGAGCGCCTGCAGGGCGACCTCGGCCTGCCACAAGAGAAGCCAGCCGATCAAGAGGTCGCCCACCGACAGCAGGAACGACACCGACTCCAGCCCCACCCGATAGAGTTCGCGCGCATCGTTCTGCGCCTCCATCAGATATCCGGTGAGCGAGGCGACCATCGCCTGCAGGTCGGTCACCGCGGTGGCCAGGATCGCCCGGCTTTCCGCGAGTTCACCGCGCGCGCCGTCATCGGCGAGGAACTTCTCGATCTGGTCCACCACGTGCTTGAGCGCGACGCCCCGGTCGCGGGCGATCTTGCGGAAGAAGAAGTCCTGGGCCTGGATCGCGGTGGTGCCCTCATACAGGCTGTCGATCTTGCTGTCCCTGATGTACTGCTCGATCGGGTAGTCCTGCAGGAACCCGGAGCCGCCGAACGTCTGCAGAGATTCCGTCAGACATTGATACGCCCGCTCCGAGCCCACGCCCTTGACGATCGGCAACAGCAGATCGTTGACCCGGGCGGCGATGTCGGCGTCGGCGCCGGACACGATCTGCGCCACGCTCGGGTCGTGATACGCCGCGGTGAACAGGTACAGCGCGCGCAGTCCCTCGGCGTACGCCTTCTGCGTCATCAAGGACCTGCGGACGTCGGGGTGGTGGATGATCGTCACGCGCGGAGCCGTCTTGTCGGTCATCTGCGTCATGTCGGCGCCCTGGATGCGGGTCTTGGCGTACTCGAGGGCGTTCAGATAACCGGTCGACAATGTCGAGATGGCCTTGGTACCCACCATCATTCGTGCGTATTCGATCAGCTCGAACATCTGCGCAATGCCCCTGTGCACATCCCCGACGAGCCAGCCCGTCGCGGGCACGCCGTGCCCGCCGAACGTCAATTCCGTTGTGGCCGAGACCTTCAACCCCATCTTGTGTTCGAGCCCGGTGACGAACACTCCGTTGCGCTCCCCGGGCTCACCTGTCTGGGGATCGGGCAGGTACTTCGGCACCAGGAACAGGCTCAGGCCCTTGGTTCCAGGGCCGGCCCCTTCGGGACGGGCCAGCACCACGTGCAGAATGTTCTCGAACAGGTCGTCGGTGTCCCCGTTGGTGATGAACCGCTTGACGCCGTCGATGTGCCATGTGCCGTCAGGCTGCTCGATCGCCTTGGTCCGCCCCGCACCGACGTCGGACCCCGCGTCCGGCTCGGTCAGCACCATGGTCGCGCACCAGTCGCGCTCGATCGCCAGCGCCGCCCAATGCTGCTGCTGGTCGTTGCCGATGTGGTACAGGATGTTGGCGAACACCGGGCCGGCCAGGAACAGAAACACGGCGGGGTTCGCACCCAGGACGAACTCGTTGATGGCCCAGGCCACCGCTGCGGGCGCGGGCACGCCGCCGACGTTCTCGTCGAGGCCGACGCGGAACCACTCACCCCGCTGCCACGCCCGCAGCGACTTCTTGAACGGCTCCGGGAGCGTCACCGTGTGCTCGTCGACGTTGAACGTGGGCGGATGACGGTCCGCCTCCGCGAACGACTCCGCGACCGGGCCCTCGGCCAGGCGGGCCGCCTCGATCAGCATCTGTCGCACCGAGTCGCCGTCGAGGTCACCGAACTCGCCGCTGGCGAGGGCCTTGTCGAGTTCCAGAACCTCGAACAGGTTGAACTCGAGATCCCGCACGTTGCTCTTGTAGTGCCCCATGACTAGCGCCCTTCCTAGTCGCGATGGCGCAGCGATGAGCGCTTGCGCGAAGAGCCGACATCTGAGCGTAGTCCCCGTCAGGGGTCTGCAGCGGCTCAGGCTTTCTCGCTCCGGCTCAGCCGGGCCGGGAAAAGGCGGGCGGCGCGCTCAGGTCACGAGTTGCAGCGACGCGCGTTTGCCTCCGGACCGGCGCACCCGTTGCAGGGCTTCCGTCGCGGACCTCACCGCGGGAACGAGCCGGTCTCGATCGCCGACTCGCAGCAGGCGGTGGACGGCATGGCTGCCGATGACCGCCCAGCGGGTGTCGGTTCGCGCGCACTCGATGTTCATGGCGAACAGTGCGCGCAGGCCGTCGACACCGATGAAATCGGTGTCGGCCATATCGACGATGACTGCGCCGCCGTCGGGCACAAGCCCGACAACATGGTGGCTCAACTGATCGGCGTTCGTAGCATCGATCTCGCCGCTGATCGTGACGACAGTCAGCCAGCTGTAGACCTGTGCCGTCAAAAGTGCGCTACCACAATCGATTACCGATGTGCCGTGAAGGTCCTCAGATGTCGTTTGGGTGTGCACAGCATTCATTGACTTACCCTCGTCGAGTCTGTCGCTGATGGTGGCCGAAAACGCCTGGGGCGCAGGAACTCGAAATTGAACAGCGCTAATTATGTCCCGGGTGGCGCTTTCGGCAGGCTGTCATCTCAACCTAGCGCGTAGTTTAGGTGCGACTCACGTGCCGCACGGCCAAACAACGCGCACGGTCGCGACTTCTAACGGTTTCTTAACGGTGGCTACCGGGTAGTTGTTGTCGTCGCAAACATATTGGACATCGTGGTGGTCCCGGTGCTGGTGGTTGTCGTGTCGTCGGGTTCGGTTGTGGCGCCAGGTGAACCAGGTGATGGAGTGTCGGGCGGGAACAGTGTTGCACTTGAGCTGCCGGTCGGGGTGAACGTCGATGTCGTGGTGCTGAGGCGTCGAACACCCGAGGAGGTTGTGGTCGTCGTCGACGACGACGTGAACGACGTACCCGCCGGAGCAGAGGAGTGTCGGGAGGTCTGCAGGACCGCGAACACGATGAGAATAACGGCGAGCACGCCGGCAACACCGGCGGCGACCACGACCGGGGTCTGCTCGTACCACTGACCGCGGTTGGGCACACCGGGCCGCTGATCGCGATTCGTCACGGGCAAAGAGCTTAGAGCGCTCGACTCACCGGTGCCGGTTAGCTTCTGGACCAGCCGCAACATCACCGGTTGTGCGTAGATGGCGCGTTCGGACGTAAGTAGGGTGTCGTCCGGTGGTGGAGACCGAAGTCCTGATTGTCGGCGCGGGGCCCGTCGGGCCACCGCCGGCGAGTACGCCGTCACCGCGCAGGTGCACGAATCAGGCTCAGAGACAACTCTTTCCGCAGAATACGTGATCGGCGCCGACGGGGCCCACAGCATCGTCCGCAAGTCGTTGGGAGTCGCATTCTCCGGTGACGCGTTTGCCGAGGAGTACATGCTGCCGACGTGCGCGTCTGCTGGACCACCTGCGGTTGACGATGCGGCTCAGGTGAATCCTCAGGCCATCGACACGGACTCGGCCGCCGTCACCTCGCTGGCCGCGCGCTCTCCCGAGCGGACCGCGCCATCGACCCAGCCGCACATCACCGCCGAGCTCTCGGTGCCCGCCCAGTGGATGCGGCCGCACGGCTCCCGCAGCGCGTGCCCGAATTCGGTCAGCACGCCGGTTCCCGTGTGGCCGATCATGCCGCCACCGGAGTACCGCTCGACTGTCCAGTTCTGTTCGATGTAGTGCTCGGGGGAGGCGGCCTTGTCGCCGAACCGTTTCACCAGCTCGCCGAGGATCGCGGTGCGCCGCTCCGAATCGTCGAGCTTGCAGAGCTCGCGGGCGATCGGGCCTTCGGTGATGACGCACATCACCCCGGGCCGGTCCTTGTCGGTGCAGGCCTCGATGGTCACCGGCGCGGGCGTGAACGGTGCCGCCGACTGCCCCGACAGCCCGTCGGCTCGCCAGAACGGCTCGTCGTAGACGATGTTGATCTTGAAGATCGCGCCGCTGGGCATCCGCTGCTGCAGAAACGTCCGGTCGACCGGCAGCATCGGTTCATAGAGGATCTGGTTCGCGATGACGGGCGGCACCGCGACAATGGCCCGGCGCGCGCGCACCGTCATGTCGTCGGCGCGCACCGTCACCCCGGTCTCGTCCTGCTCGATCCGCCGGACGGGTTGCGACAGGTGCAGCGAGTCGCCGATCTCGGCGGCCATCGGTCCCGAGATCGCGCCCATTCCGCCGACCACCCGGGAGTCTTGCGACCCGTCCTTCGTGCCGAGAACGAAGTTCGGGCCGCCGCCGGACGCGAATTGGAACAGCATCCACAGCATCGAAACCTCAGACGCGGCGGACGTGTAGCACCCCGCGATCGCCGTGTCGAGAAGGTCATGCGCGGGCTTGCTCAGCGTGTTGCTGTTCAGCCATTTCGCCAGGCTTATCTGATCCCACTTCTGGGCGTTCTTGGCCGTCCAGGGCGCATCCAGCGGGATCGCCTTGCACATCTGCGTGAGCTCGAGAATAACCGCGCCGAGGTTGGCCACCACCCACGGGCTCATGGTCAGGGGAATCGTGCCCTTGTAGCGGGTCTGCTTGCCGTCCACGATCATCATCGCTTCGCCGCCGAGGTACTGCTTGTAGCTCGACACCCCGAACTCGCTCATCATCGCGCGGATGCGGTCCTGTCCGGGGCCGTGCCAGGCGCCCCCGCGGTCGATCCAGGTGCCGTCGTCAAGGACCTGAGTAAACGTCCGACCCCCGACTCTGTCGCGCGCCTCCAGCAACGCCACCGAGCGGCCCGCCTGTTTCAGCCGCAGCGCCGCAGACAGTCCCGCAAAACCCGCACCGATAACGCAGTAGTCGACGTCGGCCATGACGCATTCCTTTGGTTGCCGGAAGGAGCCGAACGGCCCCATCGGCAACTATCGCGCACGTCAATTGTTAGCGGGCGACTTTCGCCGGTTTGGTCTGGCTCAGGTTCCCGTCCAGCGGGGCGGACGCTTCTCCGCGAACGCGATGGCGCCCTCCTTCGCGTCATTCGAGACGAATACCGGCCCCAGGATCTTGACCTGCTCGCGCCACATCTCAGCGGGTGCCCAGCCGCGGGACTCGACGATGATGCGCTTGGTGGCCGCGACGGCGAGCGGGCCGTTGGCGGTGATCTTCGCCGCCAGCGCGAGCGCGCCGTCCAAGGCCTTCCCCGGTTCGGTCAGCACGTTCACCAGGCCCAGCTCATGCGCCCGCTCGGCGGGCAGGTTGTCGCCGGTGAGCGCCAGCTCCATCGCGATCTGGTACGGGATGCGCTGTGGAAGCCGCAGCAGCCCGCCGCCCCCGGCGACCAGCCCTCGTTTGGTCTCGGGGATCCCGAACGCAGAGTTCGTCGCGGCAACGATCAAATCGGTGGCCAGCGCAAGCTCTGTGCCGCCGGCCAGCGCGTACCCCTCAACCGCCGCGATCAGCGGCTTGACCGGCGGCCGCTCGGTAAAGCCCATGCCGCGGCCCTCGACGATCACGTTCTCGCCGCGAGCGAACGCCTTGAGGTCCATGCCTGCGCAGAACGAGCCGCCGGCCCCGGTCAGCACGCCGACGGACAGCCCCGGATCGTCGTCGAGGCGGTCCATCGCGTCGGCGAGACCGCGGCTCACGGCGGCGTTGACGGCGTTCTTTGCCTGCGGGCGGTTGATGGTGATCAGCAGGACGCGATCCCGCTGCTCGACAAGTACGGGCACTTCATCCGACGGTTGGCTCATGAGTACCTGAAACTACCCGACGGCCCCAAAACCGCGGTCGGTACCATTCCCCCAGCACCGAGCACCGATGAGCCGCTCGCGCGAAGAGCATCAAGCACCGATGAGCCGCTCGCGCGAAGAGCATCAAGCACAGGAGAACCATGAGCGACGCCGACAACGATCGTGTCGAGATCGAGAAGTGGGATCCCGAGTTCACCGAGCGCGTCATCGGCATCCTGCGGCCGCTCATCAGACGGTATTTCCGGACCCAGGTGCGCGGTTTGGAGAACATCCCACCCGCCGGCGGCGCGTTGCTGGTCTCCAACCACTCCGGCGGCCAATTCGCGGCAGACGTTCCGATCCTTGCCGTCGAGTTCTACGAGAAGTTCGGCTACGACCGCCCGATCCACACGCTCAGCCACGACCTGCTGTTCGCCGGACCGATTGGCAACGTGCTGCGCCGCACCGGCTTCATCCGGGCGACTCCCGAGAACGCAGCGGAGGCGCTGCGTTCCGGCCACCTCGTCGTGGTGTTCCCCGGTGGGGATTACGACGCGTGCCGACCCACTGTGTGGCAGAACGTCATCGACTTCGACGGCCGCAAGGGGTACGTCCGGACGGCGATCGAGGCAGGGGTTCCGATCGTGCCCGCGGTGTCGATCGGCGGACAGGAAAACCAGCTGTACCTGACGCGCGGAAGCGGTTTGGCGAAGCGGCTCGGGCCGATCGCGCGCGCGGCCCGCACGAAGATCGTCCCGATCTCGTTCGGGTTCCCGTTCGGCCTCAGCGTCGCTGGAATGATCCCACCGAACTTCCCGCTGCCCACCAAGATCGTCACGCAGGTGCTCGAGCCGATCGACATCGTCGCCGAGTTCGGCGAGAACCCCGACATTGCGGCGGTCGACGCCCACGTGCGCGAGGTGATGCAGAGCGCGCTGGACAGGCTGGGTCGTGAGCGCCGGCTCCCGATCCTCGGTTGATCCGTGTCCGCACTCGACCGACTCACCAATACCGTCGGCCTCATCGCAACGATGCGGCGCGCCGGTTTGATCGCCCCGATGCGGCCCGACAAGTACGTCAGGATCGCCGCCGCGATGCGCCGCGAAAACATGGCCGCCACGTCGGGTTTCGCGTCGGCAGCGCAGCGGTGTCCGGACCGGCCCGGACTGGTCGACGAGCTCGGCACCTTGACCTGGAAGCAGCTCGACGAGCGCGCCGACGCGCTCGCCGCCGCGTTGCAGAATTCGGCCACCCCTGCGAAAACCATTGGGATCATGTGCCGCAACCATCGCGGCTTTGTCGACGCCCTGGTCGCCGCCAACCGCATCGGCAGCGACGTGCTGTTGCTGAACACATCGTTCGCGGGCCCCGCACTCGCGGAAGTCGTTGAGCGCGAAGACGCTGACGCAGTGATCTACGACGAGGAGTTCACCGACACCGTCGATCGCGCGCTGGCCGACCGTCCCGATGCCACCAGGATCATCGCGTGGACCGACACGCCGTCGGCCCACGACGTCACCCTCGAGAAACTGATCGACGCACACTGCGGCCGTCAGCCTGAACGCGCCACCGAAAAGGCCAGAACGGTTCTGCTCACCTCGGGCACCACCGGTACCCCCAAGGGCGCCAAGCTCACCGGCGGTGATGCTTTCGCGCTCAAGGCGATCCTCGACCGAACTCCGTGGCGAACCGAGGAAGCCGTCGTCATCGTCGCGCCGATGTTCCACGCCTGGGGGTTCTCACAACTGATCTTCGCGGCGTCGATGGCATGCACGATTGTGACGCGGCGCAAGTTCGATCCCCAGGCCACCCTGGAGCTGATCGACCGGCACCGGGCGACGGGGTTAGCCGTGGTCCCGGTGATGTTCGACCGCATCATGGATCTGCCGGATGACATCCGACAGCAGTACAGCTGTAAGTCATTACGCTTCGCCGCGGCGTCGGGGTCACGGATGCGCCCAGACGTCGTCATCGCATTCATGGACCAGTTCGGCGACGTGATCGTCAACAACTACAACGCCACCGAGGCCGGCCTGATCGCCAGCGCCACACCCGAAGACCTGCGCGCAGCTCCCGACACCGCAGGCAAGCCGGCTCCCGGCACCGAGATCCGGATCCTGGACAAGGACTTTCACGAGGTGCCCACCGGAGAGGTCGGCCAGATCTACGTCCGCAGCGGCACCCTGTTCGACGGCTACACCTCGGGTAAGACCAAGGACTTCCGCGCGGGCTTCATGGCTTCGGGAGACATGGGATATCTCGACGAGCACGGCAGGCTGTTCGTCGTGGGCCGCGACGACGAGATGATCGTCTCCGGTGGCGAGAACGTCTACCCGATCGAGGTGGAGACGACGCTTACGGCTCATCCGGAGGTCACCGAGGCGTCGGTGATGGGAGTGGACGACGAACAGTACGGGCAGCGGCTCGCCGCATTCGTGGTGCTCGGTCCCGGCGCGTCAGCCACTCCCGACACGCTGAAGCAGCATGTCAGGGACAGCCTGGCCAATTTCAAGGTGCCGCGCGAGATCCTCGTGCTCGACGAACTCCCCCGCAGCAACACCGGCAAGATTCTGCGTAACGAACTCAAGGCACGCGTGGGCGCCGATGGGTGAATCGTCCGGCGTGCTGGCGCGGTTGCGGCGCCCGCGGCCGTTGCTGCGCGCAGCCGTCGAACTCGTCAACGCGCTCAACGGGGTACGGCCTCTCGGTCGCAAGGGCTACAAGACGATCGCGGTGTTCTGGTTCGGGTGGCCGACCTCCGAGGTGCCCGCGCTGTACGTGACGGCGTCCGTGCTGGATGCCGTGCGTCGCGGCCGCCGCGGCGACTTCGCCGGATCGCGCGGCAAGGTGGCGCTGGCCCTGACGGCCGCCGCGTGGGCGGCGCTGGCGGTCATCTACCGCCGCAACGTGACCACGCCTGGGCCCGTGCTCAACGCGGCGCTGCGCGACGGCCTCGGCGACGACTACGCCGACGTGATCGCGACGCTGCCGTCAACCCCCTCCCGAACCGGCCGGCCCAGCGGCGCGCTGCGCACCACCCAGATACGCCGGCGCTACGTCGCCAGGGAGGACATCGTGCGCTACGGCCCGTACGGCCGGGCGAACCTGGCCGACATCTGGCGCCGGCGTGATCTGCCCCGCGACGGCAAAGCACCTGTGCTGGTGCAAGTTCCGGGCGGCGCGTGGATCATAGGTATGCGCCGTCCGCAGGCCTACCCATTGATGAGTCAGATGGCCGACCGCGGCTGGGTGTGCGTGTCGCTGGCCTATCGCGTCAGCCCCTGGCACACCTGGCCGGACCACATCGTCGACGTCAAGCGCGGCGTGGCCTGGGTGAAAGAACACATCGCGGAGTTCGGGGGTGATCCTGACTTCATCGCGATCACCGGTGGCTCGGCCGGCGGCCACCTGGCCTCGCTGGCCGCGCTGACGCCGAATGACCCGGCATTTCAGCCCGGTTTCGAGGAAGCGGACACCTCCGTCGTGGCGGCCGTGCCGATTTACGGACGCTACGACTGGTACTCGACCGAAGGCGAGGGGCGGCCCGAGTTCATCAAGTTCCTCGAGAAGTTCGTGGTGAAGAAGAGCTTCAAGAAGCACCGGCAGGTGTACGTCGACGCCTCGACGATCGCCCGCGTGCACTCCGACGCGCCGCCGTTCTTCGTGCTGCACGGCCGCGACGACTCGCTCATTCCGGTCCACGAGGCGCGGGACTTCGTGCGAGAGCTCGGCGATGTCGCCAAACGCCCCGTGCTCTACGCCGAATTACCCCACGCACAGCATGGTTTCGATATGTACGGCTCGCCGCGCGCGCACAAGACCGCGGAGGCGGTGGCGCAGTTCCTGTCCTGGGTCTACGCGAAGAGGCGAGACTAGGCCGGCCGCCGGCCGATCAAACCACCGCCGTGGCGGGCGCCATTGCCGTCAGCACCTCGGTGAGGTTGCCAGAAAGTCCGGAAGCCAAACGTATTTCGGTGAAGGCGTGCACGATTGCGTCGGTGACCTCATGCGGATCGCCGAGGGTGATGTCGTCGGTCAGCACGGAGATATTGAGCTGGTCGACGTAGCTCCACACCGTGATGTTGATGCCACTGCCCGCGATCAACGGTCCGACAGAATAGATTTCGCTGATCCTCGCGCCGCCGAGCCGGCCCCGCTCCCTGGGCCCGGGCACGTTCGAGATCGGCACGTTCAGCAGTTTGCTCTGTGCCTCGCGCTTCGACAGCCAGCGGAAGACTGCAGGCGCAATGCTCGGTGGGAGATATGCCGCCCACTGGCTCACCACATCCGGCCCGATCAGGTGGAAGTCCTCTTTGGCGATTCCGGCGGCCAGCGACGTCAGCCGCACCCGCTCGAGTGGATCATCGACATGCACCGGCAGTGACACGTTCAACCCGAAGAACTCGTTTCCGGTCAGTCGGTCCGGGGAGGTGTTCAGGCTGGCCGGAACGGAGGCGATCAGCGGCGCGTCGGCGCGCCCGTCGTTGCGCAACAACAGCTCTCGCAGCGCACCCGCCGCGGAGGCGAGCACGAGGTCGTTGATCGTGATGCCAAGACGCTTGCTGGTCTCCTTGACGTCGGACAGCGCCAGCGTGGCCGTGCCGAACCGGCGACCGGGCGACACCACGTGGTTGAAGAACGTCGGCGGCGGTGAGAATGCCTTCGCCAGTTCCGGGCGCTCACCCCGCTCCTTGCCCCGCGCGCGGACCCGGCTGATGCCTGCAGCGGTTTCTCTGGCCAACCGCGGCAGCCTGCCGAGCTGCTTCATGTGGTCGCGCAACGCCCCGGCCACCAGCTCACCCGTCAACGGCGATGCGTTGGTGGCGTAGAGGTCGCGCTCGTCCTGGATCGGGCCTTTCAGATCCATCGCCTTGGCCATCAAGTTCGCCGACGCGACCCCGTCGGCGAGCGCGTGGTGCACCTTGCCGATCACCGCGAATCGGTTATCGGCCATGCCTTCCGCGAAATACATCTCCCACAGGGGGCGGCTGCGGTCCAGCGGCGTGCTTGCGATCTCGCCGATCACCTCGTTGAGCTCGCGGCGCCCGCCGGGCCGGCGCACCCGCACCCGGCGCAGGTGATAGGTCAGGTCGATGTCCGACTTCTCCAGCCACATTGGGTGGTGAAGCTTCAGCGGGATATCGATCAGCCGGTACCGAAGCGGCTCCAGCAGGTGCAGCCGCCGTCGCAGGGTGCGCCGGAACACCTCGAACGTGAAGTCTCCGTCGAAGTCGGCGGCATCGATGACGCCGATCTTCAGCGTGTGCGAATGGATGTTGGGCGTCTCGCTGTACAACAGCATGGCGTCCCAGCCGTTGAGCCGTTTCACGCCGCACCTCTTTGGACGACTATATGACCTCTTTTTCCCTGCTCAGCAAATGTCTTCGGTGAATCTCGTTGAGGAACAAGCCGATCAGGGTCGCCGCCGAGCCCGTGCGCGAGCCGTCGGTCATGTCGAAGCCGTGGTGTGCGCCGGGCAACTCCAAGTAGCCGACCGTCGATTGCGACGCGGCGCGCAAGCGCTCCACGAAAGCCCTGGCCTGCTCCACCGGAATCACGGTATCGGCGGAGCCGTGCACGACCAGGAACGGCGGCGCGTCAGCCCGCACCCGGGCGATCGGTGACGCGTTGCGGAACACCTCGGGGTGCCGGGACAACCGCTTCTTGACGACGACGCGCTCCAGGAAGTCGACGAACTGTTCGCGTTCCTCGGTAGAGGTGTCCGCCCAGTCGTATCGACCGTAGATGCCGACGACCGCATCGACGGAGGTGTCGGCGTCGTCGGGAAGATCGACGGTCAACTCCGGATCGTCGGGCGTCAGGCCTGTCAGCGCCGCGAGGTGGCCGCCCGCCGAACAGCCTGCGATCGCGACGAAGTCGCGATCACCTCCGAACCGGTCGACGTTCGCGCGGGCCCACGCGACAGCGGCTTTCACGTCGGTGACGTGCCTTGGCCAGCGGTGGTGCGGAGACACTCGGTAGCCGACGGACAGACATACCCAGCCCTGCTCGGCAAGGTGGCTCAACAGCGCATACCCCTGGAGCATCCGGCTTCCGTGCACCCACGCGCCGCCCGGCACGAACACCAACACCGGCGCAGGCCCCGTCAGGTCCCGTCGCCGCCAGACATCCAGCAGCTGCGCAGGCGAGTCGCCGTAGCGGACATTGCTGCGGTACAGATGGCGACGCCGCTGTCCGGCGCCCCGAAGCACCGGTGCCAGCCGGTCCGGCGCCGGCCACGTTACGTTGATCCGTTCGGGCGTGACGAACTCGCGCAGCGCGGCGGCCGCCACCTCATTGGTCATTTCGCGCTCTTGGCGCCGTTGGCCGGGCGCCCGGTTGCGGACCGCCGCGGACACCAGATGCGGCGCATGCCGATAGCCCCATACTCCCATCGCGGTGAACCCGCCGAGCGGCTCCAGATGCTTGCCGACCAGCGGCAACGTCGCGTAGAACTCGCTCATTGCCAGCATGTAATCGACGGGCCGTGCACGCACGAACCACAATGCCCGGGACCTCAGACTCGGCCTGCGCCGCCCGGGATGTCGGGAAACCATTCGCGAACTGTACCCCCGGTGAGTTCTTGGGAACGCAAGAATTCGCGGGGCGCCTTAGCAAGCTGTGACCAAGCCGGATAGCGTCCAATCGTGGCTGCCGACGCTGTGCCTCGTGACAACGGCTTCCACCCAGACCTGCGAAAAACCGCGCGATTCCTGCCCCGGACTCTGTTGCCACCCGGCCTGCTGCCGGTCATGCGTCTGCTGGAGTCGCTGGCTTTCCGTGGGCGCAAAGACGTCGAGGCGCTGACGCTGACGTCGGGCGGGCACGTCAGGCTGCACAGGCCACCCGGCGATGTCGGGCCGGCGCCGGCGATGCTGTGGATTCATGGCGGCGGGTTTGTGGCCGGCAGGCCGCAGCAAGACGATCAGGCCTGCGGGCAGTTCAGCCGGACGCTCGGGATCACCGTCGCCTCGCCCTCGTATCGGCGCGCGCCGGAGCACCCGTATCCGGCTGCGCTTGAGGACCTCTACGCGGCGCTCAAGTGGCTGGTGTCGCTGCCGTCGGTCGATTCCGAGCGAGTCGCGATCGGGGGTGAAAGCGCGGGCGGCGGGCTGGCCGCCGCACTGGCGTTCATGGTCCGCGACCGAGGCGAGATCTCCCCCGTTCTACAGCTTTTGAGCTATCCGAACCTCGATGACCGGACGGTGTCAAACCCGGCTGTCGCGCGCAACTATCGGCTGTGGAACGAACGCGGTAACCGCTTCGGCTGGGCGTCGTATCTGGGCGGCGCCGATCCCGATGTCGCCGTCCCGGCGCGCCGCACCGACCTTGCCGGGCTGCCCGCGGCGTGGATCGGCGTCGGCACCGTCGATCTGCTCTACGAAGAAGCCGTCGCCTACGCAGAACGACTGCGCGGCGCTTCGGTGCCGTGTCATCTCGAGGTGGTGCAAGGGGCCTTTCACAGCTTCGACCGCGTCAACGCAAGGGCACCGGTGTCGCGCGCGTACTTCGACAGCCAATGCGAAGCGCTTCGCGCAGCGCTCAAGCCCTGATCACCGCGCCCGATAGCCGGCCGGACGCTGCTACATTCGCACGATGCCCAGTTCTCGCCGCCTGCTGCCGAGGTTGGCAACCCGTTAGCGCCATTCTCGCACCGGTTCGCACCCCCAGCGGCGAATCGAGCACCGCCCGCCTCGGCACCTGACCGCTCAACGGCTCCGGTGTCGTAGGCGCACTCACTTCTCGGCCAGTTCACGCGGCACGACGAACACGTCGACCAGCGCGCCATTGCGCCAGACGGTCATCTCGATCCTGCGCGCTATCGCATCCTCGACCATCACCTTCTGGATCGCGGTGGCGGTCACGACGTTGTGTCCGTCGACGCTGACGACGACGTCGCCGCGGCGCAAACCGGCCTCGGCCGCCGGGCTGCCAGAAACCACGCTGGCGATCTGCAGGCCATCCGCTGTGCCCAGCTTGGCTGCGACCGCGGGCGCGACAGGAACGTGCGCACCGGCGATGCCCAGCCAGGCCCGGCGGACGCGGCCGGTGCTCATCAATGACGCGATGATCCGGTGTGTGGAGTCGTTGACGGGCACGGCCAGGCCCAGCCCGACACCGGCGACCGCCGTGCTGACGCCGACCATCCGGCCGCGGCTGTCTGCCAACGCGCCGCCGCTGTTGCCGGGGTTCAGCGCCGCGTCGGTCTGGATCACCTCGTCGACGACGCGCCCGTTGCGGGTCGGCAGCGACCGGCCCAGCCCGGAGACGATTCCCGCGGTGACGCTGCCGGCCAGCCCGAGCGGATTGCCGACCGCGACTACCAGTTGACCGACACGCAGATCCTCGGCGCGCCCCATCGTCACCGGCGGCGGCACCTGCCCGCGCGCCTTGAGGACAGCGAGATCCGACAACACGTCCCGCCCGATGATGTCGACACGGACGGACGTGCCGTCACTGAAGTGAGCGTCCGCTGACTTCGCAGTCGCGACCACGTGTGCGCTGGTCAGGAGGTAGCCGTCTGGGGTGATGACGCTCGCGCTCCCGCCACCGTCGCCGCGCGAGGTCCGGACCGCCAGGCTGGCGACGCTGGGCGACACCGTGCGGGCCACGGCAATGACGACCGACGAATACGCATCAAGCGCTTCGTCGTCGCGCGGGCGGTCGCCGGCCATAACCCATTGAGCACCAGGAAACCCGCGGGTATGCCCTCGTTCGCCCGCGGCTGAACGGGTTCAGAACTGCAGAGTCCTCAGAACTGCAGAGCCGAGAACCGCCAGTCCAGCACCGGCCGGTCGGCCTCACCGACGGCCTCCTCACCGACAGCCTTGACCAGCGAGCGCAGCCGCAGGATGCCGCCGCCCGCGGGCAGCGGATCGGCGCCCTCGACATGCAGCTCGCTCACCAGGGTGTCACCCTCACGCACCGGCCCGGTGTGGTCGCAAGACTCCCAGCCCAGCACGGTGACCAGGTTGGGCAGCAGTCGGCTGGCCTGAGCCAGCGCCAACCCGATGGTATGGCCGCCGTACACCAACCGTTCGCCGCCGACACGCGAATCATGATGTACAGCAGCAATATTCAAGGTAAGCCTGGCCAGTTCAGGTGCGCTGGACACCACGTCGGCACCGCTGTGCAGCACCGAACCCGCCAACCCCCGGTCGAATTGTGGCCCGGGAACGCGCTGCCGGAATGCGTCGGCGTCCCACTCTTCGATTTCCTTCTTAAGAGCCTTCGTCAGGGTCACCGCTTCGGCGCCGATCGCCGACAGATCGTCGGCGTGGGGCTCGCGATCCGGGTCGGCATCCGGGCCCAGCGGCAGCATCGCGCAGCGGTAGAAGTCGAGCACCAGGTGGCCCAGCTGGTCGATCGTCGTCATCCGCAGCGCCGCCATCCCCGTCGGCGCCCGGCCCGGCTTCGGTGAATTCTCGCGCAGGCCAACCACTTCCGTCCGAGTGAACAGGCTGTCGCCGATGACAGGGAAGCGGTGGAACACCAGCCCGCGGTAGAAGAGGTTCGCTTTCACGTGGTGAGTGACCAGGGTGGACTGCCCGATCGCGACGTCGCACACCAACCCCGGGTGCGCCAGCGCCGCCGTCGCCCCGGTCACCGCGTACGAGAGGTGCGCGTCCAGCGGTAACCGCAGCCGGTCACCCAGGATGGCCTGGTGTGTGGCGGCGACCCCGGTGGTCAGCGTGATCGACGGCGCGGTGTCAAAGACCTGACCCACCCGCAGTTCGTCGAAGTAGGGCCCGCCGCTCATTGCGCCTCCGTCGAAATGCTAGGGCGAGTATTTCTTGACCAGTTCCTGCTTGTACAGCTTGCCGGTGTCGGTGCGTGGCAGTTGCGCCTCGAACGAGATCGACCGGGGACATTTGTAATGGGCCAGGCGTGCTCGCAGCCAGCCCACCAGCTCGTCGGCGAACGCGTCGGTCGCGTCGCCGGGATCGACGGTCTGCACGACTCCCTTGACCGACTGGCCCATCTCGTCGTCGGGTATGCCGAACACCGCGGCATCGAGCACCTTCGGGTGCGTGACCAGTAGGTTCTCCGCCTCCTGCGGGTAGATGTTCACGCCGCCCGAGATGATCATGTGGTGGCGGCGGTCGGTGAGGAACAGGTACCCGTCGTCGTTCAGATACCCGACGTCGCCGACGGTCACCCAGCCGTGCTTGTCGCGGGACTCCGCCGTCTTCTCCGGATCGCGGTGGTACTCGAAAGCCGCGCGCCCGATGTCGAAGTAGATCTGGCCCGCTTGCCCCTGCGGCACGTCCTCGCCGTTCTCGTCGAGGATGTGCGCCTCGCCCAGGAGCGATTTACCCACCGAGCCCGGATGCTTCATCCAGTCATCGGCCGAGATGAACGTTATCCCGGCACCTTCCGACGAGGAGTAGTACTCGTCGACGATCGGGCCCCACCAGTCGATCATCTGTTGCTTGATCTCCATCGGGCAGGGCGCCGCGGCGTGGATCACCCGCTTCAGGCTGGACAGGTCATACGAATCACGAACCTTCTCAGGGAGTTTGAGCATGCGCACGAACATCACCGGGACGAACTGGCCGTGGGTGACGCCGTGTCGCTGAATACAGTCGAGCATCTGCTCCGGGTCGAACTTCTCGATCACCACCACCGTCGCACCCATCGCCAACGCCGACATCGACCACAGGCACGGCGCGGTGTGGTACAGCGGCGCAGGGCTGAGATAGACGGCGTCGTCAGTCATCCCGATCGCCATCAGCAATGCGCTCAGCACGTTGGGCGCCTCCGCCGGACTGATATGGGGCAACGGGCGGCGAATCCCCTTGGGACGCCCCGTGGTTCCCGACGAGTACTGGAGCAGATCACCCTCGAGTTCGTCATCGATCGGGGTGTCGGGCTCGTCGGCCACGCAGTCGGGATAGCGCCGCCACCCGTGGAGGGCTCCGGAGGCGATTGTCGCCGACCCACCGGCTCCGGAGGCGATCATCAACAGCCCCGGCAGTCCGCCCGGCAGATAATCGCCCAGCCCCGCGCACACCTCGCGCGTGGCGCGCGACCCGATGACAGCCTTAGCGCCGCTGTTGTCGACGATGTATGCCGCCTCAGCCGCGGTGAGGTGATTATTGATCGTCGCGTAGTACAACCCGCTGCGTCGCGCGGCCCACATCACCGCGTGGATGTGTTCGTTGTTCTCCAACATCACCGCGACGGTGTCGCCCTCGCGCAACCCGGCCTTTCGGAAATAGTGGGCGAGTCGGTTCGCGCGCGCCTCCAGCTCCGCGAACGTCACGACCGTGCCCGACGGGTAGAGGATGACGGCGGGCTTGTCGGAGACATGCTCGCGGATCTGCATGAACAAAACTGTACTTGACGGGTGTCAACGCGCACCGCGGCCCAGCTGGGTGCTCATCGGCTGTGAAGCGCACCACACGCCGCCTGTTGGATTCGGTGTGTCGGCTATAGCCCTGTCACGCTGGAGAACTGGAGGTGCTTTAGGTCCGATGTGCGCGCACACTGTATTCGAACGACACTCGAGCGGATCCCGGGTCGAGGCGGTGCTGACCTGGTTGGGCGGTGGGCATTGGCGTGAGCTCGGCGAGCGTCACGAGCGTTCCACCACCGCGGTCGCCGGCGTGATCGTGCTGGTCGGTGCTGCGCTCGCATGGCTCGTCGCGACCCTCGCCGTTGCCGGATCGACCGACTGGCCGGTGTGGGCGATTCTGCCGTTGACTCTGTTGTTCGGTCTGCTGGTCGGCGCGGTGACCCGCGCCGTCGCGAGCGGGCCGGCACGCGGGTGGTCCATCGTCGGCCGCGGCGCGGTCGCCGTTCTCGTCGGCGCCGTTGTCGGCGAGCTCGCCGCGATTGTGCTGTTCTCCGGATCGATCGACCGCCGCATCGACGCGGAGGCGGCTCGCGCCGCCGATTCGACGCCCGCCGTCGCGCAGGCATCGGCCGACGTCGGCAGGCTCGGTCGGGCGCGGTACGCGCTCGACGACGCGGTGGATCAGGCCCGCATTCACCAGGACCAAGCGTTGGTCGTCGCGCGCTGCGAGTACAACCCGACGCCCGGCTGCCCGCAGACCCGCATCACCGGTGTCCCCGGCACCGGACCCGAAACCCGAACGGCGAACCAGCTTCTCGCGGATACCCAACGGGAGTTCGACAACGCCGTGGCCGCGCGTGACCGTCAAGCACCCGGGCTGGACTCAGAAATCGCCGGCGCCGAACAGACGCTGGCGGCCGCACGCCAGGCCGCAATCGCGAACACCGACCGCGGCCTCGGTGCCCGCTGGGTCGCGATGCACGACCACACGCTGGCGGGCGCGGGCGCACTCGTAATGTGGGCCGTCACGATCGCATTCTCCGTATTGCTGAGCCTGCTGCCGCTGATCCTGAATTGGCTGCGCGGCGAAACCACCCACGATCGCGGTGCAGCCTCGCGCGCCCAGCGCGATCGCGCCGAGGTCGACGCGGACACCTCGATCGCCGTGAAGCGCGCGGAGGTGCGCGCCGCTGTCGAGAACATGTGGGCCGATCAACAGCTCGCCAGTGCCCGGCTCGCCGTCGAAGCACAGAACGAGATCGATCGCGAGCTGCATCGCCGTCGTGTGGCCGAGATCCTCGATGCTCCCGTCCAGGCCGCATTGCAGCGTGCACCCGAACCGGTGGGGAAAGAGAACCTGCCTGTTCGCACCGAGTCCGGCCCGTCATTGCTTCCGAACGTCACGAAGGCCGCGGCACGGTGGATACGTCCCTTCGTGCCGCCGATCGTCGCCAAGGCCATCGATACGACGACTCAGCCGCTTCGCACCGCTCGCCAGGTCTTCGAAGAGGTCGAAGAGATCACGTTCGCGTACAAGCGCACCCAGAAGGTGACGATCGACTCCGAGGAGACCGCCGAGTCGACCCAGCAGACCGCGTCGGTGGCCACAGACGCGGACGCCGTCCCGCGCCGGGTCGAATCGTCCAGGGCCCCAGAACGCGAGTCGCTGACCGCACGCGAGCGCCGGCCCGAGCTCGCGGACTGGGACCGACCCGGTGAAGTTCGCGGGAATGCCAGTCCCCGCGAACTACCACCGGCGGAGTAACCCGTCAGCTGACCGGGTCGAACCGGAAAACCGCCAGCTGCCCGGCGAGCGCCTCGAATTCGTCGGGTGTGCCGTCGACGACCATCCCTGAACGTTTCGCGAAGCCGACGCCGACGGGAACCTGAACGGGAAACTCCCGCAAGACGGGCCGCGCTTCGTCGGCCGATAATTCAACGATCTTGACGCGCCTTGACTTTCGGCCCCGGCTCAACGTGCCCTCACCTGCTGCCCGCGCGTTGCGCGGCCAGTCGGAGCCCGGATACCCGGCGACCGTGTAGAGCTTGCCGTCGTACGTGAACGGTGTCATCGGTGTGCTACGTGGCTGTCCCGATCGCCGCCCTGGCACCGTCAGCACCATGGCCGGCCCGGTGGGGATGCCGAGCTTTTGGGCCGCCATCATGATCTTGTTCATCGGCTTGAGGTAGCGCGGCGGCTGTGGATTGGACATCACTTGTCTCCCTTGCTAATTCGTTAAGAAGTCTAATTCGTGAACAGATTGGTGTGCTCCGAGACCCATCGCTCGAAGGATTGCGCCGGTCTGCCGAGGATCCTCTCGACGTCGTCGGTGACCGGCGCGGGCCGATCGAGGGTGGTGGCCAGCATCGCGATGTACGCGTCGGCGAACTCGGCTCCGAAGCCCAGCCCGATGAACCGCTGCCGCACGAACTCAGCTGGAATCTCGTTGTAGTGCAGAGGCCGCCCCAGGACCGACCCGATGATCTCGACCATCTCGCTGTTGGTCAGCGCCAGCGGCCCGGTCATCGGAATCCGCTGTCCGACCAGGTCGTCTGACAGCAGCGCCCGCGCAGCGACCGAGGCGATGTCACTCTCCACGATCGGCGCGCTCGACGCCGTGGCGTACGGCCCGTTCACGACATCGCCCGCCCGTGTCTGAGGAGACCACATCCCGGCGAAGTTGGTGGCGAACACCGACGGCCGCAGGCTCACCCATTCCAGACCCGATTCGGACGCCAGCTGGTCGGCTTCCTTGTTGCGGTCACCGCGGTACCGCGACGGTTGCCGCGAGAAGTCGTCATCGGCGTTGATCGCCGACAACGCCACCAACCTGCTGACCCCTTCGCGCTGCGCCTGTCGCACCGCCGAGGCCATCTCCTCGCCGAGCGCCCGCGAGTTGAGGAACACCGCCGAGGCGCCCGGAATCGCGGCGGCCGCGGTGTCGACCACCTTCACCTCGGCGGGCAGCCCGGCGGCATCGGGCCGACGGCTCACCGCCCGCACCTCCGCGCCGGCAGCGACCAGCTCGGCGACCAGCGGCCGCCCGACATTGCCGGTCGCGCCGGTGACAACTATTGCCATGATCAACTCCTTTCTCGAGTTCTCAACCAAGGACGAAGCGGCCGCGCGAAAAGTTACTGAAGTCACCCGGCGGCCCGCCGTAACTTTTTGGTGCTTTGCTTCGTCCTATGGGCATGACCGACGCGCAGCTGCAGGACGCATGGCGGCGTCACCACCCATATCTCGTCAACCTGGCGTATCAGATGGTCGGCGACATCGGAGACGCGGAAGACGTCGCTCAGGAGGCCTTCACCCGGCTCTCTCGGGCCGACGGTATCGACGACGTCCGCGGGTGGCTCACCGTCGTCGCGGGCCGGCTATGCCTCGACCTCGTGAGGTCGGCCCGCCACAGATATGAATCGGCCACTGACACCGCGGCGTTGGAAGCGCATTCGGCGCACCGTGCCGCCGACCCGACTGATCGCGTCACGCTCGACGATCAGGTCGGCGACGCCTTGCTGGAAGTGCTTGGCCGACTCAGTCCGGGTGAGCGGGTCGCGTTCGTGCTGCACGACGTGTTCAAGGTGCCGTTCGATGAGATCGCCGAAACCGTCGGGCGGCCAGTCGGGACGTGCCGGCAACTGGCCCGCCGGGCCAGGGCGAAAATTCTCCGAGCAGGGCCACCGCTGAAAGAGGTCGGCAGTGACGAGCATCGCGTAGTCATCGAGAAGTTCATCGCAGCCTGCGCGACAGGCGATTTGGCAGCGCTGACGGCGGTGCTGGACCCCACAGTCTGGGGCGTCGCGACGCTACTGGGTGAACCCCCGCTGCCGCCGCAGATCAACCATGGTCCGGACGCGGTCGCCACCAATTTGTTGCTTTACCTCGGCCCGGGTGCCACGCTCGTCGGCGCGCCGGTCGGACAGCCGGTGTTGCTGGGCTACGCGCAGCGACACCTGTTCGCCGTGCTGGTGCTCACCGTGCGCGACGGCCTGGTGGTGAAGATCGAAGCGACCGCCGACCCGTCAGCGAGATTCAGCCAAGGCGCACCGTGAAGCGCTAGCCGCCGACGCTGAACCAGTTGCGACGACACGCCGCCCGGAACCGCGCTGGATTCAGCTTCGGCGCTACTAGCCAACCCGGCTCAGCCGAGGCGGTGCTTGAGCCCGTCGAACTCGTCCTTGAGGCCGGTGGGCAGCTTCTCGCCGACGAACTCGAACCACTCCTCGATCTTCGGCACCTCATCGCGCCACTCCGCGGCGTTGACGGAAAGCGCCTCGTCAACGTCGGCGGCATCGACATCGAGGCCGCCGAGATCCAGGTCCGCGGCGCTCGGCACGATCCCGATCGGGGTGGTCTGCCCGGATCCGGTGCCCTCGACCCGTTCGATGACCCACTTCAGCACCCTGCTGTTCTCGCCGAAGCCCGGCCACAGGAAGCGCCCGTCGTCGCCGCGGCGGAACCAGTTCACAAAGAACACCTTGGGCAGCTTGGACTCGTCGGAGTTCTTGCCGATGTCGATCCAGTGCTGCATGTAGTCACCGACGTTGTAGCCGAGGAACGGCAGCATCGCCATCGGGTCGCGGCGCACGGTGCCGACCTTGCCCTCAGCGGCCGCGGTCTGCTCCGACCCCAGCGTCGCTCCGATGAAAACGCCGTGCTGCCAATCGTTGGCCTGCGTCACCAGCGGGACGGTGGTCTTGCGGCGGCCGCCGAACAGGATCGCCGAGATCGGCACACCCTGCGGGTCATCCCACTCGGGAGCCAGCGTCGGGCACTGCGACATCGGCGTGCAGTACCGCGCATTCGGGTGCGCGGCCTTCCGGCCGGACTCAGGCGTCCAGTCGTTGCCCTTCCAGTCGATCAGGTGCTGCGGCTCACCCTCGAGCCCCTCCCACCAGACGTCGCCGTCGTCGGTGAGCGCGACGTTGGTGAACACGGTGTTGCCCGCGGCGATCGTCTTCATCGCGTTCGGGTTGGAGCTCCAGTTGGTGCCGGGCGCCACGCCGAAGAACCCGAACTCCGGGTTGACCGCGTACAGCCGGCCGTCCTTGCCGAACCGCATCCACGCGATGTCGTCGCCGAGCGTCTCGGCGCGCCAGCCGGGGACAGTCGGCTGGATCATCGCTAGGTTGGTCTTTCCGCACGCCGACGGGAACGCGGCCGCGATGTAGTAGGCCTTGTTCTCCGGTGAGATCAGCTTGAGGATCAGCATGTGCTCGGCGAGCCAGCCCTCGTCGTGGGCCATCGCCGACGCGATCCGAAGCGAGTAGCACTTCTTGCCCAGCAGCGCGTTGCCGCCGTAGCCGGAACCGTAGCTCCAGATCTCGCGGGTCTCCGGGAAGTGGGTGATGTATTTGGTGTCGTTGCAGGGCCACGACACGTCCTTCTGGCCGGGCGCCAGCGGCGCACCGACCGAGTGCAGCGCCTTGACGAAGAACCCGTTCTTGCCCATCTTCTCCAGCGCCGCCTTGCCCATCCGGGTCATGGTCCGCATCGACACGACGACGTACTCGGAGTCGGTGATCTCAACCCCCAGCTTGGGGTCGTCGGCGGCGAGCGGGCCCATGCAGAAGGGCACCACCCACATGGTGCGGCCGCGCATGCATCCGCGGTACAGGTCGGTCATGATGCCCCGCATCTCGGCGGGGTCCATCCAGTTGTTGGTCGGGCCGGCGTCGATCTCGCGCTCGGAGCAGATGAACGTACGCGACTCCACCCGCGCCACGTCGGAGGGGTCGGATTGCGCGAGGTAGGAGTTCGGTTGCTTCTGTTCGTTCAGCTTGACGAAGGTGCCGGCGTCGACGAGCTGCCGGCACAGCCGGTCATATTCCTGCTCCGACCCGTCTGCGAACACCACTCGGTCGGGCTCGGTCAGCTCGGCGACGTCACGGACCCATGCGAGCAGCCCCTCGTGGTCGGTCGGTGCATTTTCCAGACCCGGAATGGTCGCTGTGGTCATCAATCACTCCTGCGTTCGGTTCCGTTCGACGGCACAGGCCGCGCTGCGCGGGCGGCGGTCGTCCCCTGAACTAAAGGTTAACGCCACTTCCTGCCCTCTGGTGAACCGGGCGGCAGCCGAATTACTCACAGGAACGATTCAGATCTCGGTCTTCCGTCTTTCTGTCTGTCACCGAGTCCGTTGCGTCTGACGCCGAGTCCGTTGCGTCTGACGCCGAGTCCGTTGTGTCAGTCGCCGAGTCTGTGTCTGTCGCCGAGTCGCTATTTCTCGCTGAGTCGCCATTCAGCTCGGCGTGTACCGCATCCAGCGCGCGCTGCAAAGCCGGCAACTCGCGATCACGGCTCGCCGTTGCCTGCGCCGCGGCGACCGCGTGTTCGCGCAGTTCGCTGTCGATCACGGCGACCCGGTCGGCCACGTTGGCCGCCTCCGCCTCGTCGCGTTGCGCCTGCTCGGCGGTCAGTACCGGCTCAGCGTGCAGTACCCGCGTGGCAACGTGCTGCTCGACGACCGCACGCAGCTCACTGATGATGTCGGCCACCCAGCGGTCCCGCACAGCGCGGTCGCTCGCTGCGCGGCGCAGGCCGATCGCCCCCACCGCCACCCCAAGACCCACCGCCGCGCCGGCGGCCAGGCCGGCCGCGATGTAGGCGGGCGCGAGGCCGGCGAACAGCCGACTCACGGCGAACGCGACACCTAGCCCGAAAACCGCGCCAAGCAGCAGCATCAGCCGGGCCACCCAACCACCGGCCGTCAGCGGCGCCGGGGAAACCGACGGCGGTGCGGGCGGCGGCTCGTCCGGCGGTGGGGCCAACCCGAACTCGGTCGCCAGGTCGCCGAGATTCGTGCCGATATCGCCATGCACCTCCCCGACCACATCCTGGATCCGCCTGCCCACATAGGTCTCGAACTCCGGCAGCCGCCGGCGCGTCATCGTCGCGGCGTCATCGCCCAGCTCCGCGCGCACCGATGCGCACCGGTTGTGCGCGAAGTCCGTCAGCTGCACCTTTGCCTGCGCCACCCGGCTGCGCAGTTCGTTGGTCCGCTCCGACAGTGCCAGTCGGCGCTGCCGCAGCGCCTCGCTGCGCTCATTGCGCAGCGCCGCCACCCTGGCTTCACGGCCCACACCGGCCGCCGCGTCCTCGTGTCGGCGCAGGGCGCGTCCGAGCCGGGTTTCCCACGCCCGTAACTGATTTCGTCGCGGCAGGTGGCTGTGCGCCAGTCCCTCCTCGAGCGCTTCGACCAGATCCTCGATCCGTGGCTCGCCGACTTCGGGCGCTGCGGCGACGCCTGTCCAGACCATGTTGGCGTACCTCGGGTTGCGCGCGGCCACGGCCGCCTGGTTGGCCGCGAGCACGTCACGCCAGCCCAGGTGCACGTCGATCTTCGACACCACGCCGATTACCAAGTCGGTATTGGCAGCGTCCGAGTCGAGCAGCACGCAGTCCGATTCGGTGAGCGGCGCGACGGCTGAGGTCACGAACACCACCGCCGCGGGCGCATCGTCGTCGTCCAGATCGCCGGCGTCGGCGAAGCTCCGGTCTGTTAGCCGCTGCCGCAGCGCATCGGCCACGCTTGTCGAGCCGGCGAGCCAGGGGCCGGTGACCAGGATCACATCGCGCGTCTGTACGACCGGGCCCGCTCCGACATCGGGGCGCAGCGACGTCACCAGGGCGTCGACGGCGTCCTGGCGTTCGGTGCGGCCTTCATTCATGTGACCGTCCATGCGGCCGCGCTGCGGCGCCACAGCCGGTCGATGTCTCGTCCGAACCGTGTCAACCGGTTGCCATACAGTGCGTACCCGTACCTGCTCACTGGTCCCCCGCCCTTGCTATCGACACATCGTGTCAGCTTCGGTGGCGATGCTCATACCAGTAAAAGGCAACTGTTGGATATCAATCTGCACCGGATAAGGCGGCCGCTTAACTTCATGGGCCACCATTAACGGATGCTCACGCAGCGCAACGGGCTTTCCGACCTGCAGCCACCGCCGCATCCGCACCGCCGAGTAACCAGTTTCCGCTCCCGCCGCGCCGCGCTCACCGACTCCCAGCAACGGACCTGGGCGCGTCTGTGGCCCGAGCTCGGCACCGAAGCGCAGCTCACCGGAGCGCAGCCGTTCAGCACGGTCGACACCGCCGCCTGGTTTGGCCGATCGGCGCCTGTGGTCCTCGAAATAGGTTGTGGCACGGGTACATCCACTGCGGCAATGGCCATCCAGGAGCCGCATATCGACGTGGTCGCAGTCGAGGTATACAAGCGGGGCCTTGCCCAGCTGCTCGGCGCCATCGAGCGCGAGCAGATCACGAACATCCGGCTGATTCGCGGCGACGGCCTTGACGTGCTCGAGCATATGTTCGGCGCCGAGTCGCTGACCGGGGTGCGGGTGTTCTTCCCGGATCCGTGGCCGAAGTCGCGCCACCACAAGCGCCGGCTCCTGCAGCCGGGAACCGTCGAGCTGATCGCCGACCGGCTCAGGAGCGGCGGGATCTTGCACGTCGCCACCGATCACGAGGGCTACGCCGAGCAGATCGAGGTCGTCGGAGATGGCCAACCGCGGTTGCGCCGGGCGCAGCCCGGCGCGGGCGCATTCCCGATCTCGGTGCGGCGGCCGACCACGAAGTACGAGTCCAAGGCGCAGCATGCCGGAAATGCCGTCGCCGAGCTGCTCTGGGAGAAGCCATGAGCCTCACCGATGAGATTCCCGTCACAATCGGGGCGCACGCCGAGGTCGCGCCCGCGCCCGCGCCCGCTCGGGTCCTGCTGGTGTGGGACGCACCGAACCTCGACATGGGGCTCGGGTCCATCCTCGGCGGCCGACCGACCGCCGCCCACCGACCACGCTTCGACGCGCTCGGGCGCTGGCTGCTGGCGCGGACGGCCCAGCTGGCCACCGGCCGCGCCGATGTGTCACTGGAGCCTGAGGCGACGGTGTTCACCAACATTGCGCCTGGCAGTGCCGACGTGGTTCGGCCGTGGGTGGAGGCATTGCGTAACGTGGGGTTCGCGGTCTTTGCCAAACCGAAGATCGACGACGACAGCGATGTCGATGCAGACATGCTGAACCACATCGCAGTGCGGCATCGCGAGGGGCTGGCCGGTGTCCTGGTCGCCTCGGCCGATGGCCAGGCGTTTCGCCAGCCGCTGGAGAACATCGCCCGCTCCGGCGTGGCGGTGCAGGTCCTGGGATTTCGCGAACACGCCAGCTGGGCGCTAGCCTCGGATACCTTGGACTTCGTCGATTTGGAAGACATTCCTGGCGTTTTCCGGGAACCCCTGCCACGGGTGGGCTTAGATTCGCTACCAGAGCAAGGGGCGTGGCTGCAGCCGTTCCGACCGCTGTCGTCGCTGCTGACCGCGCGCGCATAGGCGACCGGGAAGAAGAGGAACAGGCCTGATGCGCGGTCGCGCGAGAGAGATATAAGGAGCTTACGTGTTCGCCTGGTGGGGTCGAACGGTCTACCGCTTCCGGTTCTTGGTGATCGGGGTGATGGTCGGGTTTTGCCTGATCGGCGGTGTCTTCGGGGCGAGCCTGGGCAAACACGTCACGCAGAGCGGCTTCTACGACGACGGCAGCCAGTCCGTGAAGGCCTCCGTGCTCGCCGATCAGGTTTACGGCCGGGACCGTAGCGGACACATCGTGGCGATCTTCGACGCACCGCAAGGCAAGACGGTCGACGATCCGGACTGGTCGAAGAAGGTCGCCGACGACCTCAACAAGTTCAAGGCCGACCACCCCGATCAGGTGCTGGGCTGGGCGGGCTACCTGCGGGCGATCACCGCGTCGAACCCGGACGCCGCGAAGGCCGCTCAGGACAACGTTTACCTCAGGGGCACCGCCACCAAGGACAAGACGCGGACGTTCGTCAACATCAGCCTCAAGGGTGATAACGACGACACGATCCTCAACAACTACAAGGCCATCGAGGCTGACCTCAAGAACGTCAACGACGGCAACATCGAGCTGGCCGGGCTGCAGCCGCTGGCCAATGAACTGACCGGCACCATCGCCAAGGACCAGCAACGCGCCGAAGTGCTGGCCCTACCGCTGGTGGCGGTCGTGCTGTTCTTCGTGTTCGGCGGCGTCGTCGCGGCTGTCTTGCCGGTGATGGTCGGCGGCCTGTCCATCGCGAGCGCGCTGGGCATCATGCGCACGATCGCCGAGATCAACGGCCCGGTGCATTACTTCGCGCAACCCGTCGTGACGCTGATCGGTCTGGGTATCGCGATCGACTACGGCCTGTTCGTGGTCAGCCGCTTCAGAGAAGAGCTCGCCGAGGGCTACGACACCGAAGCCGCGGTGCGACGAACGATGATGACCGCAGGGCGGACCGTCACGTTCTCGGCGGTGCTCATCGTCGCGTCGCTCGCCGGCCTGTTGCTGTTCCCGCAGGGCTTCCTGAAGTCGTTGACCTACGCGGGCATCGCGTCCGTCATGCTCTCGGCGATCCTGTCGATCACCGTGCTGCCGGCGTGTCTGGCCGTGCTGGGCAAGCACGTCGACGCACTGGGCGTGCGGACGCTGTTGCGGGTGCCGCTGTTCCGGAATGTGAAGTGGATCAACGCCTATCTGAACTGGCTGGCCGATCGCCTGCAAAAGACCAAGACGCGCGAAGAGGTCGAGAAGGGCTTCTGGGGCAAGCTGATCAACGTCGTCACCAAGCGGCCGATCCTGTTTGCCGCGCCGATCCTGCTGATGATGATCTTGCTGATCGTCCCGCTGGGTCGGCTGACGCTGGGCGGCATCAGCGAGAAGTACCTGCCGCCTGACAACCCGGTCCGCCAGGCGCAGGAGGACTTCGACCGGACGTTCCCGGGCTATCGCACCGAGACACTCGCCCTCGTCATTCAGAACGCTGACCCCGCGCAGGTGGACGAGATCAAGAGTGAGGCAGGGCGGATCAGCGGCTTCACCAACCCGAGCTGGCAAGAGCGCGCAGTGTCCAGTGACTCAAACGGAAATCCGGGCACCAAAACCGACCCCGACGTCACCGTTCTGGAAAACGGATTGCAGGTCCGCAACGAGGCGCCCAACAAGATCAATCAGCTGCGGTCGATTCAAACGCCCAAGGGCGTCTCGATCTGGGTGGGTGGCACCCCGGCGCTCGAACAGGACAGCATCCACACCCTGGCCGCCAAGCTCCCATTGATGGGCCTGATCCTGATCACGACGACAACGCTGCTGATGTTCCTGGCGTTCGGGTCGCTGGTGCTGCCCATCAAGGCGGCCGTCATGAGCGCGCTGACGCTGGGATCGACGCTCGGCATCTTGACGTGGATCTTCGTCGATGGGCATTTCTCGCGGTGGCTGAATTTCACGGCGACGCCGCTGACCGCGCCCGTCATCGGGCTGATCATCGCGGTGGTCTACGGCCTGTCCACCGACTACGAGGTGTTCCTCGTGTCCCGAATGGTCGAAGCCAGAGAGCGTGGCATGTCCACGACCGAGGCGATTCGGATCGGCACCGCCACCACGGGCCGCATCATCACCGCGGCGGCGTTGATCCTCGTGGTCGTCGCGGGCGCGTTCGTGTTCTCCGACCTCGTGATGATGAAGTACCTGGCGGTCGGCCTGATCGCGGCGCTGCTGTTGGACGCCACGGTGGTCCGGATGTTCCTGGTGCCAGCGATCATGAAGCTGCTCGGCGACGACTGCTGGTGGGCACCGCGGTGGATGAAGCGGCTGCAGAACCGCATCGGGCTGGGCGAGATTCATCTGCCCGACGAGCGCAAGCGGCCCGCGGTTCGCGAGCCGGAGGCGGCGCTGGTGAGCGCCGGCGCGGCCGCCGCCATCCCGCGACGGCCGCACGACCCCACGCATCCGGCGGTCGCGGGCGCGACTCATCGCGGCGCGGCGCGGCCGGCGCCACGACCCGGTCGTCCGCCGCAGTCGCAGGCCCCGTCGGTCTCGGGCACCACCCGGATGCCCACCGCGGGTCAGCCCCCCTCCGGAACCACGCCCCCCGGACACTCGGAACCGACCACTACGCGGCTGTCGGTCGCCGCGAAGAACGCCGCGAAGGCCGTCATCAACAACGCGTCTGCGATCACCCAACGCACGCAGCGCGCGGCGCCGCCGCCGCGCGAGGAGCGCGAGATCGAATCGTGGCTCGGTCAACTGCGCGGCTCTGCGCCTCCAGAGCCACCAGCGGCCCAGCCGTCAGCCGACGCCACCCGGGCGATGCCGGCCGCGGCGGCCGGTGACGCGGCCGAGACCACCGCGATCCCGGTGCAGCGGCCCAAGGGCGGCGAGCCACCCAAGAAGCCGAAGGCGCCCCCCGCGGCCAAGCCCGATCCGGAGTCGACGGAGAAGCTGCCCAAGCAACAGAAGACATCCGGCGAGCGCCCAGACGACGACCGCCGCCGCGGCGGTGGCCTCAGCGCGCAGGACCTGCTTCGGCGCGAAGGCCGCCTGTAGCGGCCCGGCACAGCCACAACGGTCGCGCTACTCCTCCGGTACGGGCGACGCAGACGCGGGCCCGATCTGATCGGGCCGCATGCTGATCCCCACCGGCTCGTAGTCCTCGTCCCCCGATTCGCCGACGTCGTCGTCGCGTTCCAACAGCACGCGAATGGCGCTGTTGAAGAACGCAATTGTTGGAACGGCGAGCAGCGCGCCGACGATGCCCGCAAGCACGCCGCCCGTCGAGATGCCGAGCACCACGGCCAGCGGGTGGATCGACACGGCCCGGCCCATCACCAGTGGTTGCAGCACATGTCCCTCGAACTGCTGCACCGCGATGATCAGCCCCAGCGTGATGAGCGCGTAGACGAAGCCCTTGGACAGCAGCGCCACGACGACGGCCAGGAAACCGGCGATCACCGCACCGACCAGCGGAATGAACGCGCCCATGAACACCAGCGATGCCAGCGGCAGTGCCAGTGGCACCCCCATGATCGCCAGGCCGGTGCCGATGCCGACCGCGTCGACCAGCGCGACCAGGAAGGTCGCGCGCACGTAGCCGATCAACGATCTGAAGCCGGCCTTTCCTGCCGCGCGAGCCTTCTCCCGCACGTGGGCCGGGAAAATCTTCGTGACGAACTCGTAGATGTTGCGGCCGCCGTAGAGAAAGAAGATGAGCGTGAACAGCACGACGAACGAGCCGGCCACGATCTCGGTGATGGTGCTCGCGGTGGACAGTGCGCCGGTGGTCAGCTTCTCCTGGTTGTTGCGCACCGCCTCGATCGCGGACTTGCCCGCGCTGTCGATCTGTTGCTGGTTGAGATGCGCCGGGCCGTGGATGAGCCAAGTCGTCGCCTTGTCGATGCTGTGCTTGACCTGGTCGACGAGACCGGGCAGGCCCTGGATGAACTGGCTGACAACGAAAGTCAGGATTCCTCCGACCACCGCCAGCCCCAGCAGCAACAGCAAGAACACCGCGGCGCCTCGGGGAACGCGGTGCAGGTCCAGCCAATCCACGCCCGGCAACAACAGCGCCGAGAGCATCAACGCAAGTGCCACCGGCACGAAGATCACCTCGAGGTGTTTGAACACCCACAGCGCCGCGAGCACGACCCCGAACATCGCGAGCACCCGCCACGACCACGCCGCGCCCTTGCGCACCAGAGGCGTGACGGCGAAGTCTTCGGATGCTGGCATCCCGGTAGCGTAACCGCAGCACTTCCTCAGGAAACCGGTTACGCCGCCGGGCGCAAAGTATCAGTTGGGCCACACCTGCACCCCCCGCCGCGCGAGGCACGATAGCGGCGGCACCTGCACCGTTAACCTGTAGCACGTGTCCCACGACGCGCCGGTGAACGACGCTCGCAGCGGGGAGGGACAGTCACGCGGCAAATACTGGTGGCTGCGGTGGGCGATCGTGGGTGTCGCCCTGGTGGTGCTCATCGTCGAAATCGTGCTGGTGTGGGACCAACTGGCGCTCGCGTGGCGCAGCCTGTACACGGCGAAGTGGGGTTGGGTGCTCGCCGCTATCGGGGCCGCCCTGGCATCGATGCACAGCTTCGCCCAGATCCAGCGCACCCTGCTGAAGTCGGCAGGAGTCACGGTCAAGCAGTCGCGGTCCGAGGCCGCCTTCTACGCCGGCAACGCAGTGAGCACCACGCTGCCCGGCGGCCCGGTGCTGTCCGCGACGTTCATCTACCGCCAGGAACGACTGTGGGGGGCGTCGCCGGTGGTCGCCTCGTGGCAGCTGGTAATGGGCGGGGTGCTCCAGGTTGTTGGTTTGGGCTTTCTCGGCTTGGCCGGCGCATTCCTGTTGGGGGCCAAAAACAATCCGTTCACGTTGATCTTCACCCTCGGCGTCTTCATCGCGCTGATTCTGCTCGCGCAGGCCGTCGCGAGCCGCCCCGAGCTGATCGACGGAATCGGCGTGAAGGTGCTGTCGTGGGTGAACTCTGTGCGCGGCAAACCGCAAGACACCGGCCTGGAGAAATGGCGCCAGACGCTCAGCCAGCTGGAGTCGGTCAGCCTGAGCCGTCGCGAGCTCGCGGTGGCGTTCAGCTGGTCGCTGTTCAACCTGGGCACGCTCATCGCCTGTCTCGCGTTCGCCGCATACGCAGCAGGTGGCCACCCGTCGCTGCCGGGGCTGACCGTGGCCTTCGCCGCGTCCCGCGCGGCCGGGTCCATCCCGCTGATGCCCGGCGGGCTGCTCATCGTGGAGGCCGTGCTGGTGCCGGGCCTGGTGACCAGCGGGATGTCGCTGCCCGCTGCGATCTCCGCGATGCTGATCTACCGCCTGGTCAGCTGGATTCTGCTGGCCGTCATCGGCTGGATCCTGTTCTTCTTCCTGTTCCGCACCGAGAGCAAGATCGACCCCGACGCCGCTGCCGAGCGCGGCGGCATCGACGCCGCGCCGAAACCTTTCGAGAATCACGACGATTCGAACGACCCCGACCCTTGACAGAGTCGTCGCATGATTGGATGTGCGCATGCAGCTGCGCATTTCAGTGCCATCGGCTCTTCGCGCAAGCCGCTCATCGCTGCGTTCGGCTCTTCGCGCAAGCGGCTCATTGCTCGCCACCGTGAGCGCGGTTCTCGTCCTCACATCGTGTACCACCGGCTCTCAATCCGCCGCGCCCGCACCGCCTCCGTCCACTGTGACCGTCACCACCGGCCCACCGCCCACGACGCCGACGCCATTGGGCCCGGTGGCACTCACACCCATCGTCGGTTCCGTGCTCGCTCCGCCGATGCCGGTGGCCGCGACTGACGGCAAGACGCACCTGGCCTATGAACTGGTGCTGACGAACACAAGCGGCCAGGACGTGACGGTGACGTCGGTGGCCTCAGTGTCGGGAGCCTCAGTGTCGGGAGGCAGGACCTTGCTGAGCCTGTCCGGTAATGGCCTGGCCTACTGGATGCGAACGGTGGGCACCCCCACGCCGACAGCGACAATCGGCCCCGCGCAGACCGCGCTGATATGGCTCGACGTCATCGTCGACGACGCGGCGGGCATCCCCGCCGACATCAGCCACATCATCGGCATGTCCCTTCCGCAGCCGCAGCCGCCCCTGACCGAGGCGACGATGACCGAGACGATCGCGCCCACAACCGTGGACAACCGCAAACCGGTGACCATCTCACCGCCGCTGTCGGGAGCCAACTGGGTGGACGCCAACGGCTGCTGTGCCACGACACCTCACCGCATGGCGGTCAACCCGCTGAACGGACAACTGTGGGCAGCCGAGCGGTACGCCATCGACTACGTCCAACTCACGCCCGACGGGCGATTGTTCACCGGCGACAGGGGCGATCTGCTGAGCTACCCGTACTTCGGTGCGGACGTGCACGCCGCCGGCGACGGACAGGTGGCCGCGGTCGTCGACAATCTGCCGGAACAGGTGCCGGGGGCCAGTCCGGTCGGCCTGCCACTCGATCAGTACGCTGGCAACCACGTCATAGAGGACATCGGCGCCGGAAACTATGTGATGTACGCGCATCTGAAGACCGGCAGCGTCAAAGTCAAAGTCGGCGACAAGATCACCACCGGTCAAGTCGTCGGGGCGGTGGGCAACACCGGCAACACCGACAGTCCGCACCTGCACTTCCAGCTGATGAGTGCCTCGGACCCGTTGCGGGCCAACGGACTACCGTTCATGTTCGACAAGTTCCGGCTGGATTCACGGATCGCCCCGGCAGGCAATGTGCCCGTCGATGGGGGCGGGCAGGCGCAGATGCAACACGGGATACCGGCCGGCGACCAAACCTACCGAATGCCATTGTATTTGGACGTCATGACGTACCCGGATCGATGACGTGGAATTTCACCGCGTGACTGGCAGGCAAGTGTGGTCGGCGGTGGCGGCCGATGCCGTGTGCGTGCTCGCGTTCTGCGCGGTCGGCAGGCGAAGCCACGCGGAGGGCGTGACTGTCTCCGGCGTCGCGCAGACCGCGTGGCCGTTTCTGGTCGGCGCGGCTGTCGGCTGGCTCGTGAGCCGCGGATGGCGCCGACCGCTGGCGGTGGTCCCGACCGGCGTGGCCGTCTGGGCGTGCACGATCGCCGTCGGAATGGTGTTGCGCAAGCTCAACTCCGGCGGCGTCGCAGTCACTTTCGTAATCGTCGCTTCGACGGTGACTGGGGCGCTGCTGCTGGGCTGGCGGGCGGCCGCGGCTCTTGGTCGTCGATCTTCGGGGCGCCGAGCGTAGACACGGTCAAGGTCGCGCGCAAGCCGCCAAGCGGTCCGTCGGAGAGTTCGATGCTGCCGTCGTGAAGTGCGGCCTGTTGCGCGACGAGCGCCAGTCCCAGGCCTGAACCACCGGATGCCGCCGTGCTGCCACGGGCGAAGCGGCCCAACACATTTCGGTGCTCCTCGGCGGGCAGGCCGCACCCGTTGTCGTCGACGATGATGTCCAGGTGGTCGTCGCGGCGGTAGGCGGCCAGCACCACGCGCGTCGCCCGGCCATGCCCCATCGCGTTGCGAACCAGGTTGTCGACGGCCAGCCGCAAGCCCCCGGGCCAGCCCATGATGGTGCCGGCGTCGTCAGCAGCAAGTTCGACTTCGACCGTCGACGAAGGGCGACTGTTCTCCCGCGCGACCCGTTCCAACAGCTCCGCCACGTCGATCGGTTCACGATCTGCCGCCTGGGCCAACTGCCCGGACGCCAACTGGCCCAGCGCGGTAATGATCGCCTCTACCCGCCGCTGCGCACGCGACAGATCGGCGACCACCTCCTGGCGCTCCTCGGCGGGGAGGTCGTGGATGCGCAGAGTGTCCAGATCAGCGCGCATCGCCGTCAGCGGCGTGCGCAGTTCGTGCGCCGCGTTGGCGGCGAAGTCCTGGGCGGCCTGCAGCGAGTTCGTCGTCGACGCCTGCGCGGACGCGAGCCGCGCGAGCATTCCCGACATCGCCTCGGCGAGGTCTTCTGCTTCGCGGTTCCCGTGCACCGCGGGCAGCGCGTCCCCGCCCTTGCCGAGTCGCCGGGTATGCTCGGTCAGCCGTCGCAGCGGGCGCACCGCGGGGCCCGCGAAGAGCCAACCCAGCCCCGCGGCGACCAACACCGCCACCCCGCCGATCAAGAGATACAACGGAATCCGCGTACGGTCCAACAGGATGCTGTCGATGCGGATGCCGATGGACACCAGCACGTCACCGTCCGGCTGCGACCTCTCGACGGTGCGAACGCGATAGTCGACCCCGTTCACAGTGACGGTCGATGTACCCACCGGGAGAGACGGCAGTTGGAAGCCGCGCTGATACACCACCTCGTGGGTGGTACGGGATCGAACGGTCTGCAGGATCGCGCGCGGCTCCGCGACGTTGCGGTTCGGGTCGATGCTGGTGTCGATGATCGCGTCAAGGCGGCGGTCGAGTTGAGCCGCGTCGTTGTTGACGAGCAGGACCGACGTCACCAACGCGAATAGCGCGACCACGGCCGCCGCCGCCAGCGCCGCAGCGATTGCCACCCGGGTACGCAGTGACATCGATCGGCGCACCAGCAGACGACGCCGCCTCATGGCTCCGCCCGGAGCACGTACCCGATCCCGCGAACCGTATGAATGACGCGCGGAATTCCTTCGCGTTCGAGTTTGCGCCGCAGGTAGCTGATGAACACATCAGCGACGTTCGTGTCGACGTCGAAGTCATACCCCCAGACGAGCTCCAGCAGCCGCGGCCGGGTCAGCACCACCCCGGCGTTCTCTGCAAGTACGGCAAGCAGATCGAACTCCCGCTTCGTCAGTTCGACGCGCTCGCCCGCGACGAACACCAGGCGGCGCGCGGTGTCGATGGTCAACGGTCCGATGGCCATCGCGTCCGACTGTTCGTCGGAATGCGATGAACGGCGCAGCAGCGCATGTAACCGGGCAACCAGTTCGCCCAGATCGAACGGCTTGGTCAGGTAGTCGTCGGCGCCGGCCTCCAGGCCCGCGATGCGATCGTTGACCGTGTCCCGGGCCGACAGCACACAGATCGGGATGTCGTTGCCCAGCGCCCGCAACGCCGTCACCACCGCGACGCCGTCCAACTCGGGCATCTGCACGTCGAGCACGAGCGCGTCATGCGACTCACTCGACAGCAGGCGCAGCGCTTCCTTACCCGTTGCCGCGACCCTGACGTCGAACCCCCAATGTCGCAAACCGCGGGCAACGGAGGTCCGCACGTCCGGGTCGTCGTCGACCATCAACACCACGGGGCCCGCGCCGCCATCGTGTGCGGGTGGGTCTCCCATTGACGCGGGCATCGTCCCCAGCTCGCCCGGCACTACGTAATGGTAATTATTGGCAGCGGTTCTTCAGGTCGACGAGCGGCTGTCGGATGCCCTGCAGATCGGCCTTCGCCTGCGGGTTGGCGTTCAGATAGTTCTGGACGTCGTTGCGGATGTCGCTCTTGGGCCGACCCTTGAGGCCGGTGAAGAAGTTGTTCACATCCGGATGATCGAACAGATACACAGAGGTCGCCCCCGAGACGCTGGCCGCCACACCCGCCAGGTCGGCTGCGGTGCAGCCTGGCGGTGGATCCGCAAGCGCCGACGGGATGCCGCCGAGCAGCATCGCGCCGGTGATCGCACTTGCACCGATCGCGCCTGCGACCCCGCGGCGTGTGCTACGGCCGGAGAGCAACATCGAAACAGCTCCTTCGTCACGTGTGGAGGACCGTAACCGTGATGGTTACCGACATAGTGAAGCTAAGCAGACTTGGTCCCCAGTTTCTTGCCATGCGGTAAATCAAATCCTGAAAAACCCGTCGATCGCCGCCGTCGCCGCTGGTAGACGGGAGACGGGGTCAGCGCGCAGCCGGCGCCGCACCCGGCAGCGGTCTTGGGGCCGTTCGCGCCGCGGCATTTTGGGGCAACGATAGCCCCACTGCAGGCGTGTTGGCCGACTGACCGTTCTGGGCCGCCCGCAAGAACTGCAGCCCCGTGAAAGGCGCTGCACACGGCCGGGGCAGGCGTTTTCATGGATAACTCCTTACGATTTGCAGACGATTTGATGTCACCCCGAATCGGTGCCCTTCTCGATTTGATGGTGCGCGCGCAGCAAACGGCCGCGCGGATGCTGCCATCCGACCGCATAGGATCGCCAACCGAGCGGGTGAACATCCTGGTAGTTGGTGTTCCCGACGGCCCGCCGGGGGTCAACCGACTACCGGCCGCTGACCGGCGCTGGACGTTATCTCAGCAAGCATGAACCCAACAGCAAGCTGTTGTAGGCTCACGTCGCCGGGAGAAAGCGAGTACCGACATCCAGCAGTTCATGATGCGCCTGAGCAGCAACCTGCGCCGCTACCGCTGGGCAGTGTTCGCCGCGTGGTTGCTCGTGCTGGCGCCCGCCGTATTGGTCTCGCTGCACGAGTCCAACAAACTCACCGGCGGCGGCTTCGAGGTCGCCGGGTCGCAGTCGCTGCATGTGCAGCGGCAACTCGAAACGCATTACCCCGATCAGGGCGCATCGCCCCTTGCGCTCGTCGCCGAGCCGCGCGCCGGCGCCACCGCTGAGGACATGATCGCGGCGGTGGACCTGCTCAAGAAGAAGGCCGCCGAGGTGCCCAGCGTGTCGCTGGCGCCGGACGCGCCGCAGGCGCCGCCCCGACCTGATCGGCCCTATGTCATCCCGCTGAAGCTGGGCTTCAACAACTCCGGCGCGGTCGACGTCGCCAAGCAGCTACGCAGCCGTGTCGGCATCCACGATGACAAACCGGGACACCTGGACAACGGCCGGGTCGACCTTCATGTGATCGGGCAGGGCGCGCTGGGCGCAGCCGCTCAGGCGGACACCAAGCACGACATCGCCGCAGCCGAGCAGTGGAACGTTCCTATCATCCTGATCGTCTTGCTCGCGGTGTTCGGTTCGCTGGCAGCAGCGGCGATGCCGCTGATCCTCGGGATCCTCACCGTTGCGGTCTCCATGGGCCTCGTCATTGTCTTGTCGATGCACACCACGATGTCGGTGTTCGTGACGCCGACGGTGTCGATGTTCGGAATCGCACTGGCCGTGGACTATTCGCTGTTCATCTTGATGCGCTACCGCGAGGAGCTGCGAGCGGGGCGCGACGCGAAGCAGGCCACCGACGCCGCGATGGCCACCTCCGGCCTCGCAGTGTTGTTGTCGGGCCTGACGGTCATTGCGTCGGTCACAGGCATCTACCTGATCAACACCCCGGTTTTGCGGTCGATGGCCACCGGCGCAGTCATGACGGTCGCGGTCGCGGTGCTGACGTCGATCACGCTCATACCCGCGGTGTTGGCGACGTTCGGGCGGGCCGCCGCCAAACGGTCCCGGTTCCTGCACTGGTCACACCGCCCGGAATCCACCCAGTCGCCGTTCTGGACCCGCTGGATCGCTTTTGTGATGCGGCGGCCCTGGGCATCGGCGCTGGGGGCTTCGCTGGTGCTGCTCACGCTGGCCGCGCCGACGCTCGCGATGACGCTGTCGAACAGCATGCAGCGCCAGTTCGCGCCGACGCACGAGATCCGCGGCGGCGTCAACGCGGCCGCCGAGGCGCTGGGGCCGGGTGCGCTCGGACCGATTCGCGTGCTCGTCGAGTTCCCCGACGGGGATGCGTCAGGCCCCGAGCACACGCAGTTCATCAACGCCATCGGGATGCGCATGCGCGAGGCGCCCAGCATCGTGACGGTGCAGCCGCCGGCGTTCGCAGACGACAACAAGAGCGCGCTGGTGTCCGCCGTGTTGTCGGTGGATCCCGAAGACATGTCGGCCCGCGACACCATCAACTGGATGCGCGAAGAGCTGGCGCAGGTCCCGGGCGCGCAGAACACCCGCATCGACGTCGGCGGACCGACGGCACTGATCAAGGACTTCGACAATCGGGTGGCGCAGACCCAGCCATGGGTGTTCCTGTTCGTGTCGCTGATCGCGTTCGTGATGCTGCTGATCTCGATCCGGTCGGTGTTTCTGGCGTTCAAAGGCGTGCTGATGACCGTGCTGTCGGTCGCCGCCGCCTACGGCAGCATTGTCATGGTGTTCCAGTGGGGTTGGCTGAAAGACCTCGGCTTCCAGCCAATCTCATCGCTCGACAGCTCGGTGCCGCCGCTCGTGCTCGCGATCACGTTCGGCCTGTCGATGGATTACGAGATCTTCCTGCTGACCCGCATCAGGGAACGCTTCCTGCAGACCAACAACACCCGCGACGCGGTGTCGTGGGGGGTGAGCACCAGCGCGCGGACCATCACCAGCGCGGCGCTGATCATGATCGCGGTATACATCGGCTTCGCGTTCGCCGGTATGCCGCTGGTGGCGGAACTCGGCGTCGCGTGCGCGGTGGCGATCGCGGTGGACGCCACGGTGGTGCGGCTGGTGCTGGTGCCCGCGCTCATGGCGATGTTCGACCAGTGGAACTGGTGGCTGCCGCACTGGCTGGCGCGCATTCTGCCATCGGTCGACTTCGAACGGCCGCTGCCCAAGGTCGACATCGGCGACGTCGTCGTCATCCCCGATGACATCTCGGCCCTGATGGCCCCGAGCTCCGATGTTCGCATGGTGGTCAAGTCGGCGGCCAAGTTCAAAGACCTCGCGCCGAATGCGATTACGGTGGCCGACCCGTTGGCGTTCAGCGGCTGCGGACGCGACGAGGAGTCGCTTCAGGATCAGGGGGCGGTGTCCACTAACGGCCACGCAGGCAACGGCAGTCCGGCTCGTGCGCACGGCCCTTCACCGCTGCGCAGCAACCGCAGCAGCCGCAGCAGCCGCAACAGCCGCAACAAGATGCCGTGGGCGGGCCGTCGGGTGCACCCTGTGACGATGTGGCGCGGCAGGCTGTCGGTCGCGCTGGACGCGCTGGAGGTGGACGCCCGGGCCGATGAGCGGCCCGTTGAACGGCGCAGCCCGGTGGAAACCACTAGTGTTCAGTTGCCAACCGGTGACCGCCTGCAAATCCCGACCGGGGCGGAAACACTGAGGATGAAGGGCTATTTGTTGATGTGCCGCAACAGTAGCCGCGACTACGCCGAGTTTGCTGGGCTGGTCGAGACCATGGACACCCAGACGGCGGCGCTGGTGCTGGCCGGTATGGATAAGTATTACTGTGGTCAGCAACCCCGGAGACAATGGGTTGCCACCCAACTCGTGCGCAGACTGGCCGACCCCCGGCCGTCGGATGATGAGGTGGACCCGGACGTGGATTGGGTCGAGGTCAAGCAGCGGTGCCTTTCGGTGGCCGTGGCGATGCTGGAGGAGGCGAGGTGACGGTGGCGCTGGATGCGCATGACGAGGCTGCGCCCACAGTTCGCTTCACCGCAACAGAAGAACCCTTTCCGCTGAGCGCCTACGACAATAAACCCGTGGAGTTCTGGCCCACTGCCGCTATCCGGTTGGCGGTGCAAAGCGGCGATCTGACGATATGGCAGCGAATTGTGTTGGCGCTCAGACGTGATCCGTACGGTCGGACGGCGCGGCAGATCGAAGAGGTGGTCGAGACCACGTCGTCACCCGGCATCACCAACGCGCTGACCGAAGTGCTGGCGCGCAGCAGAACGGAGCTCGAGGCCGACGAACGCGCCGAGGTCGCACGACAGGTCCAGGCCCTGATCGACCACTCGGGGCTCGGCCCCCGCGAGTTCGCATCGCGCATCGGCGTGTCCGGCGAGGAGCTCGTGACGTACCTGGAGGCCCATGTCAGCCCCTCGGCAGCGCAGTTGGTAAGAATGCGCCGGCTGTCCCACCGATTCGCGAAGATGAAGGCGCAGCGCTCGGCGCGCTCGGACTGAGCGGGCCGCATGTGGACCGAACCAGACGATCCAGCGCTGCGTGACCTGCTGCGCGGCACCAACACTGTGGCGGTGGTCGGGGTGTCGCCGGACCCGCTTCGGCCAAGCAACGAGGTGTACCACTATCTGATGTCGGCGTCCGACTACGAGCTGTACCCGGTCAACCCGATGATCGACCAGCTCGACGGCTCGCCCGTGTATCCGGACCTGGCCGCGTTGCCGGTTGTGCCGGACATGGTGGACGTATTCCGCCGCGCGGATCAGCTGCGGCCGGTGCTGGACCAGGCGATCGCCATCGGCGCGAAGAGCATCTGGCTGCAGCAGGGCCTGTGGGACGAGCAGTTGGCACTCGATGCGGAGGCGGCCGGGATGCTGGTGGTGATGGATCGCTGCCTGAAGGTGGAGCACGCGCGGCTGCTGTGAGCTAGGAACCGCCCCCATGCTGGTCCGAGGTCGGGTTGACCGGTGTCACGTCGAAAACGAGCCACTTCCCGTTCGTCTTGGTCAGCGTGACGCGCAGCGCCACCACCACTCGGTCCGGCGGCGCGCTCGGCTTCGTCTGGATGGCCCGCATCACCACCGCGACGCTGGCCGCGTTCCGCCCGATGGCCTCCACACCGGCGGAGATCGTGTGGGCCTGCGCGCTGACGTTTTTGGCTGCCAGTTCGGAAGCGGTCTTCGCGAACGCCTCCTTGTAGGCGGCGCCCTGCTCAGGTTCCATCAAGGCCGCCGCCTTGTCGATCGACGATGTCGGATCCTGCGGTGAGAACGTCGCGGTGGCCTCGGACACGCTGGCTGCCAGCCGCACAACGTCGTCCATGCCTCCCGTGAGCTCACGGTCCGACCGTGTCCACTGTGTGTAGGTCACCAGCACCGCGGCCACCAGCGCCGCCGTGCTCAGACCGACCACTGCCAGGCGCAACCCGGGCCCGTCGTCGTCGGTGCCGAGCGTCACCTTGTCGCGCCGAAACAGCACGACATTGACGATCGCGCCCTCGACGATCAGCGTGCACGCCACCGAGCACACCGCCACCCACCAGACGCGCCAATCCAGCGCGTATCCGATCATCAGCAGCGCCGCGATCGTGGCCAATGGGGCGGCGATGTCGAAGGCGACCACGCGCCACGCATTCCTCATCGCAGGAAGTCCAAGTGCGAGACGAGCAGCTGCCCGTCGACGTCGGACACGCCGATTCGCAGGTTCCACTGCACGGTCTGCGGCTTCGCGCCCGCGTTCTCGCTGACCGAGTCCGCGACGATCAAGACGGTGTCAGTGCGCGACGCCACCCCGCTCGGCAAATCCTGGTGCGGAGGCGGCCCTCCCGGCTGCCGGTCCAGGTCGTGATACACCGACTCGATCGACGCGGAGCTGATCTGGCCGGTTGTCTTGGCCTGCAACGTCTTCACCAGGCTCGTGTATGGCTGGATCGCCTTGTCCAACTCCGTGTTGAGCTCACCGACCGTTCCGTCGTGCAGCTTCTGCACGCTGCTCTCGATGTTGTCCTTGTTCATGTTGATCAGAACGCCTGCCCAGCTCACCGCGACCTGCATCACCCGCGCCTTGTAGGCCAGGTCGTCTTCCGTTTGGCGGTGCGCCGACCAGATCATCGTCGTCAACACGACCGCGGCGACACAGACCAGGCCGAGCACCGCAGAAGCGATGCCCAGGCCGGAGAACACGGGGTGGCGGTCGTCCGCCCCGTGTGCATCCTCCCTGCTGTCGGGAGTGTCATTCTCTGACACGAAGGCGAGGGTACCCATACATCGACTGGCGTGGCGAATGCATCGACTGGCGTGGCGGCCCGATACCGCTGACGGCTACCCCATCCCGAGCGTGGAAAGATGACAAAGTGACGATCAACTCCGGCATCGACCTCTCGTACGTGGACTCGGCGGCCCGCCCGCAAGACGACCTGTTCGGCCATGTCAACGGGCGCTGGCTCGCGGACTACGAGATCCCGGCCGACCGTGCCACCGACGGCGCCTTCCGCACGCTGTTCGACAGGGCGGAGGAGCAGGTGCGTGACCTGATCACGCAGGCCGCCGGGTCGAACCCGGCGCCCGACACCGACAAGCAACGCATCGGCGACCTGTACGCGAGCTTCATTGACGAAGACACCGTCGCGCGCGTCGGGCTGGCGCCGCTGCACGAAGAGCTGAAAGCCATCGACGACGCACCGGACACCACGGCGCTCGCCGAGGTGGTGGGCCGCCTGCAGCGCGCGGGAGTGGGCGGTGGCGCCGGCCTGTACGTCGACACCGACTCCAAGGACTCGTCACGGTATCTGCTGCACGTCAGCCAGTCGGGGCTGGGCCTTCCCGACGAGGCCTATTACCGCGACGAGCAACACGCCGAGATCCTCGCCGCGTACCCGCGCCACATCGCCGCGATGTTCGCCCTGGTGTACGGCGGCAGTTCAGACGACCACGCCGACACGGCCGCGCGGATCGTCGCACTGGAGTCCAAACTGGCCGCCGCCCACTGGGATGTGGTGAAGCGCCGCGATGCCGACCTGACCTACAACCTGCGCAAGCTCGCCGATCTGCCTGACGAGGCGCCCGGCTTCGACTGGTCTGGCTGGGTGCAGGCGCTGGGCAGCTCAACCGATGCAGCTGCGGAACTGGTTGTGCGCCAACCCGATTACCTGACGGCGTTCGCCGCGCTGTGGGCGAGCGAGGACATCGAGGACTGGAAGCGGTGGCTGCGCTGGCGGGTGATTCACGCCCGCGCGGCCGTGCTCACCGACGACGTGGTGGCCGAAGACTTCGCGTTCTACGGTCGCACCCTGACGGGCGCCGAACAGAACCGCGACCGCTGGAAGCGCGGCGTAGCGTTTGTCGGAATCCTGATGGGCGACGCGGTCGGCAGGTTGTATGTCGAGCGGTACTTCCCACCGGAGGCCAAGGCCCGGATGGACGTTCTGGTGGACAACCTGCGGAAGGCGTACCAGGTCAGCATCGAGTCGCTGGATTGGATGACGCCGGAAACGCGCCAGCGGGCGCTGGCCAAGCTGGACAAGTTCACCGCCAAGATCGGCTACCCGAAGAGGTGGCGCGACTACTCGACGCTTCGGGCGGATCGCGCCGACCTGTACGGGAACTTCCTGCGCGGGAACGCCGTGAACTACGACCGCGAGCTGGCCAAGCTCGGTTCACCGGTCGACCGCGACGAGTGGTTCATGACACCGCAGACCGTCAACGCCTACTACAACCCGGGAATGAACGAGATCGTGTTTCCCGCAGCGATTTTGCAGCCGCCCTTCTTCGATGCACAGGCCGACGACGCCGCGAACTACGGCGGCATCGGCGCGGTGATCGGCCACGAGATCGGGCACGGCTTCGACGACCAGGGCGCCAAGTATGACGGCGACGGCAACCTCGTCGACTGGTGGACAGACGACGACCGCGCCGAATTCGGTGCCCGCACAAAGGCGTTGATCGAGCAGTACGATGCATTCATCCCTCGCCAGCTGAGCGCGCAACCCGGCTCACCCCATGTCCAGGGCGCATTCACGGTGGGCGAGAACATCGGGGATCTGGGCGGCCTGTCGATCGCGCTGCTGGCCTATCAGCTGTCGCTGAACGGCGAACAACCGCCGATCATCGACGGTCTCTCCGGCCTGCAGCGCGTGTTGTTCGGCTGGGCGCAGATATGGCGGACGAAATCACGTGACGCCGAGGCCATTCGCCGCCTGGCGACCGACCCGCACAGCCCGCCGGAGTTCCGGTGCAACGGCGTGGTCCGCAACGTCGACGCGTTCTACCAGGCTTTCGACGTCGCGCAATCAGACGCGTTGTACCTGGACCCGGCGCAGCGGGTCAGGATCTGGAACTAACGCAGATCAGATCTGCCAGTCCTGCGCCCCGTCGTTCTGCTTGTAGACGCCGACGGAGTTCACCACGACGACCGGGTCGCCGCTGCCGAAGTTGTCGTAGAACCACTTGGCGTTGGACGGACTGATGTTGATGCAGCCGTGGCTGACGTTGCGCTTGCCCTGGTCGGCCACCGACCACGGCGCGCTGTGCACGAAGTTGCCGCTGTTGTCGAACCGCACGGCCAATTGCACGTGCACCTTGTAGCCCTGCGGCGAGGTGTTCGGCACTCCGTATGTCGCGGAATCCATCACGATGTCGGGGAACTTCTCGAGCACGTAGTACTTGCCGTTCGGTGTGTCATGTCCCGCCATTCCCATCGACATCGGGAAGGTCTGCTCCACCTTGCCGTTACGCGTGATGGTCATCTGGTGCGTCGCGTTGTCGGCGGTCGCGATCAGCTGATCCCCGGTGGTGAAGCTCGACTTGGTGCCCGCGGCATCGATGTTGACCGTGGTGTGCGCGGGCCAGAAGTCGAGGGGTCGCCACCGCACCTGGCTGTCGTTCATCCAGTAGAACTTGCCGGGCACCGGCGGGATCGATGAGATGTGGATGGCCTGCTCGGCCATCGGCTTGTCGGTGATCGGCACCGCGAAGTTGATGTAGATCGGCTTGCCGACGCCGACCATCGAGCCGTTGGTCGGGTTGAACGTCGGCGGCCTGAACGGCGGCGTGCCGGTGAACGGCTCGGGGTTCTGACCCGCCACGGGCCCCGCGTACGTTGCCGACCCCGGTGGTGCGTTGGGATCCGCGAGCGGCGGGGCGTTCGGGTCAACCGGCTGCGCGGCGACGTCAGGTACCGGGGGCGGTACCTGCGCCGCCATCGGGTCAACCGGCGGGGCCTGCACGACCGGCGCGGGCGGCAGCGGGTTACCCGGATCCTGCTCCGGGTCGGCCACCGCCGTCGGGGTGGCCATGACCAACGCGGCTGCCACTCCGGCAGCACAAAAAACCGAGGTCATCGTACGCGTCATCCACTGCCACGATGCCCAGCGCCGAGCGGCTCGGGTTCGTGTACTCATCAAATCCTCCAGACCTCTCAATGCTCCCAGTGTCGCATAGGGCAACAGGTCGTCATGACAACGAACAGACCCCCGGCCCCCTCACAGCTACCTGATACGTCCGCCTGAACTGGGAATTCGTTACACCTGAAAAGTGGGCAACAATCTTCTGCCGATCACCCCGGCGACTCGGAGAACCCCATTCTCCCCTAGAAGTACGAAGACCCAAACGTGCCATCACGACCGGACCAGTCGCGCGATCGCGGCCGACGCCTCTGCGAGCTTGGCGTCGGCCTCCTCGCCCCCGGCCGAAACGGCGTTGGTCACGCAGTGGTTCAAGTGTTCCTCGAGCAGCCCCAGCGCCACTGACCGCAACGCGCTGTTGACGGCACTGACCTGGGTGAGGATGTCGATGCAGTACTTGTCCTCGTCGATCATCTTCGCGATGCCGCGAACCTGACCCTCGATGCGGCGCAACCGTTTCGAGTAGTCGTCCTTGTGATACGAGTATCCATGTGGCGCAGCCATTCACCCTCCCAGCATCTGCTTCATCTGATCAATCTCGGGCTGTTGAGTGGCGATGATCGACCTCGCCAGGTAGATGACGTCAGCGTTGCGCCCGTGCGCGACTTCGTCTTGCGCCATCGCGATCGCGCCGCGGTGCTGGTCGATCATCGACGTCAGCCACAACCGATCAAATCCGGGCCCGGTGAGCGATTGCAGCTTGTCCATGGTGGCCTGGTCGACCATGCCGACGCCGCTCGAGTCCGTGCCCGGTGCGTCATGGCCCGGAACTTCCTGCCACTGCATCAGAAACGTCCGAAACGCCTGGATGTCTGGCGCCTGAGTGGTGATGATCCGATCGGCCAGCGCGATCACCCGAGGATTCGTCGTGTTTGTGGGCACCATCTGCGCCATCTGAACGCCCTGCTGGTGACGCGGGACCATGGTGCGCGCGAACGCGATGTCGTCGGCATTGTGATCGGCCTGCCCGGAACTCCGGTCCGTGCTGGACGCGGAACCGTGCCGATCCGGCGACCCACCGCACGCGGTCAGCATCGTTGCGGCGAGCGGCACCGCGAACACGGCCGCGATGCGTGCCGTTGCAGACCTCATACCGCCACCCTAGCCGGTACCCCCAAGGGGTATGGGAAGGCGTCGCCGACCTCCGTCCGACGCCCGCTTGGGCAAAGGCATACTTGAACGATGCCAGATATGCCAGACATCGACATGAAACCGCGCAGTCGCGACGTCACCGACGGCCTGGAGAAAGCCGCCGCCCGGGGCATGCTGCGAGCGGTAGGCATGGGAGACGACGATTTCGCCAAGCCGCAGATCGGTGTCGCGTCGTCGTGGAACGAGATCACGCCGTGCAACCTCTCGCTGGACCGGCTCGCGAAGGCCGCCAAGGACGGTGTCTTCGCGGCGGGCGGCTATCCGCTGGAATTCTGCACGATCTCGGTGTCCGACGGCATTTCGATGGGCCACGAGGGCATGCACTTCTCGCTCGTCTCCCGCGAAGTGATCGCCGACAGCGTCGAAACGGTGATGCAGGCCGAGCGGCTGGACGGCTCGGTGCTGCTGGCGGGTTGCGACAAGTCGCTGCCGGGCATGCTGATGGCGGCGGCACGCCTCGACCTGGCTGCTGTCTTCCTGTACGCCGGATCGATTCTGCCGGGCCGGGCCAAGCTGTCCGACGGCACCGAGCGAGACGTCACGATCATCGACGCGTTCGAGGCGGTCGGCGCCTGTGCGCGCGGGTTGATGCCGCGCGAGGACGTGGACGCGATCGAACGGGCGATCTGCCCGGGCGAGGGTGCCTGCGGTGGCATGTTCACCGCTAACACGATGGCCAGCGCCGCCGAAGCACTCGGCATGTCGTTGCCGGGCAGCGCCGCGCCGCCGGCCACCGACCGCCGCCGCGACGGTTATGCCCGGCGCAGCGGCCAGGCCGTCGTCGAGCTGCTCCGCCGCGGGATCACGGCCCGCGACATCTTGACCAAGGAGGCGTTCGACAACGCGATCGCGGTGGTGATGGCGTTCGGCGGCTCGACCAACGCAGTGCTGCATCTGCTCGCGATCGCCTACGAGGCCAACGTCAAGCTCTCGCTGGCCGACTTCACCCGCATCGGCGCGAAGGTCCCGCATCTGGCCAACGTGAAACCGTTCGGCCAGCACGTGATGTTCGACGTCGATCGGATCGGCGGTGTGCCGGTGGTCATGAAGGCATTGCTGGACGCCGGCCTGCTGCACGGGGATTGCCTGACGGTCACCGGGCAGACGATGGCGGAAAACCTCGCGGACATCGCTCCTCCGGATCCCGACGGCAAGGTGCTGCGCGCGCTGGACAACCCCATTCACCCGACCGGCGGCATCACGATCTTGCACGGGTCGCTGGCACCCGAAGGCTCCGTTGTCAAGACCGCAGGCTTCGACTCCGACGTGTTCGAAGGCACGGCAAGGGTTTTCGAGCGGGAGCGCGCGGCACTGGATGCGCTGGAAGACGGCACAATACAAGCAGGCGATGTCGTGGTCATCCGCTACGAGGGACCCAAGGGCGGGCCCGGCATGCGGGAGATGTTGGCGATCACCGGCGGGATCAAGGGTGCCGGACTCGGCAAAGACGTCTTGCTGATCACCGACGGCCGATTCTCGGGCGGCACCACCGGGTTGTGCGTCGGCCACATTGCGCCGGAGGCCGCCGACGGCGGCCCGATCGCGTTCCTTCGGGATGGTGACCGGATCCGCCTCGATGTTCCGAATTCCACGCTGGACGTGCTCGTTGACCCCGCTGAATTCGCCTCTCGCCAAGAGGGTTTCACGCCGCTGCCTCCGCGCTACACCACCGGTGTGCTGTCCAAGTACGTCAAGCTGGTCGGCTCGGCCGCGCTGGGCGCGGTCTGCACCTGACCTACATCACTCGAGCCAGAAGGAAGCCGTCCCACCCCTTCACGCCGACGGTCTGAATCGCCGCCGCCTCCAGCCGCGGATGCTCGGCGACCATGGTCAGCATGGCGGCAACCCCCTGCGCCTGGCTGTCGTCGGTCGCCGGTGACAGCACGCGTCCGGCGCGAACGACGTTGTCCACCACGATGATCGAGCCAGGTTCGCTCAGGTCGATAGCCCACTGGACGTAGGCAACGTTGTTCTCCTTGTCAGCGTCGACGAACACGAGGTCGAACGGCACACGCCCCGGCCGCGTCGCCAATTGCGGCAGCGTGTCCAGGGCCGCGCCGACGATCACTTCGACACGTTCGCCGACACCGGCCTCCTCCAGGTTGGCCCGCGCCACGTCGGCGTGCTTGGGCTCGCGTTCCAGCGTGACCACGTGGCCGGACGGCCCGACCGCGCGAGCCAGCCAGATTGTGCTGAATCCGCCGAGCGTGCCGATCTCGAGGATGCGCCGCGCCCGTATCGCCGACGCGAGCAGATACAGGAACTTGCCGTATTGGGGCGACACCTCGATCGGCCGCATCCCGGCGGCGGTGGCCTCGCGCACGGCGGTCAGCGCCGGATCGTCGCCGATCAGCAACCGGTCGAACAACGCGTCGACATCGCGCGCCTGCGGCTCGCTCACGATGCCACGCTATCCCGGCGCGCTTAGCGGACACCTTCTTTCAGGTAAACCACCTTCAGCACGTGCTCGACTTCGGGTCCCATCACCAGCCCGGCCAGCTCGCAGAACGCGGCGACGAACTCTGGCCCGTGCGGCGGCGTAGCGTCGCTCACATGGTGCGCGATCTCGTGCAGTAGGACGAGTTCCCGCAACGCCCAGCGGTCGTGGTGCGCGGGCACCGCGATCGCCCCGTCGCCGTCGCGACGTTCGTAGTGCGCCGCGGTGACGCCGCGTCGTGGCCGCACGGTAACGGGTGTGATGTCGGACCAGCGTCGCCGTACCCCGGGGTGATTCAGCACCGAGTCGACATATCGCTGCATCGAATCCACCGATGCGAACCGACCCTCCGGTGGCAGTGTGAGCGGCGAGCCGAAGAAGTCGACCGCACGCGATCCGTGTTCAGCCGCCCGGTCAAATAGCGTGCGCACGAACTGTTCGGCCGCGTAGACCTTGCCGCGCTGCGAGTCGCGCGCGCTCACCTTTCGAGAGGCTTGCGTCCGTTGGCCAGCTCAGAGCTGTTGCCCAGCCGGGCCCGACGGCCCGCCTTGTCGCCCGCTCGTCGCGCCGCCGACGAGTAGCCCGCCGACGCCCGATGCGCCTGCCAGGTTCCGCGCGCCTTGGACTCCCGGCCGTAAAAGTGCTGCAACTCGATTTCCTTGTTGCGCAATGCGATTGCGGTTCCCGGATCAGCTGCCGGCTTGGTCTGAACCTCGCGGGTCGCCTCGTCGCGCGCATCCGCCAGCCGCCGGCCGATGCGAGCGCCGAAAGCCAGCTGGAAGTTCAGCCGCGCAGTGATGGTGGGTGTCGGCCGGTGCTTGCCCGAGGCGAGGTAGGTCTCGGACGCGCGGACCATCTGCATTACCAGGCTGGCGTACAGCGCGTGGCTGGCGTCGATGTCCTCGGCGAATCCGTACGCGTACACAAAAGTCGAGTTCGATGCGACGTCGACCTTCACGTCGTTGGCAGCGGCGATCACCGCGAACAACTGCACGTAGGTGCGCAGCCCCTTGGTGCCGGCGTTGCCGATCGTGATCGTGCGTTGCACGGGGTCCTGCGCCTTTGTGCGCGTTGAGCTGGCCGATCGCGCGACGGCCAGGTCAATGGAGGTGGCGGTGGCCAGGCGTTGCGCCGCGGCCATGAAGGCCTCGGCTTCGTGCGCATTGTCGGTGCCCTCGGCCTGGCGAAGTAGGGCCGCGATGCGCGCCAACATCTTGTCGTCAGTCATGCGCAATCCGCTTCGCTTGTCGCTCCTCACTCACGGTCGCCACGCTAAGGCACGGGTCCGACTTTTCCCGCGGGCATGGGTCACGAGCCGAAGTTTAGTGATTCAAAAAGCCGTCCAGCGCGCCCACGAACTCCTGCGACAGTGGCTGATCCTCGGCGTAGTTGGTGATGCTGTCGGTGGGGTCGTCCTTCAGCACGTGGCTGACGCCCTTGAGCGCGACGAAGTCCAGTCGGGTGTGCGCCAAGGCGGCGGCCATTGGCTGGACCGCATCGCAGCGCGCCTGTCCGTCCGAGTCGCTGCATGTCAGCAGGACAGGCGTTCCGCCAGGAACGAGCATCGCGAGCGCAACCGGGTTGATCGCGTCGGACTCCATGACGGCCTTGACGTTGCCCGGGTTGAGGATGGCGCCCAGCCCGTTGGGCAACTGTGCGGGAACGCTGCCGTCGGAGCGGGCCTGCGCGACGGCCGCGGTCCATGCCGACACGACGTCATCGGCGTGCTGCCGTGTGATGCTGCCGGCGTTGACCTGAGCGCCCACATCGGCTCGGACCCGGTTGGTGATCAGATCGAGGTATCGGCCCGCGAGTGGCTCAAGCAGCCCGAGCGAACCGATCTTCGGCGCTCCGGCGCTGGTGTCGGTGGCCAGCATCAACGCGTGGGTGGCGCCCTCGCCGTGGCCGTACACCGAGATTCGGTTCGGGTCCGTGCCTGCTTGGCCCGCCAGGAACCGCACAGCTGCCTTCGCCCCCTCGGTGTATACCGTGCTGCCGACATCCGATGGCCGATTGGCGTACGGGCCCAGGCCGGTGCGGCCGGTGCCGACCTTGTCGTATCGCAGGCTGGCGACACCGCGGTCGGACAGCAGCCCGGCGATGGCTCGAAGGGTGCCGATCTTGCCGGCGACGGCATTGTCGCCGTTGCGGTCGGTGTTGCCGCTCTCGCTGATCAGCAGCGCCGCCGGCCCGGGCGGCGAGTCGGCGCGATGCCGGTAGGTGCCGTAGATCGTCAGACCGTCGGCAACGAACGTGACCTCGTCCTCCACCCACGCGGCGGGTGCCCTGGGTCGTTCTGACGAGCATCCGCCCGCCGATGCCAGCACCACCCACGCCAAAATAGCCCATCCCAAAATAGTGAAGCGCCACCAAACCTGATGGCGTACAACGTGTCTCACAAATGCGTCTCGATCCACGCGGTGACGTCGTCGAGCACGAGATCCTTTTCGGGTTCGTTGAACACCTCGTGGAACAAGCCGGGGTAGACCTTCAGCGCGACCTCGGCCGGTGCCGCGTTCTCGGCGAGGATCCGGCTGCCCGCGACGTTGATGAGCCGGTCCTTTTCGCCGTGCACGATGAGCAGCGGCGCGGTGAGCTTGGCCGCGAGCTGCGGCTCGTTCTCACCGACCAGCAGAAGAGCCCGCGAAACGCCGGCGGGAAAACGGCCGTGGTACACCAGCGGATCCGACGTGTATTTGGCAACGACCTCCGGGTCGCGTGAGACGGCGTCGGCGTCGAGGTTCATCACCGGCGCCCCGGGAAGAACCCTGCCGAGTGCCTTGCCCACCGCCGCGACCATCTTCGAAGCCTCCAGTTGTGCCGCGACCGCCGGCCCGGACAGCACCATCGCCGTGTAGTCCTTCGGGTGCTCGGCACCGTACGCGAACACGACGCCGCCGCCCATGCTGTGGCCGAGCACGACGCGGTTCAGATCCGGGTAATCGGTCGCGGCTATGTCGACGAGCGTGCCGAAGTCGTCGGTGTAGTCCGACAGCCGCTTGAGCCACACCCGCTTTCCGCCCGAGCGGCCATGGCCGCGCAGATCGAGTGCGTAGGTGACCAGCCCGGCGTCGCCGAACCGCTGCGCGACGTGGTCGTAGCGGCGTGCGTGCTCGGCGTATCCATGGCACAGCACCACGACTCCGCGCGAAGTGCCCTCGGGCGTCCAGACGTCGTAGACGATCCGCACTCCTGCGGCGCCGTCGAACGAGCGTTCGCTGCGGGTGGTGGCCATCAGCAGAGCGTAGCGGCCCCCACGGGTAGGCTCGCTCCCGTGAGCGTCCTCGCCCGCGAGTCAGACGACGAATTTCTCGTTCATGCGGAGCCACATCGGCGCGAACTGCTTGCCCACTGCTACCGCATGACGGGCTCGTTGCACGACGCGGAGGACCTGGTCCAGGAGACGTATCTGCGCGCCTGGAAGGCGTATTCGGGCTTCCAGGGGAAGTCGTCGCTTCGGACGTGGCTGTATCGGATCGCGACGAACACCTGCCTCACGTCGCTTCAGAGCAGACAACGACGGCCGCTGCCCACCGGTCTGGGCGCCCCGAGCGCCGACCCGGCCGACGAGCTGGTCGAGCGCCACGAGGTGCCGTGGCTCGAGCCGCTGCCGGATACCCACGACGACCCCGCCGATCCATCGGTCATCGTCGGCGGCCGGGAGTCGGTGCGGTTGGCGTTCATCGCGGCGTTGCAGCACCTGTCCCCGCGTCAGCGAGCGGTGTTGGTGTTGCGCGACGTGCTGCAGTGGAAGGCCGCCGAGGTGGCCGATGCGATCGGCGCGTCGACGGCCGCGGTGAACAGCCTGCTGCAGCGGGCGCGGGCTCAACTCGACGCCGTCGGCCCGAGCGCTGACGACGCGTTGGCCGCGGTGGATTCGCCCGAGACGCAGGACCGGCTGGCGAGCTACATTGCGGCGTTCGAGAACTATGACATCGACGGCCTTGTGAAGATGTTTACCGCCGAGGCGGTTTGGGAGATGCCGCCGTTCGACAGCTGGTATCGCGGACCGCAGACCATCGGGTCGATGATCCACCTTCAGTGCCCCGCAGAGGGACCCGGCGACATGCGGCTGCTGCCGGTCATGGCCAACGGCCAACCCGCGGCCGCGATGTACATGCGCGAGGGCGACAAGCACGTGCCGTTGCAGCTGCACGTGGTCGATTTCACAGCCGACGGTGTGTCGCACGTGGTGGCATTCCTTGACACCACGCTGTTCGCGAAGTTCGGCCTGCCCGAATCGCTATAACTCTCGGCGCCACGACCTCTTGGCGAAGGGACGCCGGCAGCTATGTCTTTCCAGCCGGGTTGCCACCGGCGCCCGCAGTGGCGCCCATGTTGGTCCCAGTGACGCCCGTCGTCGTGCCGGAGGCTGGGTTACCGCCGGTCCCCGCGGTGCCCGCGTTGACCCCGGTAACACCCGAGGTTGAGCCGCCTGCCGGGGAAGTACCGGACGGCAGACTCCCCGACGCCGCGGGGGTCGCCGCCGGCGCGGCGGCCGGAGCCGGAGCCGGAGCGCCTGCGGGAGCCGGAGCGGCCGGAGCGGCAGCAGGAGCCGGAGCCGGAGCCGGCGGAGCGGCGGGAGGTGGAGTGGCGGGGGCGGCCGCCGGGGCGGGCGCCGGAGCCTCAGCCGGAGCCGACGCGGTGCCGTTCCATATCAGGAGGTCTTGCGATCCGTCGTTGTAGACGACGCTGTTCGGGATTGCGCCCGTGACGTCGAAGTAGACCTTGCCCGTCGACTTCGCACCCTGGGGCAGAGCTGACGGGTTGACCCCCTGGGGTGTCGCGACGTTGTAGAGCGCCTGGTAGGTTTCGCCGTCCGTCGCCCGCGCGTTGAAATTCGGAACCATGGGCGTGACGGTGCCCTGGACGGCTTCCGCAGTGGCATTGGCCTCGTACAGCCGTCCCGCGACCGGGTAGGCGATGATGTCGCTGCTGGGCTTGAAGTCGGTGACGGTCCAGCCGGTGATCACGGCGCCGCCGTCGTCAACCAGTTGCTCTCGCGTGCCGAAGCCTGCCGTCGTGGGATTTGCCGCCACCGCGGTCGCCGCGGTGGCGATCGTGATGGCCGCCACTGACAGAGGCGCAAACGCCGCCGAAGCGATGGTGATTGTCCTCATAGTCTTTGCTCGCATTGCCGCACTACCCACTCTCTTTGCACGAACGACGGCACTTTGGGTGGCGCCGTGACATTGGTCGTGTCCCGGGTGGACACGACCTCATTGCGTTCCGGCTGGTCTTAGCGTCGACCGACTCTATCGGCCCGAAGGATCGCCCGTAGAACATTGTCCCGCCCGCCGGCACGGACCTGAATATGCTTAACCTTCGCGTAAGGCTCATTTCCGCTGGCGTTCAACTGAGACAACCCACGCAGCCCACGGCCCTGCCCAGAGTTTCGTCCGCCGCCTCACAGGGTACGCAATCACACTGAAGTCACCGGCCTAAGAATCACCGGCCCGAGCCGGCCGCAGAATCACCGGCCCGAGCCGGCCGCGACGATGATCGACAGGATCAGCCCATGCCCCACGGCACGACCGCCCGCTTGGTGGATCCCCGGCGGCATCTGTCGTCTGCCGCGGCGCCGAAGGCCCCGTGGGCGGCGGCGCTGTCATCGCCGCCGGGGCCGGCGCGGTTCGGACTGGAGCTCGACGACGGATCGTTTCTCGTCGCGCGAGGGCGCGGGCTGATCGGGCGAGAGCCTGTGGCGCCTGACGGCGAGCAGCCGACACATCTCGTCACGATGACCGACCCCGCCTGCTCGGTGTCACGGACACACCTCGAGTTCGGGGTCGGCAACGCCGGGTTGTGGGTGCGGGATTGTCACTCCACCAACGGTTCTGACATCGAGTTCGACGGACAAGTAACACCCCTCGAGCCGGGGCTCGCCGTGCCGGTCCGGCCTGCCTCGACGATTCATCTTGGCGCGCGGTGCGTCCGGGTGTGCACGGTCGGGTCTCGCGCCGTGATCGATGCGGTGCCTGTCCAATGGGGCGCGGCCAGCCGCGTTGGTCGCAGACGGGAGCGCAATCAAGACACCTTCGGCGCGCATCCACCGGTGTTCGTCGTCGCCGACGGTATTGGCTCCCACAGCGCCGGCGACGTGGCGAGTCACCACGCCGTGCAGGCACTTCTGGCGCTGGCCGCCCGCCAGCCGGTGACCGCCGAGATGGTCAACCGTGCGTTAGCCGACGCGCGGGCCCGGATTGCTCAGATCCCGGCCTCCGACGATGATCGACCGCCGGGAACGACGATCACCGGTGTTGTCGTGACCCACCTCCAGGGCGTGCCGTGCTGGATGGTGGTCAATATCGGCGACTCCCGCACGTACCGGTTTGACGCGGCCGGATTGCATCAGATCAGTGTCGACCATTCCGTCGCCCAGAAACTGATCGACTCGGGGGTGGTCAGTCAATCGGCGCCGCGGCAGATGCCGCTCCGGAATATGTTGAGCCGTGCGGTGTTTTCCGATATTGAGCACTCACCCGATGTGTGGCGACTACCAATAGAGTCCGGTGACCGAATGCTGGTTTGCTCCGATGGCCTGTGGTCGGTTGTCGACGACTCGACCATCCGGCGGGTGCTCCAGACCATGCGCGATCCGCAAGCGGCCGCGGACGCGTTGGTCGACGCCGCGACCCACGCCGGCGGCAGCGACGACGTGACCGTGGTGGTGGTCGACGCCGCCGCGATCAGACCACCAGTCAGATCACAGATGTATCGGACCTCCCGACGGGTGGACCGCACCATCTAGACGAGTAGACAACGCCATCTAATAGGCTGTCGTCGCAGCTAAGAGGCCTGTTGACACCTGTTTCTGAAACGTGTTCTATGATGGCCCGCTATGAAGACCAAGGGTGCTCTTCTCTGGGAGCTCAACTCACCGTTCAGGGTCGACGAGATCGAGGTCGGCGACCCGGTCACCGACGAACTACAGATCAGGCTGCACGCCGCGGGCATGTGCCACTCGGACTATCACCTGGTGAACGGAAACACCCCGATCGCCCTCCCGGCCCTCGGCGGCCACGAGGGCGCGGGCGTCGTGACCAAGGTCGGCAACGGTGTCACACACGTCCAGGAGGGCGACCACGTCATCCTTGCGTTCATCCCCAGCTGCGGCCACTGCCAGCCGTGCCTGAAGGGCTTCCGGTCGTTGTGCGACCGCGGCGCTGCGCTGCTCGGCGGGAAGGCGATCGCGGACGGCACCAGTCGGGTGCATGCCGGCGGCCGGGAGGTGTCGCCGATGAACCTGCTCGGCACGTTCGCTCCCCATCTGACCGTGCACAAGGACTCCGTGGTCAAGATCGACGACAGCGTGCCGTTCGAGTCGGCCGCCATCATGGGCTGTGCGCTGCCCACCGGCTTCGGCTCGGCCACCAACGTCGCCGAGGTTCAGCCCGGCGAGACGGTCGTCATCATCGGAGTCGGCGGCATCGGCATGAGCGCGCTGCAGGGCGCGGTGATCTCCGGCGCCAGGCACGTGATCGCCATCGACCCGGTCGAGTTCAAACGCGACCAGGCGTTCAAGTTCGGCGCCACCCACGCCTACGAGTCGATGACTGCCGCGATCGAGCCCGTCATCGGCCTCACCGAGGGCTTCATGGCCGAGAAGACGATCATCACGGTCGGTGACATGCGCGGCGAGTACATCGAAGAGGCGATGACGCTGACCGCCAAGACCGGCACCTGCGTGGTGACGGGGATGGGCGCCATGACCGACGTCGACGTCAAGCTCAACCTGTTCCTGTTCACGATGTTGCAGAAGACGCTGAAAGGCAACATCTTCGGCGGCGGTAGCAGCCATGTCGAGACGCCGCGCCTGGTCGGCCTCTACAAGTCGGGTCTGCTCAAGATCGACGAGATGGTCACCAGCACGTACCGTCTCGAAGACATCAACGAGGGTTACCAGGACATGCTCGACGGCAAGAACATCCGCGGTGTCATCCGCTACGACGAGGCCGACTGGTAGCCAACGGCCGCAGCACCCGGTCGATCATCGAGCGCAGCGCCGCCCCGCCCGTCGCTGCTCGTCGGACAACCTGTGGAATACATGACACATCACCTATGTTGTTGAGTGTAGTGACAGGCACCTACGCTGTCAGCAACAAGAGGAGCGAAATGAGCACCGCACCCGTCGTCGACATCCGGCGAGCAGCGGACCGGCTCACGACAAAGATCTCGTGGCTGGACTCCAAGCATTCGTTTTCGTTCGGCCAACACTACGATCCGGCCAATACCCACCACGGCTTGCTGCTGGTCAACAACGACGACACCGTCGACCCCGGAACCGGTTTTGAGACACATCCCCACCGCGACATGGAGATCGTCACGTGGGTGTTGCGCGGGTCGCTCGTGCACCAGGATTCAACCGGGAACTCGGGAGTGATCTACCCCGGGCTCGCACAACGCATGTCGGCCGGAACCGGGATCCTGCACTCCGAGAAGAACGACTCGTGGCGGCTCACTGGCGACGAAACGCACCGCGAACCAGTGCATTTCATTCAGATGTGGGTCGTTCCCGATGAGCCCCGTATTACCCCGGGATATCAGCAGCTGGAAATCGACGACGAACTCCTGCGCGGCGGATTCGCCACGATCGCGTCGGGCATGCCCGAGCACCGGGACCAGTCGGCCATCACGATTCACAACCGCTACGCAGCCTTGCACGGTGCCCGACTGGACGCCGGCGACAGTGTTGAGCTGCCACAGGCGCCCTATCTTCACCTGTTCGTCGCGCGTGGCGGCGTGACGCTGGAAGGGGCGGGGCCGCTGAGTGAGGGCGACGCCGTCCGCTTCACCGCCACGGGGGGCCAGCGAGTCACCGCCACTGAGCCGTCAGAGATCCTGGTATGGGAGATGCATGCGGGGGTCGCGGCCTGACACATCGCGCGACTGTGCGGTGTCTTACGCGACACGCCGTGTCCGCGAAGAAAAACGCACAGTCACGGGTGCAGCCGGTGACTAAGTTCTCCGGGCCGTGGTACTGCGTCCTCTGACCGCCAGGTAGATCGCGATCAAGACGATTGCGGCGGCGATGCCAATGAAGAACGGTATCCATTCGAAGCCGCCATTCGCATTGCCGTAATGAAAGAGACCAGCCACCCACGAGCCGATCAGCCCTCCGACTATGCCCAGTACGGTCGTCATGATCAGGCCGATGTTCTGCTTCCCCGGCATGATCAGCCGTGCGAGAAGCCCGATGATGAAGCCCCCGATGATCGCCGCGATGATGTGCATTGCTGCTCCTAACTCAGGGCGCCCCGGTGACGCCGACGTCAATGGGTTTCCCTGAGTCGATCATCCTCTAACACGTATCCCCGGCATAGGGTTCGCTTCGACGAACAGGAGGTGGTGACGCGGGATCTACGACCGCAAGGGGTATCACCGCATCGCGGCGGCCCCGGCCGCCGCGACAGGCAAAGCTAAAGCGGCAGAAGTCAATTCGACCGGTACCGAATCGTAATTGCGCTGTTACGCAAGTTGACATTGTGATTGCTGTGGCTATCGTTGTGAAGTCGGTGACCTCTGTCGAAAGGGTGACGTGCAAAGTTCCACAGCACCGTTACAGCGTCTGGCGGCGGGTGCCGTTGCCTTGACGCTGCGCGCGACACTGTGCGCGATGCTGTGCGCGCTTCTGTCCGCGGCACCCCTCGCACGCGCTGAAAACGATGCCCGGTCGGTGCTTCTCGCGGCGATCGCCAACACGAAGGGCTCGTACCTCGTCTACAACTTCGGCAGCAACTTCGCCGCGCCGTTCCGCGACGCCGCGGGCCGCGAGTACGCGCTCGACAACGGCGGGCACTTGATGATCATGAAGAACGCCTCGTCGCGGCTGAACCCGAAGCTGCTCGTCGACACGCATCAAAGTTTTCAGGCCAGATGCGAAAACAACCCCGGAGCCCGCACGAACGAGGGGCTGTGGCAGGCGTCGGAAACCTATCCGCCGCTGCAGGCATGGGAAGTACTCGGGCAGCCGATCATCGCGATCAACGCGAACTTCTTCGACGTACGCCCGCAGAAGGGCGGATCGTGGAAGCAAACCAACTGCAGTTCGCCGCTGGGCGCCTACGTCGATAACACCAGCGGGCAGGGCCGCACGAACGCAGCGGTCACCGGCACCGTTGTATATGCCGGCAAGCAGGCGTTGTCCGGTGGTGACGAGAACTGGAAAGCGTTGGCCACCATGATCCTTCCGGTGGCCGGCACTCCCTACGTCGTGATGCCGAGGAACCACGACGACTACGACGCCGCCGCACCCGAAATCCAGAAGCTGCTCGACCAGGGCGCACGGTTCGTGGCGGTGAGCGGCATCGGGCTGCTCGCCCCCGGCGCCACCGGCCAGCTAGGCGACGGCGGCCCTGCGGCGGCCCGCACCGCGATCGGATACAACCGGTCCAACGACGAGATGTACGTGTTCCAGGGCGGCAACTACACGCCCGACAACATGCAGGACCTGTTCCGGGGACTCGGCGCCGACAACGCAGTGCTGCTGGACGGCGGCGGATCGTCGGCGATCGTGCTGCGCCGGGAAACCGGCGGAATGTGGTCAGGCGCGGGCTCACCCCGGGGTAACTGTGACACCCGGCAAGTGCTGTGCGACTCGCACGAGCGCGCACTTCCCAGCTGGCTGGCGTTCAACTGATAAGCGCGCTGCTGGCCGCAGCTTCGGCCCGGCGGACGTAACCGGCTCCGAACAGCACCACGTGCGCCAACAGCGGGTAGAGCTGGTGCAGTCCGATCCGTTGCTCCCATCCGGGCGACAGGACACGCACGGACTGATAGCCCTCGAGCACGGCGGCCAGATAGGGGCATCCGAACAGCGCCAGCATCGCCAGGTCGGTCTCCCGGTGACCGCCGTGCGCCGCCGGGTCGATGAGTACCGCGCCATCGGGCGTCCACATGACGTTTCCGGTCCACAGATCGCCATGCAGTCGTGCGGGCTCGTCGTTAGTCTCGAAATCGCCAGCAGCACAGCGCTTCACGACCATCTCGACAGCCGCGCGGCCGCCAGCGGACAGAGGCGGGGCCGCCCGTTTCGCCATCGGCGTCAAGCGCTCGGCCGCATAGAACCCGCCCCAGGTGTCGTGCGGCGTCAACGACATCGGCAACGGTTGTGACAGCGGCCCGAAGAACCCCGGTCCGCGGCAGCCTTCCGGTCCCGCGCCGAAGGCCGCGGCGCCTGCGTTGTGGGTGACGGCCAGCCGCGCTCCGAAGTCGAGTGCCGCGTCGGGGGTCGGCGCCACCGAGTTCAATCGGCGCAGCGTCAAACTCGTCTCGTCGTGGTGGCGAACCTGCGCACAGGGCACACCTCCGTCAACCCCCGAGAGCCAGCCCAGACCGGCAGCCTCGCTGGCGAAGAAGCCCGGTGGCGCGGACGGATTGCGCTTGATGAAGTCGGCCACGCCCCATCACCCTCATCGGCCCGGTTGCCTGGCCAACCCACGCAGGAGGCGATCGCGAACCGCCGTCGGCAGGACGGTGATCAGCGCCACCTGCAGCTTCGGGCCCAGCCCCACGACGTAGCGCGCCCGGGGATGCCGCGCGGTGAGGGCCTGCTCGACGACCCGCGCGACCTTCTCCGGCGGCACGGCGATCTTCTGCGACCTCGGGATCGACTTCCTCAGTCCCTCCAGGTGCCTGTCGTACAGCCGGCGGCCGTCCTCGGTCATCGCGGCGACGGTGTCGTCCACCGTGGCATCGGCGGTGCGCCACATGTCGGTGTCGGTCTGAGCGGGTTCGACGACCGAAACGTGAATCCCCCACGGCTTGAGTTCGATCCGCAGCGAATCCGCCGCGGCCTCGATCGCGAATTTCGATGCACAGTAAGAACCGAACAGCGGGTATGCGATCTTGCCGTTCAGGCTCGAAATGAACACGACTCGGCCGCGTGAGGCGCGCAACCGCGGCAGCACAGCCTGCGTCACCGCGATCTGGCCGATCACGTTGATGTCCAGTTGCCCGCGCAGTTCGCCCAGCGGCACAGTCTCCATCGGACCGCCGACCGCAACCCCGGCATTGTTGACCACGGCGTCGAGTCGCTGTGGTAGCGATTGGTCAAGGGCAGCAATGTGATTCTCGTCGGTCACGTCGAGGATCACCGGGGTGAGTCGAGAATCTTCGGCACGCAGCCGGGCCCCGTCGGCTTCGGTACGGACGCCCGCGATAACGTCCCAGCCGCTGGCAGCAAGGTGGGTGGCGATGGTCTTCCCGATGCCCCGCGACGCTCCAGTGACGAGAACTGATGGCATGTCTGTACCCTAGAGCCCTGCCCGGCGGCCGGGTGCGGCTACCCCATCCGGTCTGCCCCTCTCAGCCATCAGGGCGTGATGCGCGTCAAATCCTTCGAGGTGATCCATGGCATATTCGTGACCACCCAATCAGAACCCTTGCGCTGCATCGTCAACCGGTAGGAGACCAAGAAAATCTTCGGCACGTCCTTGGTGGCGGCACTGTTGTAGGTGATATTGGCGTACACCAGGGCCGTCGCGTTGGGACCGTTCAGTGATTCGACGGCGGCACCGACGACCTGAGCGCTCCGTCTGATTTGGTTCTGTTTGTTGGTCGCGGCGAGTGCGTCGACCTGCTTGGCATAGGAATCCCGGAGATCCCCGCCCAGGTATTTCGCCGACCGGGCCGAAAGTTGGTCCATGTCGTCGGGGGTATACGTGAAGAGCGTCGTGATGGCGGACGCCGCGGTACGCGCAATGTTCAGTTTGGTGTTCGCCACCGTCCTGTCGGCGAGGTACGGCTGCAGCATCGCGCCCCCGAACGCGCCCGCCGCTACGAACAGCGCAGCGGCCACGGCCACCGCGATGACCATCCTCCTGCCGACGGGTTTCGGTCCGACGGGTTTGGCGTCGGGTTCCTCGTCATCGGGCGCCTCGGCGGGAAACTCTTCAGCGTCGTCAGCCGACTCCGCGATCTCCGACGGTGCAGGAGGCTCTTCGACCACTTCGGCCCCGGCCGTCGCGTCCGCAGCCTTGTCCGAACGACCGCGGAACCAAGGGCGCCGCTTGCCCTTTGGCGAAAGTTCCGCCGGGATTTCGGTCTCGACGGTCTCCTCAACGGCCGGAGTCTCCGCCTCGACCGCCTCCTCAACCCCGGGACTGTCCGCCTCGACCGCCTCGACCGTCTCCTTGGCCGCCACCGGACGCGGTCGGAAAGTTCGGTGCCTGCCGCTACGTTTGCCGACGGGTACGCCACCGCGGGTCGGCGCCGGCTTGTCGACGGCGCTCGCCGCGGTGTCCTTCGATGCCCCGGCGGTGTCCGATGCCCCGGCGGTGCCCGTCAGATCACTTGAGTCAGTCGGCTGATCTTCCACTGCTGCCCTTCCTTGACGGCTGTCACGACCCATCGGTCACCGCTTTCGACCGGTTTCCTCGGGTTCCCGACCGTGGTGCTGATCTTCGTCGCCACCAGCACGCTCACGCTGCCGTCGTCGTGCCATTTCTCGATTCCCGCCTCCATCACCGTGCCCCTGGTGGGTTCGGCCTGTGCAACGTGGATCAGGATCGCGTTCTGTTTGTCCTTGAACTCCTTGGCGAAATCGCCCGTCGCGTGCCTGACGATGCCGTCCGCGTAGTCGTTGGCGTGCAACGGATCCAGGGTGGTGTATTGGGTCATGAACTGGCCTACGTAGCCGAGCACGTCGGCGTCCCGCACGTCGGCGCGGTGGTCGGTTTCATGCGACCACAGCATCAAGCTGGTCACCGCGACCGCCCCTGCGACGAGCAACGCGGCCGCGATGCTCAGTCCGGGCAGTCCCCGGCCGCGACGAAGCCATTCCCGCCAGTTGAGCTTGGGACCTGACGCGACGACCGTGTCCGCCTCGTCTTCGCGCAACCCGTCACCGCCGCCGGGTTCGATGCGCCGCCGGGGACTCATTTCCCGCCCCTGTTGAGCACCGGCCCCGGCAGCACGGCGAGTTCAGAGACAAGCCACTTGCCGTTGGCGGACTTGGTGAACGTGACGCGCGCGGTCGCGGTGATGAATTTGAGGTCCTGTTGCTGGGCCTGCCGCTGGCCCTGCAGGAAGACGAGCATGGTGGCCTTGTCGGTGCCGGCGGACACCACCGAGCTGGTCACCGCCCAGTAATCGTTGCTCGCGGCCGCGTTCTTTTCCACCACCTGCTGCTGCTGCACCAGTTGCTTGCGGTAGTCGTCGGTGACCAGGCTCTGCGCGCGGGCGAAGTCGTCCTTCATGCTGCCGGCGTTGTACGTGAGGATCTGCTCAACAATTCGCGGCCCCTGATCGGCGATCTGTGCGCGGGCGGCGTCGACGGCCTGCTCGTGGCGGTACACGGTCAGATACGTTAGGCCGGCGCCTGCCGCGGCGATCACGACCCCGGCCGTCAGAACCGTGGCGACGATACGCCGCACATCCGGCCGCTCACCGGAAACTCGGCGGACCTCGGTCCGGAGCAGTAGATCGGCGAATGTGCGGTTGCGGGAGTCCCACAGCGGCCACAGCCACCCGATGCACAACGCCGCGGTGTCGAGCAGGTGCGCGACGTCACGCGCCAGCAGCAGCCAGGGCCCCGGCCTGTCGCCGCCCCGCCGCACCACGGCGATTCCGAACAGCGCACGACCCAGGCTCCATCCGGTGATCGCCGGCACCAGCAGCCGGTTCAGCGCGATCAGCAGAAAGACCAGACCACCGACGACGAGCGACAGCCACCACAGCCAGCCGTACAGCGGCGCCGTCAGCGCCACCAGGAACAGCACAGCGACAACGCCCACGCCGAACAGCACGTCGAGCGCGAACGCCCCCGCCCGCGACAGCCACGACGCCACGGGCTTGGTCTCGGCCTCGTCGGTGACCGAATCCGCGTCCGCCTGGTCCAAAACCGCGGTCAACTCATCACCGGGTCGAGCTTTGCGATCTTGTATCGCCCGTCCTCCGGGGCCATCAGCGCGCGCAGGCGCAGCCCGATTTCCTGGTTCTGGGTGTCCGGGTTCGACGGCGCCCGGAACCGGAACGCCACCAGCACGTCGATGGAGCCGTCGGGGTTGTGGCGTTCGACTCCAGCGCGCATGTCCGTGACATCGACCTTGATGTTCGCGGCCTGATACGCCTCGACCATCATCGGAGCCATCATCTTGGCGTACGCGCCGAAGTCCCCGGTCGAGCAGTCGACGATTTTCTGCACGCTGGCGGCCATCGTCGCGGGATCGGGTGCGTTGGTCGCCGAGACACAGTCCTTCGCGGCGGCCATCGCCTGATCCTCTGCCCGCGCCGCCGCCACGTTGTGGTCATGGGAATGCAGCGCCAGGTAGCCACCCGTCCCAACGCCCGCTGCAAGCACCAACAACACCGCGAAGATCGCGACGAACCAGCCTCGGCTCATCCGCGACGGTCGATCAACGGGCGATGTCTGTACTTCCGGAGCCGATTCGGCCGGTGCCTCGGTGACTACCTCACCGTCTGTCGAGTCACCGTCTGTCGAGTCATCGGCTGGGGGTAATCCCCCGGTGGGGTTCAGCCGGCTGGCGCCAGCATCTCCTTCCATCCGTCGTCTCCTGTACTGGTCGAATCCTTCACGCTGTAGCGCGACCCGTCGGGCGCCACCACCTCGCCGCTCTGCGGGTTGTAGATGGCCACCGGCCCGGACGGAGTGTAGTTGCACGGGTTGGGCTGCTGCCCGCTGCAGGTCACCGTACCCTGCCCGGGCCGC